>Ga0070741_10000373_pt1 | contig 166906 bp, 136 predicted proteins | sample Coa_R1_4_FD_66440 | JGI IMG/M metagenome (GOLD analysis project Ga0070741, IMG submission 66440) | Surface soil microbial communities from Centralia Pennsylvania, which are recovering from an underground coalmine fire - Coalmine... | ecosystem: Environmental > Terrestrial > Soil >... | reverse complement strand
TTATCGTCTCATTCGATGAGGTTGGATCGAAGCCTGATAGCAATCAGAGTCTGAGCCTTTTTACTCACGAACGATTTAGCCCTTGTGTTTGCTGCCTGAAATGAGTTTTGAGACAGCTTCTCTGAGTGATTACAGGCTTGAGGGCCGGCGGGGAGCTGCCAGCTCCCCGTACATCTGATCGCAAGTTGCTCTAAAAGAGCAACGCCGCGAAGAAGCGATGAGTTTCTTCGCGGCTTTGCATTTTGACCGGGATTTTTCCGGCGACGCCGGCTTTAGCTCAATCCTCTGATCGAGACCAGCATGTTTTTGAGATTGCGGGTGGCGTCAATCACGGCGGTCGGCTCGTAGCCGCAATGCACCATGCAGTCGCGGCATTTCGGGTTGCCGCTCTTCTGGCCGTACTTCTCCCATTCGGTCGTTTCGAGCAGTTCGCTGAATGACTGCGCGTAACCTTCGTTGAGCAGGTAGCACGGCTTCTGCCAGCCGAAGACGTTGTAATTCGGGTTGCCCCACGGCGTGCAGTCGTAATCAATCTCGCCCATCAGGAACTTCAGGTAAAAAGGCGAGTGATTGAACTGCCACCTCCTGCCGCGTTTCGTGCGGGCGGGCGCAAGCACCCCGCGGAAGAGCGCTTTGGTCTGCTCGCGTTTGAGGAAGTGTTCCTGGTCGGGCGCCCAGGCGTAGCTGTAACCCGGCGAAATCATCATCCCGTCAACGCCGAGGTCGGCGAGGAAATCAAACATCTCGTGCATCTCTTCCGCCGACTCGCCGTCAAAAACCGTCGTGTTCGTCGTCACTCGGAAGCCGCGCGCCTTGGCTTTTTTGATCGCACTGACGGCGATGTCAAAGATGCCCTTGCGATCAACCAGGTGATCGTGTCGTTCCCGCATCCCATCAAGGTGAAGGCTGAAGGTCAGGTAAGGTGACGGCTCGAATTTGTCGAGATGCTTTTCCAGCAGGATCGCGTTCGAGCAGAGGTAGACAAATTTTTTGCGTTCGATCATCCCCTTGACGATCACGTCAATCTCGGGGTGCAGCAGCGGTTCGCCGCCGGCTATCGTCACAATCGGCGCGCCGCATTCTTCCGCCGCCCTGAAGGCGTCTTCGGGCGACATGTTCTTCTTCAGAATCTCGCCCGGGTACTGGATCTTGCCGCACCCGACGCAGGCCAGGTTGCAGCGGAACAGGGGTTCGAGCATCAGCACGAGCGGGTAGCGCCGGTTGCCTTTGAATTTCTGCTTGAAAATGTAGCCGCCGACCCTGACGGCTTCCTGGAATGAAATAGCCATTTATCTCTTCAATTCCTCTTGTCTGATTTGCCGTAATGAATTGCGAAAGCAGTGGCGGATCGTAGCACACTGCCAGGCAATCCTGAAGCGCGCCCGGGAATCCCGTCAGGCAGTCCGACGGGATTCCCGGGCGCCGGAGTTTTACTACTTCGCGCTGGCCTGCTGCTGCGTGCCGGGCGGCAGCGGTTTGCGCGGCAGTTTCTCGTCGCGCATGGCGGCGTTGTAAACGAACGAGGCGATGATCACCGAGGCCTGCTTCATGTCATCGGCCTGGATGCGGTCATAGACATCCATGTTCGAGTGATGCGTGCGGGTGTCGTACTCGACTTCGTCCTGAATGAACTGGAAGCCGGGCAGCCCGACGGCGTCAAACGACAGGTGATCAGTGCCGCCCGTGTTGCTGATCGTCAGCGTCGAAGCGCCCATCTCCTTGAACGGGGCAAGCCAGGCGCGGAAGATCGGGCGCACGGCGTCGTTGCCCTGCAGATAGACGCCGCGAATCTTTCCGGTTCCGTTATCGAGGTTGAAATAAGCCGCCAGCTTCGCGTGTTCGGGCTTGAGCGTGAGCGGCCCCTGCTGCCCCATCATCCCGCCTCCGCCGCCCTGCGGCTGCTGGCCCGGCGGCAGCGGCTGACGTTCGCCGAAGTGCTGACTGACGTAAGCGCGCGAGCCGAGCAGCCCTTCCTCCTCGCCGCCCCACAACCCGATGCGGATCGTGCGGCGCGGCTTGATGCCGAGCGACTGGATGATGCGCACCACTTCCATCGCGACGGCTGACCCGGCGGCATTATCAGTGGCCCCGGTTCCTGAATGCCACGAATCGAAATGCCCGCCGACCATCACGACCTCATCCTTCAGATCGGTGCCGGGGATTTCGGCAATCACGTTGGAACACATCAGATCCTGATCGTAGAAGCGGCTCGTGACCTGCACTTCCATCTCGACCGGCACGCCTTTGGTCAGCGTGCGAATGATGCGGTTGTATTGCTCGGCGGCGATGACGGCCTGGGGAATCGCTTTGGTATCCTTTGAATAAGCGCGCGGCGCGCGGGCATCCATCGGATTGGCGGATGGTGAGGGGAGAGTGACTGACTGGACAAAGATCGTCCCGCCATCACCGCGACCCGACTCCAGCACGACCGCGGAGCCTTCGTCATAAATCATCTGCCATTTCTTCCGCGCCAGTTCCATCTGGGCGCGCATTTCGGGCGTGAGGTTGTAGTTGCGCCCGCCGCCGCCTTGTGACGGATCGGCGTTCGCCAGTCTCAGCAGGTCTTCATCAGTCTGCCGTCTGCCTTCCGGCGTGAAGTGAGCTTTCACTTCGCGGGGCGGGCTGAGCAGCACAATCGCGCCTTTGAGTTTGCCCTTGTACTTCTCCAGATCGGCTTCGGTTTTAGTGTCGAAGTACACGACGCTGCCGCGCACCGCGCCATTGGTGCTGGGCGACCAGGCTTTCGGGTAAGCGATCAGCGGGGTGAAACTCGGCTTGATGACATTGGCCGAAAATCCTTCGAGCGACCAGCCGCGCCCGAACGGCCCCCAAGGCTCAAGGTGCGCGTTCTGCAGGCCCCACTCGGCCAGCCTGTTTTTCGCCCACTCGCTGGCGGCTTTGTAATTGGGCGAGTTGGTCAGGCGCGGGCCGTAAACGTCGGTGAGCCAGCTCAACGTCTCCATCACCTGCGAGCGCTCCAGGCCCTCGGTCCTGATCCTGTTGATGGCGTCGAGGTCAATTTTTTCCTGCGCAACCTGCGCGCCGGTCGCGAAGCTGAAAATCAGCACGACCGCGACGGGGGCCAGTACGCGATTGAAATGGCGTTTCATGATCGGGTCTCCTGGGATTTGTCGGTTATGGTTCGAAACATTGCATCAGAACGCAGGGACAGGCAGGCTTTCGACAGCCTTGCCGGACGGTGCGATTTCTTGACTGGTAACAGCTGAATATCTTAACCTTCACGGTGTCTAAAGCAAGTACGCCGCGAGAATTTTTACCCCCTGAATTCCAATGGAGCCATTGCTGGCTTCTGCCGGACAGACGGCCCGGGGCTGCTGGCCGGCCGTACTTACTCAACCGGTAACGGCTTTCATATGATTTGGGAGGATAAAAATGAACAATCTCGGACGTTGGTTTTTGACTTCGACCCTGGTCGGAGTCCTGTCTCTCGGCGGCCTGCTTATTTCGAGCAATCCGGTCGAGGCTCAGAGAAAGAGCCAGAGCGGCAAACTGCGTAAAGCCCCGGCGACCCCGCGCACCGCATACGAACACGGTTATGTGGCCGGTTACAACGACGGCTACACTTCCGGCAAAAGCGATTACAACGCGAAGCTTGATCGCGATTACCAGCGCGGCGAGACGTACCGGCAGGCCAATCGCGGCTACGAACAGGGCTTTGGCGACCTGACTGAATATCAGGACGGCTACCGGCTCGGTTATGAGATAGCCTACACCGACGGCTATTACGGCCGCCCGACGGACTCGACGCTGCCGCCGCACGTCGCAGCCATGCGGAGCGGTCGCTCCGCGACTCCGGCCACAACCTCATCAGCTTCGACCAGGACCCCGCGGATAACTTCCGGCTCACTGATTCCGGATAAAACCCAGGTGACCCTGCGGCTCACCGAGCCGGTCAGCACCAAAGTCAGCAGGCAGGGCGACCGCTTCAAAGCCAGGGTCATCGAGCCGAGGGCTTACGAGGGGGCGATAGTCGAAGGCCATATTGCGAAGCTCAATCGCTCCGGCAAGCTGACCGGCAAAACCGAGATGGCGCTGGAATTCGACAGCATCACGATGCCCGACGGCCGCCGCGGGGCATTCCATGGGCAGATCGAAAAAATCTACGCCTCTGAATCGGTCAAGTCGGTTGATGAAGAGGGCAACGTCGAGACCTCCAGCAAAACCAGAGACACGGAGATCAGAGCCGCCGGCGGCGCGGCGCTGGGCGCGATCATCGGCGGCATTGCCGGGGGCGGCAAAGGCGCGGCCATCGGCGCGATTCTCGGCGCCGGTGCGGGCGCGGGCTCGGTTTACGTCCAGGGCAACAAGGACGTGATCCTTGACGTCGGGACGGAGATGTCTGTGCGCACGACGGTCGCGCAGCGCGAGAAAACCAGACGGTGAGAAATGAAATGTGCGGGTGAGGAAACCACTTTTCTTCACCCGCCGCCAAAGCAGGAGAGGTGATAAATTGAAAAAAACGATTGTCCTGACTCTTATTCTGCTGTTGCTGCTGCCAGCTTCAGCCCTCATGCAGACTACAAAGAAGCGCGGTGCGACGAAGTCCAGAACGCGCACTGCGGCGCCCACGCCCACGCCGGTTGACCTGCGGGCGGACGCGGCGGCGGCGGCCGAACAACTCAAGCTCGTCTCACGGTTCCTGTATCTTTACGGGCGAATATCGAACGGGCTGGAAACCAGTGAGGCGCAGGAAAAGCGCGGCGACCTGCCGCGTACGGTGGCCGACAGGAACAGGGAAAGCAAGGCCCGTGTGGTCGAGAACATCCGAAACCTGCGCGCGGGTCTGGATCAGCTGCTGACCAGATTTCAGAATAACTCAAAGCTGCAGATCCAGGCCGTCAAGCTGATGAACGCCAATCAGGATGCGGCGACGGCGGAGCAACTGGCCGGGTCCGGGCGCTTTGACGAAGCCGGCAGGGCTCTGGTGAAAGTGGCTGAAAGGCTGGCGGAAGTGGTGGCCGAAACCAGATGACTGGTGAAGGGGGATGAAATCAGTTTTTCATCCCCCTTTCACCTTACGCTTTTGGCGCGTAATAGCCCTGTCGGGCGCGGATGCGGAGTTCGGGCCGACGCGGGACTTTGACGGCGATCCGGCGGAACTTCCCGTCCGTGCGCTCATCGGTCGGGTAATAGCCGAGCAGGTACTGCGCCTGCAGCTCCGTCGCGATCTGCTGGAAGACGGCCCCAAGGTCTTCGAGCTTTTCGGGCAGGAAGGCGTAGCCGCCGGTGGTATTCGCCATGGACACCATATTCGCCTGGCCGCGCATGCTGATGTTGTTCAAGCGAATCGAAGGGCCGCTCGGGTTGATCGAATAGAAGAGACAGTCAGTCTGCTGCAACTCGCGCAGAACCTGCGGCAGGTTGTAATCCTCGCTGATGTTATCCTCGCCGTCCGAAATGACGATGATCACGCGGCGCGTGCCGGGGTTGGCACTGTCCTTCAGATAGCGGATGGCTTTCCCCACCGTGTCGAAGAGCGCCGTCCCCTCCTTCGTCGGTTCAAGTGACATCGCCCCGGTCAGAGCCTTTTCGACGCTTGATGACCTTTCGGTCACCAGTTTCGGCACCTGTCCGACGGAAAAAATCGTCACCGCGTCGTTCGGGCGGAAGACCGATTTGAGGAAGCGTGACACGGCCGCCTGCTCAAACTGGAAACGCTCGCGGACGCTGCCCGAGACGTCGAAGAGCAGTGCCAGATCAACCGGCGTCTTCCCCGGCTCGCCGAGAAATTCAACCCGCTGAGTCTGGCCTTCTTCTTCAACCGAGAAATCCGTCGGGGCCAGATTCCGCACCGGCTGGCCCGCCGCGTCCGATACAGAGACCGGGACAGCCACCAGATTTGAAGTGATGCGAATCGAACCGGTGTCCTCTTCAGGCTCCTTCTTCTCAGGTTTGGGAGTGGGGAGCGGAGCCGGTTTGCTGGTGATAACTTTGCCCGGCCGGGGAGTGGGCTTTGGCTGCTGCGGCGCAGCCGGGCGTGTGGATTGGGCGGCCGCGTGCAGTGAAAAGATCACCGCCAGCGCGGCCGTCACTATCATCAGGATATTCAACTTCAGATGCCGATTCCAGAATGCTTTCATGACCATCCCCCACCCTGTCTGGTTGTTGCTCTGCCGATTAGCGGCAACACATTGCAAACCGCCCTATAGCGAAGCGGCCCGCCACCAGGGACGAGCCGCTTGTATTTTATCAGACTTTGCTGCCGATTGATCACTGCTCCCGAAATCCCACAGGCGAAAGTCAGCGACCAGTCACAGGTTAATTGTCATTACTCGCTCGTGCTGGACGGGCGAGTCACGGTGGTCGGAGTCGTCAGGCCCTTGCTGACCAGGATTCTGACTTCGACGCGCCGATTCTGCTCGCGACCTTCTTTGGAGCTGTTATCGGCCACCGGGTTGGCCGCGCCGTAGCCGAACGGGGTGACAATCCGGCGCAGCGGGATCATATGATTTTCCGCCAGGTAACGCACGACCGCATCGGCGCGCTTCTGACTGAGCGCCCGGTTCTTGTCGGCATCACCGTCGGCTGAAGCGAACCCCATCACTTCAATGACGAATGCCTTCTGGGTCTTGGCCGCGCCGGCAATCTCATCAAGCGCGATCTTCGCTTCGGGCGACAGAACGGCGCTGTTCACCTTGAAATTGACGCTCGTGGTTTTGGCGGGTTCGTATTCGTCAATCGAGGAGATGCGCTGATTGGTGGAGTTGACCCCGGCAATCGCGGCATCAGCAGTTTCCTGCGCGGCTCTGGCCCCGCCCTTGGCGGTGTTGGCGACGGCGGCGAGTTCCTCAAGCTGGCCCGAGAGACGCTGGGCGTTCTGTTCGGCCTGAGTCAGGCGGCCTTCGGCGTCACCCACGCGGCCTTCAACCGGCGTCACTCTGGTTTCGATTGAACGTGCCACCCTGAAATCCTCGTCCCTGAACTTGATCCTGTCGGCCGTCAGTCTGGAACCGTCGCTGATGCCTTCGACCTCGACTTCCAGCCCGCGCACGAGTTGTGTGAGTCCGTAATTTTTTGCGCCGCGGAAGGGGTTGCTCTTGCGCTCAACGGCCTTCGTCGCGCTGGTGATCATAACGGTCGTATCAACACCAGTCTGATCGCGCAGGATAAAGCTGTCGGCATCGCGTTTAATGATGACGCCGCTGATCTTCTGCTTCTGGCCCTTAACGACGCGGCTTGATCGCGTGTTGCCCGTGGAATCCTGAGCGAGCGCGGGAACCGCCAGGGCCAGGGCTACAACGATGACTAACAGCAGATTGAATTTCCGACTTTCCATTATCATTTCCCTCCAGGCAGGAGAACCAGGGCTTCTCCCGGATTGGTTATAGCAAAGAGTAAGTTGGTGCCTCCGAAAACCCCGGAGCAAAGGGCGTTCCAATTGCGCGCCCCATTGATGCCCGAACCGCCAACCAAAGTTGCACAGAAGACTTAGCCCAAATTAAATAATTTTCCCGCCGCCCGGGGTCAGTGGTCTGAAGCCATACAAGCCGTGCAACTATTACATAAGGCCGTAACAAAATTTCTCATCTGTCAGACGGTGGCAGTAGTTTAGAGGCCGGGGTTGATGGAGACAAGGAATCGGGGGCGGAGTGTGAAAAGGGGAGCAGCCCTCCGTCAGATGGATTTCATGACCTTCCATTCTGTCTTCAGCCCCGGTTTACTGCCGGAGCCGGCTCAAAACTTCGTGGACACTGCTGATGATCTGATCCGGCTCAATCGGCTTGGCAAGGTGCAGGTCGAACCCGGCCTCGAATGAACGTCGCTTGTCTTTTTCCGTGGCGTAACCGCTCAGCGCAATCACCGGGATGCGTTCGAGGCCCTTCATCTGCCGCAGGCGGCGGACGAACTCATAACCGTCAATGTCCGGCAGGCCGATGTCTGAAATCACCACATCGTGCCGCTGCCTGCCGGCGATTTCGAGCGCCTGCGGAACTGATGCGGCCAGCGACACGACGCAACCGCGCGCGCGCAAAATCATGCCGAACAGCTCACGCGAATCGTCGGCGTCTTCGAGGACGAGGACTCGCGTGCCGTTCAGGCGCAGGGGGCCTTCAGACTTCTTCTCGCCCGCGGCGCTGCTCGCCAGTTTGCCAGCGGAAACCGGGATCGCGACCGTAAAGCGCGCCCCGCGCCCCGCGCCTTCGCTCTCGGCCTTGATCCACCCGCCGTGCATGTCAACCAGCGACTGCGCGATTGCCAGACCGATGCCGAGGCCGCTGTGACGGCGCGAGGGTCCCGTTTCCAGCTGCTGGAAATGCTCAAAGATCGTCTGCAACTTCTCCGGGTGGATGCCGATCCCGGTGTCGGAAACTTCGACCTGACAGTATTCGCCCTCCAGCCGCGAGCGGATGCGGATGCGGCCGTGCGCCGGAGTGAATTTGACCGCGTTGGCGAGCAGGTTCCAGACGACCTGTTCGAGCCGCGTCGGGTCGCCGTGAACGGGCAGCGGCCCGGGCGCCAGATCCAGTTCCAGATCGAGCATCTGCGTGTCAACGCGCGTCTGGACGGTTTCCAGCGCGTAACGGATGATTTGATTGAGGTCCTGCGGCGCGCGGGTCAGCTCGATCTTGCCCGCAATGATGCGTGACATGTCGAGCAGGTCATCCACCAGCTGCGACTGCAGGCGCGCGTTGCGTTCGATGGCCTCGATTCCCTGCCGGACGGCCGTCGGGTCGTTGACGTTCTCATGCAGGATCCTCGACCAGCCGAGGATCGGCGTGAGCGGCGTCCGCAGTTCGTGCGAGAGCATGGCGAGGAAGAGGTCTTTCGACTGATTCGATTTTTCCAGCTCCGCCTGAATGGTCAGCAGGCTGGTCACGTCGTGCAGAATCCCGACCGCCAGAACGATCTCGCCGCTCGCGTTGCGCACGGGCGAAGCGCCTGCGCTGACGTGAATCATTGACCCGTCGAGCCGCCTGAGGATGAGGTGATCGTTGCGCACTTCCTCGCCATTGAGCGCCCGGTTGAGCAGGAACCGTTCGGGCTGGAGCCGCGTGCCATCAGGCAGTCTGGGGCTCAGGAGCGCCGGGTAGCGGTCGAGACTCTTTTCGAGCTGGTACGGGGTTTCATAACCGAGCAGCCGCGCCCCGGCGGAGTTGACGCGCACGACGTTGCGCGTCGCGGCGTCGGCAATGAAGACGGCGTCGGCGATCTGCTCGATCACCGCTTCGAGCTTGTTGCGCTCGGTCCATGCCGAAGCCAGCGCCGCTTCCAGATCGCGTTCGGCGGTGATCCGCTTCGTCACGTCGGCGCCCATCAGCAGCACGCTTTCGGTCCGGCCTTCGTCATCGCGCACCGGCCAGACCGTCCAGTCCCAGTAATCAACCTGGCCGCTCGATTTCGAGACGCTCGTCCGCGCCTGGAGCGTGAAGGGCTGCCCCTTCTGGATCAGCTGCCGGATGTCCTGCTCCCACTTCCGCCCCTGGGCGAACTGCGGCGCGGCATCGCTCAGGCGATGACCGACCACTTCCAGACCCGGGTCACCCGCCTGCGCGCGCATCAGCTCGAGGTAGATCGGGTTGGTCATCACGTACCTCAGTTCGGACGTGAGGTACGCGATGGCGACCGGCGCGTTTTCCGTGAGCAATCGGGTCAGCCGGCGTTCGAGCGCGAGCTGGCGCGCAGCCTGCGTTTCCGCCTCACGCGCCAGGCGCGCGCGTTCCATCGCCCCGGCCAGCTGATTCGTCACGGCGCTCAGGAATGAGAGGTCTTCGGCGGTCATCACCCGGCTCGAGCAGCCGGCCAGGACGAGCGCGCCGAGTCTCTTTTCACCGTCCGCAATCGGCAACGCGACGTAACTGACAAAGCCGTATTCACTCAACGCCTCGGCGAGGGCGGATTCGGCGGCCTCGTCTTCAATGATGTCCGGCGCGTTCTGCCCGCGCACGTACCTGAGCAGCAGATCCTCGTCGAGTTTCGTCAGCCACTGCGCCAGATCAACCGAACCGAACCCACACCGCCCGGAATCAGCGTAAACCAGCTTCTCGTCGTCGTGGCGCAGCATAATCACCACTTCGTGTGAGGTCAGGTGCGAGATGCTTTCCAGCGCGAACCCGAAAGCCGTCTCCAGACTGGCCGACCGGCTGATGGCCGAGGCGATCTCATTGAGCGCCGCCAGCTCGCGATTGCGCCGTTCGAGGCGCCGGTGGTGACGTTCGACTTCCTGCAGTTCGGTCGAAATCTCGCGCAACTGCGCGTCGCTCAGCCTGCGCAGGCTCTGCTCTTCGAGCAGGAACCGCCACTGCCGCAGCGCCAGATAACAGACCATGCTCTGCAGAAGGATCGAGTAATACCCGGAAATCAGCCGCGGGTCAGAGAGGCTCGCGATCCTGCCCAGCAGCACGCAGTCGGCCATCGTGACGACAATACTCACCAAACCGACCATGTAGATCAGCCGGCGCTCGTGCAGACCGAAGGTCAGCAGCGATGGGATCAGATAGACGAGCAGGCCGTAATGATGATGGTTCGTGAAAAACCCCGCCACGAGGATCGCGGCGAGGGTGACGGCGACCAGAAAGAGAAGCTGATAGTCGCGGTTGCCCAGTATCTTCCTGACACTTTCATGCTCACGCGGGAGGCTGACAGTCACATGATCCATACGACCCGGAATATGCGAGGCTCGATTTTCCCGAAAGCCTCACTGCGGCCGCTGGGGCCGCAGGCGGCATTCGCTTGCTTTTTCAGCAATCAGATCAGGCAGTCAGTGACAGCTTGCAGCGGTAGTTTCAGGGACCGGCTCTTGCAGGCCGCATCCTTTGATTCATTCGGAAGACAAAGGGCAATTGGCTTCCTATTGTAGTTTCTCTGTGGGATCGGAGCTTAATGAAACTGCCCCCGCAGTGTCAATCGAAAACATCGGTAATTGCCGCCCCACCGCCCCCGTCTGAAATTTACCTGCAAGTCCCCCGCGGGCGCGCGTTCTGAAATCGGCCCCGAACCCGCGTCCCCCGGGCGCAATCACTATCTGCGGAGGATTTATGAAACGCTCACTGCTGACGGCCGGGCTGCCGACCCGGCTGCCCATCGCTTTGCTGGTCATCTTATTCTGCGGCATCGCCGCCCACGCTCAGGGCATCATCATTCCTGAGCCCTGCCGCCGCTGCCCGCGCCCGATCCCGCCGCCGCCCGACTTCCGGCTGCCGCGCGCGCTCAAAGTCAGAAGCATTCACCTGACGACCAAAGTCTCCGACCAGGTGGCCACGACCAAAGTTGAACAGGTCTTTGAAAATGACACGCCGTACCTGCTCGAAGGTACTTACTTCTTCCCGCTGCCGGAGAACGTCTCAATTTCCGAATTCGCCATGTGGGACGGCAACATGCGGCTGGTCGGCGAAGTCCGCGCCAAAGCCGAGGCCCGGCGGATTTACGATGAGATCGTGCGCTCGCGTCGCGACCCCGCCCTGCTCGAATACGCGGGCAAGAACCTGTTCCAGGCCAGCGTCTTCCCGATCCCGCCGCACAGCGACAAGAAGATCGAGCTGATTTACACGCAGGTGCTGAGCAACGACAACGGGGCGGTCGCTTACCGCTACCCGCTCGGCACCGGCTGGCGCGCGAACAGCTTCGACGGTGACGGCGTGCAGCCGGTGATTCTGCGTGATCGCGTCGGCCCCCCGACCAGACCGCAGCCCGTGAATGAAGCGCCGGGCCGCATCTCCGCCGAGATCGAGATTGATTCCAAAGTCGCCATCAGGGACGTTTATTCGCCCTCGCACAACATCGAAGTCAGGCGCGACGGCGAACGCCGCGTGCGCGCCAGTTTTGAAGTCCGCGGCACGGCGGCGCAGCCCGACTTCCAGCTTTTTTACACGGTCTCGGACAAGGATTTCGGCCTGTCACTGCTGACTTATCGCGAGCCGGCCAAAGACGGATACTTCATGCTCCGCGTGGCGCCGAAGACGGAACTCGACGAGCGCGACGTGCTGGCCAAGGACATCATCTTCGTGCTGGACACTTCGGGCTCGATGGCCGATGACGGCAAGATGGAGAAGGCCAAAGCCGCGCTGCGCCAGGGCATCGGCGCGCTCGCGCCGCGCGACCACTTCAACATCGTCTCATTCGCCGGCGAAGAGCATCTGATGAGCGGGCGCATGATCGAGGCCGATGAGGCGGGCAAACGCCGGGCCCGCGAATTCGTCGAACGCATGCGCCCGCTCGGCGGCACGAACATCAACGACGCGATGATCGCCGCGCTCGGCCAGATCGAGTCGGGCGACCGCCCGCGGATGCTCGTGCTGATCACCGACGGCCAGCCGACGGTCGGCACGACCAATGCCGGCGCGATCCAGAGGAACATCAAACAGGCCAACAAGGCTCACGCGCGGTTGTTTACCTTCGGCGTCGGTTACGACGTCAACACCGTGCTGCTCGACGGCATCGCGGCGGAAAACTCGGGCGCGGCTGATTACATCGCGCCGAACGAAGACATTGAGGTCAAGGTCTCGAACTTCTTCGCGAAGGTCAATTACCCGGTACTTAGTGACGTGAGGATTGACTGGGGCGGCGTTGAGACTGAAAACATCTACCCGCGCAACATTCCCGATATTTTTCACGGCTCGCAACTGGTGCTGATCGGTCGCTATCGCCCGAACGCCTCCAAAGCGTCGAATGAAAGCAGTTCATCGCTCGTCGGTCCCTCCGGTCTGAAAGCCGCCGTCCTCGTGGTCGCCGCCATAGCCACCGGCAACTTCAACTTCCTGAGCTACGCCAGCGCGCTCTCAGGCCAGCACTCCGACACGGCTGACGGCAAAGCGTCCTCGGCCCGCAAACACCGCATCACGCTGATCGGCAGGGTCAACGGGATCGAGCGCCGCTTCATCTACGATGACGTGAGATTCCCCGAGCAGGAGGGCGACAACGAATTCCTGCCGCAACTCTGGGCGATGCGCCGCGTCGGCCACCTGATGGAGCAGATCAGGCTCAACGGCGAATCGCGTGAACTGCGCGAAGAGATCGTCGAACTCGGCACGCGCTACAACATCGTCACGCCTTACACCTCATACCTCGTGCTGGAACCGGGGATGCAGGCTATGGAACAAGCTCAGGGAGAGAGACTGCGGGATCGCCGTCAGGCGCCTCCAAGCAAAGGAGTGCCTCCGAAAATATCTGCCACACCACCGGCGCTGCCGCCCGGAGATGTGGCAGAGGCGAAGTCAAAAGCGCCGGCCCCAATGAATGCCCCGGTCAACGGGCGTGAAGCAGTTGAGCTGAGTCGCCAGAAGGAAGAGTTGCGTAAAGCCGACAAGGTCGCGACAGGCCGCGGAGCCGGCTCTTCAGACAATTCCGCCGGCCCTCGCACCGTCGCAGGCAGGACCTTCTACCTGCGCGACGGCGTGTGGACAGACAGCGAATTCAGGGCCGATGCCCGGATCGCCGAGGTCAAAGTGAAGTTCGCGAGCGAAGTGTACTTCAGCCTGCTCAAACAGGAGCCGAAGCTCGCTGACTTCTTCGCCCTCGGCCAGCGCGTGGTGGTGGTGTGGAAGGGCAAGGTTTACCGGGTGGAAGAGTAGGTAAAGCAGTAATCAGTGGACAAAAATAATCAGGCAGTCGGGGGCGATTCAACCCCCGACTGCCTGTTTTTTTACCGTCGCAATTGCGGCGCTCGTTAGAACGCTGGGACAGTAATGGTGTAAGCAGGGGCCAGCGTCAGGACGCTCAGATTGCGACCGCCGTTGAAGATCGGCCCCTTGCTCTGAACCATGCCCAGCAGCGGGCGTCCGTTGGTGGCATTCATCTTCATCCAGCCACAGCTCCCTCTCGGGATGAAGGTATTAAGCCCGTTCAGGACGCGCAGGCTGGTCAGGGCGGTTGTCGTGTAACAGCCGATCCTGAAAGTCAGCGAGCGCGAAACTTCCAGCTGGTTGAACATCAGGGCGAAGATGCTGATGCTCGGGTTCTCACCGGTCAGCAGATTGGCGGCCGGCGAGTAGAGCGCGAAGATGGTGCTGTCGGTCGTCTGGCTGTTGAAGGCGGAAATCGCCACGGTGCCGGGCAGTTTGTCGTAGCTGTTGGCCGTCGCACCGCCGTCGAACACCATGTTGGCAACACCATCGCCCGGATCACTTACGGTCCCGGGCTGGGTCTTCCTGATGGTCACCGCCGGGAGGTCGGCCAGCCGGCCGTCGGACTCACGGATGTAGGCCGTCCCCAGCAGGAAGTTGAACTGCGTCGGGAACCCGCCCGCGGTAGCCACGGCCACGATATAACCCTTCGTCCCCGGATCCAGATCGCTGGTCAGGAAACACGTCGTCTGCGAGCCGGTCAGGGTGATGATCGAGTCAGCCACCGAGCAGCTGCTGCCGTCAACCAGAAACAGGTGGACATCGATCGTCCTTGAGGGGTCGGTGTTGGTAATGTTGATCTGCGTATCCTCGGCCGACGGGTTCGAAGCGCTGCTGGTATAGCGGTTGAAAAACAGGACGCTGCCGGGCCTGATGTCATTCGGAAAATCCTGCGCCAGTGCCGGCAGGCCGAGCAGCGCGAGGGCACAGAAGACGAGCGCCAGGGTGGTGAGTTTGTGTGCGAGCTGTGTAATCACGTTTTCTCCTCCTCGGGATTCCCACACGCCTTCCGGGTTCGCCGGTCCGGAGACCTGCGCCCCGTGCCGGAAGAACTAAAGCGTGGATTGAAGATGACCTGGTTCAATCAACGGTTAAGGCGTAGCCAGGAGGCGCCAACCAGTGAGGTTGATTGAGTAAAACTGCAGCAAAGGGGTCGGGGAGGCAAGAATCACAGCCGAGGCTGCTTGTGTAAAGCAACAACGCCAGGATTTGCCTGACATGAAATCGGAGCCGTTGTGAGGCGGTGATTATTTGCCGGTTCACCGAATGCCGCGGCCAGATGACTGTCAGGCAATGACCGCGACGACTGCTCCTTGTTACAACTTGTTTCCTTTGGCGATTCGCATCATAACAACAGCCCCCCGCCGGATGCAATCATTTTGTCTTCTTCGACCCAATTATATTTTCCGGCCCGGGCCCACGTGGCGAAACCACAAAAGCGCCGGGCGGAACTTGCCCCGTCCGTTTTTTCACATATAATCCGCCTCGCAGTAATAATCCCACAGAACAGACGGCAACAAACGACCACCCGATCCGCGAAAGCAGATCAGGAATCGGGGTCACTTATCAGAGCGCGAGCAGTCCGAACAAACAGTGAAGAAGGTCCCCGGGTTCCAGCCTCCCGGCAGCCATGAAACATTTTTCGGCAAGCCCTCACTTCAGGGTGAGGGGAAGATGGCAGAGAGTCACCGAAGGCGCGCGCCTGAAAACGCGGAATCCGTTCCATTGATTGTTTCACCGCCCCCGCGATGTTCCGGAACAGGCATCACTCTCATCCGGCCAGCAAGGAGCAGCCATGGACATCACAGAGAAAGCACCACTCCCGTCAGAAAAAGATGAGGTTCCCCCCCGCATCCTGCTTTCCGGCAGTGATCCCGCGCTGGCCGCGGCGCTCCGGGAGGAGTTGACGGCGCGGGGCTGTGAGGTCCGGCATCTGGAGGGCATCTCTGCCGCTACCCCTTCAGAACAGGCGACAGAGGCACTGACCGGGCAGGCGGATCTGGCAGTGATCCTGATTGCCGGCGAGTCCGACACCGGAGTGCCGGGCCTCGTCGAAGCGGCACTGGGCAGAGGGCTTCAGATTCTGCCCGTCACCATCGGCCCGCCTTCACTGCTGCCGGAGTCGCTCGTCGAATTCAACGCCATCTCAGTGGAAGCCGGGGCCGACACCGCACTGACCGCGCGACAAATCGCCGAAATGATTTCGCAGGCACTCGGTCTGCCCGCATCAAGGCACCGGAAATTGAGTCTGGCCGACGATCCCCCGCTCGTTCAGGCGGCGAAAAAAAGCTCTTCTCCCGGAGCCGTTACCGCCGCGCAAAGAGGCCGCTCCATCGCCCGGCCGGCAAACGATGCCGCGAGGCAGGCGGTGGCGATTCTGAGCGGGCAGGAGGCCTCGCTGGATGAGATCATCAGTCTTGCCAAAGACCTCACCAAAACCAGCCAGTTCGGCTATGCCCGCAAACTGCTGGCCCGCGCGCGACAGAAGAGGGAGGCGAAATGGCCCATCGAATTGCGGCGCGAACTGGCGCAGAAGCACGCGCTGGCGACTTACAAGGATCCCGACCTGCCCTCCGATCAGAAGTTCGATCATGCGCTGGAGATCCTCGGGGAAGGTGATGACCTGAAGAAGACGACCGATCAGGAAACGCTCGGTCTGGCCGGGGCGATTTATAAACGGCGCTGGGAGGTTGACGGGCTGCGGCGGAATCTGGAGCGCTCGCTCGCCTATTACCTGCGGGGTTACCGGCAGGGCATCACGACCGGCAATCAGGGTTATACGGCGATCAATGCGGCGTTCATGCTGGATCTGCTGGCGAGTCTGGAGGAAGAGGCGGCGCAGGAAGATCAGGTGGAATCCACGAGCGCCAGAGCCCGTCGCGAACAGGCCGCGCAGATTCGCCGCGAAATCATTGAGAAGCTCGCGGGGCCGGCTGGAGTCAGTCAGGACTGGTGGCTGCTGGCCACCGTCGCCGAGGCTTACTTCGGCCTTGAGCAGTTCAACTCCGCGCGCCGCTGGCTGAGGCGGCTCTCCCAGCTGCCGAACGCGGACGACTGGAAGCGGCAGTCAACCGCGCAGCAGCTGGCCGCGCTGGCCCGGCTGCAGATGAAGGGGGCCGGGGCCGCCGGTCAGGGGGGCGAAGTCCTGAAGGAATTTCTCGGCGACGACGAGACGGCGCTCGAGAGCGCCTTCGTCGGCAAGGTCGGGCTGGCGCTCTCGGGCGGCGGCTTCCGGGCCTCGCTCTATCACATCGGCGTGCTGGCGAAGCTCGCGGATCTCGATCTGCTGCGCCGGGTCGAAGTCCTCTCCTGCGTCTCAGGCGGCTCGATCATCGGCGCGCATTACTACCTTGAGCTGCGCAGACTTTTCCACGAGAAATCATCGGATGAAGAGTTCACCCAGGCCGATTACATTCAGATCGTCAGGAATCTCGAACGCGATTTCCTGGCCGGGGTCAAAACCAACATCCGCACCCGGGTCCTCGCCGAATTGCTGACCAACCTGAAGATGATCTTCAAGTCCGACTACTCGCGCACGCTGCGGGTGGGCGAGCTATATGAGAAGCAGATTTATTCGCGCGTCGAAGACAACGAAGGCGACCAGCCGCGCTGGCTGAATGAACTGATGATCGTCCCGAACGACGAGGCCGAAAGCTTCGTGCCCAGACGTGACAACTGGCGACGCCGGAACAAGGTGCCGATCCTGATCCTCAACGCCACCTCGCTCAACACCGGCCACAACTGGCAGTTCACGGCCTCGTACATGGGGGAGCCGCCGTCAGCCATCATGACCGAAGTTGACGGCAACTACCGCCTGCGCCGGATGTATTACAACGACGCGCCGAAGAAACACCGGAGGATTCGCCTCGGCCACGCCGTCGCCGCCTCCTCGTGCGTCCCGGGCCTGTTCGAGCCGCTCGTCCTCGAAGGGCTCTACAAGGACAAGATCGTGCGCCTGGTGGACGGCGGCGTTCACGACAATCAGGGGACGGCGAGCCTGCTCGAAGAGGGCTGCCAAGTGCTGCTCGTGAGCGACGCCAGCGGCCAGATGAGTTCCGACGACAGCCCGAGCAACAAACTCCTGAACGTCCTCGTCCGCTCCGACAGCATCAGCCAGGAGCGCGTCCGCCACGCCCAGTACCGCGAGCTGGAAATGCGCCGCCGCTCGTCACAGATCCAGGGGCTGATGTTCGTCCACCTCAAAAAAGACCTGAACGTTGACCCGGTGGACTGGATTGACTGCCCCGACCCGTACGACGCTTCCGCCGACGCGCGCCCGGCCGAGTTGCGCGGCCCCGTGACGCGCTACGGCGTGCGCAAGGACATTCAGCAGCGGCTCGCCGCCGTCAGAACCGATCTCGACTCATTCACCGACGGCGAAGCTTACGCGCTGATGGCGAGCGGTTATTTCATGACCGAGTATGAACTCGCGAGGAGCGTCACCGCCTTCGGCAGATTCGAGTCGGAGCAGCTCAACCGGCGCTCGGCCTGGCGCTTCCTCGATTTCGAGAACCCCATCAAACAGCCGGGCCACTCCGAAAGGCTCCTGGAACTGCTGACCGTGGCCGGCAATCTCGGCTTCAAAATCTGGCAGCTTTCACGCCCGCTCCGGACGATCACCAGCTTCACGGTCACCCTCGTGATGGCCGGCATCGCATGGCTGTTACTCTGGTATCTGAAACACCCCGGGTCGTGGGAGAGGTTGTGGCAGCAATCTCTCGTGAGCGTGAGTTTCGGCGACGCATACGGGCCTTACACGCTGCGCGCGGGCTGGCTGGGTTCGATCCTCCTGGCGATCCTGCTCGGCAGGATTTTCGGCTCCAGAGCCATGCGGATCGCCAACTGGCGCAAGACGGCCAGTGATTTTGCCTTCGGAACGGTCATGAGCCTGCTGGGCTTTGCCGTCGCGCGGCTGCACCTCTGGACTTTCGACAAGCTCTACCTGCGCTGGGGCAGCCGCCGCCAGCTGCTCGAACGCGATTAGCGAACGGCCTGACGGTCAGCCGGGGAATACCTGAACGGCTGATGTGATGGCTGGGGTGTGGATGTCCGGTGTGGCGACCGGGGCTGCTGGTCAATCCGAAAAACTGGAGCCGACAGCCGGTTGATGACTCACTCGCTGAAAGCAGAGATCAACTGCCGACTGGCAGCCTACAGGTACAATTCCGGCGTCTCGCGCTTGCGATTCTCCAGCAGGTACCACTTGTCCTTGGTCATCTCGCCGGAGGTGTAGGAAGCCCACTCGAAGTTGTGGCCGTGCTTGATCGCGTCGGTCGGGCAGGCGTCCACGCAGAAGCCGCACAGAATGCAGCGCCCGTAATCAATCTGGTAGACCTTCGCGTAACGATGATCCATGCTGGCGCGCTCTTCGTAGGGACGCGGGTCTTCCGCGCCTTCGATGTAGATCGCGTCAGCCGGGCAGGCCGCCGCGCACAGGAAGCAGGAGACGCACAGTTCCTTCCCGTCCTCGTTCACTGCCAAGTAATGCTCGCCGCGGAAACGCTTGAAGAGCTGCACCGGCTCGTCCGGGTAGCTGACCGTGACCTTGTGTTCAGGGATGTGGCTGAGCGTGACCCTCATCCCCGCCGCAATCGAGCGGGAGGCTTCAATGACTTCCTTCGCGGTGTTGACGATCTCTGAGAGTATGGACATAAGCTGGCAAAAGTTTCGAGTTACCGAACTCCGGTGTTCTGAATTGCCCGGGTGCGGAATAATGAAAGCTGTCAGTGAAGCCAGATCATAGCATCAACCCGGCGAAAGCGCACGCCGTCACCGCCACTGACTTGCGGCGGCAGGCAGTGACGTGCGACCATCCCTGTTTCAATTCATCAGACAAATTATCACTGTCAGTCATCAGGAGAAAATATGAGTGAGATTACCGAAGCCGCAGTCCTCAGCGCGCTGCGCGCCGTCAAAGACCCCGACCTGCACAAGGACATCGTGGCGCTGAATATGATCCGCGACGTTAAAATCTGCGGCGGCGTCATCAGCTTTCGTTTCGTGCTGACGACGCCCGCCTGCCCCGTCCGCGATCAGTTGAAAGGACAGGCCGAAGCCGCCGTCCGCGCCATCCCCGGCGTCGAAGTCGTCGAAGTCAAAATGGAGGCCGAAGTCCCGAAGGCGCGCGGGAATGTGGACAAGGCTTCCGTCGAGGGCATCAACCACATCGTCGCCGTCAGTTCCGGCAAGGGCGGCGTCGGCAAATCAACCGTCGCGGTCAACATGGCGGTTTCGCTGGCGCAGCTCGGCGCCAGCGTCGGCATTCTCGATACTGACGTGTACGGCCCGAACGTCCCGATCATGATGGGCGGCAACGATCAGCCCGTGGTGCGCAATGAGAAGTTGCTGCCGCCCGTCTACCACGGCGTGAAGACGATGAGCATCGGGCTGCTCAACCCGGGCGACCGCGCAATAGTCTGGCGCGGGCCGATGCTGCATTCGGCGGTCGGGCAGTTCCTGCGCCAGGTCGAGTGGGGCGAACTCGATTACCTCGTGGTTGACATGCCGCCGGGCACGGGCGACGTGCAGCTGAGCATGGCGCAGATGGTGCCGATGGCCGGGGCCGTACTGGTCACAACGCCGCAGGAAGTTTCGCTCGGCGACGTGCGCAAGGCTTACAACATGTTCGACCAGCTGCATGTGCCGGTGCTGGGTGTGGTCGAGAACATGAGTTACTTCGTCTGCCCGAATTGCTCTGAACGACACTTCATCTTCGGGCAGGGCGGCGGCGAGGCGCTGGCTTCGCGTTATGACGTGCCGTTCCTCGGCGCGATCCCGCTGTCACTGAGCGTGCGCGAGGGCGGCGACCTCGGCATCCCGATTGTCGTCGGTGCGCCCGAGAGCGAACAGGCACAGGCTTTCCGCGCGGTCGCGCAAAACGTCGCGGCGCAGATCAGTATTCAGGCAATCAGGACCAGCCGAACGCTGCCGGTGTTGAATCTGAAGAAGTAAGGAAAGCCGGTTGACGCCCGAGGCTTCCGCTCGCTATCATCTGGCTTCGTCGTTGAGGCGTGAAGATGTTTTTTGATGAGAATCAGGAAATCACCGCCGCACAGGTCGAAGCCGTGCTGGATCGGGTCAGGCCGGCGCTCGCGGCTCACAGCGGCAACATCGAGCTGGTTTGCATCGAAGGGCCGGACATTCACGTCAGACTGAAAGGCAACTGTATCGGCTGCCCGGTTTCAGCGCTGACCCTGAAATACAGCGTCGAGCGGGCCCTGCGCGAGGAGATCGCGGGCTTCGGCGAACTGATCACGGAAGCGCCGAATTGAGATTTTTCTGAATCGAAGTTTTATTTCGCAATGATCTTTAATGCTGACCAGTGGGCGGGCAGTCGCGCCAGCAGTCAGGACAAAGTAATCAACCCGGTAAAAAGGAGCAAAAGAAAATGGAAGCAACTCTCTCAACAGTTCAATTGTCACTGACCGATGCGGCGGCGACTGAGGTCAGGAAGTTTATGGAGGCCGAGGGGCTGACCACTGAAAACGGCGGCCTGCGCGTGCGCGTGGTGCCGGGCGGCTGTTCGGGTTTTCAGTACGGGATGAACATCGAGGAGGCCCCGGCGGCCAACGACGAAATCATCGAGACCGGCGGCCTGCGTCTCTTCGTTGACATGTTCAGCGCGCAGTACCTGAGCGGCGTGACGATTGATTACGTCACCAGCGTCATGGGCTCGGGCTTCACCTTCACCAACCCGAACGCGAGCGGCGGCTGCGGCTGCGGCAGCTCATTCTCCGCTTAAAGTCCCGGCGCAACACACAAGCGGCAGTTTTCTGAAAAGCGGCTCCCCTGCAGAAGTCAGCGGGAGCCGCTTTTCTTTGTCCCGGCCTTATCAGTAATGATTCTTATTATTAGAAGCTTGACAAAACGGCCCGCGCCCGGCAGGATGTGGGGCAGGTCAGACGACCATATGCAACATCGAAACAGCAAACAACGACAGGCTATCCTGGACGCCATCGAGCGGCACGGCGGGCACCTGACCGCCGACCAGATTCATGCCCTCGTCAGGCCGCAGTTCCCGCGCCTGAGCCTGGGGACGGTCTACCGCAACCTGCGGATGCTGGTTGCCCGGGGGAGCGTGCGGGAACTCGATTTCGGGGCGGCGTTCAGCTACTTCGAGGTCGCCAGAGACTCGCACTACCATCTGGTCTGCCGCCTGTGCGGTCACATCGCGGACGCCGACGTGGAGGTTGATCGCCAGATCACCGCGCTCGTCAAACGTTCGCGCCGCGCCGCGGGCTTCCTGATAGAGGATCATCGTCTTGATTTTATCGGCGTCTGCCGCAACTGCCAGTCCGCCCCCGCGCGGTCGGGCAGGCGGAAACAGGCGTCGAAGTCGCGTTAAGTCCGGTCAGAGCCGGCCGGGGGTCCGGCCCGGCTCTGGCAGAAGTGTCCTTTCAGTCCACAACCAAATTACGGAGAACACGCCATGCCTGCATTAGCTGGAAGCAAAACCTATGAGAATCTGAAGCACGCCTTTGCCGGCGAGTCACAGGCCAACCGCCGCTACCTCTATTTCGCGCGTCAGGCCGACGTCGAAGGCTACCCTGACATCGCCGGCCTGTTCCGCGACACGGCCGAGGGCGAGACCGGCCACGCGCACGGCCATCTTGATTTCCTCAAGGAAGTCGGCGACCCCGCAACCGGCGAACCCATTGGTAATACCTCAAAGAACCTCAAGGCCGCCGTCGCCGGCGAGACCTACGAATACACCGAAATGTATCCGGGCTTCGCCCGCACCGCGCGCGAGGAAGGTTTTGAAGAGGTCGCCGAGTGGTTTGAAACGCTCGCCCGCGCCGAGAGGTCACACGCCGGACGCTTTCAGAAAGGGATTGATACACTCGGCTGAAAATCCCCGGAGTACCCGCTTTCATTCAGGCGTTTCTCCTTCGCGGCAAAAGTCTGCGTGAAGGTGGGACTCCGCGCTGTTGCGGAAAGAGCCCACGATGAAAAACACGACACAACTGCAAATCAGGAGCAGCGGGCGGCGGCGATCGACGGTAAAACTGGCGCTGCTGTCTGCCTGTGCCGTTTTCGCGTTCACTCTCGTCTTCAATCCTGCTTCACGGAGTCAGGCCGACGGGGCCGAGCCTTCCGCCGAAAAACCCGGGATGAAAGTCCCGCTCTGGCTGCCGGCGGACGTATGGGAATCGTTGATCCCGAAAGACAACCCGCTGACGCTTGAAAAAGTCGCGTTCGGCGAAAAGCTTTTCTTCGACAAGCGGCTCTCGGTGGCACGCACCCTGAGACCTACCCGAAGTTTCAGATTCAGCTCCGGCGCCCGGCTCCGTTGCGCGACATGATCAACCGGTGCATCGAAAATCCGGCCCGCGGCAAAAAACTCGATGCTGATGATCCGAAGATGCGCGCGCCCGAAGCCTGCATTATGTCGCAGCGCAAGGGCGTGCCGATGGATTACGGCAAACACTGAAAGGATTGTCCGGCAAACTTTCCAGTTTGCCGTTTGTCTGCCGGACAGGCAGTTGGCGAGAACAAACGGCAAACTGGAAAGTTTGCCGGACAGTTTCCAGATATGGCACTCGAACAAGGTGACCTGACTTCGGTCGCGGTTGAATGGGATAAATCCGAATACTGGGACGAGCATGCGCTCGATAAGGAGTTGCGGCGGCAGTACGACGTCTGCAATTCGTGCCGGCTGTGCTTCAACCTTTGTCCGGGCTTCCCGACGCTGTTTGAGCATTTCAACGACGACGCGGTAGACCACGACCCCGACAAGCTGACCGAAGGGCAGGTCAAAGAGTTCGTTGACCTCTGCTACAACTGCAAGCTCTGCTTCATCAAGTGCCCCTACACTCCGCCGCACAAATTCCTGATCGACATTCCGAAAGTCGTGATGCGCGCCCGCGCGGTCGAGGCGCGCAAGAAAGGCGACGTTGATCTGCGCGAGTTGTTCATTACGACGCCCGATAAAATCGGGCCGCTCGCGAGCAAGGTCGCGCCGCTCGTCAACATCGCCAACACGAACAAAGCCAACCGCTGGCTGATGGAAAAGACCGTCGGCATTCACCGCGACAAGATTCTGCCCCGGTTTCACGCCCAGACTTTCGAGCGCTGGTTCAAAAAGAACATCGGGCAGTCTGAATTCACGGCCAGAGACAGTGGGCGCCCGAAGGTCGCGCTCTTCCACACCTGCATCGTTAATTACAACGAGCCGCAGATCGGCAAGGCCGCCGTGCGCGTGCTGCAAAAAAATGAGATCGAAGTCGCCGACCCGGCGGGCCAGACCTGCTGCGGCATGCCGTATCTCGACGCCGGGCGCGTCGGGCCCGCGCTCGAACACTTCCGCGAGAACGTGAAGGCCCTGCTCCCCTTTGTGCGTGCGGGTTATGACATCGTCGTGCCGGAACCGACCTGCGGCATGATGCTCAAAAAAGAGTACGCCGACTCCCTGCAGGGCGAGGAGCGCGAGCAGGCGCTGGAAATATCGAAGCGCGTCTACGACCTGTCGGAATACCTGGTGAAGCTGAGCGCCGAGGGGAAGCTCTCAAAGAACTTCCCGGTCAATGTCGGCAGGGTCGCTTATCACCAGCCGTGTCATTTGAAGTATCAGGCCATCGGCCAGAAATCCATTGAGCTGCTCCGCCTGGCGGGCGCGGAAGTGGTCTTCATTGACAAGGGCTGCTCCGGCCACGACGGCACGTGGGCGATGAAGAAAGAATATTTCGAGCTGTCACAGAAGGTCGCGGGCAAGCTGCACCGCGGCGTGAGGGAATCGGAGGCCGATCTGGTGGCGACCGACTGTTCGCTGGCCGGACTTCAGATCACTCAGGGGACGGGCCGTGTTACGCTTCATCCTGTCGAAGTTCTCGCAAAAGCCTACGGACTCGACGAAAAAAGTTAAGCTGCCCGACCGGGAAGAACCGCTGATCAGTCCGAACGCGGATGAAATCTGCGGCCATTTGAAACCCGTGCTTGATTACCTGCTCTCGGGGGGCGCGGCAATCGAGCGTGCCGAAAGAGATCCGGCGAGCGGGTGGCTGGCCGTGACGCTCAATGATTTTTTCCATCGGGATCAGATTTACGACCTGTTTGAGGTGCCGCGCTTCATCAAGTGGGATTACGCTGACCCTCATTATGGTCAGGGGAACAGTCTGATCTGCGCCGTCTGTGGCAACTCGCTTGAGAGCAGGTTTGATCTCTCCGATCCCGTGAAAACGCTGGGGCCGTAACCAATGAACAAAGTAGTTTCTTCAGAACTCAAAGACATCGCGCAGTACGAAAAGGCGCGCCCTGAATTCCGGCGCCACATCATTGAACTTAAAAAGCGCCGCCGCGTCCCGGTCGGGCCGGAGATGACCTTCGTCTTCGAGAATCACGACACCGTACTGTTTCAGATTCAGGAGATGATGCGTGCCGAACGCCTCGTTGACGACGCGGCGATTCAGCACGAGATTGACACTTACAATCAACTGCTCCCCGATCAGAACGAACTGGCAGCGACGATGCTCATTGAATTATCGGATGCCGGACGGGTTCGCGAAGGCATCACGAAGTTCCTCGGCGCGAACACTGGGGAATGCGTTTACCTGCAGGTCGGCGATGAGAAGCTGCCAGGAGTTTTTGAAGCCGGCCAGAGTGATGACAGACGCATCAGCGCTGTACAATATGTGCGGTTCAAATTCAGTGACGGGCAGCGCGAAGCCTTCACGAGCGGCGGAAAGCCGGTGCGGCTGGTGATCAATCATCCGAACTATCGGCACGAAGCCCTGATTGAAGGCGCGGTGCGCGAGGAACTTTCACGGGATTTCGCCTGATCAATATGAGTCAGACGCCGCTCAGACAACTTCACGAAGCTTCGGGCGCGCAATTCGGCGACGGCGACGCGCTGCCGCGCTCATACGGCGACGTGCGCGCGGAGTATGAGGCGATCCGTCGCGGCGTCGCGGTGATTGATTTTTCGCCCGAAGGCAGGCTGGAAGTGAGCGGCCAAAATGCCGTGCAGTTCCTCAACGGTCTGGTCACCAACGAGGTGAAAGGCCTTGAGGCGGGCAGCGGGGTCGAGGCCGCGTTTCTTGACGTGCATGGCAAAGTCTCGGCGCTCTGCCGCATTTACAACACGGGCCTCCACCTGCTCGTGCAACTCGACGCCGCGCGGCGCGAGAAGATTTACAAGAACCTGAGCCGCTTCGTGCTGGCGGGCGAATTCTTCCTGACTGACGTGACTGAGCGGCAGGCGCTGATCTCGCTGCAGGGCCCGCGCAGCGGCACATTCGTCGAATCGCTGACCGGGCAGCCGGTCACGAGCGAATCTGACGGCCGGATCAACGAACGCTCCATCGCAAATCAGCCGGTGCTGATCGCCGGGCACTCGCGCTGCGGCGAAGCGGGCTTCGATCTGTTCGTCGCCGCGGAAGCCGCGCCGCAGTTGTGGCAAATCGTCATCGAACGCGGGAAGGAATTCGGCGCGCGCGCGGTCGGGCAGGAGGCCTTTGAAATCGCCCGCATCGAAGCTGGCGTCCCGCGCGAAGGCGTGGACGTCAATGAAACACACATCCTGCTCGAAGCGGGCCTCGACAACGCCGTCAGCTACACCAAGGGCTGCTACCTCGGTCAGGAGATTATCGCCCGCATTCACTGGCGCGGTCAGCCGGCAAAGAGATTGCTGAAGCTGCTGGTCACTGCCGACGAAGCGCCCCCGGCCGGCGCTGAGCTTTTCAGCAGCGCCGGGAAAAAAGTCGGCGCGATCACCAGCAGCACGCGCAGTCCTGACGGCGGTCAGATCATCGCGCTCGGCTACGTGCATCGTTACTACATCGCGCCAGGGACTGAACTGATTATCAAAAGCGGTGAGGCGGAAATCGGCAGGGCCGTAGTGGCAGCCGGCGCTGAAGCCGCCGCGCAATCACCGACAACACCATGAGTGAACCGACCGAACCACAGGCTGAAAAGCCGGAGTGGGACTTATCATCCGCCGAAGCTGCCTACAGCGTGATCGCGACCTGTCTCGAACACGTGCAGATCAGCGGGCTGGTGATTGCCGCGCTCGCCCACGCCGTCGGCGAAGAGAGGCTCAAATCAATCGTCCAGAGCGAGCCGTGGCAACTGTACATGGCCAGCAAACGCGGCCTCGCGGAAACGAAACCGAAGATCGCCGCGCTGACCGAACTGATTGACCGCACGCGTGAACGGGAATCAAAGACTGAATAGAAGCAGGAATCATTATGCCTTTTGGAATTATTTCCGTGACCGAACTCAAATCTGCAATACACGCGGGCCGGAAGTTCCGCCTGATTGACGTGCGCGAGCCGGGCGAATACGACATCGCCCGGATTGACGGCGCGGAGTTGAAGCCGCTCGGCCAGATCGCAACCTGGGCGCAGCAGCTGCCGGACAAGGACGAGGAGATCATCCTGCACTGCCATCACGGGATGCGCTCGGCGCAGGCCTGCGAGTTCCTCTCGCGGCAGGGCTTCACCAATGTCAAAAACCTGAGCGGCGGCATTGACGCGTGGTCGCGTCAGGTTGACCCGACCGTCCCGCTCTACTGACCGCCGCGATGACTCTGCCGCCCGAATACCTGCGCGGGATCGAACTCTTCAATCGCGGCGAGTACTTCGAGTGTCACGAGGTGCTGGAAGAAATATGGCTGACGGCTGGGGGGCAGGAAAAGGATTTCCTCCACGCACTCATTCAGGTGGCGGCGGCATTGCATCACCGGCAGCGTGGCAACGACAGGGGCGCGGCCAGCGTGTACGAGCGGGCGAAGCGGAAGCTGATCACCCTGCCGCCGCGAATGATGCGAGTGAATAGCGCGGAACTGCTGCGACAGGTGGATGCGTTTCTGGCATCAGCTGATAATCCGTCCAACGACCCTGCGACCAGACAGCTGGTACTCCCCCACATTCGATTTGATGACCACTCCTGACCTGAATTGAAGATGTTCCTGCCCTTTTCAAGCCTGCCGGTACAGCGCCGCGAGCCTGAGCGAGCGGTGACGCCACCATACGTCCTGTGCCGGGACGCCACTCGCTCAGGATCGCGGCACTGTACCATTCTGCTCCTCATTCTTCTCTTTGCGATCTTCCCTGCATCGCCGGTCGCGGCCCAGTCCGCCGAGACTCAGGTGAAGCCGCTTTCGGCCAGAGAGCGGACGGAGATTTTCAATCGCGTGTGGCATCTGATTAAGGACAGATACTACGACCCGGCATTTAACGGCGTGGACTGGCAGGCGACCGGCAAACGCTATCAGCCGCTCGCCGAAGCTGCGGCGAGTGACGAGGCGTTTTACGGCCTGCTCGAAAGGATGGTCGGGGAGTTGCGCGACGCGCATACGCATGTGCGCACGCCTCTCCAGAAACGATTGCGCGATAAATCGCAGGCCATCAGTACAGGCATCTACCCCGGCGAGGTCGAGGGGCAGACCGTGGTCGTCGGCGTTGATCCTGCTTCCGCCCCGGCGCGCTCGGGGGTGCAACCGGGGATGACCTTGCTCGCGATTGACGGCAAGCCGGCAGCCGCGCGGCTGGGAGCAGCGCGCGCGCAGGTCGGGGCCTCATCATCGGAACGGGCCGCGCGGCTGCTCGCATATGGCCATCTTCTCTATGGGTCGCCGGAGACCACAATCGCGCTGACGATGGCCTGGCCCGACGTTGCAACATCCCAGACAACCTCCGCGCCGCTCTCGGTCACAGCTCTCCGCCGCGTCGTCCGGGACGAGGCACAGGTTCTCGCGCGGAAGCTCCCTTCGGGCTTCGGCTACATTCAACTGACGCGCTGGAGGTCGCCGGCGACGGAGCTTTTCAGGGCCGAACTGGAAAAGCTCCGGGACGCGCCGGGTCTGATCATTGACCTGCGCGGCAACGGCGGTGGCGAGGTCGGCGTGGTGCTGGAAATCGGCAACTACTTTTTTGCGAACAAGGTCTCGTTCGGCCGCTTCATCAGGCGCTCGGGCAAGGCGGTCGAACTTAGCGCCGGCGGCTCGCAGCTTTACGGCGGCCCCGTCGTCATCCTTGTCAACGAAGCTTCGGCGAGCGGCTCGGAATTATTTTCGGGGGCGATGCAGGAAGCAGGGAGGGCCATCGTCATCGGGCAGCAGACGTGCGGCTGTCTGCTGGCGGCGGGAAAAGAAAAGCTGCCGGGCGGCGGCGAACTCACGCTCAGCATCTTCGGCTACCTGTCGCCGCGCGGGCGCAGGCTCGAAGGCGACGGCGTGATTCCCGACAGGGTTGTCCCGCTCAGGCTTTCCGACCTCCGGCAAAGACGCGACCCGGCGCTCGCCGAAGCGGAGAAGGTGCTGAAGGAGTGGAAATCGGCGCAGCCCAAAGCGGCGCCCACGTCACAGTGATTCGATAGTGACGGCCTGATAATTCCCTTGGGCGGCCTCCCCGACCCCGTGAATCCGGTATTCGGGTTGCAGCTTCAGGTCAGGCCGCAACGAGTGAAAAACGCTGCAATATTTCGCGAATGACAGGCTGATCGCCCGTTCGACTTTGGCCGGGCTCAGTTCGCCCCACAGGTCGAACCGCGCGCGGATCATGGTGTAATAACGCGGCTCCGGCGAGTGCCGCTCGCCTTCGAGGCTGACTTCCAGCCGCTCGGGCGGCGTGCGCTGCTTTTGCAGGATCATCACCACATCAACCGCCGAACACGCGCCGACGGCTTCGAGCAGCAGATCCATCGGGCTCGCGCCCGCCTGCCGGTCGCCGTCAATCGCGGTTTCAAGCCCGCCGGAGTTGAGGCCGGTGAATTTCAATCCACTTTGCCAGATCAGTTTTGCCGCCACGTCGCTCATAGTTGCCTGCTCCAGAGTTGTGCTGCCATTTTATAACCTGACAGAAATCGGCGCGCAAATTTCGCATTCGTTTTCCTTCTTATCGCCACGCGCGGCTATAATCCCCGCATCAACTGACCCGAAAGGCAAACGCCCATGAAACTGAACAGACTCCCGCCTGTGGTTTTACTGCTGCCCCTGCTGCTCCTGAATGTCGCGGCGCAGGATGACAATCGCGCGGCGCTGCGCGACAAGCTGAGGGCCGAAATCACGAAGATCATCAGCGCCCACGACGGCATGATGGGCGCGGCGATCAAAGACCTGACCAGCGGCGAGGAGATTCTGATCAATGAGAACCTGACCTTCCCGACCGGCAGTTCGATCAAGATCCCTATCCTGATCGAACTGCACAAGCAGGCTGCCGCCGGGAAATACAAACTTACGGATCAGCGCTGGGTCGAGAAGAAGGATCAGGTCGGCGGCAGCGGCGTCATCAACAACTTCGGCGATCACACCTCCAGCCTGAGCCTCGGCGATCTGGCCGTGCTGATGATCGCGCTCAGCGACAACACGGCGACCAACATGCTGATTGATCAGGTCGGGATGACGAACGTCAACCAGACGCTCGACGAACTCGGGCTGAAACAGATTCGGCTGCGGCGCAGGATGATTGATCAGGCGGCTTCGGCGCGCGGCGATGAGAACACGGCGACCCCGCGCGAGGCAGTGCGATTGATGGAAATGCTCTATCGCGGTGAAGCAGTCAGCCGCGCTTTGAGCGATGCGGTGCTGAAAACGCTCAGGCTGCCGAAAAGCAGCCCGATCCCGAAGCTGCTGCCCCCCGTCGAAATCGCCAACAAGCCCGGCAACATCGAGGGCGCGAGCTGCGACTGGGGGCTGGTATTCGTTCCCAACCGCCCTTACGCCATCGCCGTGATGAGCAACTACAATGGCGAGGGTGCGGACGAGGCGATTGCGAAAATCTCGAAGCTCGCTTACGACTACTTTGCGCGGCTGGCGCGATCAACCAGGTATGGCGCGCGCGTGCCGCTGGAATTACTGAAGGGCAGACCGTAATGGCAATTCACAAAAAGAAGGATGAAGGGCGCGCGGCGGCGCGGCTGCTGCTCGAATCAGCCACGCCGATTGAACTGCCGGAGGCCGAAATCAACGAAGAGGGCATCACGCTTGAGCGCGAAGAGTTCCGGCCACACCTGCCCGAGCTGCTCGAAGAACTGCGTGACGGCTGCGTCGTCACCCCGGTCCCGGTGGTGATGAGCAATTCAATGTTCGTGATTCACGCCGACACGCGGACGTTCTGGGTTCGGCTCTGGCATACGGACGAGACCCGCACGCAGATTGACCGGCTGCACGTGACCAGTTGCATGCCCGTGACGCGGGCCGTCCATTCCGCCATGTTGCGCGGCGCGGGCGTTGATGCGCCTGGCACAGACAACGAAGATGGCGAACAGGAATGACGGGCGCCCGTACTCGCGCCGTCATTTCACTCGAACGGTTCACTCGCGGCGCCAGATCAGCGCCGGTGATTCGCACCGGGCGATCATCGCCGCGACGGAAGACAACCCACTGGCAGGAGATTCTCCCCCATGCGCAGACGATCTCCAGTCATCACACCACTCGCCACCGCCCTGCTCGCGCTGTGCGCAATCACGACGCGGCCCGTTTCATACAACGGTGAGAAAGACGCGCAGCCGGCGACGCGAACGTCAATCGGCGGCGCGGAAGAAGGGGAAGGGCTGCGCCGCGTTGACTGGTTCTATGCGCAGCGTGCTTACCCGCTCAAAACGATTCCCCGCGCTGCACGCTCCCATGCCATTGAGCAACTGGCACAGGAAGAGCAGCGGCTGTTGAACGCGGCGGCGCGGGGGGAAGCGACTCTCCCGGATGAACAGCCGGCGTGGACGGCGCTGGGGCCTGTGCCCATCGGGCAGGGGCAGACTTTCGGCAATCCGAAGGTGGCGGTTTCAGGCCGCGTGTCAACGGTCGCGCTGGATCCCGGTTATAACGGCACGAGCAATCAGACGGTTTACCTCGGCGCGGCGCAGGGCGGCGTCTGGCGGTCGCGCGACAACGGCGTGACGTGGGTGCCGCTCACCGATGATCAGCCTTCGCTCGCGATGGGCGCAATCGCCATTGATCCGACCAATCCGAACGTCATCTATGCGGGCACGGGCGAGGGCCACCTGGCACCCGACAGTTACTACGGCGCGGGCCTGCTCAAGTCTGTGGACGGCGGCGCGACGTGGATACAGATCGCCGGCCCGACCTCAGCCAGCGATCCCCGGCAGCCCGCTTTCATCAACGCGGCCATCGGGCAGATCGCGATTGACCCGGTCGCGCCCGCGACGATCTTTCTGGTGACTACTTTCGGCAGCACTACGAGCGCCGCCGCCGGCTTTGACGACCCGCCGCTCGGACAGCGCGGCGTCTGGAAATCTACTGACGGCGGCGGGACGTGGAAGAACGTTGATCCCGACAGCAGCGGCGGCAGCCAGAGCGGACACGGCATCCTGATTGACCCGCTGAACCATCAGGTCGTTTATGCGGCAGTTCGGTCGAGAGGCATTTATCGCTCTGTCTCGGGAGGCGAGTCGGGAACATGGACACTGCTCAAAGGCGGATTGCCGGAAGTGACCAACACGCAGGACCCTCCCTTCATCCGCCTGGTGATTGCCGCCGGGCCGCCGATTGCTCCTTCGACCAGTGCGACGCTCTACGCCGCCTTCGCTTCAAAGGACGACACACTGCTCGGCATCTGGCGCTCGACTGACGGCGGCACCAGTTGGGTCCAGCTGACCAGGCCGCAGACCCCTGGACAGGCCAACTACAACATCGCGCTCGCCGTTGATCCGACGGACGCCAGCATCATCTACTATGGCACCGCGGCCAACAGCGTCAACAATGGCGGCGCGCTCTTCCGCAGTAAGGACGGCGGCCAGAGTTGGGCGGATCTCAGCGGCGGTAATGGCATCAGCGGCGGCCTGCACGCGGACACACACTGGATCGCCATCAGCCCTGCCAATCGCAACGTTCTTTTTACGGCCAACGACGGCGGCGTCTGGCGGACGGATAACTCGACGGCTGACGTGGTCGCCTGGACAGGTCTGAATCAGGCACTCAACCTTACTCAGTTCCAATCCATGGCGCTGCACCCGACCGATTCCTCACTGCTGCTCGGCGGCACGCAGGACAACGGGACAAATCGCTACAACGGCAATCCGAGCTGGTTTCATTCGCGCGACGGCGACGGCGGCTTCGCGCTGATTGATCAGTCAAACCCGATGGTGATGTATCACACTTTCTTCAATCAGAATAATGCCGGCGGGCAGCGCGCTCAGATCGGGCCCGAGATCTCTTTCAACGGCGGCAATGCCTGGGCGCGCCGGGGATGCTTTGGTTGCATGACGCAGTCCGGCAACTTCAACCCGTCTGATCGGGTCAGCTACTATGCGCCGATGGCTCTTCAGACCGGCTTTACCGGCGCGAACGGGAACGTCATCTATTTCGGCACGCACCGGCTCTACCGCACGGCGGATCAGGGCGTGACGTGGACCGGACTCGGCGCGAGCGCTGATAACTTCGGCGCGGATCTGACGAAGAATATTCCGCCAGCCTCCGGTTACTCGCCTTCATTCATCTCCGCGATTGCCGCGCACCCCTTGCTCGACGCGGGTCTGAATCCTCCGGGCGAACTGGTCTGGGTCGGGACCGGCGACGGCCTGTTGCAGTTCACGACCGGCGCGGGCGCGCTCTCCGGCGCGTCTTTCACGAACGCTACAAAAGCGCCGCTGCCCAATCGTTTCGTCACTGACATCGCGCTCGACGCAGGTAATCAGCGGCGCGCGTTCGTCACTTACTCGGGTTTCAATTCCGGCACGCCCGCGACGCCCGGCCACGTTTTTATGACGAACGATCAGGGCGCGACGTGGGCCGACATCAGCGGTAACCTGCCCGACATCCCGGTCACTTCGATTGCCATTGATCCGGCGCTCGATAACACGCTTTACATCGGCACCGACCTCGGAGTCTTTCAAACGGCGGACGGCGGCGCGACGTGGGTCAGGCTGTCAAACGGGATGCCCAGAGTCGCGGTCCTGATGTTGCGCTATCACGCGGCGAGCCGGAGCCTGATTGCGGCGACGCACGGGCGCGGCGTCTACCGGCTTTCGCTCCTGTCGCGCTCGGTGACGAGCGTCTCGGCGGCGGATTACAGCCGCACGGGGCTCGCGGGCGCGAGCATCGCCGCGGCCTTCGGCACCGGCATGGCGACTTCCGTCCAGGTGGCGAATTCGATCCCGCTGCCGACACAGCTCGCCGGCACGCGAGTCGTGGTCAGAGACGGTGCGGGCGTCGAGCGTCCGGCGCCTCTCTTCTTCGTCTCGCCGAATCAGATCAACTATCAGATCCCGCCGGGCACGGCAGCCGGAACCGCGATCGTCACAATCACCAGCGGCGACGGCGTGGTCTCAATCGGCACCGAGCAGATCACCACGGTCGCCCCGACTCTGTTCGCCGCCAATGCCGACGGGCAGGGCGTCGCGGCGGCCTACGCGGTGAGGGTCAAACCTGACGGCTCGCAAACAATCGAACAGGTCTCTCAGTCTGACGGGACAAAGCTCGTCCCGAAGCCGCTCGACCTGGGGCCGCCGGGCGACGTAATGGTGCTGGTGTTGTATGGCACAGGCGTCCGGGGCCGCAGCGCGCAGTCGGCAGTCAGTTGTCTGATCGGCGGCGAGAACGCCGAAGTGCTGTACGCCGCAGCCGCGCCCGGTTTCGTCGGCCTCGATCAGATCAACACCATCCTGCCGCGCGCTTTGATCGGACGCGGCGAAGTGGACATCAGACTGACTGCTGACGGTAAAACGGCCAATACTCTCCGGATCAGCACCAGGTGAAAGGATCAGGGACTCCATCCCGCGACAGGCCCGCGTCGGCTCACAACCCGCGAGCCTTTCTTTTTTCGTCCCGCGATGAAACTTTTCCCACCCCAATAACACTTACTCAGCCGAAATGGCGAAGTGTGTCTGTTTTTTTGCATTCTCGAACCGGCGGGCAACCGTAATTATCATTTGACGGGAACTGTCGGCATCGAGCCTCCGTATGAGGAACCGGAAAACAGGCGGCCTGCGCACTGATTAATCAACGACATCAAATAACAACTGGGGAAGAAGTATGGCCATGAAGAAGTCGCGGAAGGTGGCGTTTGCTCTGATCGCCCTGGCGGTGGTGGGCGGCGCAGGGGCTTACAGTTTCACGGCGCTCTCGCGCAGCAAAGGCGGGATTGACGCCTCACGTCTGGCGACGGTCGAACGCGGCAGCATCGCGCGCTCAGTCGTCGCCACCGGTCGCATCGAACCGATCTCCAAAGTCGAGATCAAATCGAAGGCCAACGGCATCATCAAGGAATTGAAGGTCAACGTGAATGACTTCGTCGTGCCGGGCCAGGTGCTGGCCGAACTCGACAAGGACAACCTGGCGGCGCGCGTGCGCGAGGCCAAAGCCGCGTTGCAGGCCTCCGAAGCCAATCTGACCGCCGCCAGGGCGCAATATCAGAAGAACAAGGTCGAAGCCGAAGGCCCCGACGTCCCCTTCCTCAACCGCAACAGATCGCGCATCGAAAAACTGGTCGAGGACGGCCTGCTGCCGAAATCGAATCTCGATGACGCCTCAAGCCAGCTCGAACTCGGCGTGAACCGCCAGAACATCGCCAGGTCGCAGCTCGGCGTCTCCGAGGCCAAAGTCCATCAGGCCGAGGCCGAAGTCGCGCAATCAAGGGCCGCGGTCGAGCGTGCCGAAGAGGAACTCAACTATGCGACGGTTCGTTCGCCGATCCGCGGCGTCGTGCTGTCACGCGACGTTGAAATCGGCAGCCCCGTCTCGTCAATCCTCAACCTCGGCTCCGCCGCCACGCTGGTGATGACGCTCGGCGACATCAGCGAAGTTTACGTCAAAGGCAAAGTGGACGAGGCCGACATCGGCGTGGTGAAGATGAATCAGCCCGCGCGCATCAAGGTCGAGACTTTCAAGGACAGGCAGTTCGAGGGCCACGTCACGCAGATTTCCCCGCTCGGCAACGAGAAGGAGAACGTCATCACCTTTGAGGTCCGTGTCTCAATCAATAACCCGCAGGGCCTGCTGCGCGCGAACATGACGGCGAACGCCGAGATCGTGCAGGAGGAGCATAAGGATTCGCTGCTCATCCCCGAAAGCGCGATCATTTACGACGACAAGCGCAACGCCTCGGTCGAAGTGCCCAACCCTGCGCTGCCCAAAGGCAAAGAAAAGAAACCGATCAAGGCGGGCGTCAGCAATGGCTCGAAGACGCAGGTGCTGGAAGGATTGAGCGAGGGAGAGAAAGTGATCCTGCAATAAAAAAACGGAAGAAATCAGCCGCGTGATTCGTCTGATTCGTGACGGGAAATTAATTGGGCGGGATGAGAGTTGTGGAATGATAGCAGAGTAGAATCAGCCGCCCTGAATCAACCTCACCGCCACCCTCTGGCAGTCTTTGAAAGCAGTCAGTATGAATTTGACGAGACACGCGAAACACGAATTGCTGATTGCGCTGCTGGTTTGTTCGGCGGCAATCGTCACAGCTCAGGCTCAAAACACCACGCCCGCCCCCTCAGCATTATCATCCGACAAAACACCAGCCGTTAAAGACTCTCCGGCTAAAACCAGAACCATGCCCGGGCTGCCCCCGGAAAAAGCCAGCCCGGTCCGCATCGCGCGCTTTGACAAAGCGCCGGTGATTGACGGCCGGCTCGATGATGCGGTGTGGAAGGACGCCGTAACGCTCCGGGATTTTTACCAGCACCAGCCGGGCGATAACATCGCGCCGTCTTACCCGACTGAAATGCGCATCGGTTATGACGCGAAGTTTTTATACCTGGCTTTCCGCGCCTGGGACGAACCCGGCAAGGTGCGCGCGACGGTCGCCAAACGCGACAACATTTCCGACGACGATAACGTGCGCGTGCTGCTCGACACCTTCAACGACCGGCGCAAGGCTTTCATCCTCTCCTTCAACCCGCTCGGCGTGCAGGCCGACGGCATCTTCACCGAGGGGGCTTTCGGCAACAGCGAGGATTACAGCGTTGACATCGTGATGGAATCGAAAGGCGTGGTGCTGAATGATGGCTACAGTATCGAGGTGGCGGTCCCGTTCAAGTCGCTGCGCTACGAAGCCGGCAAGGGAAAGCTCTGGGGCATTCACGTCTTCCGCGCCATCAAACACGTCAACGACGAACGCAGCTCGTGGATGCCGATCAACCGCGACCAGTCGGGCCTGCTCAACCAGGAAGGCCACATCACCGGACTCGAAGGCATCTCGACCGAACGCACGCTCGAAATCATTCCGAGCCTGACGCTCTCGGAAACAGGCCGGCGCGTCTCGGCCCTGCCGGCGGGCGCGCTCAGGCTGGATTCATCGCTCAATGATCCGGGACGTTTCGTCAACCAGCCAGTCGCGTTTGATCCCGGACTGACGGTGAAAGTCGGGCTGACGCCGAACATCACGCTCGATTTCACCGCCAACCCTGACTTCGCGCAGGTCGAAGCCGATCAGACCCTCGTGACGGCCAACCAGCGATTCCCGCTCTTCTTCCCCGAAAAGCGCCCGTTCTTCCTCGAAGGCATCGAAATCTTTCAGACCGACCTGCAGGTCGTCCACACGCGCACCATCGTTGACCCCGATTACGCCGCCAAGCTGACGGGCAAGCGCGGGCGCAACACTTTCGGGCTGATGATGGCCGTGGATCGCGCCCCCGGCAATTACAGCGAAGACGAACGCAACGACCCCGACACGCGCCCGGACATCGAAAAATTTCTTGATCACAAGGCCTACATCGGCGTGCTGCGTCTGAAACGCGACGTCGGCAGCCAGTCGAACCTCGGTCTGGTCGCGACGAGTTATAACTTCATCGAGCGGCACAATCAGGTCGGCGGTATTGACGGACAATTCCGTCTGAATAAACAGACGACCGTCAATTTCCAGGCGCTCGGCACGACTTCGCGGCGAAATTTCTATGACCCCGATCAGGACAAAGACGTCTTTCGCACGGGCAACGGTTTTGGCTATCTGGTGAATCTCGATCTGACGAAACGGCACTTCGGGATGTTCGCCATCTCCGAAGGGCGCACGCGCGATTACCGCGCCGACGTCGGGTTCACGCGCCGCACCGGGACGAATTTCAGCGGCGTCTTCGTGCGCCTGAGCAGCGAGCCGAAGCCGAAGGCGAAGCTGGTTTCGTGGCGCATCTTCAGCCGCTTTTTCACCAACTACGACTGGCGGGGGCGGATGCAGCAATGGTCCGGCGGGAGCAACGGCAACCTCCAGCTGAAGTACCAGACCTTCGTCGGCTTCGGCTACAGTTCCGGTTACGAGCGCGTGTTTGAAGAGGAGTTCGGCGCGAAACGTCAGTCCGGTCGCGACGGCGCATTTTTCGGCCCCGACCCCGAGCGTTCGGCTTATAACAAAACCCTCTTCGGCTTTATCGAAACCAGACCGAGCAAGAAATACGCCTTCAATGCCGGCAGCGAATATTCATGGGGCGCGCTGGATTTCGACTTCGGGGCCGGGAACCGTTTCCCGCGCGTCAGCCCCGCGGCGCTCATTAACCCCGATGCGGCCAAAGACCCCGGCCCGGGCAATCAGTTCTTTCTCTTCAGCAGCTTCACGTATCAGCCGACCGATGCGCTGCGCGCTTCGCTCGACTACACGAAGAGCCGACTCGTGCGGAACGACACCGGGCGACTGGCGTACGATGACAACATCTATTCACTGAAGGCCACGTATCAATTCACTCGATTCATTTTCGCCAGGGCGAGGGCCGATTATTCCACCCTCTCGGCGAACGTGCGCGGGCAGCTTCTGTTCGGCTGGACACCGAGCCCCGGCACGTCTCTTTACGTCGGTTACAACGACGACCTGAATTACAACGGCTACAGCCCGCTCAACAATAATCCGCATGAGCCGAGCTTTCACCGGAACGGCAGGACGTTTTTCATCAAGATGTCTTACCTGATCCGGCGGAGCATTTGAATAAAAGCGGCTCCCCCTGGGAGCGCGAGCGTCCCGCTCGCCAGACTTGCGGGGAAGGCCCCTTGAAATTCAATTGGGCTTTGCCCGGCAGCCTGGCGAGCGGGACGCTCGCGCTCCCAGGGTGAAGCCCCGACAGCAACAACTTTTTTGACGATGCGTGAACTGCTCGCACAAACCTTATCGAACCTGCTGGCGAACAAGCTGCGCAGCTTCCTGACGATGTTCGGGATCATCTGGGGCGTCACCTCAATCGTGCTGCTCTCGGCGATGGGCGAAGGCTTTCAACGGGGCAACGCGAAAGTCCTCAATGAATTCGGCAGGAACATCGTGATCGTCTTCCCCGGTCGCACGAGCATGCAGGCGGGCGGCGAACGCGCCGGCACTCCCGTCCGCCTGACGGTCGAGGATGCGATGGCGCTACGGCAGGAATCGAAGCTGCTCGAATACGTCGCGGCGGAAATCACGCGCGGCGGCATCAAGGTCAGGAGCGCATTCAACGCCGCCTCGCCCGGCGTCAGCGGCATCTGGCCCGTCTATCAGAAGATTCGCACCATCGAGCTGGAACGCGGGCGATTATTCACTGACGCCGATGACGAAGAGGCGCGGCGCGTGGCGATCATCGGCTATGACGTGAGCAAGCAGCTTTTCGCCGACCGCGACCCCGTCGGCGCGCAGGTTATGCTCAACGGAATTCCTTACACCGTCATCGGCAAGATGCGGCGCAAGGATCAGGACTCCAGCTACACGGGGCCGGACAACGGGCGCATCTTCCTGACACACGGGGCGACGCGAAAGGACTTTCCGCTCTCCGGGCCGCTCGACACGCCGGACACCCTTTCGACGATCATTTGCAGCCCATACGATCACGTCGTCGAAGAACTCAACCGGATCGTTGACGCCGAAGGCACGATCAATTTCGAGCGCGGCGGCCCCGTTGATCAGGAGATTCGCGCGATTCTGGCGCGCCGCCACGGGTTCGACCCGAAAGACAACGAGGCCGCGCCGACATGGAACACGGCGATGGAGTCGGTGATGTTCCGCAAGATGATCAAAAGCATGCGCGAATTTTTCCTGATCGTCAGCGTCATCACGCTCGCGCTCGGCGGCATCGGCGTGATGAACATCATGCTGATCGCAGTCCGCGAACGCACCAAAGAGATCGGCATCCGCAAGGCGCTCGGCGCAACTTCGCGCAACATCCAGTGGCTGTTTTTCAGTGAGGGGCTGTTTCTGACTCTGCTCAGCGGGATGATAGGTCTGGGCGTCGGCACGGGTTTGTGCGCGCTCGTCAACCTGCTGCCGATGCCCGAGCGGTTTTCCGGGATGACCATCACGTGGCAGGTCGCAGTGCTGGCCATTGGCGCGCTTTCACTGGTTGGCGTGCTGGCTTCGACTTACCCGGCGCGGCGCGCGGCGGAGATGATGCCGATTGAAGCTTTGCGGTATGAGATGTGAACCGGGGAGGAAAAACGTGAAAAGGATTTTCCTGATTGCCCTGCTGATAATGACGGGATCAGTGGCGACAGCCGGCCAGCCCGACGATAAAAAATCCGGCCCTGCCGGCAAAGCTGAACAGGAGCTGAAGCAGATTGAGGAGGCCCGCAGGCAGGCTATCGCGAAGGGTGATTTCAAATCCCTCAACGAAATTTACGCGGACGATTTCTCCGGGATCATCGGTAACGGGCGGCTGATCAACAGGGAGCAACTGTTCGCCATCTTCAAAAACAATGACCCCGGAGTGACTTTCACGACCGACGAAATAAGTGTCCGGCTGTTCGGAGAGACCGCGCTTTTCACCGGACGGCTGGTCGGTAAGACCTCGGACGGAGAGGTCGTCACGGCATCGCGGTTCTCTCATCTGTTTGTGAAGCGTCACGGGAAATGGCAATGCGTCGCCGGGCAATCAACTGCCATTCCCAGACAATAAGGCTCTGTTCCGGCGCTTGATACGATCTATGCTGATCAAAGAAGTCTTCCTCCAGGCAATTCAATCGCTCGTCAGCCACCGCTTCCGCGCGATGATGACGATGTTTGGGATTTCGTGGGGCATCGTCTGCGTGGTCGTGATGATCGCTTACGGCAACGGCTTTCACCGCGCGATCTTTTACGGCTTTCGCGGGGCCTTTTCTGACGGCACGGTCGTGACCTGGAACGGGCAGACGAGCAAGCAGGCCGGGGGCGAGCGAGCGGGCCGCCCCGTCCGGCTGAAGGAAGAGGATGTGGACGCGGTCAGGAATCTGCCACTCGTCAAATACGCCAGCCCCGAATACGTCAGCCGCCTGCCGATCAGTTACGGAAACCGGCAGACGACCGCCCCGGTGCGCGGCGTGGCGCCCGAGTACGGGATTATGCGCAGCGAGACGGCCGAAACCGGGCGCTTCATCAACACCGAAGACGTCGGGCAGCAGCGCCGCGTCGTCTTCATCGGCCACGAAGTCGCGCAGAAACTTTTCGGCAGCGCCCCGGCGGTCGGCGAAACCGTGCGGATCAAGGGGCTGTCGTTTGAAGTCGTCGGCCTGATGAAAGACAAGGTGCAGATGTCGGCTTACTACAGCCCCGATAAATACTGCGTCTTCATCCCGTACACGACGGTCAAACAACTCTGGAATCAGGAATACGTTGACAACATGGTCTTTCAGACCGTCAACCCGCTGCAGCAGCCGCTCGCGCTCAAGCAGGTGCGCGAGACGCTCGGCACGCGGCACGGCTTCGACCCGACCGACGAACGCGCCGTCGGGATGAACGACTCGGTCGAAAACAGCCAGGTCATCAACGGGATCACGGGCGGGCTGAAAGTCATCCTCACCTTCATCGGCACGCTGACGCTGATGATCGGCGGCGTCGGGGTGATGAACATCATGCTGGTCTCGGTGACCGAGCGGACGCGCGAAATCGGCATCCGCAAAGCCATCGGGGCCAGACGTCGGCACATCATGATCCAGTTCCTGCTCGAAGGCATGGTGATCACTTTCTTCGGCGGCCTGCTGGGGATAATTTTCTCCTGGGCCCTCGTCCGGCTGGTCGGCTCGCGCCCTTTCCTGGCCGACCTGCTCAACGACTCCTCGCGGCAGACCGACATTCACCTGTCGCTCTCGCCCGACGTGCTGCTCGTCGCCACCGGCATTCTGGTTTTTGTGGGACTGGCGAGCGGGCTGTGGCCGGCGGTGCGGGCATCGCGGCTCGACCCGATTGAATCGCTCCGTTACGAATAGCCTTCCTGATTGTCACTTCACCTGATATTTTGCTGCCGGCGGGAATAATTCGACCGGCATCCCGGATTCTGCCTCAGGAAAGCATTCTCGTCTTGCCCCATCACCCGCAGTGCCGGCAGGAGGACCGCAACGTATGAACGTGACCCGCTTCGAGCAGAAATCCTGCGAGAGAATCCGCAGATACATTGACCAGTATCTGAGCAACGAGCTGCCGCCCGGGGCCTGTCAGGAAATCCGGCAGCATCTCGAAAAGTGCGAAAGCTGTGGCGGTGAATTTGAAGCGCTGGAGCGCGTCAAGCGGCGGCTCAAAGAGGTCGTGCAGAGTGAACCGGTCCCCAGTGATTTGCAGGACAAAGTCCGACAGCAGCTCAGGTCTTCTTCATCTCCCCAGGTCAACAGGTGGCTTTACGCAGCAGCAGCCGCGCTGATCCTGACGCTCGGCGGCTGGACGGCGGCGCGATACTGGAACGCGCGAAACGCTGCTGGCGGCGCGTCGGGCAATGAAATCGTTGTCGTGCAGTCACTGCCTGAAGAGGCGTTGCAGATTCTCAAAGTCGGATCGGGCGACCACCTGCACTGCGTTTTCGACGCCGGCTTCAAGGATCGCTCGTACACCCTGGCCGAGATGACCGAAAAGATGGGGCCGGATCACATCGGGCTGGTTACCGTCGCACAGCAACACACGCCGCGGGATTTCAAAGTGATGGTTGCCCACCGCTGCCGCTTCGATGGCCGCCAGTTCATTCACCTCATTTTGAAAAACAGCGAGAAGCTGCTCTCCGTGATCCTGACCAGAAAGAATGAAGCCGAATCGCCCCTCGCCCGCCAGGCGGCCAACCCGTCCGCCATCGCGCTTTACCCGGCGCGGTTGCAGAATTTCGAGGTCACCGGCTTCGAATCGGGCGGTTATCTGGCCTTCGTCGTCTCCGACCTCAGCCGGGACGAAAACCTGCTCGTCGCCGAAAACCTTGCGCCCGCGATCCACGGCTTTCTGACCGGCAGGCAGAATGGGTAATGTTCAGGCCATGAAATCGGTCAGCATAACTTCCGGGAAAACGTTTTCCCGAGGAGACGAAATCAGCGGCGCCGATGTACCGTAGACTGTCCAGTCTGCGGATGACATCATCCACTCGAAAATTGTCAAAGAACAAGAGCCGTTCGCCGAGGCCCCGGCAGCCTTTGAGGTTGTCGCCGGACTGAGACTTCCGCAGACTGGACAGTCTACGGTACATTTCTTTTTCCCGAATACTATACTGAGCGGGCGAGGGGCGAATCCCAGCCGAAGCATACTGTAATGAGCCAGGCCACAGCAGCCGTCACAACTGAATCGCCGTTGCCCGAAGGAACCAGTTCGCGCTCAGTGACCGCGGCTTACTTTGCGGCCTTCGTCGCGATGGGGCTGACGACCGCGTCGCTCGGGCCGACACTGCCGGGGCTGGCGGAAAACACGCAGGCTCGGCTCGGCAAAATCAGTTTTCTTTTCATGGCCCGCTCGCTCGGCTTTCTGCTCGGGGCGTTTCGCGGGGGAAAGCTGTATGACCGGATGCCCGGGCACCGCGTCATGGCGGCGATGATGATGGTGATGGCCGCGATGATGGCGCTCGTGCCCGCGGTGCCCGTGCTGTGGGCGCTCGTGGCGGTGATGCTGGCGCTCGGCGCGGCGGAAAGCACGCTCGACGCGGGCGGCAACACGCTGCTCGTCTGGGCGTATGGCGAGAAAGTCGGGCCGCTCATGAACGGGCTGCATTTCTGCTACGGCCTCGGGGCCTTCATCTCGCCGATCATCGTCGCGCAGGTGCTTTCATACAGATCGGGCATCGCCCTCGCCTACTGGTCGCTGGCGCTGCTCGTGCTGCCGGTTGCCTTCTGGCTGTTGCGCCTGCCCGGCCCCACAACTCAGGCGGCCTCACAGAGGGGTGCAGCGGGGCCGGTCAATTACCAGTTGATCGCCCTCGTCGCGTTGCTCTTCTTTCTATACGTCGGCGCGGAAGTCAGCTTCGGCGGCTGGATTTACACTTACGCAGTCAGGCTCAACCTCGGCAGCGCGAAAACAGCCGCGTATCTGACTTCGGCATTCTGGGGTTCGCTCACAATTGGCAGGCTGCTCGCGATCCCGCTGGCCGTGCGATTCAGGCCGCGCACGATTCTGCTGGCCGACCTGCTCGGAGGAATGGTCAGCATCGTAGTTATGCTGCTCTGGCCTCATTCATCAACTGTAGTCTGGCTGGGGACATTCGGGACGGGGCTTGCGATGGCCTCGATCTTCCCGACGACGCTCTCTTTCGCCGGGCGGCGGATGAAGATCACGGGGCAGACGACCGGCTGGTTTCTGGTCGGGGCGAGCGCCGGCGCGATGACGATGCCCTGGCTGATCGGGCAGCTTTTCGAATCCACGGGGGCGCGCGTCACGATGCTCGTCATCCTGCTCAGTCTGGCGGCGGCGACGGGAGTCTTTGCCGCGCTGATGCGGCATTCAGCCACTCCGGCGGCCGGCGGAGACTGAGATGAACCCGTGGCGCGGACTGAACAAGCTGCCGAGGGAGTTGTGGATCCTCTCCACCACCACCCTCGTCAATCGGGTCGGGACGATGGCGCTGCCGTTCCTGATTCTCTACCTGACGCAGAGTCGTGGGCTGTCGGCGGGCCGGGCCGGGCTGGTCGTGACCGTTTACGGCCTCGGCGCACTCGTCACCGCGCCGCTCGCCGGAAGGCTCTCTGACCGGGTCGGCGCGCTCGTGATTATGAAGTCGTCGCTCTTCCTGACGGGCGCGCTCCTGTTCGTCTTCCCGCTGGCCCGCAGCCTCGCGGCTATCTTCGTCCTCACTTTCATCTGGGCCATCGTCAGTGAGGCCTTCCGCCCGGCCAGCATGGCGACCATCGTTGATCTGGTCACGCCCGAACAGCGCAAGGCGGGCTTTGCGCTCCACCGTCTGGCGGCCAACCTGGGGATGAGCATCGGCCCGGCGGTCGGCGGCTTTCTGGCAACGCTTTCATTCAAAGCACTGTTTTTTGTTGACGGCGCGACGGCAATTCTGGCCGGGACAGTGCTGGCCGCTTCGCGCTGGCCGGTCGCACCGGCAGCCGCGAGAGCAGAAGCGAAATCGAAGGCTGTGGCTGGTGTTTCAAATCAGCGCCGCGGCATTCTGACCGATCACGCTTTTCTGTGGTTTCTGGCCGCGATGCTCCCGGTCGTGATGGTCTTCTTCCAGTACCAGTCGTCAATGCCGTTGTTTCTGGTGCGCGATCTGCACCTGACGGAATCGCATTACGGCCTGCTCTTCACCATCAACACCCTGATGGTCGTGCTGTTCGAAGTGCCGCTCAACTCGGCGACGGCGCACTGGCCGCACCGGCTGTCGCTCGCCCTGGGCGCCTCGCTCTGCGGCATCGGTTTCGGCTCGATGACGTTTGCGAGGGGCTTTGCCGGCGTCACAGCCGCGGCTGTCATCTGGACTTTCGCGGAAATAATTCTGTTCCCCTGCGCCGCCGCCTACGCCGCCGAAATCGCCGACCCGGAGCGGCGGGGGCAGTACATGGGAATCTTTCAGATGACTTTCAGTCTGGCCTTCGTGATCGGGCCGTGGGCCGGCACCAACCTGCTCGAACATTTCGGCGCGCGCATGCTCTGGGGCACGACATTCATTTGCAGCGCGGTCTCAGCAGCCATGCTGGCCAGAGTCGCGCTGAAGCATGCGGAAGTGAAACAGGAGATTGAAACTGAGCTTGCCAGCTGAAGTACAGAGCGTTGTGATTTCTGTGAGATTGACACTACGGTACAGTACCGGGACAATCGAAACGGATTTGAATTTCCCGCCGCTCCCGGCAACAATCCTTTTGCATGCCCAACAGCTCTGTCGAACGGATTATCATTCGGGGAACGAACTGGCTCGGCGATGCGGTCATGACCACGCCCGCATTGCGCCGCCTGCGCTCATCATTCCCCGCCGCGCACATCGTGTTGCTGGCCACGCCGCGCACGGCTGACCTTTTCATCGCTTCTTCGTTCGTTGACGAAGTCGCCCTCTATCGCCGGCGCGAAGAGGGCGTGCGGGCATTCACCGATGCCGTGAGGATGATGCGCCGCAACCGATTCGATCTGGCGCTGTTGTTTCAGAATGCGTTTGAAGCCGCCCTGCTCGCGTGGTTGGGCGGGGCGGCTCTGCGCATCGGCTTTGCCGCCGAGGGCCGCGGCACGTTGCTGACCCACGCCCTGCATCACACGCCCGAACACCGCAACCGCCACCAGACGCAGGATTATCTGGACATTGTCATCGCCGCCGAACGGGCCTGCGGATTGAAGATCGAAACGACGGCAGCAGCGTCTCACCCCTCAATCACCGCTGCCACCACACACCTCGCCGCCGCAGAAGCGTTGCTGCAACGTCACCAGATCACCACTCGCGAACAACAGCTGATCGCGCTCAACGCCGGGGCCACTAACAGCCGCGCCAAATGCTGGCCCGAGGACCGCTTCGCCGCACTAGCCGACCGGTTGATTGATAACCTCAACGCCAGAGTCATCCTGATTGGTGCGCCTTCCGAACGCGACAACGCCGCGCGAGTCATCGCGCAGATGAAGCACGCGGGCGCAATCAATCTGGCCGGCGAGACGAGCATGACCGAACTGATCGGCGTGCTGGATCGCTGCGACCTGCTCATCACCAACGACACCGGCCCGGCGCACATCGCGGCGGCACTGGGGAAACCGACGCTGACCATCTTCGGCCCGACCAATGAATTTGAGACTGCGCCGCTGGGCCCGCGGGCGGAGGTCATCCGCGCCGAGGGCATCCAGTGCGCGCGCTGCATGCACCGCGACTGCCCGATTGATCACCGCTGCATGACCCGCATTGCGGCAGATGAGGTGGCGGAGCGGGCAATGAATTTACTGCGACAGACGGAGTCCGAAGCACACAGGCGGGTAAAGTGAGCTACCTGCTTGCAGGTTCCCTCCTGCCTGCTCCAATTTTCATTTCACGCACGCAGCCTTGCGAACCTCGAACTGACACCCGCTGCCATGCTTCACGCCCTTCCAGGCGACCTGAGCGCCGATCAGGTTGGCGCGGGAGCGGATGTTGAGGATGCCGTGCCCGGTTTTGCCTGCCGGATTGCCATCGAACCCGATTCCGTCATCAGTCATTTCAATCACCAGATCGCGGCGGCTTTCGGTTTCGAGCCATGACTTTTCGGCGGGCGCTTCGGCGCGTACCGCCAGGCGGACGTGACGTGCCGCGGCGTGGCGGCAGATGTTGTTGATGGCCTCCTGCACGATGCGATAAAGCTGAATGCGTTCGATTTCAGACAGTACCAGCCGGTCTTCCAACTCACTTTCACAGACGAACTCGTAGGCGAATTTTTCTTCGGCGGGCAGGTGGGCGACGGCGTCATTCAACGCCCATTCGAGCGCGGGCAGGAAGCCGATGTTTTCGAGTACCGAGGGGCTAAGGTCTTCGCAGATGTGGCGAATCTCGCTCGAGATCGCCTCGATTTCACGGCGCAACAAGGCCGGCGTGGGTGGAGGGTTCTGGGCCTGGGATTTGGGACTCGGGGCAGGAGCGTTGCCGTCGGCCTGGGATTTCTCGATCTGGTCGGTCAGCACCAGCAGGTGGCGCAGGTCGGCGAGCGTCTGGTCGTGCAGGTCGCGGGCGATGCGGCTGCGCTCGGCCTCGGTCTCCCTCGCCAGCCGGATGCGCGTTTCACGTAGCTCTTCGTTAGTCTCTTCAAGCTGCGCGTTGGTGCGGGCGATGCGGCGGTTCTGGCGGAAGGCGTAGACGGCGGCACCGAGCGCGGCGACCAGCAGCACCGCCAGCATCACCGTGGTGCGCGGGAACGGCGTCCGGCCGATGTAAAAGCGCACCTTCAGCGGCGCGGAGTAGACCAGATCACGGCTGACCGCGCGCACCCAGATGATGTATGAGTCGCTCGGCAGTTTTTCCGTCGCGAACTGGCTATCCGGCGTCAGCACCGTCCTGACCTGACGGCCCAGACTGTCACGCAGGGTGAATTCGTACTGGAACTGCCCCGGGAAAGTGCGGCTGCCGAGCGCGGCGACTTCGAGCAGAATGCTGGTCGTGGTGTGCGGCAGGTTAAGTTGCGCGTCGAGGAATTCGGGCGAGTACACGCGGTCGGCTACGAAGCGGCGGGCTTCGATGCGCGGCACGACGGCGCCGGGCTGATGCAGCACGATGCCGCGGCTCGTGCCGATCCAGACGCGGCCCGCGGCTCTGGCCGAATCAGCAGGCCGGTCAGCCGCGACCGCAAAGACCTGCTGCGAAGACAAACCCTGCTCGGTGTCAAAGCGAATCCAGACCTTGCCGCGCGCGAGCAGCTTGTAGAGTCCCGAGTTCTTCGTCCCGCACCAGATGACCTCGCGATCCTGATTCTGGAATTCGGGTGCCTCTGCTGGCCCTTCCTTCCGAACTGATTCCGCCGACTCCCGCGCGCCGCTTCCCGCCACCAGGCGGCCCAGCGATGATTGTGGAGTCACTTCCGGAGCGCCGCTTTCGCGGGTGGCGATCAGCGAATAAACGTCGGCGTCCGCGATGACACGCTGCAATTGTTTCCCGTCCCATTCAGACAGCCCTTTCGCCGTGCCGAACCAAACGCGCCCTTGCGCAAAGGCAATCGCGCGCACGGCGTCTTCGGTCCCGAAGAGTTTTTTCCCATCGGGCAGGGTGACCGGCTTCGCGCTGCCACCGTCAAAGCGCATAACTTCCCCCGCCGTCGTGCCGAACCAGAGCGCGGCGTCCGGTTTCCCCGCTTCGCCGCGCTCGACCGCCAGACAGAGCGCACGCCGGGCAGTTTCACCGCCCAGCACCATCACTCGCTTCCCCGTTTCGATCCGCTCAATCCCCTGCCCGAACACGAGCGCATAAATCTGCCCGCGAAAATTCACGACGGCGCGCACGCTGTCACGATTGCGGATTGCGGGTTGCGGATCGCGGGCTGAATCGGGGTCAGCTTCAACATTTTGAGTTTCATCGGCATTCGCCGGGGCGAAACCTGAAGCCTGGTTTCGCCTGACGAAGAGGCCGCTGTTTGTGCCGGCCCAGACTGCCCCGGTGTCGTCTTCGGCGAGCGCGTAAACCGGGCGCTCCTGAATCTCGGCGACCTGCACCCACGGGCCCAGGTCGGCGCCGCGCGTCAGGCTGAACAGCCCGCGATTCGACCCGGCCAGCGTCTCGCCCTGCCTCGTCACGAGCAGCGAGCGGATGAAGCTGCTGTCCGCGTTTGAGCCGACCGTTGACGCGCGAAAGCTTTCGCGGTCATAGCGGCAGACGCCGCGGTCAGTGCCGAACCAGACGATGCCTTCGTGGTCGCGGAAGATCGTGTTGATGTGATTGGAGCGCAGCCCGCCCGCGGTGTTTTCAAACGTCAGATGTTCGATCAGCTGCTCGTGGCGCAGCAGGTAAGCCCCCTGTTTGCCCGTGCCGATCCAGACGTCGCCGTCGCCGCCATGAATCGCCGTTACCGTGCCGGTGTTGAGCGGAAAGCGCTCCAGCGCGCCGTTGATCTCGACCCACAACCCGCCCCCGTCTTTCCCCGCCTGCGAGCCGACCCAGACGCGCTCGGGCGTAGAGTAGACGGCCTCGACGAAGTACGGGCGCGGCGAGCGCAGCATGGCTTCGCGCAGTTCAGTGCCCTTGTTGATGAGTGCGCCGCGGCGCTGCGAACCGACCCACCACTCGCCCGATTTTTCACTGAAGACAACCGAAGTCAGCTCCGTCGGTCGCGGCTCGCTGTTTTTTTCAACTTCACTGCTGAGCTGCCAGTATGAAGCGGGGTCGAGTTTCTGCGCGACGACTCTGCCGAAATCCGGGTCGGCATAGGGCGAGCTGCGTTTGATCGCATTACCGTCCGCCGCGCCCGAGGAATTAAAGCGGAGGATTTCGCCGCGACCGGTGACCAGCGTAATTTCACGTTCAGGCGATTCGGCAAAGCCTGTGACCGCGCGGCCCTGAGTCTCGGCAACTGCTCGGGCTCGCCCGTCGGCGATACGCACCGCTCCGGCTTCGGTGCCGACCCACAGCCCGCCGCCCGCATCGAGCCTGAGGGCGCGAATGCGCGCGGACGGCAGCGCCGTCGGGCCTTCGCCGGTGAAGAGCTGTGTGCGCCGCCCGTCGTAACGCACGAGCCCGCTGTCAGTGCCGAACCACAAGGCCCCGCTTGAGTCTTCGGCAATCGCGTTGACGCGATCCGATGGCAGCCCGTGAAAGAGAGTCACCGCGCCCCACCGATGCAGGTTGAGTGTGGCGTTGTCGGTCGCGGCGGCCGTTGCAGGCTCGGCGGTTTCGGATGACTTGATCTCGACTGGCTGATCAGGCGAGGGAGGATTGGACTGGGAGAAGACAAGGGCCGTCAGGAGTACGACGGCAGGGATGAAGCAGAAAGTTTTGATGCGGCGTGACCGGAACACTGTGGATTCACTCTCTGCTCCAGGCCCATTGTGCGAAAACCCGCTCGACTTCGTCACGGCTCACCTGCCCGGCGGCGATACCGAGAAATAGTTCGATTTCCTCTTCACTGGTCGCTTTCAGATGAACGCCATTGACGTTCAGGAAAAGCTCAGCGACGGCTGCGGCAATGCGTTTATTGCCGTCAATGAAGGCATGGGCCTGCGACAGATGACAGGCGTAAGTCGCGGCGCAGATGATCAGATCAGCTTCTTCATAGTGGTGACGATTTCGAGCCGCGGCCAGTGCCGATTCCAGCGCCCCTTCATCGCGCACCCCGTGACTTCCGCCAAACCTTTCAATCAACCAGGAATGATACTTCAGGACTTCATCCTTTCGGGGGAAGATGACATCCATCTCTATTTTGCCCCTTCGGCCAGTTTCTCATACACCTCGCGGCGACGCTCCATCAGGTCTTTCATCGCCGCATCCATTTTCGCCTCCCGCTCGACCTCATCAAGCGGTCGTACAATCAAAGTGCGATTCTCAACTGCAAGCTCAAGCTCATCGCCAATGCTGATTCCCAGTTTCTCCATCAACTCCGGCGAGAGCAGTAACACCGGGGAATCATTAACCAGAGTGACCTGCTGACGTGACATAAACGATCATCCTTTCATTCGGCAGCGAAAGACAGACGGATTATAGCCATCGGCAGTTACCTTTTCATCTCACCTGCCGGCTCCGCCGCAAACCTCTTCCGATCTTTTTCCATCCACGCCTCCAGCGACTCGCTCGCCTTTGCCAGTTCGTCTTCATTGATCAGGCCGCGCCTGAGCGCCTCAAAGTAAGCGCGGGTGCGGATGTTGAAGGCCATCTTGTCGTAAGCCTCATCCGCCGTGCCTTCGGCGTCGGTCGGCAGCAGCTTTTCGTAGAGCGTCGTCAGGCGGCTTTCGACGCCGCGCTGACTCAGGTGGCATTTGCGCGCAATCGCCCAGTTCGAGAGTCCCAGCGCGAGGTAATACAAAGCTTCGGCTTCAAAGTCTGTCAGCAGTGGCTGCGTGAACGAGTCCTTGAAGTTCGGGTCAATCATATCCGCGCCGTCTTCGAGTACGGCGGCAATGAAGCGCAGGAAGCGGCTTTCGGGGTTGTTCTTGTCAATGAAGCCGTAAGCGGGCTGGGGCTCGACGCTGCGGACGAGCTTGCGGATTTCGTTGATGTAGATCTCGTGCGGGAACTGCGTCCAGAAGATGATCCGCGCCTGCGGGAATCCCTTCCAGATGGCCTTCGCCGCCTTGACCCCCGACAGCCCCGGCATCTGAATATCCAGCACGCAGAGCTTCGGTCGCTCGGCGAGCGCCAGTTTCACGACGCCCTCGCCGTCGGCGGCTTCGAGGATCGGCTTGTAGGTGGCGAATTCGCGTTCGAGCAGTTCGCGCAGGTAAGCGCGCTGGGCGACGTTGTCTTCGGCAATGAGGATGGACATGGGGTTAATCGGTCTGTGATGTGTTGCGATTTCCATAGCCGGAAGCTTACGGAAGCGCGGTGATATTCAGCCAGTGTCCGCGCCACAGTCCGGCCTGTGGGAAACCACAAAGCGAAAGTGCTGCTTAGTTCTCGTCGTGATCTTCGCCGTCGTAATGCATCACCAGCGGCTCCTCGTCCACCTTCGTCTCCAGATGCACCGGGCGGCCCCACAACTGGTAAACGTACTCCAGCACCTTGCGCGCGTACTTCAGGTCAAGTTCCGCGCCCTCGTAGCGGTGCATCAGGTATAGTTCGCGGTTGCGGTCGTAATCGCCATCGGTCACTTCGATGTACGGGAAACCGAAGTTGGTCATGTTCGCGACCAGCTGGTCACGCACGCGCTCCCAGCGTTTTTCCGTGACCGTCCATTCCTCCTCGTCAACGAGTTCAAAGACGAACAGGTCCAGTTCCTCGCACAGCTCTTCGGTCAGGTAATTGCGCAGGAATGAAACGTCGTTGTCCATTTCGCGCACCTCAAACATTTTCGCGCGACCGTGCCCCGGCTTGCACCCCAGCTTCTTGCGCTGCTCCTCGGTCGGGTTATCCCAGCGGCGTTCGATGTCTTCAAGAACCTTGTAGCCGAGGTAGTAAGGATTGAGCTGCCCCCGGTGCGGCGAAACGACTCCGGCATGCAACTCGGCAAATTCCAGATGATCCTCAGTCGGCAGGTCGAGTTCTCGCATGATTCGCGAATGCCAGAATGAGTTGTGATTGACGAATCCGTTGGCAACGTAGGCGTGTTTCACATCAACCGTGATGTCATAAACGTCGGCGCAGCCTTCTTCAATCGAAACGATCTCGTCGGTCGTGTCCTCCTTCTTGAACCACTGACGATTTTCAACGTAGTCACGCAGTGCCTGTTGCTTGCGTTCGAGGCCGAATCCGATCTCTTCAAGAAAGCGCGCGGCTGAAGCCCCGGTGATTTCAAGCTGAAGAATATCTTTCGGATGTCGCCGCTGCGTCGAAAGAATGCCGTAATTGAGAAGTACAATCTGAACAGTGCGAATCAGCTCCTCACTTGAGGAAGAGAGCCGGACGCCTTCAAAGCCGGCATAAGCGTCCGCATCGAAGTAGCCGCGCAGAAAAGCCGAAACGACCGACTTGGGCGAACGCAGGATTGCGGCAGGAATCTTCTTGCTCCGAGCCTTATCTTTGAGATTGAGACCGGCTGATTTAAGCAACCGCCAGAGTTCGCGTGAATAAACGATCACACGCCAGCGACTGTGTTCTTCGCTGGTGTCAGGTTTCACGAAAGCCCGCAGCCCAAACAAGGAGCCAATCGTTTCAGAAAGTCTCTGCACCAGTTCTTCATCACCGGTCGTCAGCCCGATGCCTGATTTAGTCAGGTGACCATCTCCAGCAAAGTACCCGAGAAACCAGGCGAACTCTTCGGTTAAATATTCAGGCACTCGCAATGATGTCCGCGTAGGTAGAACTCGCCCGGCATTGATCGGTTGGTAAGAAGTTGCTTCCAATACCGCGCTTATTTCTGTAGAACGTCTTGTTGTCAGCCCGCTGAGATGTCGGGTCAGACTCCAGATTGAAGTGCCTGCCAGAGCCGCAACCTCCTTCTGCGTCGGGGTTGGCTGAACTGGTTCAAAATCAATCTTCTGCTTCTCCTGCGGCCAGACATTTGTGCCATACTCGATGACAACACGGTCACCGAACTTTATATCCTTCAGATAAGCCCAGCTTCCGTCCCCCATCAGCACGCGATGTTTGAAGGCTCCTTCTATTGTCAATCCACGACGAGTACGGACGCGAATCGTGGGAACTTTTTCTTCTTTGTGGAAGTCGGTGATTGGGAAAACCTGTCCCTTGCCACCACCTGCAACGTGAATTTTCTTTCCGGCCTCGTACAATTCGTCGAAGCGAACAATCCCCTGTTCGGTCAGCAGCAATGATTCGGAGGTCGCACACGCCCAACCCTCATTCATAATCTTGGTCTGCATCTGCGGCACGAAGTAGAGCATCTCGTCGTGGATCATGCTCATCACGTCGCGCTGCCAGGGTTGCAGGATCGGCGAGTGCTGCATGATGTACCAGATCAGATCCTTCTCCGGCTGATCCAGCTCTTCGCGCTGCCTGAGGGCCTCGGCGTCGTCGAGGATTTTCTGCTCGCCGAGCGAAAGCAGGTCGTCGTAGCGGCCGGGAACCGGCCTTCTGGGTTCGGCGTCCTCCGGGTTCTTTTCGCCGCGATGTTTTTTGATGAAGAAGTTCGGGTCAATGTGTTCCTCGATGGAGAGGACGGAATCGAGGAACTGCTCGACCACCTTGCGCCCGTATTTGAATTCATATTCGGCGATGCGCGAGGCGTGCATCGCGGCGTCATCAAGCATCCGGCGGTTGGTCGGCGCGAACCAGGCGTTGTGCTTGAAGAAATCCACGTGGCCCAGCACGTGCGCGATGACCAGCTTGTTCTGCAGCAGCGAGTTGGTTTCGAGCAGGAAGGCGTAGGACGGGTTCGAGTTGATGACGACCTCGTAAATCTTCGAAAGGCCGAGGTCATACATCGTTTTCATCTTGTGATACGCCTTGCCGAAGCTCCAGTGCGAATAGCGGCCCGGCAGTGCGTATGAGCCGACCTCGTACATGACGGTCGAGGGCACGATCTCGAACTTCGTCGGGTAAGGGTCGAGTCCGAATTTATTGGTCGCAATATCCCAGATTTGTTCGAGCGCCTTTTCCAGTTCTCTAACTTCCTTGTCCATAACTACCTCTCTGCCTCAAGCGGCTGGTGAACGTCAGGGGCGGTGCTTCCGGCGAACCTTTGGCTCTCAATATACCACACCGGCTGACCGGGGCGATGCAGGTCTTTTGCGGGGCTGGCTTGATGGCTTGCCGCAGGCTTGTGCTGCTGTTAAATTCTGCTCCTGTCTGACCCTGCGGTACGAAACGGTGATCATCTCAACCTCCGGGAGGGATTAATGAAAACACTGAAGCAGTGTCTGTATCTGTGTGTGGTATTGCTGGCATTGAGCGCGGCGGCGAGCGCGCAGAGCGACTTTTACCTGAAGAATGGCGACAGGGTTGTCTTTTACGGCGACAGCATTACCGATCAGCGGCTGTATACAACCTTCGTGGAGACTTATGTGCTGACGCGTTTCCCCGGCCTGAATGTCAGCTTCGTCCATTCGGGCTGGGGCGGCGACCGCGTGGGCGGTGGCGGCGGCGGGAAGATTGATGTGCGATTGCAGCGCGACGTCATCGCTTATCAGCCGACCGTAATGACGGTCATGCTGGGGATGAATGACGCGCGGTACAGGGCCTGGGATCAGAAAATCTTCGACGAGTATGCGACCGGCTATGAAAGTATCGTCAAAACCATGAAGGCCGCGTTCCCGAAACTGCGGATGACGCTGATTCAGCCGTCGCCTTACGACGACGTGACTCAGCCGCCGAAATTCGAGGGAGGATACAACGCGGTGCTGATCCGCTACGGTGAATTCGTCAAAGAACTGGCGAAGCGTGAGGGATTGGACATGGCCGATCTCAATACTTCAGTGGTGGCGGCGCTGAAGCGCGCCGGTGAAATTGATGCCACCGGCGCGCAGAAGATCATTCCTGACCGCATCCACCCCGGTGCCGGCGGCCACCTGCTGATGGCGGAAGCGCTGCTGAGGGCCTGGAAAGCTCCCTCACTGGTCACCGCAGTCGAAATTGACGCGTCAAAGGGGAAGGTGGTGCGGGCCGACAACACCAAAGCAACCGGACTGGGCGGTGAGGGCGCGATCTGGTGGATGCAGACGGACAGCGCGCTGCCAATGCCGCTGGATCTGAATGATGCGCTGCTGGCGCTCGCCGTCCGTTCGTCAAAGGTGGTGGAAAACCTGAATCAGCAGTCGCTGAAAATCACCGGGCTGACCGGGCCGCGTTACGCGCTGAAAATTGACGGCGAGGAGGTGGGGGCATTTACGAAAGAGCAGCTGGCCGAAGGCCTCAACCTGGCGACGCTGCCAACGCCGATGACCAGGCAGGCAGCCGCAGTTCATGCGCTGACACTCAAACACAACAACGTTCATTTCACCCGCTGGCGGTCAGTGCAGGTTCCACTGGAAAAGGATGCCCCGGCGCAGGCACGCAAGGCGATGGAAGCACTCGATGAACTGGAGGCAGAACTCATCCGCCAGCAGCGCGCAGCCGCCCAGCCGAAGCCGCACCGTTACGAACTGATCCCGCAAATGTAAGGATGAAGGCGGAGGGATGAAGGATGAATAAATGCACGCTTTCTGATTCATCCTTCATCCTTCTCCTTTCACCCGTCCCACCTGAAGCGTTGTTCCCGCCACGGGTCGCCGTTCATGTGGTAGCCGCCATCTTCCCAATACCCGGCGCGGTCTTCCTCGAGGAATTCAATCGCGCGAATCCACTTGGCGCTCTTCCACGCGTAAAGCTGCGGCACGACGAGCCGCACAGGGCCTCCGTGTTCGGGCGAGATCGGCTGGCCGTCGTGCAGGTAAGCGAGCAGCGCGTCTTCGGCCAGAAAGGCCGCGAGCGGCATGTTCGTCGTCCAGCCGTTGTCATACGCGTGGGCGACGACGTAACGCGCTTCGGGTTTGATTTTGAAATGTCCGGCCAGCTCGCGCGTCGCGACGCCCTCCCACAGATTCCCGAGCCGTGACCAGCGCGTGACGCAGTGAAAATCCGAGAAGACTTTCACCTTCGGCAGCCGCCTGAACTCATCCAGCGTCAGAGAGCCGGGGTTTTCGACGAGGCCGAAGACTTCCAGCTTCCAGTTTTTCGATTCAAGCTGCGGCGGCCCGGAAGCGTCCAGCACCGGCCAGCGGCGCGTGCGCGACTGGCTCGGCGGGAGGCGATTCTCGCGGCGTGTGTCGGGGCTGATGATGACATCTGACTCATCCGGCGGGCGCGGCGCTTCCCCGGACTGATACTTTTCGTCGCCAAAAGGATTATTGAAAAAGCCCATCATGACTCCTTCGTGAGGGTGCGGTGGTGGAGCGAGCGAGATTCGATTCTTTACAGGCGCTCACGTCCGCGGCACCGAATTTGAGTATCCATTGCTGAAATCACATTTACAAGCCGCCGCATTCCCGTGCTTTCTGTACACCGACCGCTTGACAACTGACATTCGGGATTTATGCTTGAGCTTACCGCACTGGCAGATTCATCAGACGGAATCCCGAGAGGCAGCGAAAGCTATGATGGGCAGCACTCATCCGCAGAGAATTTACCTTGATCACAGCGCCACGACCCGCGTTGATGACGAAGTCGTGCGGGCGATGCTGCCGTACTTCACTGAAATTTACGGCAACGCCTCCAGCACGCACCAGTGGGGCCAGCGCGCGAAGCAGGCGATTGAAGAGGCGCGCCAGCAGGTCGCGTCATTGCTCAATGCCGACAAGACCGAAATCACTTTTCTTTCCGGCGGCACCGAAGCCGATAACCTCGCCATCAAAGGCATCGCCGAGGCGCACGCGGAAAAGGGACGCCACATCATCACCTCGCAGATCGAACACCCGGCAGTGCTGACTACCTGCGGTCAGCTGGAGAAGCAGGGCTGGCGCCTGAGCTATCTTCCCGTGTATCAGGAAGGCATCGTGCGGATTTCAGACGTGCGTGACGCGCTGACCGATGAGACCACGCTCGTCACAATCATGCACGCCAACAACGAAATCGGCACGATCCAGCCGCTCGGGGAAATCAGCGCGCTCGTCAAAGAACGCCGCGCCGCGGGCCAGCGTCACCTGCACCTGCACGCCGACGCGGTGCAATCGGTCGGCAAGATTCCGGTTGATGTGAAGGAACTCGGCGTTGACCTGCTGTCGCTCTCGGCTCACAAGATTCACGGGCCGAAAGGCGTCGGCGCGCTCTTCGTCCGCCGCGGCGTGCGGCTGCGCTCGCAGATGCACGGAGGCCACCACGAACGCGACCGCCGGGCCGGGACCGAAAGCGTGCCGCTGATTGTGGGCTTGGGTAAAGCTGCGGAGCTTTCTCGCCTGCGGCTGGCTGAATTCGTCCCGCGAGTGCGCGAACTGCGCGATTACCTTGAGACCGAAATCCTCAGGCGCATCCCCGACACGATCCGCAACGGGGCCGCCGAGCCGCGGCTGCCGCACATTTCCAGTCTCAGCTTCGAGCATGTCGAAGGCGAAGGGCTGATGATTTCGCTCGACTTGAAAGGCGTCGCGGTTTCGACCGGCTCGGCCTGCTCATCCGGCTCGCTCGAACCGTCCCACGTACTCGTGGCGATTGGGTTGCCGAGCGACACCGGGCGCGGCTCGCTGCGTTTCAGTCTCGGTAAGGACACGACGAAGGAAGAGCTTGATTACGTGCTGGAAACGCTGCCGCCGATTGTCGAAAAGCTCCGCCGCATCTCGCCGCTGGCGAAACAGAAGCGGATGCCGGGCGTGATTTCTGAACCGACTTCAGCCACAATCTGACAAAAGCCGGGTTGGCAATGTATAGTCCCACAGTCCTCGAACATCTGGAAAATCCGCGTAACGTCGGGGAGATGGCCGAAGCGTCGGCGCGCGGCGAGGCCGTGAATCCGGTCTGCGGTGACGTGCTGCATCTGTTCCTGAAAATCGAGCGGGGACGGATCGCCGCCGCCAGCTTTCAGGTGCGGGGCTGCCCGCCGAGCATTGCGGCAGGTTCGGTGTTGACAGAAATGATCACCGGCCTCACGCTTGCTGAAGCCGGGGCGCTCGCGCCCGGCGATGTGACCCGGGCGCTCGAAACGCTGCCGCGGAACAAGGAACACTGCTCGATTCTCGCGATTGATGCGCTGCGAGCGGCGCTCGCCGAACGACAAAAATCATGACGGCAACCTTACTCGAACGACCACCGGACCGGATCGCCCAACGTTGCGCCGAAACTTTCGGGCAGGATCGCGTGCTGATGGCGATCGGCGAACTTTACCGCATCGCCGACGAGACCCAGCGCGTCGTCATCTTCCCGCGCGGCATTGACGAACTTGGCGAGATGCTGCGCTTTGCGGCGAGCGAGAAGCTGGTCGTGATCCCGGCGGGCGCGGGCTCGTGGCTGGAGATGGGCAACAAACCGGTGCGCGCCCACCTGATCATCTCGACCGCGCAGATGAATCGCGTTCTCGAATACGAACCCGCCGACCTGACGGCGACGGTCGAAGCCGGCTGCACGCTCGCGGAATTCAACGCGCGGGCTTCGGAACACCGCCAGTGGATTCCCCTCGACCCGTTCGGCGAGGCCGGATCAACGATTGGCGCCGTCGTGGCGACGGCGAGCAGCGGGCCGATGCGGTGCAGCTTCGGGACTCCGCGCGACTGGGTGATCGGGATGCGGGTGGTTCACGCCGACGGACGGATCACCAAAGCCGGCGGTAAGGTGGTGAAGAATGTCGCGGGCTATGACCTGTGCAAGCTTTACACCGGCAGCTTTGGCACGCTCGGCATCATCGCTGAGATGAGCTTCAAGCTGCGCGCATTGCCGTCAGCCGAACGCACGATGTTTTTTTACAGTCAGGATGCGGCTAAATTGTGCGCCCTAGCCGCGCAGATCGCGGATTCGGACGTTCAGCCCGCGGCGCTCGAACTCTTCACGTGGCAGGTCAACCACGTCAGGCTGGATTACGGGGAGGGGCGCTTTACGCTGGCGCTCCGGCTTCTCAATGAGCCGGAAACCATCGCCGCTCAGATCGCTGAAGCCGTCCGCATCGGCTCGGGCTTCAGGCACACGCTCCCGGGCGTGGACGACGCGGCGGCCTTCTGGAAGGATTATCACGAAGAGGAGTCGGCGAATGACTGGGACATCATCCTGCGCGTCAGCGTGCTGCCTTCCGACACGGCTTCGATGATCGCTGAGATCGGGGCCACGCTCCCGCAATCATCACTGCGCGCCCACGCGGGCAGCGGCGTCATTCGGGTCTACGCCATGGCCGAGACGCTCGGCGAATTCAAAAAGCGCTCGCGCCCCGTCCGCCTGGCTGAACTGAGGCAGTACGCGCAGTCACGCGGCGGGCAGATGGTCATTCTGCGATTGCCGGCTGAACTCAGGGATCACCTTGATGCGTGGGGCAACATCGGGCAGACTGCGACACTGATGCAGGCGCTCAAGAAGAAATTTGACCCGCTCTCGCAACTCAACCCCGGACGCTTCGTGGCCGGGATCTGAAAACCAAAGGTGGCCGGTGACTGGCAGCCTGTTGTCGGTGAAAGTACGTCTCAGCCGCAACTACAGTTTCAGAGCAACGAACCGACCGCCAGACGCCGACAGCCGACAACCGATTTCATGCCTACTTTAATCCCGACACTTCAGAACGCGCTCAATGCCGAGATGGATAAGGTTCTCGGCTGCATTCACTGCGGGCTGTGCCTGCCCGCATGCCCGACTTACAACCAGGTCGGCAACGAAAACGACAGCCCGCGCGGGCGGATTTACCTGATGCGCGCCGTGGCCGAAGGGAAGCTGGACGCCGGGCATGAAAAATTCGCGCGGCACATTGACCTGTGTCTCGGTTGTCGGGCCTGCGAGACGGCCTGCCCGGCGGGCGTGAATTATGGCTTCCTGCTCGAAGCCGCGCGGTCGGAGATCCTCAATCAGGAAAAGGGTGCGAAGGCCGGCGCGCAGAAGCGAATGCTCAAGCTGGCGCTGCGCAAAGTGTTCCCTTACCCGGAGCGCCTCAGCCGGATTCTTTCGCTGACCCGCTGGTTCCGCGACAGCAGTCTGATTCTGATCCCGCTGCACTTCGCGCCGGTGCGGTGGCTCATGAAGCGGATCGCGCCGCAATCCGAATTCGCGCTCTCGCTGCTGCTGGCGAGCAAGCCAGTGTTCAGGAAGGCGGCCGGGCGGAAGCAGAAGGCGAAGGAAGAAGGCGTGGACGTTTCAGTGGCGATTGACGAAAAGCAGGCCGATGAATTGCGCCTCGTCTCCCTCTTCACCGGGTGCGTGATGGACGGATTGTTCAGACACACGAACGAGGCGACGGCGCGGGTGCTGGCGGCGAATGGCTGCGTCTTCCACCCGGTGAAAACTCAGGTGTGCTGCGGCGCACTGCATGCGCATGCGGGCGATGTCGAAACGGCGCGCAAACTGGCGCGACAGAATATTGACGCTTTTGCGGCGGGTGAAGAGGCGGAAATTCCTTCGACCATCATCATCAACTCTGCCGGGTGCGGCTCGGTGCTGAAAGAGTATGGCGAGTTGCTCAAAAATGATTCGGCTTACGCCCGGCGCGCGCATCTGTTCAGCCTGCGCGTCAGGGACATCTCAGAATATCTGGCGGAAATCGGCCCGCGACAGGGCGCGCCGGTCAGCGAGCGTGTGACTTACGACGCGCCCTGCCACCTTTATCACGCCCAGCGCGTCACATCGGCGCCGCAGCAGGTCCTCAAAGCCGCGATCCCCGATCTCGCCTACGCGCCGCTCGAAGGGATGACCGACTGCTGCGGCGGCGCGGGCACTTACAATCTGAGCGAGCCGGAAATGTCCGGAAAGATCCTCCTCGACAAGATCGCCAAAGCGAAAGCGACCGGCGCGAAACTGCTGCTGACGGCGAACCCGGGCTGTCATATGCAGCTCGGCGCGGGCGCGCGACTCTTCGGTGCCGACTGCCGGGTCGCGCACGTGATCGAACTGGTTGACGAGTCGTATCGGCGCGCCGGATTTTACGAATCAGACAGTGCCGAGGGCTGAAAAAACCCGCGGCTGACAAAGGCCGGCACCTGCCGAAAATCGTAACTTGACTTAGCGTGACAGCTTTGTCAGTATGCCCGCCAGAAAAACGCAACCGGGGTGGCCTCCTTCGGTCAAGCAGTTTCGAGGAGGATCTACCGTGCGTCTCACGAGTTTTCCAGTCGCCCGCGTGCTGAACAAAGCATTCGTCCCAGCCTTATTACTGACCGTCTCAATCGGAATTTCGCAGACTCAGACTTTCGCCCAGGCTCTCGGCCAGCGCGAGCTGCCGTCCAACCTGAACATCACTGAGAATAAAGGCAACAGTGAAACGAAGGCGCTCATGCCGCCGAAGGCCGCCATCGGCGATGACCTGTACTGTGCCGGCTTCATCAACTCCGTGCCGACGCCGAATTACCTTCAGATCGTCGGCGCGGAGCATGAGAACATTCGCGCGCACTTCGCCCAGGGCGACATCGTCTACCTCAACGCAGGCCGCGCGCAGAGCGTCGAAGAAGGTCTGCTCTATTCCATCGTGCGTCCGCACGGGGATTTCCGCAGCCCGTTCGCGCACACCTCGGGCCAGCGCAACCTCGGCGTCTTCACGTCGGAACTCGGCGTGCTGCGCGTGATCTCGGTGCAGGAAAACACCTCGGTCGCGAAGATCATTTTCTCGTGCGCCGACATCCAGTTCGGCGACCAGCTGCGCGGCTTCGAGGAACGGCGCGCGCCCACGACCGACTGGCTCAAACCGCTGCCGCGTTACCAGCCGACTTCGGGGAACAAGCCCGGTCGCATCGTGCTTCAGCGATCCCAGAAGGAGGTGCTGGCGGCGCGCGACGTGGTTTACATTGACCTCGGCAAAGAAAACGGCGTGAGCGTCGGCGACAAATTCACGATCTTCCGCTACTTCCCCGACGATTCAAACCCGGTGCGCTATAACGATGACGACATTCAGCAGCGCCGCAGCGGTGGCTTCGAGAGTGATACTTACCGGGGCGGGACCTACTCCAACGACCACCCGCGCGAAGGGCGCCAGAAGGTCAAGAACGCGCGCAAGCAGATCCCGCGCACGATCATCGGCGAGCTGGTCGTCATCTCCATCCAGCCGAAATCCGCGACGGCCGTGATTACCCGCACGACGCAGGAAGTGCATACCGGCGACCACATCGAGGCGCAGTAATCATCCACGGCGGCAGCCACCGGGGAGCTTGTTACCTCAGGCTTCCCGGTATCATCACCGAACTCCACTCAGCCTCACGATTAATCGGGAAAGAGAACCCGCATGAAAAAGGCAGCCACCCTGCTCATTGTCAGCATGCTGTTTCTGCCCACCAGCGCCTTTCAGCAGGAACCGCCCCGCAAACGCCCTTCACTTTCAAATGATGACATTGAGGCGGCAAAGCAGGAGCCGGCTCGTAAGTCTTCGTCGCCTTCACCCGAAGAGACAAAAGCCACTAAAGATTCGGCAGCGGCTTCGGACTGGAAGGAATTCGTCTCGAAGGAAGGTGCGTTCGCAGTGCTGATGCCGGGGGGTCCTATCAGAGAAGACCTGCCCACCGGTTATGGATCAAAAGACGATTTTCATCGTTTTCAGGTAACGAGAGAAGGCCTCGTCTGCATAGCAGGCTATGCGGATGGCTTCAACATTTCATCGAGTAGTGACCCGGCACTGAGGAAATTTGTTTTTGATAAAATGCAGGAAGCCCTGGTCAAAGGCTCAAATAGCAGGGTGCGCAACGAGAAGGAAATTTCCTGGCAGAACTATCCGGGGAGAGAACTTGAAGTGGTAAGTCTGCAGGAAGACGTTGTCTCCAGGATCAGGGTCTATCTGGCGGGCCACAGAATGTACGTGACGATGATGGCAGTTCCAGCCTCTGAAGCCGGGGCGGAAACAGTCACCAGATTCCGGGATTCATTCCGCATTACCAATGAATGAAGGAGGCCCTTCGGAGAAAAGACCGGTTTATTACTTGCTCACGGCTTGAAAATCTCCTGCCTTTTGCTTTTTCTTTTTTTCGAGTTCCAGCCGGTCGCGCGCATTGACGTAAAACTGACGGAAGTATCCGTACATTGACCAGCACGAAGAGATGACCACGATCCACAGCACGCCGCGCCCCAGCCCGTAAAAGATCACGCTCAGATCGAGCCGCGTCACGTCACCCTCGCCGAACAGGTGCCTGATCGCCGTGTGCATTTCCGGCACCGTCCAGAAGGTGATGATCGGGAACGCTTTGGTTTCGACCGGCGGCTCGCCGGAAACCGAAGAGAGCAACAGCAGCGTGATCGCCACCACCTGCGAGACCATCTTGAATTTCCCCGCCGTCGAGGCCGCGATCACCCAGCCCTCCGAAGCCGCAATCGAGCGCAGGCCCGAGACGGCGAATTCACGCCCGATGATGATCACGACGGCCCACGCCGGGGCGAGCCGGTTCTCCACCAGCGAGATGAAGGCTGATGAGACGAGCAGCTTGTCGGCAATCGGGTCGAGCAGGATGCCGAGGCGCGAAATCTGCTGCCACCGGCGCGCCAGCCAGCCGTCGAGCATGTCGGTGAGCGCGGCGGTCAGGAACAGCACCACCGCCGCGATGTGCTGCGGCACGCCGATCCAGTCTTCCGAAAACTTCGTCAGCAGCACCACGACCAGCAGCGGCACGATGAAAATTCGCAGCAGTGTGAGTGCGTTCGGAAGATTCATACCTTCAACCGAGGTCCGGGCAGCAGGTCTTCCGGCGGGTGGCCGGTGATGGCTGGTTCAGGAACGGCGATTATATCCGCACCCCGGGTTCGGGCGCGTTCGATGCCGGCAATAATCTTTGCGGTGTGGCCGGCGCAATCGCCGACGGCGGTATTGATCTGTGCCAGCGCGATGCGGATGGTGTTCATAAAGATCAGGCACCGGGACTCCGGGCATCAGTCTGATGAAAGCCCTGCTACTTGGGCGCCTCAATCGGTGACTTCCACCGTATCAATAATGCCGATGATCGCGGCATCAACCGGACGATCTTTCATGCCTTCGGCCATGCGCGCGCTGCTGCCGGCGACGACCAGCACTTTTTCGCGGTAGCCGGCGCCGACCGTGTCAACCGCGACCAGATAGCTGTTTTCGTCTTCGCCCTGAAGGTTGAGCTGGCGGACGAGCAGCAGCTTCGCGCCCTGAAGACGCTCGTCCTTGCGCGTCGCGACCACTGTCCCGAGGATGCGTCCGATGATCATATGAATTTCAGATTGCGGATTTCAGATTGCAGATTGGGTAAGCCGGGCTTACCCAATCTGCAATCTGAAATCCGCAATCTGCAATCAGATTACTTTCTGCCGCGTGATTCGTTGGTGACCGGGAGACTTTCATCAACTGAGGAATGGGGGCGCGGGATGACATGGACGCTGACCAGTTCGCCGACGCGGCGGGCGGCGGCGGCGCCGGCATCAGTCGCGGCCTTGACCGCGGCCACGTCGCCGCGCACGATGGCGGTGACGAAGCCGGCGCCGATTTTCTCGTAACCGATCAGCGTGACGTTGGCCGCCTTGACCATCGCGTCGGCGGCTTCGATCATCGCCACCAGTCCCTTTGTTTCGATCATTCCGAGGGCTTCCATTTAATTGTCGCTCCTTTTAAGGATGTGTTTGGTGCGAACTCGCGCAGAGGCACCGGCTCGCGCGCGGGTTTACTTTTCGCTTTTCCTGACAACTTCGTAGCCGGTGACGGAACTATGTCCGTCCGGGTAATGCGTCCAGTGCCACAGCACTTCCTCATCAGGGTGCAATTCCACGCTGATGAGCTGCCCCGATGAATCCGTCGTCCCGGCCTGCGGCGCCGTCACGATGCGTGTTTTGTCATTGGTGTCCATTGTTGTCTCCCCACTGCACAATTACTTTCCGAGCAGCCGCGCTGATTCCACTAATAACTCAACCAGTTCCGCCCGCGTCAACGTAATCTGCTCGTGTCCGTTCGCTTCCCCCGCTCCCCCGCTCCCCCGCTCCCCCACTCTTCCGATCCCGCAGACCTGCCCGGCGCGCGCTTCCGGGCGCATCATGCCGCCGCGCTCGCGGATGTCGAAGAGCTTTTCAATCGCCCGGTCGGGGATCGTGTTTTCGTTGCCGAGCGCGCGGGCGATGAAACTGATTTTGCAGGTGTGTTCGAGCGTTTCGAGCTTATTGAAAGCCTTTTCGAGCGTCTCAGCATATGCCACCGCGCCGTGATTTGCCATCAGCAGGGCGTCGTGGTACTGCAAATACGGCTCAATCGCATCCGTCAGTTCGCGCGTCGAAGGCGTGCCGTAAGCCGCCAGCGGCACGCACCCCAGGGTCAGGACGACTTCCGACAGGATCGCTTTGTCGAGCGACAGGCCGGCGACGGCAAAGCCGGTGGCGTGCGGCGGGTGCGCGTGAACCACAGCGTTCACGTCAGGGCGGGCCTGATAAATCACCTGATGCATCGGCCATTCGGACGAGACGCGGTAATCCGATTTTTCCAGCGGGTTGCCGTTCACGTCAACGACCACCATCATCTCCGGCCTCATCCAGCCCTTGCTGACGCCGGAGGGGGTGGCGATGAGGCGGTCCGGCCCGACGCGCACGCTGATGTTGCCGTCGCCCGCCACGAGCAGCCCGCGGTCGTAGCATCTGGTCGCAATCGCGACTATCTCTTCCCTGATTTTCTGCTCGTCAATCGGCATTCGGGCCTGTCACCTGCTTTGATTGCTCGCATTGTCTGCGCCGGACGTTTCCTGATCATCAAAATATGGAAAGCCGTTAAGTGCTTCGCCGGGTTCGCTCGCGCCAGCCGACTGCGGGCGCGCGAGAAAATAGGAAAGGCTTTCGAGCGAAATGGTCATGTCCACGTTCTTGATCTTGACGCCCGGCGGCGGCTTCAGCAGGACGGGGGCGAAGTTCAGCACCGCCTTGATCCCCGCGTCTATCACCACTTCGAAGACCTGCTCGGCATTCGCCGCCGGGACGGCGATCACGGCGATGTCAATCGCCTCACGTTTAATTACCTCGGTCAGCTGGCTGATATTGTAAACCGGCATCCCGGTGCGTGAAGTCTCTCCGACCTTCTCAGGATCGCTGTCAAAGAGCGCGACGATGTGAAAGCTGTTGATGTTGAATCCCTGATAATTCGCGAGCGCCATGCCCAGATGGCCCGCGCCGATCACGGCGATGTGGTGGTCGCTGGTCAGGCCGAGGATTTGCCGAATGTGTTCGCGCAATTCCTTGACGTAATACCCCACGCCGCGCACGCCGAATTCGCCGAAGTAGGCCAGATCCTTGCGAATCTGCGCCGAGTTCAGGTTGAACTGTTCGGCCATCGCCTGTGATGAGATCGTCTCCACCCCGGCGCCGTCCAGTTCGTTCAGGCACCGCAAATAAACCGATAAACGGTTGGTCGTCAGCTCAGAAATCTTCTCCGTTTTCATCAGGTAAATTTCGGATAAAACTTTGATACCGTTGCTTGTCGGTAGCTTCACAAGCACTGCCCGAACGATAGCGCAGCCCTGCTCTGACTGTCAAATTAGTGATTCGCGATCCGTCATCCGTGCCCGGTGGTCACTGCTCCGGGCGCGATTTGACAGGGTTGCAACCACTCCTTACACTGCCTCTCGTGAAGGCTTTTCGGACAGAAACTACACAAATTGTGACCGTTGTCCGTAACTGGGGTGGAGGAGCAGACTGAATTGATCGCGCACATCAGAGGGAATCTGCTGCAAAAGCAACCGAACTCGGTCATCGTGGATGTCGGCGGCGTCGGGTATGAGCTGATCGTGCCGGTTTCGACCTTCTACGAACTGGGCGAAGTGGGAACCGAAGTTCTGCTGCGCGCTTACACTTACGTGCGCGAAGACGCGCTGCAGCTTTACGGCTTTCGTACCGAACGTGAAAAGAAGCTCTTTCTGCTGCTCACGAGTGTCTCAGGCATTGGCCCGAAACTCGCAATCACGATTCTGTCAGGCATGAGCGCCGACGAACTGATCCCGGCGATCCGGACCAACGACCTGGCGCGGCTGGTCGCGATTCCCGGCGTCGGGAAGAAGACCGCCGAACGTCTGGTGGTCGAATTGCGCGACAAGCTGGCGCCGCTCTCATCGCCGGAGCTTGAAGAGCAGTTTCAGGTCGGGGCGGCTGCCGCGCCGGGTGCGGTACGTGACGATCTGGTTTCGGCGCTGATTAATCTCGGCTACCAGAAGGCGGCGGCAGAGAAGGCGATCACGACGACGCTCAGAGAAATGCCCGAAGCGAAATTTGAAGCCGTCCTCAAACAATCGTTGAGGAAGCTGGCGAGATAAACTGTTTCAGATTCATATCCCCGATTATGGCAGGCAGAAAACAATCAGCGAGTGCAACGGCCGATTCCGGCGAAGAGCGTATCGTCACCGGAGTTGCGACAGTGGACGATGAGCAGCAGGCGGAACTTTCGCTCCGCCCGCAACTGTTGCGCGAATACATCGGCCAGAAGAAGGTCAAGGACAACCTTAGCATCTTTATCAAAGCCGCGCGCACGCGTGGTGAGGCGCTGGATCACGTGCTGCTCAATGGCCCCCCGGGTTTGGGGAAAACGACGCTGGCGCAGATCTGCGCGCGAGAAATGGGGGCGAAGATCCACTCGACCGCCGGGCCGGTGATCGAAAAGCCCGGCGATCTGGCCGCGCTGCTCACCAACCTCGAAGAGGGCGACGTGCTGTTCATTGACGAAATCCACCGCCTGCACCCGGCCATCGAAGAGATTCTTTACCCGGCGATGGAAGACTTCGAGCTTGATCTGGTCATCGGTCAGGGGCCGTCGGCGCGTTCGGTCAAACTCGATCTGCCGCGCTTCACACTGGTCGGGGCGACCACACGAGCGGGCCTGATTACCGCGCCGTTGCGCGGGCGTTTTGGAATCAACTTCCATTTGGACTTTTACCCGGTCGAGGATTTACAGATTATCGTCACGCGCTCGGCTGAAATCCTGAGCGTGAAGATTGATCAGGCGGGCGCGCTCGCGATTGCGCGCCGGTCGCGCGGCACGCCGCGCATCGCCAACCGCCTGCTGCGCCGCGTCCGCGATTTCGCCGACGTCGAGTACAGCGGCGAGATCACCGAAGCGGTCGCCAACGACGCGCTCAACCGCATGGAGGTGGATCGATATGGGCTCGACGAGACTGATCGCCGGATGCTGACCACGATCATCGAGAAATTCAACGGCGGCCCGGTCGGCGTCAGTTCAATCGCCGCCGCCATCAGCGAGGACAAGGAAGCCATCGAAGAAATTTACGAGCCCTATCTGATTCAGATCGGCTTCCTCAACCGCACGCCGCGCGGTCGTGTGGTGATGCCCGCGGCCTATCAGCATCTGGGCATCAACTGGGGCAGCGGTCAGAACCCGCCCGAGACTGACCAGCCGGATCTGTTCGCGGGCAGATAAAAGACCGGGGTGCGCCGGAGGGAAAGAAAGTATGGGCAGCACATCAGGAACAGGCCTGACCGGCAGACTGATGTTCGACATCAAGAACCGCGCGCCCGTCCGCTCGATTCTGTATCGCACCTTCGCCAGCTTTTTCGAAAACGATCTGAATATCTCAGCCGCCGCAATGGCCTATTTCGGCCTGCTCACCCTCTTCCCGACCATGGTTCTGGTGCTGAACCTGAGCCAGCACTTTCTCGGGGCCGGGTCGTATCACGATCTGGTGCTGCGGATGCGCGCTTTCCTGCCCGGCTCGAACGAAGCCGTCGAACGCAACATCGCGGCCATCGGGCAGGCGTCCGCGGCAATTCTCGTGGGATCAGCCCTGGCCGTGCTGTGGGCGGGGTCATGGATCTTCACGGTGATCGAGCGCGCCATGTGCCGCATCTGGGGGACGCACCCGCGTTCGTTCTGGCACGGGCGACTGATCACCATCGGCATGATCGGGGCGAGCGGGTTACTGCTGCTGGCCTCGCTCGTCTTCACTGCGGCGATGGTCGCACTCCAGGGGGCGGCGCAGCGGCTGCCGATGAGGCGGCTGCCGGCGATGGATTCCGGTTCCGTCGGCTGGCAGGTATTTATCGGGCTCGTCCTGGCCGTCACACTCTTCGGGCTGATTTACCGGTTCATGCCGAACACTAAAATCCGAGTGATCGAAGTGGTTCCTGCGGCCATCCTCTGCGGCTCGCTGTGGGAATTGGCGAAGTACGGGTTCGCATGGACGCTGCCCTGGTTCCATTACGACCTGCTCTACGGCTCAATCGGCGCGGGCGTCGCGCTGCTGACGTGGGGCTATCTGTCGAGCCTGATCCTGCTCTTCGGCGCGCAACTGACTGCCGTCCTGCACTGCGGCCACCTCTTCGGCGGTCAGGCCGCTGATGACGAGAGTGAATGCGTGGACACGAATCTGACTGCTGAAAGCAGCCACTGACAGGCGGCTTGCGGGCCGGAGTTTGAGATAACAGGCTGTCACCGGGCATGCACATTTCAGAATTCGACTACGACCTGCCACCCGAACTGATCGCGCAGCACCCGCTGACGGAACGTGACCGCTCGCGGATGCTCGTGGTCAACCGGGCGGCAGGAACCTGGCGGGACGGCGGTTTTGCCGAGTTGCCAACTCTGCTCGCGGCGGGCGACGCGCTGGTTCTCAACAACACGCGCGTCTTCCCCGCGCGGCTGATCGGCCATCGCATCACCGGCGGCGAGCGCGGGGCGAAAGTCGAGGCGCTGCTGCTGCGCCGCATCTCGGTAGAGCCGAACGAGTGGGAGGTGCTGGCCAGACCGGGCCGCGCGCTACGTGCGGGGGCGGCGCTCGAATTCGGCGACGGGCGATTGCGCGCCACGGTCGTCGCGCAACTCGAAGAAGGCCGGCGACTGATCCGCTTTGAGCGGGCAGAGAACTTCGATCAGTTGATTGATGAGATCGGCAACACCCCGCTGCCGCCTTACATCCGGCGCGATGCCGAGTCGGCGGGCGCGGCGAGGCTCGATGAGCCCGAGTACCAGACGATCTACGCCAGCCGGCGCGGGGCGATTGCGGCGCCGACTGCCGGATTACACTTCACCGGGCGCACCTTTGCCGAACTCCGCGCGCGCGGCATCCGCGTAGTCGAAATCACCCACCACGTCGGCTTCGCGACTTTTCAGCCGGTGCGAGTGGAACAGATTGAAGAGCATCACATCGAGGCCGAGAGCTTTGAGATTTCAGCCGCGGCCGCGGCGACGATCAACGCCGCAAAGGAATCCGGCCGCCGGGTCGTCGCCGTCGGCACGACGACCACGAGGGCACTGGAAAGCGCGGCTGACGAGGCCGGCATCGTCCGCGCCGGTCGCGCGACGACGGAGCTTTTTATTTACCCGGGCCACCGCTTCCGCGTGCCTGACGGCCTCGTGACGAATTTCCACCTGCCGCAATCCTCACTGCTCATGCTGGTCTCGGCCTTCGCCGGGCGCGAATTGATTTTGAATGCGTACCGGCATGCCGTAACATCAGGGTATCGCTTTTACAGTTACGGCGACTGCATGTTCATTTCGTAGCAATTGCGCGGTAATCAATGATCGCTGATCACTGATGCAGGCACTCAGAATTCCAGCCAGACCTTTCAAAGGCACGCTGTGCCCGATGACGCTCGCGGACGTGGGGGAGCTGTGGGAACTCGACCTGCGCTGCTTCGTTGACGGCGAGGCTTACGAACGCGAGACCTTCCGGTATCTGCTCTCGAACCCGCAGACCATCTCCCGCCAGGTGCGCGACGAATACGCACAGATGAGCGCATTCGTCATCGGAGTGATTGAGGCCGACGGCGTCGGTCATATCACGACCATCGGGGTCGCGCCGGAATGTCGGCGGCGCGGGCTGGCGCGCCTGCTGATGCACGAAGTCGAACTCGGCTTTCTGGAACGCGGCGTCACGACGGTTCGTCTCGAAGTGCGCGTCAGTAATCTGGCGGCGCAGCGCCTCTATGAGCAGATCGGCTACGTCGTCGTGCAGCGGATGGAGCGGTACTACTCGAACGGGGATGACGGCTACCTGATGGTGAAATCTCTCGACGGCAGGGGTCAGCAGTCGCGGTGGTAAGGGCGGCGGATTCTCTCGCGGCCGGAGACATAGCTGACCTCATTCGAGGTTGTCGCCGCAAATTCGTGACGGCCGCTAATGATGTAAAACGGAGATGGGATGCCTGAGATATGGCTGCTCAGGCCCCGACCCCCTTCTTCAGATCGGTCAGCACCTGCTTGGCGACGACTTTCAGCGTTTCAAAGACGCCGACGCCTTTCGGGGCGACGGCTTCAAGCACGGGCTCGTCCCGGCGAATCAGTTCGCGTTTGAGTTCGTCAACCGTCAGGATGTTGGGCAGGTCGCGCTTGTTGAGTTGCAGCGCGTAGGGGATTTTCATGAGGTCATACCCCTGGGCCTTGAGGTTCTCTTCGAGGTTGTAGATTGACTCGATGTTGGCATCCATTCGCTCGCGCTGCGAGTCGGCGACGAAGACCATGCCGTCAACCCCCTTGAGGATCAGCTTGCGGCTCGCGTCGTAAAAGACCTGCCCCGGCACGGTGTAAAGGTGGAAGCGCGCCTTGAACCCGCGGACCGTGCCCAGTTCGAGCGGCAGGAAATCAAAGAACAGCGTCCGGTCCGTTTCCGTCGCCAGACTGATCAGCTTGCCTTTCTGCTGCTGATTGGTCGTGTCGTAAATGTATTGCAGGTTAGTCGTCTTACCACCCAGCCCCGGCCCGTAGTAAACGATCTTGCAATTGATTTCGCGCGATGCGTAATTGATGAAAGTCAAGTTGTCTACCCTCTCTCAAGTGCAAAATGGGAAGTGGGGAATGGAAGCAATGAAGGAGGCGTCGCCTCGGGCTTCAATCTGCATCCCGGAGTCCACGATCCGCAACCTCTTAAATGCCCAGGCCGTCCTCGCCGAAGAGGCGGTCAATGTCTTCGTCAGTAATCTCCGCGAAGGGAGTCTTCGGGCTGCCGTTAAAGCTGCTCTTCTCCTGCTCAACCTTGCGCATCAGTTCGTCAAAGACCTCGCCCAGTTCCGTCGAAGCGCGTTTGACGCGCAATCTCACCAGCCCGAGGCTGGACCGTTGATCGAAGATCACGACCAGGATCACGCGACCATTGACCACCGTGATATGCAGATTATCCCGCTCACCCTCGTGAGACAGCACGGGGAACTCTTTCTCACCAATCAACCTCGCCAGACCGTCAGTCGCAGCAACATTACCGGCGGTCAACGAAGCGAGGCTGGTTGTATCAAGACCGGTGATATCACCATTGGCTGCGATCTGCTGCCCGTTCTTGTCGATGAGGAAGACCATCTTCGCATTCGCGTCAGTCCGGAGCCGGGCGATGATCGCCTTGATCCGCTGATACTCTTCCTCATACATGACCATTGTGGCTTCTGGCATTAGCGTAACCTCTTCTCGTGACTACCAGTACCTGCCTGAAGAATAACTGGCTTTCAACTTGCACATACGCTCTAACTGTAGGTTTTTGACGGCGATACGAGCGCGGGACGTTGTTCTCGGCAGGGCTGGTGCGGTTTATAACACATTTAACGAAGTTCTTTCAAGAACATTCCATGATGCCATTCGGGCAACCACTGTATACTCCGAAGCTCTATAAAGCCAGCGACTTACAGGCAATCGGACGGCCTGCAATCAAAAACAGCCCCGGCGTGGTTTAAGCTCTAATTTGACATCTGTCTCCTAATCAGTTATAAATGAGGCACTTAGCAGCTAACAGGCAGCAATGCCCCGGCAACTGAAGTATCTTTGCATAAGATAACAGCGAGAAAAACTCTCGCCAACCCCCAAGGGTCGCAAAGCATGCCGAAGATCAAAAAGACAAAAACCAGAACAGCGGCTGGGTCATCTCGCTCCAAAGCCAGCGCTGCATCGAAACGCAGTCCACAGAAATCTCGTAAGTCAGCAGCCGCGTCTCCCACGCGGTTAAGATCAGCAGGCAGCAGGACTGCGTCCGGCAAAAAAGCATCAGCATCACGGAAGTCTGCTGCCAAGCCTGTCAGGAAAGTGGTGAAATCAGCCGCCAAAATCAGGACTAAAGCTGCTCGAAGCAGCCGGTCGTCGAAGCCGGCGACTACTCAAAAGCCCAGAGCGGCATCACCCAAACCGGTCAGCAGCAAGCTCAAGACCAAAGGTCTTGCCGTCAGGCGAACCAGCCCCGGAGTTAAAACCACCAGCCGGTCTGTAAAGCACGCTCCGCCCAAAGTTCAGCCCGCGCTGCCGCCGGAACCGCCGCGTCGTCAGGTGGCTTCGGGCGTGGTGCGCGCCTTTGAGCAGGCCGTCAAGGTTTTCAACCGCCGCGACTTTGCCGAAGCCAGATCCCTTTTCGAGGGCCTGCTGAGTCGCTACCCACAGGAAGTCGAAGTCGCGGCGCGGGCCCAGACCTACCTTCACGTCTGCAACCAGAAACTGGCGCACAAGCAATCCTCCCCGCGTGACGCCGACGAACTTTATGACCGCGGGGTGGTGGCGCTCAACACCGGTGATTTCACTCAGGCCCGCAGCTTTTTCGAGAAGGCCCTGCGGCTGCGGCCCAATGAGCCGTACGTGCTTTACTCGCTCGCGGCCACCCATGCCCAGTCGGGGACGCATGATCAGGCGCTTGATTACCTGACTCGCTCAATCCAGATGCAGCCGCGTCTGCGCTCACAGGCCCTGAACGACGCCGATTTTTCAGGCCTGCGCGAAGACAAGCGGTTCCTCGAACTCACCGGCGTTACTTCACCTTTCGACCTCCTTGAGTCGCGCAGGTAACCTGTCACTCACAATCCGGGTCTCTCCTGCCTCGCACTTATCCTGCACAACCGGCTGTCGTCGGATGACTGTCATTCATGGGACGGCCATCACCCTCAATTCCAGGTCGGCTGAAACGAAACGAGGCTGAATGACTGAGGCCGACCGGGCCTCAGTCATTCAGCCTCCAATAACTGGGGCGGCTGCTATTTCAGAACTTCAGCTTCAGTGCGAACTGGATCACGCGCGAAGCCTCACCCGTCTGGATGATGGTCTGCGTCGTGGGCGGGGCGACCGCCGCGCAGCAGGTCTGGCCGAAAACCGTTGACTGAATGCTCGGCGACCCGGTTGACGCGTCGCGCGGGTTGTCGAAGTTGGTGTGATTGAGGGCATTGAACAGCTCCGCCCGGAAGTCGAGCTTGAATCGCTCGGTCAACAGGAATGACTTGTTGATGCCGAGGTCCAGGTTCCAGTAGCTCGGCGACTGGAAGATGTTACGACCCGCGCCATCCGATCCCGGCGCCGGAATGGCAAATGCGCTGGCGTCGGCGAAGACCACCGGGCCGAATACATTCGGCTTCGTACTTTCCTGCAACTTCGCCTCAATCGGCCTGATGACGTCGGCGCGCGAAACGTGCGAGAAGTTCGCCGTTCTGATGCCGCTGGTGACGGAGAATGGTTCGCCGGTCATAAACGTGTAGATCCCGTTGAGGGTCCACCCGCCGACCACCGTATTGAGGAAGCCGTTCCGGGCGTCAAACCGCTTGCCTTTGCCGACCGGGAGTTCCCACACGCCACTGGATGTGACTACGTGTGTCCGGTCGAAGTCCGAACGCGACCGCTCGCCTCTCCAGTTGCGAATGTTGGTCGGCGTGCGCGAGTTGGTCGTGGACAGGCCGCCGCCGGAGGACGCGCCCACCGGATCCACCGACTGGTCGTCAATGGACTTGCCGAACGTGTAGGCCATTCCGAACAACAGGCCCTTTTCGAAACGCTTGCGCAGCGTGAACTGCGCCGCGTGGTAGTACGAATCGCCGCCGGCGTCAATGTAGGTGATCACGCCGAACTGCTGATTCGGGCGCAATTTCAGCGCCAGCGTCGTCTGCTCGACGCGCCCGGCGAAGTTGCCAGCGCCATTCTGTTGCAGGTCGGTGATGGTCGTGCCTGAGTTGACAAAGCTGGGCGCCAGTAAAGTGTTCGCGCCCGTGGTCGTGAGATTGTAATTGACAATCCCGATCCGCCTGCCGCCGCTGCACGCGGGTTGGCCGGCAGCGGTGTTGCGCTGGGTGACGCCGTCCGGGTTACAGTTCGTGGCGACATTGAGGTTGTACTGCATATTCAGGAAGTCGCCGAGGATAGGCCCGGCATCAATCTGGTTGATGTCGTAAGCGCGCTGCAGGTGAGTGCCGCGCCGGCCGATGTATGCTGCCTGAGCGACGAAACCCAGCGGCAGTTCATGTTGCAGGCTCAGGTTCCACTGATGCACCGTCGGCAGTTGATAATTCGGGTCAAAGGCGGCGACGGGCGGCGCGTTACTGAGCAACGTCGCCGGGAGAGTGAAGAACGACGACGGCCTGGTCGTCGGAGCCGCGAGCGCCTGCGGGAAGCCTTCGGCGATGCGGACGTTCGAGGGCACGCCCCCGCACCCCGGCGTCGGCGTCGTGCCGACGGTCGTCGTACAGGTGGTGACCAGTCCAGGCGGGCGGCCCATGACGGCCGTCACCTGGAATGACGAGATCGGGTCGTAGGCGATGCCGTAGCCCGCGCGGACGACGAACCGGTTGTTCTTCCCGGGGCTCCAGGCGATGCCGAGGCGCGGGCCGAAGGCGAGGTCGTGATCGGCCGTGTAAAAGCTCTTGCCCTGCCCGTAGGTGACCAGCCCCTGTGAGCCGTCAATCGGCCGGTCGGCGATGTAGATCCTCTTGGCGGCCTCCTTCGGAGGCGTGTTCAATTCCATGCGCACGCCGTAGTTGATTGTCAGATTCGGGCGCAGCTTCCACTCGTCCTGCGCATAGATGTTGTACTGTTTCAGGCGCGTGCCCACGTCGAAGAGCGACACCTTGCCGTCCTTGACGAAGGGCAGGAAGGCGTCGCTGCTGATATCGCCGATGAAGGTTTGCGACAGCCGCGCCGGGATCCCCAACAGGTCGTTGATCGTGCTGCGCAGGCGGGTCAGGTCAGTCGAGCCGATGCCGGTCGTGGTGCCCGCCGGGATCGTCGGCGGCAGGACGCTGGCGCTGAAGGAAAGCGACGGCGTCACGTTGATGCCGCCCGGCTGGCCGCGCTGGTCGTTGTGTTCGTAGAAGCGTACGTTGACGCCCACGCCGATCTGGTGCGCGCCGCGCAGGATGCCCACATTATCGAGAAACTGCGGGGTCGTCACCCCGCGCGCCGTGCGCGGCGTGTTAATGAAGGGCACGCTCGCCAGATTGAACGAGAACGGCGGGATATTCGGGAAATCGGGGTTCGCTTCGCCCTGAGTGAAGAGGAAGAAGAAGCGGGCGTACCCGACGATGAACTCGTTGTTGATGGTCGGCGTCAGTTGCGAGCGCCAGCCCAGCGACAGATTCCTCGACGCGCGGAAGACTTCGCCGAGCGGCGGGAACCCGGGGAAGACCTGCGGACGCCCGTTGAGCGGGTCGCCCTGTTTCGTGTTCTGATCAGCGTAGAGGAAGCGGCCGAAGATGGAGTTCTTCTCGTTGATGACGTGGTCAATGCGGATCGCGTAATTCGGCCCCTGATTCTCCGTCGGCGGGTTCCACGCGTAGGTCGCCGTGTTCAGGCCGTCGCCGGTCGAGTAGTCGTTGGGTTTGGGATAAGAATTGAAGAGCTTGGAAATCACCGGGTCAATGCCGATCTTGCGCGGGTCGTTGGCGAAGACATCATACGTGGCGATGCAGTTGGTGTCGCTGGCACCCGTGCATTCGCGTACGCCCGCGGCCAGCGCTCCAGTATTACGGTCAACGAGTGCCGGGCTGTTCACGCCGCCCCTGAGGTAGCGGAATTTGCCCGCCAGGGCCGTCGGCGTGAAGAGCGTCGGGAAGCCGAAGGTCTGGTCAATCGGCTGCGTGAACTTCACCTTCTGGCCCTGCCAGCTGCCGAAGAAAAAAGTCTTGTTTTTGATGATCGGCCCGCCGCCTTCCACGCCGTACTGGTGCAGCTTGATGTCCGGCTTCTGCCCGCCCTTCGCGTTGGCGAAGAAGTCATTGGCGTTGAGCGCGGTGTTGCGGGCGAATTCCCAGACCGTGCCGTGGTACTCGTTGGTCCCGCCGCGTGTCGCAATCGAAATCGACGCGCCGCTGTTGCGCCCTTCTTCGGCCGTCGCGTTGTTGGTCGTGACTTTGTATTCCTGAATGTTGTCCGGGTTGATGCGGTAGAGGTTTGAAACCGGGTTGGGCACCGTGGACTCGTTCGCCTCGATGCCGTCAATCGTGACATTGAAGGCGCGGTCACGCGAGCCGTTGACATGGATGCCCGAACCGGCCCCGCCGAATGACCGCTGGACCACGCCCGGTTCGAGGGTGATCAGAGTCAGCGGGTTGCGCCCGTTGAGCGGCAGCGATTCGATGGCTTTCTGCTGCACGACATTCCCGATGGTCGCGTTGTTGGTCTGTAATTTCTCGTAGCCCCCGGCGACGTTGACGACCTCGCTCGCCTGTCCGACTTCCATCGTGATGTCCGCCGTCGAAGGCGTGTTGACCTCAAGCACGACTCCGGGCAGGGCCGCAGTCTTGAAGCCGGACATTTCCACGGTGATCGTATAAGTGCCAACGGGCAGCGCCGTGAATGAATACAACCCGGCCTCGGTGGTCGTCTGCGTCTGAGCCACGCCGGTGGCTTCGTTTTTGGCCGTGACCTTCGCCCCGGCCACCCTCGCGCCAGCCGCGTCAGTTACTGTCCCGCTGACGCGCGACGTGGCCTGCGCCCGGGCGACCGTCGCGGCTGCAAACATCGCGAGTAAACAAACGACGGCGGGCAGGGCAGTAGATAACTTTCGGTTAAGTATGGTCATAATCTCTCCTTTGGAAGTTGATCCTTGCACTGATGCGAATCCCGTGTGAACCACTCAGGACCTTGTTGCGGAGATAATCAGATGGACTGCTGATCAACGTTATTACCTGCCTGATCTCGCAGGAAAATCAAAATCTTTAGAAATACTGGTGCCGCAGGTAATTGAAGATAGTTCGTCAGGTAGAAACGCAATTTATATTCCATCGGCGGGACACGAAACAAAACTCCTGCCAACTTTTCTCACGGGTGGGTATCTGCCGTTATATCAGCAGATAAAATTCAGACGGAGAGACAGCCGACCAGCAGAATTGATGTGCCGGCCATCAGGCGTCCGAAAATTCCGATGAGAATCCGAAAAAATGGAATCTGACCTGCGGCACTCTGACCGCTCTTGAAATACCTGATTCACCGACTGGATAATCCCGCACGTAATCCGGCTGTCATTCCGCAATCAGCAGTACCCGATTCAGCCTCAGGAAACGTTTGCCACGCAAAGGAGTCGTCGCCATGCGAACACTGCGAAACATATTGTCATTCGCCCTGTCTCTGCTTCTCACACTCTCCTCCTCAGTCCTCGGGCAGACGCAGGAAAACAAACCTGCCGGTGACAAGCCCGCTCAGGAAACACCCCGACAGGAAGTTGAAAAGAAACCCGAGCCGCTTTCCGCGCCGACTTTCGCCGGCCTGAAGCTGCGCTCCGTCGGGCCCGCACTGATGTCCGGTCGCGTGATCGCTTTCGCGGTTGATCCGACTGACCGCGCGAAATATTACGCCGCGGCGGCTTCGGGCGGCGTGTGGAAGACGGTCAACGCGGGCACCACCTGGGCTCCGGTCTTTGACGGCGAAGGCTCCTATTCCATCGGCGCCATCGCGCTCGACCCGAAGAACCCTTCGACCGTCTGGGTCGGCACGGGCGAACTCAATTCACAACGCAGTGTCAGTTACGGCGACGGCATTTACCGTTCGGATGACGGGGGCAGGAGCTGGAAGAACATGGGGCTGAAGAAATCCGAACACATCGCCCGCATCGTCCTCGACCCGCGCAACAGCGATGTCATTTACGTCGCGGCGCAGGGGCCATTGTGGGGGCCGGGCGGTGACCGCGGTTTGTACAAGACGACTGACGGCGGCAAAACCTGGAAGGCCGCCCTGACCGTCAGCGAAAACACCGGCGTGACCGATGTCGTAGTTGATCCCGCAAACCCTGACGTGCTGTACGCCGCGTCGTATCAGCGCCGCCGTCACGTCTGGACACTGATTGACGGCGGTCCCGAGTCGGCGATCTACAAATCAACCGACGCGGGTGCGACGTGGACGAAGCTGAAGGCAGGGCTGCCGACGGTTGAGATGGGCAGGATCGGGCTGGCCGTCTCGCCCGCTGACCCGAACGTGATTTACGCGGCGATTGAAGCCGCCAATAAACAGGGCGGCATTTTTCGTTCGGGTGATCGCGGCGCGACGTGGGAGAAGCGCAACGAATTCGACAGCGGCGCGATGTATTACGGCCAGATCGTCTGCGACCCGAAAAACGTTGACCGCATTTACGTGCCGAACGTGCTGGTGATGGTCTCGGATGACGGCGGCAGGACGCTCAGGCCGCTCGGTGAAAAATCAAAGCACGTGGACAACCACGCGATCTGGATTGACCCGAACAACACGAACTATTATCTGGTCGGCTGCGACGGCGGCGTGTACGAGAGCTTCGACCGCGGCCAGAACTGGGATTACAAGGCGAACCTGCCGATCACTCAGTTTTACGACGTCGCGGTTGATAACGCCCTGCCGTTTTACAACATCTACGGCGGCACGCAGGATAATAACTCGCTCGGCGGCCCTTCGCGCACGCGCAGCGTCTCAGGGATCACCAACGCCGACTGGTTCGTCACGCAGGGCGGCGACGGCTTCGTCTCGCGCGTTGACCCCGAAGACCCGAACATCATTTACGCCGAATTGCAGCACGGCGTACTCGTGCGCTTTGACAAGCGCAGCGGCGAACGAATGGGCATTCAGCCGCAGCCCGGGCGAGGCGAGCCGCCGCTCCGGTGGAACTGGGATTCGCCGCTGATCATCAGCCCGCACTCGCACACCCGCCTCTATTTCGCCGCCAACAAACTCTTCCGCAGCGACGACCGCGGCGATTCGTGGAAGCCCGTGAGCGGCGACCTGACGCGTGAGGTTGACCGCGACAAGCTGCCGGTGATGGGCAGGATTCAGGGGCCGGACGCCGTCGCGAAACACCAGTCAACTTCGTTTTACGGCAACATCGTCGCGCTCACCGAATCGCCGAAGAAAGAGGGCACGATTTACGTCGGCACCGACGACGGCCTGATTCAGGTGACCGAAAACGGCGGCGGGGGCTGGAAGAAGATCGAGAAGTTTCCCGGCGTGCCCGAGACGACTTACGTCAGCCGCCTGCTCGCCTCGCAGCACGACGCGAGGACCGTTTACGCGGCCTTCGATAATCACAAGAATGCGGACTTCAAACCCTACCTGCTGAAGAGTACAGACGCGGGCGCGACGTGGACTTCAATCGCCTCAAACCTGCCCGAAAACGGCCCGGTGCTGGCCATTGCCGAAGATCACGTCAATCCCGATCTGCTTTTCGTCGGCACCGAATTCGGTCTGTTCTTTACGATTGACGGCGGGAAGAAATGGATTCAGTTGAAAGGCGGATTGCCGACCATCGCGGTGCGCGATCTGGCGATTCAGAAGCGCGAGAACGACCTGGTGCTGGCGACGTTCGGGCGCGGGTTTTACGTGCTGGACAATTACACCCCGCTGCGCGCGCTCAAGCCGGAGACTCTGGCGAAGGAGGCCGAACTGTTCCCAGTCAGGGATGCGTTCATGTACATCCAGTCGCAGCCGCTCGGCGGTCGCGGCAAGGCGTTTCAGGGCGAGTCTTTTTACAACGCGGAGAATCCTCCGTTCGGCGCAACCTTCACTTACTACCTGAAAGAGCCGCTCAAGACCAGAAAGCAGAAACGTCAGGACGCTGAAAAAGAAGCGGCGAAGAAAAAAATCATGCCGCCTTACCCGACCGGGGAAGAACTGCGCGCCGAAGAAGAGGAAGAGGCACCGGCAGTAATTCTGACCGTCTCTGACGCCAGTGGCCGCGTCGTGCGCCGGCTCACCGGCCCCGTGACGGCGGGAATGAATCGCGTGACGTGGGACTTGCGAGACCCGGCTGCCTCGCTTGCCCTCACGCCGCCCAGCCCCGAAGCGGCAATCTTTGCCGAACCGCCCGGAGGCCCGCTCGTGATGCCGGGCAAATACACTGTCAGCCTGGCCCGGCGGGTGAATGGGGTCACGACACAACTCGCCCAGGCGCAGTCATTCAACGTCAGCGTTGACGGCCAGGCCACGATGGCTGCGGCTGATCGCGCCGCGCTCGTCGAGTTTCAGCAGAAAGTCGCGAGGCTGCAACGCGCGGTGACCGGTGGCTTGCAATCGGCGAATGAGCTGAAGACGCGCCTCGGCCTGATCAAACGCGCGCTGCTCGAAACCCCTTCAGCCGATCAGAAGCTGATTGACGCGACCGCAGCACTTGATCAAAAGACCAATGAACTCTTGCGCGAACTGCGCGGCGATGCGATCCTCGCGGCGCGCAACGAAAACGTGCCTCATTCGATCAACCAGCGCGTCCAGACCATCGTCAGCGATCAGCGGATGTCCACTTCGCGTCCGACACAGACGCAGATGGAGCAGTACCGCATCGCGGCGCAGGAATTTCAGGAGGCGCTCGGCAGGTTGCGCACCCTGATCGAAGGCGATCTGGCAAAGCTCGAAAAGACCCTGGAAGCGGCAGGCGCGCCGTGGACGCCGGGCCGCATTCCGGTGTGGAGCGACAAGTAAAATTTTGGACACACACGTTCAGATGTTGGAACAGTGGTTCGGGCCGGGTCGTTCAGGTCTTTGGGTTCCTGGGCTCGGGGGTGAATTTCTTCCCTTTTATCATTTCAACCGTATAATTGGGCAGTCAGGAATCTTCAAACGCAGTTGCCTTAACAAAAGACCAGGCCTCTTGCCGAAGTGTCAGTAGCCCGACCGTGAGGGAGGGCTGGTTATGCGGTCAAGCCCTCCCTCACGGTCGGGCTACTGACACTTCGGCAGAACGGGGGTCAGCCGGAGATTGACCGTTGATGTCTGACCATCTCGTTTTTTCGATGGGGAAGTATGAAGCGCGGATTCCGACTGACCGTTCTTACGTGCCAACCCACATGTGGTTCCGGGTTGAGGGCGGCGCTTACCGGGTCGGATTCACAGCTTACGCGGTCAGGCTGCTGCAGGACGTTTACTTTCTGTGCTGGAACGTTGAGCCGGGAAGCGCGGTGGTGGCGAGAGAGGAGATAGGGGAGATCGAAAGCTCCAAAGCCATCTCAACCATTCATGCCCCGGCCGACGGGACGCTCATCAGCTTCAACCAGGAACTGCTCGGTGACCCCACCCCGATCAACGTTGACTGCTACGGGACGGGATGGCTCTTCGAATTTGAACCGGCCGGCACCGAACTTCTGACCGCGGCGGATTACCTTGGGCATCTGGAGGGGACGTGGGACGAGACTCAGCGGATGATCAAGGGGCAGATGCATGACTGAAGCGGCCCGCTACCGGAACGTCCGTCGTATGAACATACAACCACAGGGAAATCATCATGGCTCACATCAGCGTTGTTTTGTCGCAGACGCGCAGTAAAAATCCGATCAAGCGGCACCTGGAGGAAGAGATTGCCACGGCCCTGCTGCTGGAATCGGGGACAGACTTCGCCGTTGTGCCTCACATTTATGACCTCTACCCGGGTGACACCGGCCTGCTCTATCTCAGTTCGGTGAAGGGACACATCGTTTTCCTCTCCTGGCTCTACCCGCGGGCCGCGCACTGGGTGCTTGATCGCAACGGGATCAAAGGCAAGTCGGGAGTGACCCTGCTGAAGAGTCTGGGCGAGGAGGAAGACGAGGAAGACGCGGGAGGCGAGGAAGAGGATCATCACGGTGTCGGGTCCGACGCCATTCCAGATCGCCACATCTTCTGCCTCGACCTGCGCGCTTATGATGACCCGCAGGTCTATGTCAACGAGATCAGGCGCATTACACAGGAAGCCTCGGTCAAATTCGTCCCGCTGGCCGGTCTGATTCAGGAAGGCACTAGGCCGGCGCAATTTCAGCAGTTCACAATCCCGGGGAAAGACGACAAGGGTTTTGTGATCACCGGTGAACCGCGCGCTCAGCGGTGGTATCCGGTGATTGATTACACGCGCTGCACCAACTGCCTTGAGTGCATTGATTTCTGCCTCTTCGGCGTCTACGGGACTGATCACGCCGACAAAATTCTGGTCGAGAGCCAGGACAATTGCAAACGCGGGTGCCCGGCGTGCAGCCGGGTCTGCCCGGAGAATGCCATCATCTTCCCCGAACACAAGATGCCCGCCATTGCCGGCGCCCCGGGCGAGGGGCCGGGCGGTCTGAAGATAGACCTCTCCAGACTTTTCGGCGCCCCGAGCGCCATCGAGCTGGCCGCGAAGGAGCGCGACACCGAACTGGTCAGGGACGGGCGCCAAGCCGTCGGGTTGACCGTGGGCATTCCAAAACGTCAGGCCGGCAACTCCCCCGGAGAAAAGGACGATCTCGATAAACTTATGGACGATCTTGATCGTTTGGAACTCTGAAGACGTCACCCCGGCCCCTGGGCGGGCCCGACTCACCACTGAAAACGCTTTCGTCTGACAGGAGCCTCGATTGAAAACTGGCGGGTACCCGATTGTTCTGACGGCGGATCGAACGCTGATGGCCGATTATCCTGTCCTCTTTGACGGGATGATGGGGACGATCCAGACCACCTCGGTGCCTGATCTGGTCATGCGCACGATGGTCGCCCCCCGCATGCCGACTGACGGGGTCGCCGCCCGCAAGGCCCCGCTGGGGCTCAGGCGCATCGAGGCCTCGCTGCTCGGCGGCGGGTTTGGCCGCGAGGATGTCATTCTGTGCGCGCCCGAAGACCTCGCAGCCTGCATCGGCCCGGAAACCAGGATCGTCGGCGTTTCCTCTTCAGACCCACTCGGTCGCGGCATGTCGAACAGCACGATGTCGGATATGGCCGGCGGCGTCCTGTACACTCACACCTGGTACAAGAGCATGCTGCTTCAGTTGAAAGAACTAAAGCGGAAGTCCCCGTTCAGGGTCGTCGCCGGTGGCGCCGGCGCCTGGCAACTGGAGCAGAACGAGCCGGCCCGCCAGAGTCTGGGCGTTGATACCGTGATCGTCGGCTATGCCGAAAATCAGGTGGCCGGCTGGTTCCGCGAGATCATGGATGGCGGCGAACTCCCGCCTGTGCTTTACGCCAGAAGCGCGCGCGAGGACGAGATTCCGGCGATTCACGGGCCGACCTCGATGGGCGTGGTCGAGATCAGTCGCGGCTGCGGCAAGGGGTGCCAGTTCTGCACCATCGCGACCGAACGGATGATCCACGTCCCCATCGAAGTAGTGGCTTCGGATGTGGAAAGAAACGTCGAGCGCGGAGTCACTTCAATCTGCGCCCTGAGCGAGGATTTTTTCCGTTACGGCCACACGCACCGCGAGCCGGTCAACCCGCCCGTCCTGAAAGCGCTCCTCCGGCGGCTGCGCGAGGTCAAACAACTGAAGCTCATCCAGATTGATCATGCCAATGTCATCTCAGTCGCCAGGTATTCCGATGACGACCTGCGCGAAGTCCATGACCTGCTCGTCCAGGGGCAGCGCCATGATTACCTGTGGGTCAATCTCGGGGTTGAGACTGCCAACGGTGAGCTGCTTGATCTGAATCAGAAGGGCGGCAAGATTCGGCCCTTCAAGCCTGCGGAGTGGGGTGAACTCTGCGACGCGCAGGTGCGCCGTCTGATCAGGGCCGGATACTTTCCGCTGGTCAGCCTGATTATGGGGCTGCCGGGCGAAACGCCGGAACACGTGGCACAGACGGTTCGCTGGATCGAGAATCTTTACCACGAGCGGCTGGTGATCTTCCCGATCTTCTACTCCCCTGTGATCCCCGGGATGGGCCGTCATTTCACGATTCAGGATATGACGCCGATGCACTGGCGACTGTTTCGTCTGGCCTACAACCTCAACTTCAAATGGATTCCCAGGATGTACTGGGACAACCAGACGGGGGCGGGCGCGAGCCTGTGGAGGCGATTGTTCATTCAGACCACCGGCCGCCTGCAGACGGTCCAGTGGCAATTGCAATTCATCCGCAGATCAGGAAGGCTGTTTGCTTAAGCACGAAATGATTTCCCAGACCCTGGAGCCACAACCTGACACCCGGCGACCCCTGACTCGGGAGAGGTTAGAAGCAGCCTATGACAGGGCTCGCTCACACCTGCTTTCCGAGCGGGATCAGGCGGGCTTCTGGGTGGGCGAGCTGGCAAGCTCTGCGCTCTCGACCGCGGTGGCAGTCTGCGCACTGGCTCTGGTTGATCGGCAGCGCTTCGCCCCTCTCATCACTGGCGGCGTCCGCTGGCTTCGTGATCACCAGAATTCAGACGGCGGCTGGGGCGATACGGTCATTAGCTTCTCGAACATCTCGACCAGCGCGCTTTGTCACGCCGCGCTGGTGGCTGGGGGGAAGGCTGCTGAGATTTCATCGCCCGAATACATTGAGGCGAGCCTGCACCGGGCGGCACCTTACCTTGAGGGCGCTGCAGGCGGGCACGGGCCACAGGCGCTGGCGCGTGCGATCCGGGCGCGTTACGGAAAAGATCGCACGTTCTCCGTGCCCATTCTCTCCTGCTGCGCCCTGTCAGGCGTGGTTCCGTGGGATGAGGTGCCTGAACTCCCTTTCGAGCTGGCCTGCCTCCCCGGCTCTGTTTACAAGTGGGTAAACCTGCCTGTGGTTAGTTACGCGCTTCCCGCGCTCATCGCCCTTGGCATTGTGCGTTACACCCTGCACAGTACGCGCAATCCGGCTACCCGGGCGCTCCGTCAGAAAGCCCTGCCGGGTGCGTTGCGCAAGCTGGAATCACTTCAGCCCGCTAACGGCGGTTTTCTTGAGGCCACGCCGCTCACGAGCTTTGTCACCATGAGCCTCGCCGGGGCCGGCTTCGCTGACCACCCGGTAGTCAGGAAGGGGGTTGATTTCCTGGTGAACTCGTTGCGATCAGACGGGAGCTGGCCCATTGACACCAACCTGTCAACCTGGGTCACGACTCTGACGATCAATGCCCTCTGCGAAGCAAGTGAAGGAGTCAGCGGGACTTCATCTGACGGGCGTTCAGGCACTACTGACGGACTGCGCCATTGGCTGATTGATCAGCAGTACCGCTCGGTGCATCCCTTCACCCTGGCTGCACCGGGAGGGTGGGGGTGGACGCCGCTCGCCGGCGCGGTGCCAGATGCCGACGACACGGCGGGAGCGCTGCTCGCGCTGCGAAATCTCGGGGTGACTGAAGATTCACGTCGGGCTGCGGCAGCCGGGCTGACGTGGCTGCTGGAGTTGCAAAACCGCGACGGAGGTTGGCCCACGTTCTGCCGCGGCTGGGGGTATCTGCCCTTTGACCGCAGCAGCACGGATATTACCGCTCACGCACTGCGCGCCCTGCACGCCTGGGGCACAGACCCCGCGCTATCGCACTTTTCCGGACGGCTGCGACGTGCCATTCACAACGGGTTCCGATTCCTCGAACGTCATCAGCGCCCCGACGGCTCGTGGCTTCCGCTCTGGTTCGGGAACCAGCACGCCCCGGACGACGTAAACCCGACTTACGGGACCGCCCGCGTCCTGGCAGCTTACCGAGACCTGAATATGCACGATACGGCACCCGCATGCCGCGGCTGGCAGTGGCTGATCGCCAGCCGGAACAGTGATGGCGGCTGGGGTGGGACTCCGGGCACTCCGTCGAGCGTCGAGGAGACGGCCCTTGCCACTGAGGCACTGCTCGATTGCAGAAGCGTTATCGGCTCAGCAGAAGCTGCTTCACGCGGCCTCCGCTGGCTCATCGGGCGTGTGGAAGATGACAGCTTCCGGCGACCTTCGCCGATCGGGTTCTATTTCGCCAGGCTCTGGTACTTCGAGAAGCTTTATCCGGTAATATTCACTGTCGGCGCACTGGGACGCGCCCTTCGACTGATGAAGGGCGGCCCGGCCGGCTCACATCCAGATTGAAAACTCTGCAGGAGAAACCTATGTCTAACGCTGCTCCGGAAACGCAGACCGACCCGGTCGCCACGCCGCCCCCAGCCAAACCGAAACTCGGGAGCAAGCTGCTCAAGCTCAACCCCGAGTCGTTTGACCTCAGGGAACGGATCAGGTCGGAAGCTTTCCGTTTCGCCCACACGCTCGACCGCAGCCGCCCGCTCAGCAAAAAAGAGCTGGATGAACATGCCCGCGCCCTGCTGGAAAGGATGGGGCTGCCCGAAGGCTATCTCGGCTTCGCCATGGTCATGCTCGGCAACGGCTTCTGGAAGGAGCAGTTCGTCTCGATCCCATTCGACAAGCGCATCCTCCTCCTGCCCCACTGCCTGAAGCACGTGGAAGCTTGCGCGGCCCATTACGACGAACTCGGCCTGCACTGCGAGAACTGCGGGGCCTGCGCCATCGGCGATTTCAAGCTCAAGGCCGAACAGCTGGGTTACAAGATCATGGTCGCCGAAGGAACGCCGATAGTCCTCAAGGTCATCGTCAGCGGCATGATTGATGGCATTCTCGGCATCGCCTGCCTCAACGTCCTGGAGAAGGCATTCGAGAAGGTCGTTCAAAGCGGCGTCCCCGCCTACGCGATCCCGCTGCATTCGAGCAACTGCAAGAGTACGACGGTTGATAACGAGTGGGTGCTGGAAGTACTCGAAACTTATCAGGAGCGGCCGGCGGTCCGCACGCGATCTTACGTCCCGTTGCTGCGCGCGGCCAACGATATGTTCGGCGACTCCTTCCCGACGCTCCTGCCGGGGCGGCGCACCGCGGCGCAAAATGGCTCCTCGCCTTACACGGGCGACCTCGTGGCGGGCACGGAGGCCATTGCCTGTGACTTTCTGGTCAGAGGCGGAAAACGATTCCGCCCCTTCATTACTCTGGCAGCTTACGACGCACTGCGCGGCGCCCCCGCGACACTAGCAGCTGAAGCCGGTGACAGACAGCCGTCTGAAACGCCTGTCTTCAGCGATTCGGTGCGCCGGGTCGCGATGGCGATGGAAGCCTTCCACAAGGCCTCGCTCGTCCACGATGACATTGAGGATGACGACTCTTACCGCTACGGCCACCAGACGCTGCACCGGCGTCACGGCATTTCCACCGCGATCAACGTCGGCGATTACCTGCTCGGCCTTGGCTACCGACTGGTGGCGACTGCGGGCGATGACCTGCCGGCTGAGGCGGTCGCGGCAATCATGCGGCGGCTTTCCGAAGCACACGTCAAGCTCTCCGAAGGACAGGGCGCCGAACTGCTCTGGCGCGACGGCGGGCAGGAAGAGAAATCGCTTCAGCCCCTCGACGCGCTCAAAATTTACGCCCTCAAGACGGCGCCCGCATTTGAAGCGGCCCTCTACGCCGGGCTGCGCCTTGCCGGGCCGGTTGATCAGTACGAGGAGATGATCACCAGCTTCTCGCGCAACCTCGGCGTGGCCTTCCAGATCGTCAACGACCTCAAGGACTGGTCAGCCGACCCGCAGAACAAGCGCGTCTCCGGACAGGACGTGCTGGCCATGCGCCCGACACTGCTGCTGGCCCTCGCGCTCGAATCGGCCTCGCCCGCGCAGCGCGACGAACTCCTGCAACTGATCACGGCCGAAGCGCGGGGCGAGTCATCGGTCAATCGGGTGCGAAGGATCTACGAATCCTGTCGGGTGTTCGAGAAGGCCGGGAAGCTCGTCGAGAAGTATCGCCAGCGGGCCGAAGCCATCGCCGACGACGTGGAGCCCGAAGAGTTGCGCGAACTGCTCTACTTCCTGGTTGACACCGCGCTCGCGGAGGAATCCGCCGAACCTGAGATCGCACCATCACACAACCTCATAGTTCTCAACCAGCAACTGACTGCCATCGGGTGAGTGGAGTCTGAAGCCCGCTGCCAGGTGGCCTTCGGCAGCGGACGCGTGGCATGACCGGCGACATTCAAAACAGCTACCTCATTCGCCTGACCGCGCGACTGGCGGCAGGGCTGCGGGGCATGAAATCTGATCGGGCCGCACGGCACCGTGATTTTCTGCTGGGCTTCCAGCGCGCCGACGGCGGATTCGCAGGGCGCGAGGGCGGGTCTGATCTGTATTACACCAGCTTCGCGGTGCGGGGGCTGGCGCTGCTGGACGGGCTGAATGAATCCCGGTGCAGGGTCATTGCCGGTTACCTGAAGAGCGCCGCCGAAAGGGGAAGCTACAGCCTGATTGATCTGGTGAGCTGGCTTTATTCAGCCGCCACCATCCGGCTTGCCGGCGGGCCGGCGGCCTTCGACGGCGACCTGAAGGTAATGGCGGATGAAGTATCCGCGGCGCTCGAATCATTCCGCAGGCCGGACGGCGGTTATGCCAAAACCGGCGAGGGCGGATCCGGCAGCACCTACCACACTTTTCTCGCCGTCCTCTGTTACGAACTGCTCGGCCTGATCCCACCCGAACCGGACAGCATCGTGCGCTTCCTGCTGTCGAGGCGGCGCGACGACGGCGGCTTTGTCGAGATCGGCCCGATGCGGCGCAGCGGCACCAACCCGACCGCCGCGGCGGCTGTCCTGCTCAGGCGCCTTGAGGCCGTCAATCCGGAGGTATTCCGCGGGATCGAATCATTTCTGGACAATGTGAAGGGGCCTGAAGGCGGCCTGCGGGCAAACACTCAGATTCCGTTTTGTGACCTGCTCTCGACCTTTACCGGTCTGCTGATGGCGGATGATCTTGGCCTTGCAGGCAGAATTGACTCGGCATCCTGCCGTCAGTTCGCGAGCAGTCTTGAATTGAGCGGCGGCGGATTCCGGGGCGCATCGTGGGATGGAGAGGCCGACCCGGAATATACATTTTACGGGCTGGGCACTCTCGCATTATTGAAAGGCGGCTCTCCGCCCTGATCATTTAGTGTGAAGTCAGGAGGCTTGGAGAAGAGTTCACCGCGGAGGCGCAGAGGACAGAGAGATTACGCAGAGGTTTTGTTTTTCTCTGCGCTTTCTCTGCGTCCTGCGGCGCCTCCGCGGTGAAAAACTCACTCACAACACACCCTTTGATTTTGCAGTGGCGTCCGACAGGTATTCACGAGAACCTGTGTGTCGGCACCGGACGCGCGGGCCGGAAACTCTGAGTGTTATTAAACTCGACCTGACTCCCTCTGACCTCTCCCGCCCTCAGGACAGCCTCTCTGACGAAATGCTCAAGCCGGTCCGGGTCGCCGGCCACTCTGGCGTTGACGATCACGTCCACTTCGCGCACGCGGCTGTGCGACGGGAGCGAGAGGTCCGGGCGGCTGTCGCTGCTCACCAGATTGGCCACGCCGAAAAATCCCTCCCACAAACCGATGACCTTCAGGTGCGCCGTCTCGAACCCTTCTGCACCGAGCCTGTCGCGCAGGTCATGGACGACTTCCAGCAGCAGCCCGTCAAGCTCGAACTCCCGTTCCCCCGCAAACCTGACGCTGCTGTTGAGCCACCCGAGTTCGGCTTCGCCCGCGGCGTAGAGGTCGTAATCGAGGTCGAGAATGCGCCGGCCGAAGTTCCCGTCCTGATCGAGCAGTTCCTCAAGCGCCGCAAACCCCTGCCCCGTCTTCGCCGAGACGCGCAGGATCGGGACGTCCGAATTGACTTCCCTGACCAGGGTCATCAGTTCGTCGGCTTCGTCAAACGACAGCTCATCAATCCGATTGAGCAGGATCGCGTCGGCCTCTTCGAGTTGCTTGCGGAAGATGTAGGCCGCTTTCGGCGAGAACCCGGCCTTCTCCTCGCCGCGCAGAATCCGCCGCCCATGGCTGGGTTTGAGGATGACCGAGTAAGGGCCGATCCGGAAGCGGTCGGGGTAAAGTTGTCTGAGCGGCTGCACCACTGTGGCGACGAGGTCGGTACAACTGCCCACCGGCTCAGCCAGGATCACATCCGGCGCCTGGTCGGTGCCCAGCCTGCTGATGGACGAGACCAGATCATCAAAGCGGCAGCAGAAGCACGCGCCCGGCACCTCCTCGACATCAAACCCCTGCCGGCGCAGGTTCTGAGTGTCGACCAGATCGCTCGCCTGATCGTTCGTCACGATCCCGACGCGCAAGCCCTTCGTCATGTAGCCCCTCGCCAGACGGCCCAGGGTGGTTGTCTTACCAGCCCCGAGGAAACCGCCGACCATCAAAAAGCGCATTCTGTTCATAGACTGATCTTCGCCGATCCTGTTATAACGTGGAGGTGATTTTTCCGGTGATGAAGCAAGCGCCGCCATTGTAACAGACCTGCGGACGCCGAATCCAAAAGGACAAAACCATGCCCGGGATAACTGACCAGTCGCCGCCCGCCATTCTCGGCGGTGAGCCTGTCCGCCCCGAAGGGCCGCCGTCGTGGCCGCCCGCATGGGAGGAAGTCTCAGCCGCCCTGAGGCGGAGTCTGGAGGCCGGAACCTGGGGGAATTATCACGGGCCCGAGACCCGCCTGCTCGCCGAGCGTCTCGCCGCGTACCACGAGGCCGAGTTTGTCGAGCTGTGCTGCAGCGGAACGTTCGCGGTTGAGCTGGCATTGAGGGCGCTGCGCATCGGGCCGGGCGACGAAGTAATCCTCGCGGGCTACGACTTCATCGGCAACTTCAACAACATCGTTGCCCTCGGCGCACGGCCCGTACTCATTGACCTCGCCCCCGATAACTGGAACCTCAACCCCGAACTGATCGCCGAAGCGGTCGGCCCGAACACCCGCGCCATTCTTGTCACCCACCTCCACGGCGGGGTAGTCTCAATGAGCGCGGTGATGGAGGCAGCCCGCCGGCATAACCTCAAAGTGATTGAAGACGCCTGCCAGATGCCGGGCGCCGTGATCGAGGGGCGCAAGGCCGGAACCTGGGGCGACGCCGGCGTCATCAGCTTCGGCGGCGGCAAGCTGCTGAGTGCCGGGCGTGGCGGCGCACTGATTACCTCATCTGCCGAAATCAGACAAAGGGCTCAGCTCTGGTGCAACCGTGGGAATCATGCCTATCCACTCTCGGAACTTCAGGCCACAGTCCTCGTCCCCCAGCTCGAAAGGCTGGACGGGAGAAATCGGCAGCGTACAGCCGCGGTCGCCGGCCTCAGGGAGCGGCTGGCGGGCGTGCCCGGCCTTCGTCCGCTGATGAACCGGGCAGCGTCGGCCACGCCGGGCTATTACAAGCTGGGCTTCCAGTATGATCCGGAGAATTTCGGCGGGCTTTCCCGTGAAAAGTTCGTGCGCGCGGCGCGGGCTGAAGGGATAGATTTCAACGCCGGCTTTCGCGCCTTTCACCTCTGCCGGTCTTCGCGGCATTTCCGCCAGACCGCGAGTCAGGCGGCAACCTCCGCCGATGCCGGAATGGTGGTTCTTCATCACCCGATCCTGCTCGAAGGGGATCAGGGCGTTGATCAGGTGGCGCGCTGCGTGCAGAAAATAAGACTCTGGGCCGAAGCCATCGAACAAAGCCTTTAGCCATAAGTCCCGATAGTAAACGGTGCAGTCATTTCTCAGACGCGCCAACGCATACTCAGCTGACTGGAGATCAGATATGAAAAGACATTCTGCCCCGATCATTGTTGTTTCCCTGCTGATCCTGTGCGGCTCACTGCCGCTGGCTCAGAATGCGGACAAGGTCGCCGAACGCGCGAAGCGGATTCACTTCTCTTCCCTCGTCCTCGACACGCACATTGACGTGACGCCGAAGCTGCAAACGGACTGGAAGTTCACCGAACGTCACACGACCGGCCATATTGACCTGCCGCGGATGAAGGAAGGAGGCCTCAACGGCCTGTTCTTCTCTATCTTCATGCCCGGCACGGTGACCGGCCCGACGGCAGTCAACAACGCGCTCCAGCGCATCGCCGCCGTTCACAAGCTCGCCGAAGACATGCCCGACAAGGTGATGCTCTGCACGACGGCCGATGACGTGCGTCAAGCCCACAAACAGGGGAAGATCGCCGCGTTGATGGGCATGGAAGGCGGGCATATGATCAATAACAGCCTGCCGGTGCTGCGAATGTATGCGGCGCTCGGCATCCGTTACCTGACGCTGACGCATTCGGTCAATACCGACTGGGCCGATTCTTCCGGCGATCAGCCGAAGCACAACGGCCTGACCGACTTTGGCAAAGACGTGGTGCGGGAGCTGAATCGGCTGGGCGTGATGGTTGATATTTCGCACGTCTCGGACAAGACCTTTCAGGACGCGCTGGAAGTGAGCCGCGCCCCGATGATCGCCTCGCACTCATCCTGCCGCGCCATTTCCGGTCACCCGCGGAATATGACCGACGAGATGATCAAATCGCTCGCGGCCAAAGGTGGGGTGATTCAGATCAATTATCTGGACAGCTTCATTGACAACGACCTCTATCAATGGGGCCAGAAGACTCAGGCCGCGCGGCGCGAGCTGGCGCAGAAATACCCGGGCCGCGAAAACTTCGACAAAATCCGCGAAGAGCTTGAGAAGCAGTTCGGCCCCGCGCCGAAGGCGAGCTGGGAGAGGATCATTGATCACATTGACCACGCGGTGAAGCTCGTCGGCGCCGATCACGTCGGGCTGGGGTCGGATTTCGACGGCGGTTCAATGCCCGCCGGGATGGACGATTGCACACAGCTGCCGAAGATCACCGAAGCCCTCTTGCGCAAAGGCTACAGCGAGTCCGACATCAGAAAGATTCTCGGCGAAAACACAGTGCGTCTGCTCGGCGACGTCGAGCGCGTCTCGAAGCAGTTGAAGGGCACAAAATCCTGATTCAGCAGAAGGCTATCTGGCAGGCACCGCGACAGGCCATTCCGTCTTGGGGCGGAAGTTGTACGGGAGGAAGTGCTGATTGATCGTCGCGCTGTTCCAGCGTGAGACTCTGGCCATTTTCGTTTTGTTGAGCAGGCCGAGCGGCTCGACGAGGCGCGAAAAGTTGATGAAGTCAGCCCACGCGCCCGGGAACTTTCGCGGCCAGCCGAGCCGCACGCCGAGCGGGTGATCTGCCAGCCGCCGGCCCTCTGATGAAAGCCTGCGGAAGGTGCTTTCGTTGTAGCTCCTGAGCGTTATCTGCTGGTCGGGGGATGGGTTCTTTTTTCCCGCGTCATCCTGACTGACGGTAATCTTCATCTCTTCCCACCCAACCAGCAGCGAGCCGTGCTTGCCCCACTGCACGTTGACGTGCGGGCGCATCGCATGACTGCGCGCGTCACGCAGAGCCGCTTCGCCACCTTCCAGAATGTGGCCGTGAAAGTACGTCCAGATTTTCTCAATTGACGATTTATCTTCCGAATACTGCACCCAGATCAGTTCGTGATCGCATGGGTCGTTGTCTTCGGGGAAATCAATGTCATCTTCCCAGAAGAAGTGATAAGCGATCAGCCGCGCGGTCGGATGAATGATCACCGCGAAATCCTTGAGCGGGAAAAACTCCGTCGGGGTCGTGTAAATGCGCGGCGCGAATCGCCGCGCGAGTTTCCATTCCTCAGCCGTCAGTTCGCGCGGCGGATCAAGCTTGAGCGCCTGGGCGTATTCGCGGCTCGCATCATCCAGACAGCGCCGCTCGTGATACCTGACGCCCTGCTCGTGATGCGCTTCCGCAGTCTCTGCCGTCTGCCCGGCCGGCCCCGCCGCATCTGATGGACTCGCCGAACAGACGAATCCGATCAGCAGCGACGCGACAAGTCTTCCGGCCAGTGTTTTGAATGTCTGCATGGTCATCGCGGGATAAATTTCTTCAGGTAATCAGGCAGCGAGTGCAACTGGTCCACGTGATCGGGCGCCGTATTGCCGGCGTAACCGATCAGCAGAAACTTCCCCTGCCTCACTTCGCTCAGTTGCTGCGTGCCCATCGGCCCCCACTTCACAACCGCCTTTCGCCCGAGCCCGAGTTGCCCGAGCAGGTAATCCGCCGTCTCAGTCGTGCTGGCAAAAGTGCCGGGGAAGATCTCCGAATGCGTGATCATCATCTGCTTCTTTCCGGCGACGGCGTCGCGGGCGAACCTGACGAAAATTTCCAGATTCTCCGCCTCAAGCTGTGACTCCCGCGGGCCCGGCGTGCCGCCGATGTAGCCTGTGTGCAACCCGTCAATCAGCAGCACGCGATCAACGCGGGCGTAATTCTCCGGCACTTTCAGAATCTCGCGAATCGCGCCATAACCCGCACTCCATGCGCCGAGCGTCACGGGCGCGAACCTGACCCCGGCTTTCGCTTCGGCCTCCCTGATCAGGTTGTCGAAACGCAGCGGGTCGCTGAAAGCCTTCGCGTAAACGCCCGAACCCGAACCGATCTGAATCGAAATCACAGCCGTGCCACCGGCCCGTGCAGCCGCCACTTCGGGCAGCCACGCGCCGCCGTGAAAGTGAATCAGGAGAGGGACTGTTGATTTGAGCCTGAGTTTCGCTGGGATGAAGAGCGTGCCGAGTCCCAGCTTTTCGCGGCGACCGGGCGGGTGTTCTTCCTTCAGTCGCGTGTGGGCGCGCGTCGACTCGACCATCGGCGAAGGGTTCTGCGCCTGCTGTGACAGGAAGGAAAGAGCGAGAAGCGGAATCAGGAAACACATTGAGGGAGTCGAGACTCAGTCTGCCGCCATCACTGGCTTTGATTTCAACGCGTCACGCACGCGCAGCAGGTAATCGCCCTCCGGGTTGTTCTCGGAAACTTTCACCGTGCTGTCGTAAGAGAAAAGAATGAACCCTCCGGCGCCGGCCTCCCGCGCCGCGCTGATCTTTTCCAGTGAACCTTCGACCGGCTGCCGCCAGGCGCTGATCCCGGCCCAGACCTGCGCCCCGTCGCGCTCCGCGGCGCTCGTCACGGCATTTTCGATCTGGCTCGTGAAGGTCTCTGTGTTTTTCGAGTAAGCCATCGGGCAGACGACATCCAGAATCCCCTGCCGCAGCCAGAGCTTCCAGTCCTGAAACCGCGCGCTGTATGCGTCCTCGTCATTCGCCCACACCGCCGCCGAAACTATGACTCTCGGCTTGCGCGCCTTGACGCCCGTGTAGACGCGCTCGACCAGGTCAGTCACCTGATCGCGCTGGAATTGCGCGTAGCGGTCAGGGTATGCGGCGGCGTAAACGAGCGGGTCGTCTTCGGCCAGACGCGCCAGGCGCGCGCGCTCCCTGATGTCGAGAGTCTTTTCCAGCTCGCCGCGGAAGCGTTCGAGCGAAGTGCGGCTGTAATCGAACTGCGGGTTCGGGTAGCGGATGTAATCGAAGTGCATGCCGTCAACGTCATAGCGTTCCAGCACGTCCATCCAGATGCCATAAATCTCCTCCCTCGCCGCCGGGTGGGCGGGCGAGAGGTAGAGGCCTTCCAGCTCTTCGCCGCCGCCCGCGGCGAATGAGATGAGGCGGTTGAAGTAAGTCGAAGACCGCGGATTGCCCTTGTACAACTCAAAGCCAATCGCCTTCGGCACGGCCAGCCAGTCGGGGTGTTTGTAGATGACGTGTTCGCGCGATCCGGGCAGTTCCCTGGCGTTGGCAACCAGAAAGGTATTGATCCAGGCGTGAACTTTGATTCCGGCAGCGTGCGCCTGACTGATCACAAGCGCGAGCGGGTCGAAATCTTTGCTCGTGCCTGCCAGCTCCGCCGCGCGCGGCTCCCAGCGCGAATTGTAGTAAGCGTCACCGCGCCCGCGTACCTGAACCACCAGATCGGTAAACTCCGCCTCCCTGGCCCGCCGCACCATTTCAATAATGGATTCGGGCGAAGTCAGCGAAGTGCGAACCACCCACAGAGCGCGCACTTCACGCGGGACGGCGTCGGTAACCGGCGGGACGAAACTCGATTCCGGCGCGGCGGCTTTCTGCAAAGCCAGGACGGCGCTCAGAAAGAAGAGCGAGTAAGCCAGCATGATGAGGAGGGCGCGACGCATGCGATTCAGTGATATGCCTTATTAACTGCCGATCAAAGCCTTCAACCCCCGATACGGCCACGAAACCAGTTTTGCAGCCTTTCTTCTGATTTTAGAAGCCCGGCTTTCAGCAATGGCTATGGATCCGATCAAAGTTTCATTGCTGACAGAAAGAGTTACATCCCTGAACAGTTCCTGCCCGGCCTGGATTTGTATCCCATGATAAATACTGCTGACAAAGCCGGCGGATCCTGTTTTCAGAGTATATGTGCCGGAGCCAATTCCTGTAAATTCGTAAATTCCCTGCGCTGATGAGATAGTGACTTTACTCATTCCAGACATCTCTTCGGTCAGAATAACCAGCGCGCCGACAATAACGGCCCCGCTTGCGTCATAGATTGTTCCGGCAAGTCTGGTCTGCCTGCCCTGATTCGGCTGAGGCTGATCAGTTTTATTCTGTCTGTTCAGCAGGACACTGCTGCCACTCGTTGTTGCCGGAGATGCTGCAACAGGAATGCTGAAACCCAGAGCTGCGCTGATTGTTGCTACAGCGAGTCGGGAAAAACCTGAAGACAATGGCCGTCTGGCTGACGGCAATGAAAGAGCATCATCAGTCAATATTGATCCATCTCCCCGCCTCTCAAACCGCGCACATAATCTGCCCTGTGTCCCGGCCAGCAGTTCTTCGACCTCTGCTCTGGTCATCTGCGAGAAGTTGTAAACGTTCTTCTCGCACTGCTGGCAATAACGCACCTGTTCATTGCCTGCCATCACCTCCCATTCGGTCGAACAGGGCCTGGCGAGCTTCACGCGATCAATCTGATTCTGACGTTTCTTCATCACTCACCTCCACGAACACCTGAACGGAGGCCGCCACAGAGCTTGCAACATCAGCAGATCAATAGAGCAGATACCTGCGCCGAATCGCCTTGAAGCCATCCAGTTCGCCTTCCCAGACCTGCTTCATCGCCTTCGCTTCCGCGCCAAGTTTGAAGGCGTCATAAACTTTCTGATTCACGAGCAGGCGGTTGAATTTGTCAGTCGCGAAATCCTTCGGGTAGAGCTTCAGCAACTGCGCGGCGATCTCCAAGCCCGTAATAACCGGCTCGAACTGGGCGCGATTCGTCACGATGATATTGACGCCGCCGCATTCCGCATCCTTGTGGACGCTCGCCTTCGGAGTGAAGCGCACCGGAACGAACCGCACGCCCACCAGCTTCGTGTTGTTCAGCGCCTCGGCCAGCTTCCGGCCGTCAATCCACGGCGCGCCGACGAGTTCGAATGGAGTGTCGGTGCCGCGCCCGACCGAGACGTTGGTCGGTTCGAGGAGGCAGACGCCCGGGTAGAGCGTGGCTTCGGTCAGGCTGCGCATGTTCGGCGAAGGGTTTACCCAAACAAGGCCCGTTTCATCGAACCATTCGTCGCGCTTCCAGTTTTCCACCTGGACTACATGCAGGTCGGCGTTGATGGCGCGCTCGGCATTGTAAAGCCGCGCCACCTCTCCGAGCGTCATCCCGTGCCGCACCGGGACGCGGTGGTAAGCGACGAATGAAAGCTTGTCGCTGTCGGCAATGGGGCCTTCGACATCCACGCCGTTGATCGGGTTGACGCGATCCAGCACGACGAATCTGATGTTATTTTTCGCCGCCGCTTCCATCGCCAGACCGAGCGTCGAGCTGTAAGTGTAAAAGCGCGCGCCGACGTCCTGAATGTCGAAGACCAGCGTGTCAATGCCTTTCAGCATCTCCGCCGTCGGCTGCCGCGTCTCGCCGTAGAGGCTGTAAATCGGCAGCCCGGTCTTTTCGTCTGTGGAATTCGCCACCTTCTCATCCATCACGCCGCGGATGCCATGCTCGGGCGAAAAGAGCGCGACCAGCGTGACATCGGGCGCGGCTTTGAGCAGATCAATCGTGCTGCGCCCCTCGCGGTCGCGGCCCGTGTGATTGGTGATCAGGCCGACGCGGCGGCCTTTGAGTGGTGAGAAGTTATCGCGGACAAGAACGTCAATGCCGTTGAGTGAAGGCGGGCTGCTCGTCTTCGCGGCGCTCAAACCGAACCCCATCTCGCCTGACGAGGTTTTTGCAGTGAAGGCCTGATATGCGCTGTCAGGGGGCCTGAGTGAAGGATTGAGAATTGAGGCCGCCACAATCGAAGCCACTCGCCCGCGCAGCGAAGTGACGTCCGCCGGCTGTTTCGGATCGAGCTTCGGATGGACGCGGTTGCTCAGAAAAACGACGAACGTCTGATTGGCCGGGTCAATCCACAAGCCTGTGCCAGTAAACCCCGTGTGGCCGAAGCTGCCCACCGGAAACAGGTCGCCGCGATTGGCCGAATAGCTGGTGAAGATGTCCCAGCCGATGCCGCGCGCGCTGCCATCGGTCGCATTGCCGCCGGTCGGTCGTGCCTCAGTCATCCGCGCCACACCCATCTGACTGAGGATTCGCACGCCCTGATATTCGCCGCCGTTCAGAATCATCTGGCAGTAGATCGCCAGATCGTCCGCCGTGGAAAACAACCCAGCGTGTCCCGCCACGCCGCCCAGCAAATATGATCGCGGGTCGTGGACTTCGCCGCGCATCCAGTGATCTTCGCCAGCCTCGGTCTTCTCGCCCGTGCCGGCAACCAGACTTTTGCCGCCGCGCTTTTCAGTCGGCGCGATGCGCGGTTGCAGACCGGCCGCGGGCCTGAACCCCGTGTCTTTCATCGCGAGCGGGCGGAAGATGTTTTCCGCCGCAAATTCGTCGAGCGGCCTGCCGCCGACGCGCCGCACGAGTTCACCAAGCACGATGTAATTCACGTCCGAGTAGATGAACTTCGACGCGGTTTCGGCGATTGGCGCCAGCTTCCAGATGTTCGCAAAAGCCTGCTCCGGCCCCTGCTGATAGTCTTCGATCCTGTTGTCCGGCATGAAACCCGAGCGGTGCGTGAGCAGTTGCTCGACGGTGATGTTCTTCTTGCCCGCGTCAGCGAATTCAGGAATGTAGCGCGCCACCGGGTCGCCCAGCCTGACCTGACCGCGCTCGACCAGAATCATCACCGAAGTGGCGGTCGCCACGACTTTCGTCAGTGAGGCCAGATCGAAGATCGTATCCACGGCCATCGGCTCGGGCGCGGGTTCGAGCGCGCGGTTGCCGTAAGCGCGCCGCCACACGACTTTGCCCTGCCGACCGACCAGCACGACTGCGCCGGGCAGCTGCTTCTTCGCGATCTCGGATTCAACCGCCTGATCAATGTAAGCGAGCTGCACCGGTGACATGCCGACCGATGACGGCGAGGCAGCCGGCAGTGAGGCCGGAGCCTGTCCGAAGGCGATTGAAAAAAGTAACGCCCAGGATAAAAACAATCTGGCCATGCCCGATATCTCCGTTGTGGACGACCATTGTATCAGTATTCGCACAACCCGCTGGTCACCGTGTATGGCTTCACGCCTTTGATCGGAGTTTCATTCGTATGGCAGTCGAAGCAGATCGGCGCGCGCGGCGGCAGTTTGTGCCTGGCGATTGATTGTTTCTCCGTCTCCGCGTGGACCTGATGGCAGTTGATGCAGGTCGGGTAAGTTTTGCCGTAAACGGCTACGTCGCGCGCGTTGCGGTAAATGTGACGGTCGCCGGGGTTCAGCTTCTCGTCATCCGCCTTCGCCCAGTCAACCGCGAAATCCTGAAAGAGGTTGTCGCCGGCAATGAAGTTGTTTGGGTAAGGCAGCCCCGTCGAACGCGACCGCCCTTCGCGCAGGTGGCATTGCGCGCAAATCGAAGTGATGGCCTGCGCGTCGCTCCGCTTCTTTTTCGACAGCCACATGAGCGAGATGTCTTTCGTGTGTTCGAGCGTCGCATCGCCGTGGCAGACGTAACAATCCAGCCCGAAGGCCGAGAACGTCTTCGCCTTCGCGTCAATGCCGGTCGCGTGACAGCCCGCGCAGCGATTCGCGAACTTGTCCCTGTCCCAGGCCGGCTTGTCTTTCTCAACCCAGCCTCTGGGTTTTGAATCCGCGTCAATCACCGCCTGAGTGTTGAGGATTGCAAACTTCCCGTAGCCATCCTTTTTGAGGAATCGCACGCGATGACGGCTGCCCATGAAATATTCAATCGCCTCGGCGGCGGAAGAGAGTTCCGGCTGTTTGAGCAGGTCGCGCAGCTGCGGCGCGTCTTCGAGCTGACGAACGGCGACGCCGTGCGCGTTCCCCTGCCACGTCGCGCCGACCGTGTTGCGATGGCAGAACAGGCACTCGTCGCCGTGAATGTATTCCGGCACAGGCTTGCCGACGTGACTCGCGCCCCACGCCGCCGGGTCGAGAGGTTTTTGTGCGGCGGTTCCGGGCGGGCCGGTCTGCTGAGCCCTTGTCAAAGCGCCCGAAGTGATCAGGCAGACGACGGCAAACAGGAGCGTACAAAGTGCGGCGATGCGCCTTCGGCGATGCCGTTTGCAGATTGGAAGAGTAATAACCACGAAGTTCATCACTGCGTTCGCACCGGCAGTCTGATGTGCGACGGAAAGGCGTTTGAGCGGAAGACCCGCTGCGTCGCGGCGATGTAATCCGACTCCTTCGCCATGAAGATGTTCTCGACGAACTTCTGCGGGTTGCGATCAATCACCGGAAACCACGTGCTTTGCACCTGCACCATGATCCGGTGGCCTTTCATAAAACGGTGATCGGCGATGTGCAGGTCAATCACGTACTCGTTGACCTTGTCCGGCTCAATCGCCTCGGGTTTTTCAAAGCTCTTTCTGAAGCGCCCGCGAAACACGTCGTTGGCGACCATCAGCTGATAGCCGCCCATCTTCGGATCTTTCTCGTACTCCTCCGGATAAACGTCAATCAGCTTGACGACCCAGTCGCCGTCGCTGCCCGTGGTCGAAGCGAACAGGTGCGCGGCGACGTTGCCGGTGACGACCACGTCTTCGGCGAGCGTCCCGGTCTCCCAGCTCAACACGTCGGGCCGCCTGTGGGCGAAGCGCTGATCACCGGTCAGCCAGGTGTACCAGCCCGAGCCCCTGAAGTAATAAGTCGGCTCAATCGGGCGCGGGCGATACGGTACAGGATTATGCGGGTCGGAGATGTAACTATCAAAGGCCGCCCCTTCATCTTTTTGGGGCCCGTCGAACGAGAGTTTACCGCCGGCGTGAAAATAGAGATTGCGATCAGTCGTGACGTTGCGCGGCGGCCACTGGTCGTACTGCTCCCACCTGTTCGCGCCGGTCTGGAAAGTCACGGCTTCAGGCTGCGCGAGCTTCCCCTTGTCCTTCAGAAAGTACGCAAACCACGGGGCCTGAATTTTCTCGCGATAATATTTGCTCGTGTTGCCGTCGAATTTGACGTTGCCGAGACTGGCGCCGTCGCTGCGCGCCCAGCCGCCGTGATTCCATGGGCCGACGACCAGGTGATTCATTTTCTGCCGGTCGTGCCTTTCCAGCAGCTCGTAAATTTTCACCGGCCCGTAAAAATCCTCCTGATCCCACCAGCCCGCGACGTTGAGCGTCGGCACGGTCACGCGATTCAGGTACGGCGCGAACGCCTGCTTCTGCCAGAACCAGTCGTAATTCGGGTGCGCGACGAAATCATTCCACGTCGGCAGCTTCCCATGGAAATATTTCTCGTTGACGTTCGAGAGGGGCCCGAGTTTCAGATACCACTCGAAGGTGTCGTACCTGTCGAACTGAAAGCTGTAATTCTCCTTCGAGGTCTCCATCAGCGCCGCGTACTCAAAGCCGTAGCTCAGACGGAAGGCACCGTTGTGGTGAAAATCATCGCCGAGAAACATATCCGCCGGCGAGGCCTGCGGCGACACCACTTTCAGCGCCGGGTGCGGGTCGAGCATCGCCATGACAGTCAGCCACCCGCCGTAGGAGATGCCCAGCACGCCGACGCGACCGTTGTTATTCGGCACATTTTTGAGCAGCCACTCGATGGTGTCGTAAGTGTCGGTGCTTTCATCAACCGCCTTCGCATCCTTCTGGTCGCGCGGCGGGCGGCTCATGACGAACTGCCCTTCGGATTTGTACCGCCCGCGGATGTCCTGCCAGACGAAGATGTAGCCCTCGTCGGCCAGCTCTTTGTAACTCGTCGCGAGGGCTGGGTGCGAACCTTTGTTGTCGCTGCCGACGCCGTAAGGCGTGCGCGTAAAAATGAACGGGAGCGGCGCGCTCGCGCCCTTCGGCACGAAGATTTCGGTGTTCAGCTTCACGCCATCGCGCATCGGGATCATCGCAGTGATCTTTTCAAACGCGGGGACGGGCTGCTGCACCTGAGCAGTGAGGGTGAAGGCGATCAGTAATGCCGCAATCAGCAGGCTCAGGCAGGTGGCTTTGACCGGGCTTGATTTCACCATGATCTATGGAACGTGACTGGAAGGAAAGGTCGAAACAGTCGCAAATAACGGAACAGGCGGAGAGATTGTCGATAGCCCTCGAATTTCTCCGTCCGCCGCGTTCTTTCAGTACTCCCTAAACCGCGTGAAAAATCTCGCGCAGCCGGCGCGCGACGATGTCCACCTCGCCGGGCTGCAGCGACCACACGCCGATCATCATCTCTTCGACCTTCGAGTCCGATGGCGCGGCGTAGGGCGAGATTTCGATTGACGGCTTTCCTTCGCGGAGCTGTTTGCGCACGTCGGCTAGAGAAAGCTTGAGCAGCGTCTTGTCCCAGCTGAGCTTCAAGTGCGGGACGTGATTGGCGATGGGCGGCACGTGCGTTTCGGTTTTGAGTTCCCTGATGCCCGCGACGCTGTCGGCCAGCACTTTGACGCGGCGTTCGAGTTCCTTCCACTCGGCGGCGGCGTCGCGTTTCAGGTACAGCTCGACGGCGACCATCATCCCGAGCAGTTCTTCCTTATTAACCTTCATCCCGCGTCCGATGGAATCGCTGTTGGGCGAGCAGTTCAGGCGCGCGGCTTCGATCAGGTCCCGGCGACCGAGCAGCAGCCCGGCGCTCTGCGGGCCGCGCAGCATCTTGCCTCCGGAGAAGGTCACCAGATCAAAGCCCATCTTCGTGTACTTCGACAGATTCTCGGTCGGCGGCACGTCGGCGGCGGCGTCATTGAATGTCGGGACACCATGCTTTTTGCCGAGCGCGACAAACTCTTCAATTTTGATTTTCCCCTTCGGGTCGGCATCATTGAAAAAGAGCATCATCGCCGTTTTCTCGCTGACGGCCTTCTCCAGCTCTTCGGCTGTTTCCACTTCGATCATCTTTATCCCACAGTTGCGCACCGCGTGGTCGTAGCCGTAGCGGTGCGACTTCTGGATGATCACTTCGCTCTTCATCCCGGTCAGGTCGGGGATGCGTTTGATGAAGTCGGGATTCTTGCCGGCGATGCACGCCGCCGTGCCGACGGTGAGCGCCGCGGCGGCACCCGAAGTCACCATCGCCCCTTCGCAGCCGATCAGCTCGGCGATGCGTTTGCCGGCGGCCTCCTGCAATTCGTTGAGGCCGACGAACTGCTTCGAAGCGTAAACCATCGCCTCAACCACTTCGGGCGGCATCAGCGACGCAGTCAGCACAGTGTAGGTCCCGGCGGCGTTGATGAACGGGCGGACGCCCAGCTCCTTGAAGTAATCACGCCCGCCGGCGCGCGTGCCGGCGGCAGAGGACAAACCCGGCAATGCGCCGATCAGCGGAAGACTTGAGATGACCTGGAGAAAGTTGCGACGGTTGGGCATATTGCACCTGCCTTTATGGATGATAACCACGAAGACGCGAAGAGAACGAAGAAAAACCAGTCTGTTTCCTCTCTTCGTTGCCTCGTGGTGAGATTGTCTGAGCATTACCCTGGGAGCGCGAGCGGGACGCTCGCCAGGCATGGAATTACAGCCTGATCGAATTCCATGGGGCCTTGATTCCATGCCTGGCGAGCGTCCCGCTCGCGCTCCCAGGCGCTCCGTGATTGATGCACAGCCTTCAATTACTTCATTGCAGATTGCGATTTGCTCTTCGGCAGCGGAACTACAGGCAGCATAATTTGCGATGGTCGCTGCGCAGAGTGAAAGATCGTCTGCTTCGCCACGCGCACCCGGTCTGACGATCCGAACGCTTCGCCGGTATTCGGGTTGCGATCAAACTGCGGGAAGTGGCTGCTGGTCACGTCCACGCGAATGCGGTGGCCGGGCTGGAAGACATTCGCCGTGCCGACCAGGTCAATCTCGAATTCATAAACCTCGCCCGGCCTGAGCAGCTCCATCTTATCCGTGCCCTTGCGGTAGCGCGCGCGGAGAATACCTTCGCAGATGTTCATCGCGAAGCCGTCCGGGTGAACGTCAATCAGCCTGACGACCCAGTCGGTGTCGGGACCGTCGGTTGAGGCGAACAGCTTCATCCTGACCGGCCCGGCGATGGCAAGCGACTGTTCGAGCGGCTGACTGGTGTAAACCAGAATGTCTTTGCGATTCTCGATCACGCGCTGATCCTTCGGCCCGGCGAGCGTCGGCGTGCCGCAGCAGTTGTTGCCGCCGACGGTCGGCACGGGGTTGTTCGGGTCATACGAGTATTGATCGCTCGCGGCCCCTGTCGGCGGGCCCGCGACGAGTTGCCCGTTGCCCGCGGCGGAATTCGCTTCGCCGCCGCTCGCGATGTACCAGGGCGTGAACTTCGTCCCGGGGATCGGCCAGTCGGCCTCGTGCTGCCACTGGTTCGCGCCCATGTAAAAAATCTCGACGGGCGGCTCGCGGTCAATGCCGTTGTCCGCGCCCTTGAGGTAATGATCGAACCAGCTCAGTTCGCGGTCAAACTGGGCGCGCATATTCTGCGGGCCGAAATCCACGTCGCCGTATTTCCGGCTGGCGCCGTGCCCCCAGGCGCCGATGATCATTTTTGTTTCGCGCCGCGCCTTTTCGTTCGCGCCGTGTTTGCGCGCGCCGGTGAAGCCGTTGATCGTCCCCTGCAGGAAGATGTCGAACCAGCCGCCGCTCGTGTGAACCGGGACGTTGATTTTTGAGAACTGCTCCTCGTCGCTGATCTCCTTCCAGTAATCGTCGTACCCGGGATGCGCGATCCAGTCCCGGTAATGCTTCACGGCGTAACCCGCGCTTTGCAGGTCGCCGTCCTTAAGCGGCAGGTGCCTGAGAATCGTTTCGTACTTCAGTTCCTCCGGCGAGTAATTTTCCGTGTGCCAGTATTGCGGCAGCATGATCCGGTTCGGCATCCGCACGACGCCCCAACCGTAGTTGAATGACAACCGGAACGCGCCGCCGAGCGTGATCCAGTTGGCGTAGATGTTGGTCGAAGCCACCGCCGGGAACATCGCGACGAGGTTCGGCGGCTGCAGGCTCGCCGCGCGCCACTGCACATGGCCCAGGTATGAGCCGCCCTGCGTCGCCACTTTGCCGTTCGACCAGGGTTGTTTCGCAGCCCACTGGATCGCGTCGTAACCGTCCCGCGCCTCGTAGCGGAACGGGTCCCACTGCCCTTCGGATTCGTAGCGCCCGCGCACGTCATTCACCACGACGGCATAACCGTGCTGCGCGAATTTGATCATCGGCTCGTGAACGCCGTCGCGCTGCACGCCGTAAGGCGTCCGCACGACGAGTACCGGATAGCGGCCCTCGGCGCGCGGGAGGTAAACGTCGGCGTAAAGCTTCACGCCATCGCGCATCGGCACTTCACGGTGCCGTTCGATTCTGATTTCGTTGAGCGCCGCGTCCGCATCGTTCGGCCACATTGCAAAAGTAGTGATGATCAGCGCGCAGGCTGACAGGGCGGAAAGACACGAGATCAGGGCCGGTTTTCTCATGACAGCTTTCGATTGAGTATCCACGAAGCCGCGCGAAGTAATACAACAAAGAACCTCGAAGAACTTAGTGTGCCGCCGCCGGGAGCGCGAAAAGGAAGACGGCCAGTGACGACAGGCGCAGCCACCGCCAGCCCTGCCTTGCGAAGCGATTTGCCATCGTGGACCTCCGGTTAAGGGTGGAAACTGCGTCGTTAACTGCCCGTGTCACAGCTCGTGGCGTTGATAATAAGACTGGTCAGACCATACCCTCTGCCCATTTTGCTTGTCAAGGTTCGATACCGCTCTACCGCCCGACGCTGTTGATGATCAGGGCGCATTCCGTATAATCACGACACTATGATCCAATCTGCTCTGGCGGTGAGCCTGATCGTGCTGCTCAGTCTGATGACGCCCGAGCGCAAAGTGATCGTCCCGGCGAATGCGGCCAGACCGGTCGGCCCGTACAGCCCCGGCGTACTCGTCGGCGACTACCTCTACGTTTCGGGGCAGGGCGTGCGCGATGCGAATGGTGCGATGCCCGAAGGCATCGCGGCGCAGACCAGACAGTGCCTCGAAAACGTCAGGGCCATCGTCGAGGCCGCCGGGCTGACGATGCAGCCTGTCGTTCACATGCAGCTTTACCTGGAGAGAATGAGCGATCTCGGCGAAGTGGATCGGGTCTATGCGACTTACTTTCCGAGCGCGCCCCCGGCCCGCGTGGTCGCCGGCGTGGCGAAGATGCCGACCGACACGACCGTGGAGATGACCGCGGTCGCCGTGCGGGATTTGAAAATGAAGCGGGTACTGTCGCTCAAAAATTTCAAGCCCGTCGGCCATGCCAGCCCCGCCGTCGCGGCCGGCAACCGCGTCTATCTCTCCGCGGTGTACGGCAGGACCGTGGCCGAGGCCGATCAGAATCTGAAGCGGGCGCTCGAGGCCGCGCGGCTGAGTGAGCGCCAGATTCTGTTCCGCAACGATTACGGCACGACTCCCGCGGCCACGATCCCGATGCGTGAGCTGCCCGATCAGATGCAGGCCGCCATCTCCGTCTTTGCGGCGAAGAAGACGACTGAAAACAAAAATCAATCAGCCGTCTGCCGTGCCGACGGCAAAACGATTTTCTGCGCGGTGCAGAGCGGCGCCCGTGACGGCGGGAAGACCGTGCGGGATCAGGTGAAGCAGGCCATGCAGAAACTCCTTGCCGGGCTGGAGAAGCACGGCGCGAACCTGTCGCACGTCACGGCCAGCAACGTCTACCTTGACGACATCAGGGAATTCAGGCCGATGAATGAAACTTACGCAACATTCTTTTCCGGCGCCCCGCCGACGCGCACGACGGTGCAGCCGTTCCCTGCCGCCGACCGCGCAGAAGGCAATCCCGCGCTGGTCAGAATTTCAGTGGTGGCAGTCAAAGAGTAGTTTTATCCGCGTGGGACTTCCGACTTGCGGTTTCTCCGCAAAGTAAACTTCAACCATCAGGCGCTTCTTTCGCGCAATCACCGGCAGACTGGAAGGTTTGCCGTACAATCAGGGGAAACGACCAATGAACTCACAGAGAAGAAAAATCCTGAAAGCAGCGGCCGTCACTGCTGCGGTCACCCCCGTCGCCAAAGCGGCGACCGGCCCGCAGAAATCCGACGGCGCGATGAAGAAGGTTCATTATCAAGGTGGGAAGAAGCCCGAGCGGAAGCCCGACAGCCCGCCGCCACTCTTTTCCGGCGCCGTGTCATACGGCAACCTGCTCTTCATCGCGGGCAAGGGCGCGCACTTCAAGGGCGACATCAAGGAACACACGAAACACGTCCTCGACGAGATCGAAAAAGAACTGAAGAACGCCGGCTCCTCGATGGACAAGGTACTCAAGTGCAACGTCTACCTCGCCGACGGCAAGGATTACCAGGCGATGAACGAGGCCTTCCGCGGGCGCTTCGGCGAAGAGCCTCCGGTGCGCACGACGATCGCCGCCGCGTGGATACCCGGCGATTCGCTCGTCGAGATTGACGTGATCGCCTACATTTGAAGCTGTCTGGCGAATCTTCCCGGTTGCTGATGGCTTCGCGGCAGCCCGCCCGCGCGGGCATCGGCAGCCCGGGCAGGTCTGCCTGACGCGCCGCCGACAAACTCTGCCGAAAAGGAAAGCCCTATGGATCGCAGGACCTTCGTCCAGCTTCTCGCCGCCTCTCAACTCGCGCCGCTCGCCTTCGCCGAAGAAGTGCCGAAGTACCACGTCGTCAGCGGCTACAAGCCCGCCGCCCAGCCCGGCATGCCCGGCCCTTACCCCGGTCAGGTAATTTCCGTCAGATCGGCCAGGTGCCTGGATGAATCCGGCGAAAAGATCAACGCCGAAGTCGTGCGCGAAATGATGGCGCGCGGGATGTGTAAGCTGACCGGACGGGCAAAACCGGTTGACGCGTGGCGGCGCTTCTTCGAGCCCGCCGATGTCGTTGGCATCAAGGTCAACTGTGGCGGCCACCCCTGGGTCGTCTCATCACATGAGGTCGTGGCCGAAGTCATCCGCAACCTCAGTGAAGTCGGCGTCAAACCGTCACAGATTTACATCTACGAGCGATTCCAGAATCAGCTGGACGAGGTGAATTACGCGCCGCGGCTGCCCGAAGGGGTACAGATCGTCGCGGCCGAAAGCCGGAACAGGGGCATTGATAATCACGGCTACGATCCGGCGACTTATGTGGAAGCCGACTTCTTCGGCGAAGAGGATACGCGCTCGAATCTGATGAGGCTGGTATCACAGAAGCTGACGAAGATCATCAACATCCCGAATATGAAGGATCACGGCGCGACCGGGGCCACTGGCTGCCTCAAGAACGTCGCCTACGGCAGTTTTTCCAACGTCGCGCGGACGCATTACAAGGGCGTCTCGCATACGAAAACATTCGTCGGCACGCTGGCTTCGGTCGAGCCCGTTCGTTCGCGCACGGTGTTGCAGATCATGGACGGGCTGCGCGGCGTCTGGCACGGCGGGCCGTTCGCGCGGACCAAACGTTATGTTTTTTACCCGAAACAGATGCTCTTCGGCACCGACCCGGTGGCGATAGACCGGCTGCTGCTCGACATCATTGACAACAAGCGGAAAGCCGAAGGCGCGATTTCGATCTGGGACCGGTCACCCGAGTCTCTGAAGGCGGACGACGGCCGCGCGCGCGACAACGACCCGAACGTCAACATCATCATCCGCGAGCCCGGTCACGTGGAATACGCTTCAAGTCTCGGCCTCGGCGTGTGCGATCTCGGAAAGATTCAGGTGAAGGAGATCGATGTATGAAGTCCCTGCTGTTTCTGCTCGCGCTGCCACTGCTCTACTGGCAGCAGGGCATCGAGAGCGCTCCGGCCCTCAAGCAGGCAGGCATCGAGCGGTTATGTGTGCCGCCCGATCAGGCGGACGCCTGGCGCAGGGCCGGATTTTCGCCGGTGCCGATGAGTCTCTCTGAACTCGAAGCGCGCGAAAAACTCCTCACCCCGCGGCTGGGCGGGAGGGTTGACGTCGCGTCGGCCACGCGCCGCCCCTGGATTGATTCCAACGGGTGGAGGTTTGTCCGGGACCCGTCGGGAAAGTTTTACTACGACCTCCCGCCGGGGAGAGCGGCGCTGGCCGCGGCTGAAGCCTTCGCCTACGGCGCGGATGCGGTTCTCAAGATTGACCCGGCTGATCTGGAAGCGGCGAGCAGGATGTTTGCCTTTCTCCGGGAACTGCCGAATGACCCTCTGCCGCCGGTTGCCGACATGGCGGTGGTGGATGACGGCTCGCCACTGACCGGCGAGGTGATGAACCTGCTCACGCGGCGCAACCTGCTCTTCCAGGTCGTCACCGCCCCGTCACCGAAGTTCCGCCTCAACATCAGACTCGGCACGAAAGAGTACCCGAAGGCAGATGCCGCCGACCCGAGCGCCTTCGCTCAGAAGATTCGCCGTCAGCTGACCGACGAGAACAGATCGCTGCGCGTCTACGGCACCGAACTCGTCATCTGCCGGCTGGCGGGCGACGGCTCGCGCGTCCGGCTGCACCTGCTCAATTACGGCGGTCGCGACATTGACAGCCTGCGCGTCCGGCTGAGCGGGTCTTTCGCCAGAGGCGAAGCGTTCGCGGCCGGATATGACAGCCGGGCGCTCGAAGATTTTGTGGTGGCGGACGGGGCCACAGAATTCTCTATCCCGCGGATGGGTGTTTACGCGATGGTCGAGCTGCGGCGGGCGAAGTGAGATGAACCATGCGCCATTGTTTCCGCGCCCCGGGCAGAAAGAAAAACACTTCGGTTTCGGGTAATCGTTTCAGATATTCCCTGCCCTTCCCCACTCCCTCGACGTAAAAGACGTTGTCGAGCGCGTCACCCGCCGTGCCGGTCCCGGTCAGCACGACCACGCTCAGCACGCGCGGCACGGGCCGCCCGGTGCGCGGGTCCATAACGTGCGAATAGCGCACGCCTCCGACCTCGAAAAATTTCTCGGAGCTGCCCGAAACCGACACGGCCTGATCCTTCAAATGAACCGTCATCGCCACCTTGCGCGAATCGAGCGGGTCCTGAATCTTCACTTCCCAGGCGGGGCTCTCTGGTGGCGCGCCAAGGGCATAAATCGTGCTGCCGCCTGCGCTGACGAGCGCCCTTTCGATCCCGTGGGCCCTGAGTACGCCCACCGCGCGATCAACCGCGTAACCTTTGGCAATCCCGCCCAGGTCGAGTTCAACGCCGGGCCGGTCGAACTGAATCGTTTTCTCCTGCGGGTTCAGCATCAGATGCCGGTATCCGATTTTGTTCCTCACTTCGGCCAGCTCATTCGCATCGGGCAGGCGACCCTCGCCGCGAAAGAAGCCCCAGGCTTTCATCAGCGGCCCGACCGTGATGTCGAATGCGCCGTCGGACGCGCGGCTGTACCTGACACACTCGGCGATGAAGTCGAACAGCTCCGGGTCAGTTTTCACCGGCCCGCTGGCCGCGTCGCGGTTGACGTGCGAAAGAGGGCTCTCGGATTTGTAGTGGCTCATCAGCCGGTCAAGGCGATCAACTTCATCAAGGGCCGCGTTCACGCCGCGCGGCAGTTGCCGTGCGTCACGTCCGTAAACCACGACGGTGTAAGTGCAGGCCATCGAGACGCGGCTGTCTTCATAACGAACGAGCTTTTCCTGTTCGTCCGGCCCCGCGGCGCGATGGAGAGAAGTCAGCAGGAGCAGCCCGACGCTGATGAGTTGAAGTCGGAGGGGTTTCACTGGTTCATCGTAGCCGATTCCGGTACAGTACCGCGAGCGCCGGGCGCGCGGAAATCTCCACGAGTGTCTGCTGCCCGCCCGGCTCGCGCAGCTGTCGTATCAGGCCCGCTTCAACCGGAGGAGAACTCAATGCAATCGTCCCGACCTTTTTCACCTCATCAATTCGCCCGCGCCGTGTGGCTGACAATCCTGCTGCTCAGCTTCGGTGCCGCCGCCGGCCCCGCCAGGCCCGACGGCTCGGGAATCATCACGAGCCAGCGCGCGAAATCGGATTTCACGCTCACCGCCGACCCGAATGCGAAGGAGTGGAAAAACGTCAAAGGCGTGATCGCCGACCGGGATAGTCACGGCCAGCCCGTCCCCGGCCACCGCACCGAAATCCGGTCGCGATGGACAGAGAAGAACATCTATTTTCTCTTCATCTGCCCTTACGAAGAACTGCACCTGAAATCCGACCCGTCAACGACGGCCGAAACCAACAAGCTCTGGGACTGGGACGTGGCCGAAGTGTTCATCGGCACCGACCTTCAGGACATCAAACATTACACCGAATTTCAGGTCTCCCCGCAGGGCGAGTGGGTGGACCTGGACATTGACCGCAAACCGCAGCCGGCCGTTCACAACGTCCAGTGGAATTCAGGGTATGAAGTGAAAGCGCGACTCGACCGCGAAAAGAAAATCTGGTACGGCGAGATGAAGATCCCGATGGATAAGATTGACAAACGCGCGGCCGCGCCGGGGCTTGAAATGCGGATCAATTTCTACCGGCTGCAGGGGCCGCCGCCGGCCCGCAAAGGCATCGCGTGGCAGCCGACCAACAACAACAGCTATCACGTGCCCGAAGCGTTCGGGCGGCTGAGGCTGGGGAAATAAGCGAAGAGTCAGCGTCAAACCTTTCTCCATTCTCCATTACTTTGCAATGAATCGCCCCCGCCGCTTTCTCCTGGGGAAACAATTGAGAATGAAGGATGGAGAATGCGCAGCACCGAAGCGACACGACGCTGAAACGAACGGGGCGATGATTATTGAGCCGGCCTCCTGACCGGGCCCGCCGCCTTCTCCCACGGCTCGCTGCTCCTGCCGTTCAGGTCGTACATCACGTTGCCGCCCATCAGCGTCATTTCGCAGCCCAGCCGCTGCGAGCCTTTCATCAGCAGCTTGTCCATGTCAATGAATCCGAAGTCGCCGCGCTCGAGGCGCAGCACGGCAATGTCGGCGGGCGCGCCGACGCCGAGGTGCCCGAATTTTTCGCGGTGGATCTCCTTCGCCGGGTTCCACGTGGATTTCAGGATCACTTCGTCGAGCGGCATCCCAAGGTTCAGGAACTTCGACATGACGTTGACCAGGTCTTTCATCCCGGCGTTCATGCTGCCCGTGTGCAGGTCGGTTGAGATCGAGTCCGGCACGAAGCCCTGCTTCATCGCGGGCACCGCGTAGCGCCAGACGAAGCTGCCGCCGCCGTGGCCGACGTCGAAAATTATGCCGCGCTTTTTCGCCTCAAACAGGTAAGGGCGGACCTTCCCGTTTTCGTCGAGCGTCGGGTCGAACGGACGGTAAATGTGGGTGTAGATGTCGCCGGGCCGGAGCTTTTCGAGGTAGAGTACCTGATGCGGGCGCTCCGGTTTGACGTTGCCGAAATCAATCATCACGGGCAGGTTCGCGAGCTTCCCTGCTTCCAGCACGCGATCAACGGCCGTCCAGTCGGGCTTCGCGTAATGCGCCGTCTTGAAGCCGACGACCGTGTCCGGGTACTTCTTCGCCATCTCAGCCGTGCGCTGCGGGTCCATGTCGTCAGTGTCCTGCTCGACCTGACCGCCGCCCATCCCGTGCCCGACGATGTTGATGAAGGCGAAGACGCGCGTCTTTGCCCGATCAATCACGCGCTGCTTGAAATCCTCGAAGTTGCGCCAGCCCGAAGTCCCCGCGTCCGCCATCGTCGTCGTGCAGGAGCGGAAGCTGAAGCCGTCCGGGTAAACGCTCAGGTCGCCGGTGTATGCCTTCATCCCAGTGCCGGCGTAGACGTGGACGTGGATGTCAACGAGGCCGGGCGTGACGTAGAGCCCCTTCACGTCAACCACCTTCGCCGCGGTCGAAGGGTCAATGTTCTTTTCGACGGCGGCGATCACGCCTTTGGCAACGGCCACGTCGCGCTGTTCACTGACGTTGTTTTTCGGGTCAATGACGTGGCCGTTTTTGAGCAGCAGGTCGTATTTCGCCTGACCTGCCGCCGGGCGGAGCAGAATGCTCAGCAGGAAAACTGTCAATGCTATTCTCATTACCTTTGCTGCTATGACTAAAAACAGGGCGGGCCGCGGACGTCCGCGGCCCGCCCTGTTTTTATCAATCGGTCGCACGCACCCAGCCGTAAGCGGCATTCTCGCGCTGCCCGCCTTCGTCAAGGTATACCACCTTCACCTTCTCCAGCGCGTCGGCCGGGAAGGCCTTGCGCCTGGCCTTGACGTCAATGTTGTAGAGCCTGGCGGCGTTGAGGCCGAAGATCCTGGCCTTGTCCTCTTTGGTGATCTTGCTGTAGCCGAACTTCTCGCACATCTCGTCGCTGATCTGGAAGCGTTTGAAGGCGTCAATCCCCCACTGAGGCGACCCCCACCACAGACAGTCGGTGCCCCAGATGACGTGATCCGCGCCGTAGTATTTGATGTTCTTGCCCATCCCGTGCATCGCCATCACCGGGTCAGTCACGGCCAGCATGTTGAAGAAGCTGCCGATCTCGCAGTAGACGTTGTTCATCTTCGGGTTGCGCTTCTTGATGTCCATCAGCACGCTGTGCCACTCGAAATCGCCGGTGGTCGGGTCGTACTTGTTCGACTCCTTCCAGTCCTTCTCGTTCGGCCCGTGCTTGATCGCCGAGTGGTAGACGACGAAGTTGAAGTCGGGGTTGCGCAGGGCCGCCTTCTCGACATCCTTCGGGTTGGCGAGGTGTCCGAGCGTGCGCGACTGGTACGAGTAGCCCTTGTGAACGCTGATCAGTTTGAGGCCCCGCTTGCGCGACTCCTCAATAAAAAATTGCGCATTGTCGTCGTCCATCTGGAAGCCGTTGCCCGTCTGGGCCGGGTCGGTATGGCAGTACCACTTCCACGAACTGATGCCGTAGACGTTGATTTCGCGCTCCATCTGTTCGAGCAATTCGGCCTTGTTGATTTTGTTGGCGACCTTGTCCCAGTAATGGTTCGGCGCGAGGTTGCCCTGATTGAGCGCGCGTTGTGAGCCGGCCAGGTCATTGAGCTGCTTTCTGGCTTCGGCCATCACCCAGCTCGGCAGCACGCGGTTGAGTCCGGGCGTGCGCGCCTTGCCTTCCAGAATTTTGCCCTCGGCGTCCCGGTTGATCTCCCTGCCGGGCACGCCGGAGATGATGACCATCGAGGTGTCACTGTCAAAGAACATCTCCTTGACGAAATTCCTGAAGCCGTAGGACTCGACGTCTTCCTTGAGCTGGAAGCCCATGTTTCGGACGAACTCCATCGTGCGGAAGCCGGGGATGGCGACGCCGTTGGTGAAGTGCGCCTGCACGTCAATGATGAAGTATTCATCCTTCGGCCACTTCTCGTCGTAGGCCGCCGGCTCCCAGGTCTCGGCCTCGTCCACGTCCCAGTTGTTGCCGAAGACTTTGTTCGACGCGAGGAAGCAGGTCGCCAGCCCCATCGTCGTGGACATGAAGGTGCGGCGATCCATGCCGAGTTTCTTTGCCCGGTGTTCGGACATCTCGCCGATCAGGTATTCGACCTGCTTCTGCGCCTCCGACTGGGGGCGCGGGATGATCTCTTCATTCGACACCACCTGCGTCGGCATCGGCGAGATCACGCCTTTTTTCCTGTCTCGTTGTGCTTTGCGAATCCACATATTGCTGGCTCCTTCATTGATGTACGGCAACCTGGTGGTTTGCCGCTGTCTTTGTAATAAGGCTTGTTGAGGTTCAGAAGCGCGTCCGCCGAAAGCCTGAGCAAACTGGAAAGTTTGCTCTACAATCCGAATGCGTACAGTTTATTGTTACCCTTCCCGATTCGTAAGAGCTTGTACCCCGAACCGACGTACAGCACGCCGTCAATCACGGTCGGCCCGCCGCCGACCGCGCCGCCGGTATCGTATTCCCACAGAATCTTCCCCGTCGCCGCGTCGTAAGCGCGAATGAAGCCGCCCGATGATCCGGCCCAGACGAGGCGGTTGTTGCCTTTGCCCGTCACCGTGATCGCCCCGAAATTCGCCTTGCCGTCGGGGCTGGGGGTCTGCCACAGAATCCTGCCCGTAGCCCCGTCGAGCGCGCTGACCGAGCCCTGTTTCGGCACGTTCGAGATGGCGGCGTAAGCGCGTTCGCCGTCGCTGGCCGTGCCGTATTCGATGCCGCCGAGTTTGCCTCCCGGCCCCACTTCGGTCTTCCAGATCAGTTTTCCGTCGCCCGGGTCGAGCGCGTAAAACCAGCCGCTTTTCTGACCCGCGCCGACCAGCCGGCGGCCGTTTGCGCCTTTGAAGAAGATCGGAGCGGTTCCGAAATCAACGTCGAGGTCGTCACAGTCGGGCTGGTTTTTGCACGCGACCGTCCAGATGTCGCGCGGGATCGCCTGCCAGGCCCACACCTCTTTGCCCGTCGTCTGGTCGAGTGCGACGACGGAGTTGGCGTTTTTCATGGCCGGGCCGGAGTATTGATTGCCGGTGGTGACATACACCCGTTTCGCCGCCGGGTCGAGGCTCACGGTTGACCACACCGCAACGCCGGCGGGCCCCATCTGCTTGTTCCCACGCTTATCCGGCCCCTGCTCTCTGGGGGCTTCGGGCAGCGTGTACCAGCGCCAGATCTCATTGCCCGTGGCGGCATCAAATGCGACCACGCTGCCGCGGAAGGTGCAGCAGACGTAATCTCTCCGGCTTAATGCCGACAGCTCCTCGCGCGACGAAACGCCGATATAGATGCGCCCCTGGTGAACAATCGGGGAACTCGTCGCGAGCGCCGCCGGGTGCGAATCAATCTTCTTCTTCCATTTCGGCGCGCCCGTGGCCGCGTCAACCGCGTGCAGGTGGCCCGACATATCGCCGAAATACAGAACCCCGTTTTCGTACGCCGCCGCGCCGCGCGTTGACTGGCCGCAATCGTATTCCCAGATCTTCTTCCCGGTCTTCGCGTCAACCGCGTATTCCCTGCCGTCCCACGAGCCGAAGTAGACGACGCCGTTCACTATTATGGGCTGGCTGGAAACATCATCCTGAGCCTCAAAGATCCACTTAACTTTCAGATTTGCCACCGTCGAGGGCGTCAGAATGCTTTCGTCCGGGTTGTAATGCGAGCCCGAAACATCCCGGCCAAAGACCGACCAGCCGTTATCCTTCTGTGAGCTGACTGACGGTTTTTTACCCTGCCCCACTGCGATAATCAGCGGCAGGGCAATGACGATGACAAGAAAGACCTGGCGAAATCCGGGGAGTTGCGTGATTGCGGTCATGCGTTAATCTGCTATCCTTTGTTTTGCCCGGAGTGCGGGCGCGATGGGAGTGATTATGATCGGAAACAACTGCTCCAAAAGCAAACCTGCTCTGTTCCTGCTGCTGACTGTCATGGCCGTCAGCCTTGTATTTTCATCGTCGGCGCAGGAACCGGCCGGCTCGTCTCAAACGCCTCAGCAAACCGGACAGCAGCCGGCGGTTTACGTCTGCCCGATGCACCGCGACGTCTCTTCCAAAGTTCCCGGCAAATGCCCGAAATGCGGCATGACGCTGGTCGCTTCGGCCAGTCAGGACGAGGAATTTTACGCCTGCCCGATGCACGCCGACGTGATGACCACACAGCCTGGCAAATGTCCGAAGTGCGGCATGACGCTCAAGCGCATGGCCGCGCCCGTCACGGATGAGTTTCAGGTCAGCATCGAAACCACGCCGAAACTGATCAGGCCGGGGCAGAAGGTGCGACTGCGGTTTTCAATCTTCAACCCGAAGACCGGCGTGCAGGTGAAAAAATTCAACATCCTGCACGACATGCCTTTTCATCTTTTCGTCGTCAGCCAGGATTTTTCCCATTTCGATCACATCCACCCGACCGAACAACCCGACGGCAGCTTCACGATTGAAACCGCCCTGCCGAGAGTCGGGGTCTATCAGGTTTACTGCGACTTCTTCCCCGACGGCGGCCTGCCGCAGGTGATTCACCAGAACCTGATCACCGCCGGTTTTGCCGGAGACGTTGCGGCATCACAGGCGAACCTCGTGCCCGATAAAAATCTGACGAGGACGCTCGACGGGATGCGATTTGAATTGAAATTCGACCCCGTAGCGCCGGTCGCCGGCAAGCCCGCCATTCTGAAGTATCACATCACTGACGCCCGGACGGGCCAACCCGTCACTGACCTTCAGCCTTACCTCGGCGCGTGGGGTCATACGCTGATTCTGAGCGAAGACGCGACCGATTACCTGCACTCCCACCCGACCGAAATGATTCCCGAAGGCGTTGACCGCAGCCGGCTCGCGAGCAAGGCGGATATTGATTTCGACACCTTCTTCCCGCGTCCCGGCAATTACCGCATCTGGTCGCAGTTCCAGCGGAACAACAGAATCACGACCGTCTCATTCAATGTTTATGTCCCGCGGATGAATCAGCTGACGAACTGACCACAGCGGGTTGCGTCACTGGCGCCCTGGCGAGCAAAAGCTGACAGAGCGGCTCGGCGAATTTCCTGACTTTCGGTTTTTCAACGTTCGGGTTGTCATCCGAATTGTCGAGATACGCGGTCACTTCAAGGCGCGTTCCCGCGGGCAGCGGCACCGGGCTTTTGAAGTAATAACCCGGCTGCCAGTCGTGGCGATAATTCTTCACAAAGATCAGAACCTCAGCCGTGCCGTCAGGGCGATAAGCAGTGACTTCGACTGATTTGCCGAGCGGGTAAAGCAGCGGGCGCACGGCCAGCGCTTCGGTTGCTTCCTTCACGAGCCAGGACGCTTTGACGCGCCGCTTCTCAACTCCCGCCGGAATCGTTGTGGCCACCGGCGCAATCTTCACTTCATTCGCCTGCCTGATCGCCTCACCTTTGGCAAAGTAAATTCCGACGGCGCTCAGGTCGCTCGCGGCCTCGCTGGTTTTGCGATAGCGAATCTTCAGCACAATGCGTGCGCCGGCCGGCAGCAGTCGCCCGACGCCTTCGGGTAACGAAGCAGCAGACTGACCGGGAACCCATTCGCCGAGTTTTTCGCTGACCAGACCGCCGCCCCGGCCTTTGCCCGAACGTTCGATGGCGAACGTGGCGCTGTGGACGATAGAGCGATTGCCCGGCTGAAAATCAACGGCGCTCGCCCAGGCGTCGGCGGCGAGATTCGTCGGCAGTGTGAAGCGCCGATCTTCATAACCCTGGCCGGCCGGGATCGCGGTTTCCGCCGCGGGTTGCAGGATCAAATCGGGCTGACCCAAAGGCCACGTGTTTGCGGCAGCCAGGTCGCGCGGCAGGTCTTTCTCTTCGCCTTTCGGCGCGCCGCCTTCGACCCACGAGACGATCAATTCAATATCGCGCTGCGGCAGCAGGTATGCGTTGTGAAAGCTGCCGAACCCTTTGACTGCCTGAAAGGGCGGCATGCGTTTTTCGAGGACTTCCTCCTTGATCGCCTTGGCCCACGGGCGCGCCTGCTCATACGATGCGAGCGTGATGTCGGTCAGGCTGCTCTGGCCGTGACAGGCGAGACAGCTTCGCTCGAAGATGCGAATGATCTCCTTATTGAAAGTGATGTTCGTAGTAATCGGATCGTGCGAACTTCCGCTGGAAACCAGCAGCAGGGAGATGAAAACGGCAAAAGCGCCCGCCAGCACTCTGCGTTTCAGGGCGTTCGGTATTCGCCGTGCGGGATAAAGCTTTGACAAAGACATCACGAACTTGTCGGGCGAACTCAAATTCGCCGGACATTTCTATTTGTCACCTGTGGCTGAAGCCGCCGGTTTCGACGTCGTCGGAGTCGCATCATCGAAATAACAGCCGAGCCAGCCGATCATCATCTCTTCCCAGGTCTGATCGCCCCAGCGCACCTCTTTGGTCGGGTCGGGGTTGTATTTGTTGCCGGGTGAATTATCAAAGTGCGCGACGCATTCGATCCGTGTCCCCTTCGGGACCGCAATCGGCTCGGTCGGCAGGTAGTAAGTCTGCCAGCCGAAATCGTATTTCGGCACCGAGAGCAGAATCTTTGAAGTGCCGTCAGGATAGATAGCCCGGAAAATAAAATCCTTGCCGCGCAGATGCATGTGCGGCATCAGGCTGGTGATGTGCGCGTCGCGGTTGAAAAGGAAAGACGACTTCACTTCGTAATTCGGGTCGCCCGCCGGGATGACGAATTTCGTTTGCAGCACGGGCCGCGTCACGATCTCGTGTTTGACCGGCTCCTTCGCATAGACGAGCCCGATGGTCGTCACGTCCTTCGTCGCCTTGCCGTTCGGCGTGTAATGCATCTGGAAGACGAGCTGCGACCCGGCGGGAATCTTCTTTGAATAACCGGTCGGGAAGATTGCGGGCTGTTCGCCGGGTGCAACGCCCGCGAGCAGCCTGCCCTCGACTCCACTCGCCGCGCCCGGCTCCTTGATGAACACGATCACGTGGTGGACGGCGCTGCGCCCGGTGCTGCGAATTTCAGCCCGGCTGATCCAGCGGTCTTCCTTGAAATTCGTCGGCACGACGAAATACTGATACTTGATCACGCCGTCGGCCGGGACGCTCTGTTCGGGGATCGAGAAGGTCTCGTCGGGCTTGCCGATGTTCCAGCCTTCGGTGAATGTCGGCGCGGGCGGCAGGTCTTTCGCCTCGCCTTCCTTCGCGCCCTCATCAACCCACGCGACGATCGTGTCAATCTCCTGTTGCGAGAGGCGGCGGTCATTGCGGAAGGTGCCGTAATGCGGGTCGGCGTGCCAGGGCGGCATGACGCGCTCGACCACTTTCTCGCGGATTGATTTCGCCCAGGGCCGGGCGTCCTTGTATGTCATCAGCGACATTGGCGCGATTTCGCCGGCTCGATGACATTCCGCGCAACTCTTGAAAAAGATCGGCGCGACATCCTTGTTGAAGGTGACGTTCTTAGCCGCCTTCGCGTTACCATTCGCGTTCGTCGCGGGAAGCGTGAACAGGCAGAATCCCGCAAGGATTAAGGTAACAGAGGAGACGATTGTCATTTTTCTCATGGTTTTCACCTTTGATCCGCTATTTGTTTTCGCTGCCTGCCGCAGCTTTATCCATCTTCTTCGCTTTGATTTTCTGCTGGCCGAACTCGGCCAGCAATTCACTCACTTCGCCCTGCTCGTTCCTGACGAATGTCAGCTGCGCGCCCTCGATGTCCTTGAAGAAGAATTTCGTCTCGGATTCCGGAGTGACCGGGAGCGCGGGCTGTCCGGGCAGGATAATGAAAAGATTATCGCCTTCGCGTGTGATCTGGAACCGGGGCCCGAGTCCCGCGGAGTATTCGCCAACATACGCGTCGAGAACCTGCGGCGCGACTTTGGCGATGACGTGTTCCTGCGGCTTCTCGCGCGCGTAGTCCACGAAGCCGACGAGCATCTCGTCGTAAGTCGGTTCGCCAAAACGCACGGTCTTCGTCGGATCAGGGTTGAGCTTGTTCCTGGCCGAATTGTCGAAGTGCGCGGTGACGACGAAGCGCGCGCCTTTCGGAACCGCGACCGGGTTCTTCAGCTTGTAGAGCGTCTGCCAGTTGAAATTGTAATTGACCGAAAGCAGCGTCTCACGCTTACCGTCCGGGTAAATGACCTCGTACTTCATATCCTTCCCGCGCACGTGCATGTGTGGCATGTAGTTGACCAGTTGCCCGTCGCGGCGGAAGGTAAAGCAGGCGTTGGCTTCGTGATTTTCGGCGCCGGGCGGGATGGCGAAGAGGTCGTTCACAACGAGCAGCGTCTCAATCATCTTCTCGACCGGCTGTTTCGCAAAGACGAGTGCGATACTCGTGCGGTCTCTTTCCGGTTTGCCCGTAGTCTTGGAGTAATGCATCTGGAAGATCAGATTCGAGCCCGCCGGGATGCGCTTGGCCATCCCCGCCGGATAGACATCTGCGTTCCTGCCGGGCGCGTAGGCCGAAAGCAGTGGCGAGCCGCCGCCGCCGCCATGACCGGGAGTGCCTCTGCCGCCCTTCGCGCAGGCGTCGTTGACAACGGGCGCGTCGGCTTTGGTGCGGTTGACCGTGCCTTCGTGCCGCGAGTTGGGCATCCGCTCCATCTCAAAAAGCGAGAGCGGGCTCATCACGTCCTTGCCGCTTTTGCGGGCGGCGTCCTGTGCCATCCTGTACATCATCGGCGTTTCGACGAAGACGACTGCGTGATGGACCACCCGCTTGTTGCCGGGGCGGAATTCGGCGGCCTGAATCCATTTGTCCTCGGTGAAGTTCGTCGGCACGCGGAAGTAAAGATAATCGTCAACGCCCGTAGGCGGGAGTTCGCATTCCTGCGGCATCGTCAGCACAACATCGGGTTTGCCGACCTCCCAGGCTTCGCTGAATCGCGGCGCGGGCGGCAGATCCCCTGGGTTGCCTTCCTTCGCGCCGCCATCAACCCACGCGACGATAGCGTCAATTTCGGCTTGAGTCAGCCGCATCTCGTTCGAGAACTCGCCGTAATGCGGGTCGGCAGACCACGGGGGCATCGCGCGGCTCGCGACCTTTTCGCGAATTGATTTCGCCCACGGACGCGCGTCCTTGTAACTGAGCAGAGACATCGGCGCGATGTCATCCGGGCGGTGACATTGCACGCAGTTCCTGAAAAAGATCGGCGCCACGTCCTTATTGAAAGTGACGTTCCGCTTATCAGTTTTGCCGCTGCTGGCGCTGCCCGTTGAGATAAACGAAGAAGCAACGCCAGCCGTCAGCAGCAGAGTCAGGAATAATGCGCGTCTCATTGTTCACCTTCTTCTGAAAGTAACGTCCGGCGAAAAAGCAGCTTCGTTGGATTACGTCATTCTATTTTGTGTGAGCCCGATTTCCCCCCTGGGTCCCATTACACGGATTCGAGCATCAATGATCTCCCCGATGTGTGCGATCTCTTCAGAGCGGGCTGGTGCGCGTTGTGCCGCGCCTGCATAAGGCAGGAGCAGGAGTGCCGGGAATCCAACGCCGATGTCCAGCCATAGACCAAATTCAGCTATTGCGATAACTTCACCGACTACCCGCTGCCCGACCGAAAGCGTGTCGGTGACAGCGGGCCATTGTGCAATGGCCTCAGCGGACTGCCAGTCTGGAAATCGGCGTTGCAGGTCCTGTCTCCAATCCATCGTATCCGTAGCCACTCAACTCCTGTTCGCCGGACATTTGCTTACCTGTTCGATGAACTTTTAGTCTCGGTATCGTTCATCGCGGTGGTCGGCTTGATGCCCTTGCCGTCCACCGTGTAATCAATCCAGCCGATCATCATCTCGTCGTAGGTCGGGTCGCCCCAGCGCACGGCTTTGGTCGGGTCGGGGTTGTATTTGTTCTTCGCCGAATTGTCGAAGTAACCCGTGACGAGGATCTTAGTGCCCTTCGGGATCGCGGCCGGCTTCTTCAGGTAATAGACCGTCTGCCACGAGAAATCATAATTGGGCACATTGAGCAACACCTCGGATTTGCCGTTCGGGTAGAAGGCTTCGATCTTCTGCGCCTTGCCGCGCAGGTGCATGTGCGGCATGAGCGTGAGGATGTGAATGTCTTCTTCGACCGTCCAGCAGGCCGTGGTCGCGTGGTTGTCGGCGCCCGCCGGGATCAGGAAGTAGTTATTCGATACCGGGCGCGTCATCAGCAGCTTCTGCGGCTGATTCTTCGCGAAGACGAGACCGATGCTCGAACGGTCCTTCTGGACGCTGCCCGCGGTCTTCGAGTAATGCATCTGGAAGAGGATCTTCGAGCCGGCCTGAATCTTCTTGACCGTGCCGGGCTCCCAGATGGCCTGGTTCATGCCGGGCGCGAAGCCGCAGAGCAGCATGCCCCTCTCTTCCGCCCCCCTGCCGCGTTTTTCATTGGCATTGCGGCTTGAGCCCGAGCCGCCGCTCGGCAGCGAGCAGCCGTCGTCGTAAACCGGCGCGTCCATCTTCACGCGATTCAGGAAGCCGTCCTTGTAAAAGATGGATTCCTTCTCCATCTTCGCGCGCATCTTCTCGATCTCTTCCTTGCTCAGCTGCGGGCGCTTGCCGTCCTTACTCGGCGGCACGATGAAGGCGATGATGTGGTGGACGATCTTGCGATTGCCCGGACGCGCTTCGGCCATCTGCACGTACACGTCTTCCTTGAACCCGGGGTCGGTCTCGAAGTACTGATACTCATCCGGCCCGCTCGCTTCGAGTGTGAACTCTTCGGGCATCGGGATGACGATGTCCGGCTTGCCGATGACCCAGCCTTCGACGATCTTCGGCGCGGGCGGCAGGTCTTTCGCCTCGCCTTCCTTCGCGCCCCCGTCAACCCACGCGACGATGGTATCAATCTCAGCCTGAGTCAGGCGGCGGTCATTTGCCCACTCGCCGACGTGCGGGTCGGCGTGCCAGGGCGGCATCGTCCGGTTGACGACCTTCTCGCGGATGGACTTCGCCCATGGGCGCACGTCCTTGTAAGTGAGCGCCGAGAACGGCGCCGCCTCACCCGGGCGATGACAATCCGCGCAGTTCTTGTAAAAGATCGGCGCCACGTCCTTGTTGAAGGTGACGTTCTTCGGCGCCGTTTTGTTTCCGGTGGCCTGGCCTGATGGCAACGTAAACAACGCGATTGCCACGAAACAGGCGAGCGCGATCACAGTAATGCGGGTTCTCTTCATTGCCGTCTGCTCCCTGAATGCGGCACAGACACCGTGCTACACGGTGTCTGTGGCTGATGGTTTAAGTGCGAATCTGTGATTTTCAGATTCTATTGCTGCCCGCCGCCTGCGGCAGGGGCGTTGTCTTTGGCCTTCTTCGCGCGAATGGAGTTGTTCCCCATAAACAGGATGACCTCCAGTTCGCCCTTGTCGTTTTTGACGAAGGAAGCTTCCGCGCCGCCTTTGTTCATGAAGAAATTCGTCTCCGATTCCGGCAGGAATTCCATCTGCGCCATCATCGGGGCCTGCACGACGAGTTTGTTGCCGTCGCGCGTGACGGTGGCAAAAACGTTCGGCCTGATTTCGTATTTGCCGGTGTAGCTGTCCAGAATCTTCGGGTCAACCTGCGCCACGACGGGCGCGTCGGTGACGAAATCCATAAAGCCGAGCATCATCTCATCGTAGGTCGGCTCGCCGTAGCGAACGTCTTTGGTCGGGTCGGGGTTGAACTTGTTCTTCGCCGAGTTGTCGAAAAAGGCGGTGACCATAATCCGGCTGCCCTTCGGAATCCGCTTCGGCTCTTTCAGCAGGTAATTGGTCTGCCACCCGAAATCCCACTTCGGCACGCTCAGCAGAATTTCCGACCTCCCGTCAGGGTAGAAGACTTTATATTCCATTGATTTTCCGCGCAGGTGCATGTGCGGCAGCAGCCCGTAGAGCGTCGTGTCGCGCCTGAGGGTGCGGCATGCCGTCACCATATGGTTCTCGGCGCCGGCGGGGATTTTGAAGAAGATGTTGCCGATGGAGTTCGTACTCACCAGTTTCTGCGGCGGCTCCTTCGAGAAGATCAGCCCGATCATCGAACGGTCTTTCTCAACCGAATTGCCGCCGAGCGTCTGATTCGAGTAATGAATCTGGAAGCGGATGGTCGAGCCGGCCGGAACTTTCCTGCCCAGTCCCGGCGCGAAGATGTCGGAGTTGTGGCCCGGAGCGTAGCCGGTCAGGATGTTGTCATTGCCGCCGCCGCGACGCGCGTTGGCCGGGTCGCAGCCGTCATCCACTACCGGCTGATCCGGTTTCATGCGCATCAGGTAACCGTCGCGGTAGAAGGGCGAATTTTTGAGCGCCGCTTCCATCGCCTTGTACCGCTGCTCCGGCGTCATCTTCCCCATGCTCGGGGTGCCCGGCGGGACGATGAAGGCGATGATGTGGTGGACGATTTTGCGATTGGTGGGTCGCGCCTCGGCCATCTGGATATATTTGTCTTCGGTGAAATTCGTCGGCACGTCGAAGTATTGATACTCATCGGCCCCGGCCTTGTAGGTGTACTCTTCCGGGATCGGGATGACGAGATCGGGCGTGCCAATCATCCAGCCTTCGGTGAACTTCGGCGCGGGCGGCAGATCCTTCGGATTGCCTTCCCTCGCGCCCTGATCAATCCACGCGACAATGGTGTCAATTTCGGCCTGCGTCAGGCGGCGGTCATTTTTGAACTCCCCGTAGTGCGGGTCGGCGTGCCAGGGCGGCATCGTCCGATTAACAACTTTCTCGCGGATGGATTTCGCCCAGGGCCGGGCGTCCTTGTAAGCGAGCGCCGAGAACGGCGCGCTTTCGCCGGGCCGGTGACATTCGGCGCACTTCGCGTAAAAGATCGGCGCCACATCCTTGCTGAAGGTGACTTGTTTTGCCGGCGTGGATTTCGCGCTGCCGACCTGCTGTGAAAGGAAGAGACCAGCGACGAGAGTGATGAGAAGACTACTGATGACGATACGTTTCATGCTCTGACTCAGCTCCGAAAAGTTCAGGTGAAGGTGATACCACCGATGATTTGTTAATGCCCAGGAGATCAACAGATACGAAAGATACGAATGCTGATCCCCGCCGGTTCATAGATTCAGCGCCTGATTGCCGCCCAGCAGCACTCCTCGGCCTGATCAAGTACGTCCCGCGTCAGCTCGAGGCACCCGTTGCGGCTGGCCTTGACGAGGCCGATGTAAGCGCCCATCACCAGGCTCCCCAGCACCTCGGCCGGGGCGTCCCTGACGACCTGCTGCCGCAGGCACTCCTGGAAATAGCCGACCATCGCGTTGTGACCGCGCTCTTCGATAGCGCGACTCTTCTCGTCCAGATAAGGCGCGTGGAAATGAAGCTCCAGAAACCCGAAGGCGGTCGGGTACTCTTTGGCAAAATCGGCGAGCCGGTTCCAGTAGATGTGAAACTGTTCGCGCAACGGGGCCTCAGGCGGCATATCCCGCAGGATCGTGGCCAGCTGAAACTCCTTCCAGTCCCGGTAAAGCGTATTGACCAGCGCCTCCTTGCTCTCGAAGTAGCGGTAGATAGTGCCCGCACCGACCCCGGCCAGTTCCGCGACGAGCGGCATGGCCGTGCCATGGAAGCCGCGCTCGGTGAATAACTGAAGCGCGGCTTTGAGAATCGCCTCGCGTTTGCCGCCGGCTTCGCTGCTGTCGTACAGGTGCGTGACTTTTGAGTGTGCGATGTTGGTCATTGACGAATAATTCCGGGATCAGATGTTTCCGCCCCCGCAGACGCGGAATGAACGTTCATTCTTCTACCTGTCAGAGCTTTTAATGTCAAGCAATCAGGGATCAAAGCGGCAGATTTTACAAACGTTTGACCTGCCATAGCCCGGCAGGCACAGGTGACCCAATCAGGGAAAATTCGAGAAGACGGAACAAGCAACTTCAGCAGAACAAACGGAAAGACCGGCGTCCGGCCGGTCTTTCCGTTTGTTCTGCTCAATACTGATGAAGTTACTTCTTTGCCCTGCGCGCGGAGTAGCCGGCCAGAGTTTTGGGGAAGACCTGCACGGCGGCCGGCGCTTTGACCTTGCCTTCCTTCAGAACTTCCTTCGCCGTGACGCCTTCGCCGTAAACATCACGCATGTCATCCTTGTCGGGCTTGATCACGACGCCCTTCAGTTCGAGGCCCGCAAAGAGCCCCCTGCTGCGCGAGTAGGAAAGGATCTGCGCGCTGAGTTTCGCGTCGGTCGAAGCCCCCGCCTGACGGCCCACCGGCCCGGCGGCCACCGAAGCGTCACCGCCGACCTCGAACTTATCCGAGAGCAGGCTGTTCAGGCCATTCTTGTTCATAAAGAGCAGCACGAAGTCGGTGGATTGCGCGCCGATCTGCAACCCGATGCTGCCGCCGCCGAGAGTGAAATAAGCGGGCGCGCTCCAGCCCGTGGCCGTGCGACAACTCGCCACGCCGCGACCGCCGCGACCGCCGACCACAAAGCCGGCCTTGATGACCTGCGGGAAAACGGCGATGCACTCGGCGTCATCCAGCACGTTTTTCGGGATGGCCTTGTCCGGCGCCGCCATAATTTCGCGGAAGACGGTTGAGGCCTTGGTGGCCTGTGAGACTTCGTCCTTGATTTTGTTACCCTGCGCCAGACAGACGGCACTCGTCACGAGTACAAGGCAGAGAGTTGCGGCGAGGGTTGCAGCTTGTCGAATCTTCATGGGCACTCCTTCGTGGTTTTGATCAACTTCCTGTTGTTGACAGATAGTCACGCGAACGCCCGCGTGACCCGGGTAATGATTGCCGCCCGACTGGAATTCACTCCCACGAGCCCGGGGCTAAAGACACCATTCGGCCCGGGGCCCGAAGCCTGCCAGAAGGCCTCCCCTTTGCGGCAGTCTGGTGTGGTAACTGAATGAGTCCGGGTGATGTGACGGACAATTGTTGATGCAACCAGCCTTGAAAGGCAAATGACAACAGACTACATTGTCACCCGACACAGTCAACATTCTTAAAAGGGAGCCCCCCGTCCTGCCTGAACCGCAAGGGCGCGCAATTACAGAGTGGCCGAATGATGTGGCATCCGAGCGTTCGCACACGACATCTGCTGGTAATTTCCTTACTAATTCTGGCGATAGCTGGCACGCTGACAATTATCAATCTTTCACGGCTGATCAATGCCCGGATCGCGGCGCGGCATGCGGCTGAGAAGGTGACTTACGCGCAGATCTTCGCCTTCGCGCAGCAGGCGATTCTCAGTAACCCGCAGATTCGACCGCAGCAGGCGATTGGCGAAGACAAGGCTCTGCGGACGCTGCTCGAATCGGGGACGGGGAAGAACGGAGATTTCGCTTACCTCGCGATTGTTTCGATTGAGGGCGAAACAATCGCGCTGGCCGACCCGCATGGCATTCGTCAGGCCAACGCGCGCGTCAGGTCATTCGAGGAGCTGGAGCAGGCCTCCTGGTTCCGTCTGTTGCGGGCGCTGCGGCAGAAGGACGTCGTTTACGAAATGGTGAGTCCGCTGGGCCTGAACGACAGGCCTTTCGGAAAAATCCTGATGGGCGTGTCGGCCGGCGCGCTCGCCGCCGAGTTGCAGATGCCGGTGCGGATGACGGTGATCGCGCTGCTGGCCGTCACAGGTCTCTCGCTGCTCGTCGCGCTGCTGACTTCCGGCATAGTGCTGCGCCCGCTGCGTGAGCTGACGAAGAGCATCGAACAGCTCGAAGCCGAGAGCGCCGCCGTCCTCCTGCAGGAGGCACACGCGAGCGAGCCCGTTGCCCGGCTGGCTCCGGCCAATGGCAGCAACGACCCCAACAGCGTGACGCAGCGGTTGCGCGTGCTGGGCAAACGTTTCGCGGGCAACCGGCTGGAGCTGGAGACTATGCGCGACCAGCTGCAGCAGGTCCTGGGCAGCCTCTCGGAGCGCGTGCTGCTGCTCGACCGCGAGCGGCGCGTGCTGATGGCCAGCCCGGAGGCCGAGCGGCTGCTGAGCGGCGGCCATTTCACTCTGCGCGGCAAATCAATCACCGCGGCGCTCGGCGCGCAGCACCCGCTCGCCGCGCTGACCGAGCGCGCCTACGCCTCACACCAGTCGCTGCAGGAGACCACGTCCGTGGCGGCCAACGGCGATGACCCGCAGAAGATCCTCGCGTCGGTGCAGCTGTTTGAAGACCACGGCAAACCGGCGGGGGCGCTGCTGACGCTGCGCGATTTCGAGTCACTCCGGCAGCTGGAAACGCAGCTCGATTACGCGACGAAACTCGCGGCGCTCAGCCGCATCACTTCCGGCGTCGCGCACGAAGTCAAAAACCCGCTGCACGCGATGGTGCTGCACCTCGAACTGCTCAACGCCAAGCTCGAAGCCGGGCTCGACCCGAAGACGCACGTGCAGGTGCTGACTTCGGAAGTCAACCGCCTGAACCGCGTGGTCCAGACCTTCCTCGACTTCACGCGCCCGGTCGAGCTGAAGCTGGTTGCCGCCGACGCCAACACGCTCGTGCGCGAAGTCATGCTGCTCGCCGCCGACGCGCGCACCGACGGCGTCGAAATAGTCGAGCGTTACGCCGAAGGCCCGCTCGGGATCAAGGCCGACGCCGACCTGCTCAAGCAGGCGATTCTCAACATCGTCATCAACGGGTGCCAGGCGATGACCGACGGCGGGCAGCTGCGCGTTGCGACCGCGCGCGACGCGCGCGGACAGGTGCAGATCACGGTCAGCGATCAGGGGCCGGGCATCCCCGAAGAGGTGCGCGACAAGATTTTCAACCTCTACTACACGACCAAACCGCAGGGGAGCGGCATCGGACTCGCGCAGGCGTTCCGCGCCGTCCAGCTGCACAACGGGAGGATCGAGCTTGAATCGCAATCCGGTGCGGGCGCGCGGTTCAGGATCACGTTACCGGCGGCATAGCAGCGGTGATGGCGAAGATGTTTGATCGGGGCGAAAAAAAAGAGGAGACATTGCTGCCTCCCCTTCAAAAGGGGTCCGAGACTATTCGGACTCCTCACCCTAAAACACCAGAACAAACAGAACTCACAAGCCCGGGCGCGCCCGTGACCGTCAGCTGACGGCAGGCTGGGCGAAAAATCTTTCTGAATTTCAGCGCCGCTCCGCCTCGATTTTCAGCGTCTGCTCTTTGCGGTCGCGGACGACCTTGAGCGTCCCTTCGCCCGCCTCTTTTTTATCGCCGCCCTCGGCAACACTGATCAGGCGCGTCAGGTCTGAAGCGTTATGAACTTTCTCGCCGTTCGCCTCGATGATGCAGTCGCCGGCCTTCAGCCCGGCGCGCGCGCCGGCGCTGTTCGGTTCGACTTCCGTCACCAGCACGCCGCCGCGATCCGGGACGTTGAAGTATTTGCCGAGCTGCTCACTGAGCGGCAGCACCTTCACGCCGAGGCGGTAAGAAGGGCGCGCTGACGGCAGCAGGCCTCTCGAACCCAGGGGGCCGCGAATCAACCCCTGGCTCCGGAACTTTTCAACTTCGGCCAGGTGATCCTCGGCCAGTTTGCGAAACTCTTCGGCCTGCTTTTTCAACTCTTCAGCCTTATCGAGCAGTTTCTGATCGTGACTCTGATCAAACTGCCGGCGCAGTTCCGCAGATTCCTTCAGCCACTTTTCGGCCTGCTCTTTCAGCAGTTCCGATTCATCCGCCCCGCCGCCGATGACCCCGAGCGTCCCTCCCTGCCGCTCACCGAGCGTCGCCTGCACTGTCAGAGGCTTCCCGTCACGGCTGATGCCGAGCGTGACGGTGCGGCCCGGCGGCGTCTCCGTCAGCAGGCGATGCACCTGCGCCGCGCTCTGCACCTGTTCGTTGTTGTAACTCAGGATGACGTCATTTTCCTGCAACCCGGCGGCCGAAGCCGGGCTGTCTTTCACGACCTGACCGACGACCGCGCCGCGCACTTCACCGAGCTTCAGTTCCCTGGCGCGCGCGTCGCTCACGTCGGAGAGAAAGACCCCCAGAAAACCGCCATTCTGACCCGGCGTCAGTTCCCCCCGGGCCGGCGTCACCTTCGCCCGGCCCGACTGAGCCAGCGACTGACTGCCGAGCGCCCCGGTGACGAGTAATGACACAACGGCGAACAGGCCTGCTGCTCTTTTCATCATGTTTACGACCTCTTCTGTTCAGACCTTGACCGCGAGACTACCCGCCGGGGCTGCACAAGAGTTGGAGAAAGTAACCGGAATCTGACCGGCTCCGGTTGGCTGCAACTCACCGAATACACCAGCTTGCACGATGAAACCAGGGAAAAGTTCCAGAAAAAACCGGGGAAAGTAAAAGCAGGAAGACCGTTATTGCGCAACGCCCGCGATAATCCTGGATCACTTCCTACTTTTTCTTCAACACCACGAGCGTCAGGTCGTCTTCCTGATCCATTCCGCCGGTCCAGTTTTTGACGGCCTGCAGGATGAGGCGTTCGATTTCGATGGCGGGGAGGTGGGAGTTTCTCCTGAGGATCCCCGCGAGGCGGTCTTCGCCGAATTCCTCGCCCTGCGGGTTGTGGGCTTCGATCACCCCGTCGGTGCAGGCGACCAGCACGTCGCCGCTCAGGAGCCTGAGTTCGCCCTCTTCGTACTCGGCACTGCTGAATAACCCGAGTACCGTGCCGCCGGTGTCCAGTTTTTCGACGACCGGGTCGGCGCCGGCTGAGTCGCGGCGTAACAGCAGGGGCGCGTTGTGGCCGGCGTTGGTGTAGCGCAGCGTTGACGACTGCTCGTCAATTTCCGCATAAAACATCGTGACGTAGCGCGAGTCGGAAGTCGAATTTTCGATCTGACGGTTGACGACCTCGACGATCCGCCCGACGCGACGACGGCCCGTCGGAGTTTCATCAGGGGCGGCGATGGCTTCGGCTTTTTCCGGCGTCGCCGCAGCGATCCGATACCTCTCCTGCCAGGCATCACGGTAAGCCTGAGCCTGACCGCGCAGGCTGGCCTGCAGGTTCGACATAAGCAGCGCCGCCGACATGCCCTTGCCGCAAACGTCGGCAATCACCAGCCCGATCACGCCGGGCGCGATGTCCAGAAAATCATAGTAATCGCCGCTCACCGCGCGCGCCGGGATGCAGATGCCCGGGGCGAGATCGAGCGTTTCAGTTTTCGGGACCGTGCGCGGGAACAGGCGCGACTGCACTTCGGCGGCAATGTTCATCTCCTGGTCGAGCCGCTGCTTTTCCGCCGACACGCGCAGCAGTTCGCGCACCGACCGGGTCATCTGATTGAACGACATCGCCAGCGCGCCCAGCTGGTCCTGCCCTTTGGTGGGGATTTCGTGTTCGAGGTCTCCGGCCTCAACGCGCTTCGTCCCCTGATACAGATGGTGGACGGCGCCGGTGATCGAGCGGGTGAGGAAGGCGGCGGAGATGACGGCGATGGAAGCGATGACCAGAAAGACGACTGACAGCACGGTGATCAGATAAACGACCACCCCGCCGAACGTACTCCCTGATCGAAAATCCTCAATACTGCGCAGGATGGCTCCGGGTCTGAGCGCCGCCCAGTCCATCACGACGACGCTGGTATCCACGAGCTTTCCCGTCTCCCACTGGACGGCTGGCATAAAGATCGGATACCCGTCAAACTCGCCGCCGGCCTCATTAACCACTGTCGGCGATGGCCGCTGCGCCCTGGCGCCGGGACTGCTGTTTCGGTTTCCCGGCTCCGGCGGCTGAATCCCCGGAGCCACCTCCCCGTGACCTGACGGGACGTGTTCAAGCGCCAGGACTCCCGGGACCGGCTCAACTTTGCCGCCGACCGTGCGGCTGATCTGCCGGCTGATTTCCGCGCCGACCGGGTAGCTCAACTCGACAATTGCGGGGGCCGGAAGACGGCCTTCCGTGTTGATTTTGATGACGTGCCGCACCACGAGCTGATGCCGGCCGCCGGAGTTTTTCTCGACCACCAGGCCATGAAATTCCTGACGGTCATTCATCCAGGGGGGCAGTAATTGCTGGGGGGATGAAAGAGAGGGCGCGGTCGCCATCGCGGACGAATCGGAGGTCACTGAAATGAGAAAACCCTGCTCACCAACGCGTCGCATCGCGATCCGGAGTTCCGGGAAAACAGAGGCCATCGCATTCACGCGATCCTGCAACTCATGCTTCAACTGTGTGGGGTCCATCCGGCTCATTTCGCCGCTGCTCAGATCGCGGCTGATGGCCTGCGCCGCCGAGCGCGAGTGCGTGATGTATCCTTCCAGTTGCCGTGACACCAGACTGGAACTGGACTGCACAAAAACCACATAGCCCGTCACCGCCACCAGCGAGGCCAGCAGCACGAGCGGCAGCACGCCGATCAGAAAGTAAGTCACGATCAGCCGCTGCCTGAGCCGCCAGAGCAGATTCCGCACGACCCAGCGCGTGGCTTTGAAGCCGAAGTAGCCGAGCGGGACCAGCGCGAGGACGGAAGCGACGTCGAACACCTGCTTGAGCAGGCCACTGCCGAAGAGCGTGTTCGCATGATCGTTCGCAAAGACCCAGTTGATAAACCAGACCGCGATCCCGACCAGCATCGCCCGCCCCATCAGCGTGGTCGGCATCAGGTTCCGGACGAATCCGGGCAGTAATGATGGGTGATCCGTGTGAGCTGGCATAACGTCTCGGACGCGCGTTGACTCCCGGGGAAAGACGTTCGCCCGGTTGATACGACACTCCGCGCAAACGTGTTCATAAAAACCGCAGGCCGGGCGTGCAATTCAACCGGGGCAACCGCCCTCACGCTTCAACTTCAACTTTGGGGTAGAGCGCGTCAATGACTTCGCGGTATTTCTCCTCGACGAATCGGCGACGCACCTTGAGTGTCGGGGTGAGTTCTCCGCTCTCGATGGTGAATTCCTTTTCGAGCAGCGCGATCTTCTTGATCTTCTCGTAAGGGGCGAGTTCTCTCGTCACTTCATCAACTTTCTTTTTGAAGAACTCGACGACGCGGGGGTGGCGGACGAGTTCGGCTTTGTCCCTGACATTGAGCGAGAGCGAATCGGCGTAAGCGCGCAGCCCTTCAAAACCCGGCACGATCAGGGCCGCGGGGTATTTGCGGGAATTGCCGATGACGACCACCTGTTCGACCAGCGGGATGCCGCGGATCAGATTTTCGATCATCTGCGGCGCGATGTATTTGCCGAGGCTCGTCTTGATCAGATCCTTCTTGCGGTCGGTGATGCGGATGAAGCCCCCTTCGTCAATCGTGCCGATGTCGCCCGTGCGGAACCAGACGCCGTCGCCCTGCCGTTCGAGCGCTTTTTCCGTCTCTTCGGCGTTCTGGTAATAACCCTGCATGACGATGTCGCCCTGCACGAGCAGTTCGCCGTCTTCCGCGGTCTTCACCTTCACGCCCGGGATCGCCTGCCCGATCGTGCCGAAGCGATTGTCGTCGAGGCGGTTGACCGCCACGACCGGCGAAGTTTCGGTCAGGCCGTAGCCCTGCAGGATGATCAGCCCGGCCCCGGCGAAGGTCAGCGCGATCTCAGTCGGCAGCGCGGCCCCGCCGGAAACAAAGAACCGGATGCGCCCGCCCACCGCCTCACGCCATTTGGAGAAGACCAGCCGGTCGTAAAGCCCGTACTGCAACCGGAGCGTGAACGGAACCGATTTGCGCTGATCCCTGAGCGCGGCGATTTCGCGACCGATTTTGAGCGCGCGCTGAAAGACTTTCTGCTGTGCGGGCGGCGCGTCGGCGGCCTTCTTGTTGATCGTCGCGAGGATTCTCTCGAACAGGCGCGGCACGGCGGTCACGACAGTCGGGCGAACCTCCCTGATGTCTTCGGCCACGTACTCGACGCCGCGCGCGAAGCTCACCCGTACGCCGAGGTGCATGTAAATGTAGAGTACCGTCCGCTCGAACACGTGCGCGAGCGGCAGAAAACTGAGCGCCTCGTCATCGGGGTTGAGGCTGAAGACTTCCGCCGAGCGGAGCGCATCGGTGACCAGATTGCGGTGCGTCAGCATCACGCCTTTCGGCTCGCCCGTCGTGCCGGATGTGTAAATGATTGTGGCGAGGTCATCGGGCTGCGCTTTCGTGACCATTTCCCGGTAAATCCCCGGCCGGCGCGTGCGCTCTTCGGCCCCGCGTTTTTCCAGATCGTCAAGCAGCGTTACCGCCCTGATCTCTTCCTTCGGCGACTCGAACATGATCAGCTTCGGCCCGCTGCCGCCGAGCGAATCAAGTGCCGGCTGCACGCGCTTGAGCTGCTTCTGATTTGACACGAAGAGGACGCGCGCGCCGCTGTTTCTGAGAATGAACCCGACCTGCTCGACCGATTGCGTCGGGTAGACGGGGACGTTGATGCCGCCGCACGCGAGGATCGCGTAATCAGCGATGCTCCATTCGGGGCTGCTTTCGGCGAGCAGCGCGACGCGGTCGCCGGGCTCGACGCCGAGCCGGACCAGACCGAGCGAGACGTTGCGCACGCGCTCGTCGAGTTGCGCGCCGGTGATCTCGTGCCAGACCTTCTGGCGTTTGTACCGCATGATCACTCGGTCGGCGCGGCGGCTGACGGCCTGCATAAACAGTTCATTGATCGTGCGCGGTTCGTCAGTAGGTGTCATTGCTGAACTCACCTGATGTCTGTGATTGAAGATGTCGTGTTCGTGAAATCGAATCAGACAGAAAGGACGGAGCGTGTGCGGCCCGGGCGACTGATCCCGCGACGGCTGCCGCACGTGTTTCGGCTCACGGTTTTACTACGGGTGCGAGCGGGATCATCAATCTATTTCCCTGATTTGTCAATTTACCGGGCTGCGCGGGCAGTCGGCGTCAGATTCGCACTCCCCGGCGGACGCTGACGGGCGAGCCGGCCGCCAGAAAAGTTGAACTCGGGGCGGCACGCAGACAGCCGGCATATTGCGCCCCGTAGACCGCCGTGACATCACAATCGAGCGCCGCCTCGCTCACCTGCCAGACGAGCCACGGCGGGTGTTCGACGCGGTATTCGACGCAGCCGCCGTCACGCTGCGCCGCATACCCCCGGTAATGTTCGGTGATGAATTCCTCTTCGGAACCCGGCACAAGCGCTTGGGCTTCGCCCTTCGTTCTGACGTTCAGCGAATTCCACCGGCCCTTGTGCCGCCAGGCATATTCGACTGTGCCATTCTGTTTGAGCTTCGGCGCGCGCGCGGCTGATTCAGTTTCGAGACGGTGGCGCATCGGCATCGCCTCATAGTTTTCGTTGTAAACCACCCGCGCAACCGTCGCGATGGCCGGGCGCGGCACAATCTCCTTGATGAAGACGACGCCGCGCCGCCAGCCCTCCGGCCCCTTGCGGCGCACGTAAAAGCGCAGATTGACCTCTTCGAAGTTGCGGTGGAACGGGATCGGCAGGCCCAGCACCCTGGTGTTGAGGAAGAGAAAACCGACGACGCTCACGAACGTGTGACCCTGCCAGGAGTCGAGTTCCGTGCCACTCGGCACGTGAGGCCGCAGGATGGCGGGGTCAATTTCGTAATTGATCATCGCCAGCCAGCGCCACTCCGCGGTCAGAAATGTTCCGGTCTCCATTCGCCCCCCGGGGCGTCAATCGTGTCGCCCCGGGTATCCTGCGTAACACTGGCGCGCAACGTCAACCCCTGCGCTGACAACTTTTACTCCCTCTGCCTTGACACCCTTCGGTAAAATCCATATCCTTGCCGTTCGCTTTTTGACGCCTTTTTTCAGGAGATTACATCTATGTCAACCTGGTATCCCAGCGGCAAGGGATTGGAAAACATGCGGCAATGGCACGTGGTGGACGCTGACGGCCTGACCGTCGGCCGTCTGGCTTCACACGTGGCCCGCCTGCTGATGGGCAAGCACAAGCCGACTTACACCCCCTTCCTCGACACCGGCGATCACGTGATCGTGATCAATGCCGCCAAAGTTGTCTTCAAGGGCAATAAGACCAACGCCAAACTTTATCACCGTCACACCGGCTTCCCCGGCGGGTTGAGAACCGTCGCGGCCAAAGACCAGCTGGTGAAGCACCCGGAACGCGTGATCGAAAGCGCGATCAAAGGCATGCTGCCGAAGACAAAGATGGGCCGCGCCATGGGCGGCAAGCTCAAGGTCTACGCCGGGGCCGAGCATCCGCACGGCGCTCAGAAACCGGCGGTGATGAAGGTCAAGGCTTGATCAGTGCGTGCGATCCGGACAGATCGCGCGACATTATTACAGGAGCGATTTCAATCGTGGCTGATATTCAGTATTACGGAACCGGCAGGCGCAAGAGTTCGACTGCGCGCGTTTACCTGCGGCCGGGCAAGGGCGGCTTCGTCATCAATCACAAACCGATTGATGATTACTTCAAAAACGAGACGCAGCGGATGATCATCCGCCAGCCGTTGCAGCTGACCGACACGCTCAACAAGTTCGATGTGGTGGTCAACGTGGCCGGCGGCGGCACGTCAGGGCAGGCCGGCGCGGTGCGTCATGGCATCGCCCGCGCGCTGCTCGAATTTAACGGCGAACTGCGCAAGAAGCTGCGCAAGGCCGCCCTGCTGACTCGCGACCCGCGCGCCAAGGAGCGCAAGAAGTACGGGCAGAAGGGCGCCCGCAAGCGGTTCCAGTTCTCGAAGCGTTAAAGAAGCTGTCAGCGGTCAGATCCCGGCGATCAGCTAAAGTGCAAAAAGCTGATGGCTGAAAGCTGATGGCTGAAAGCTTAATCCATTGTCAGCTTCCCGATTGGTTGTTGCACCGATTGCATCAGCGGCCCGAAGCTGGCGAGTACACAAACCAATTACGATACGGAGGATTTTGTTTGGCTACCGTTACTATGAAAGAACTGCTTGAAGCGGGCGTCCACTTCGGGCATCAGGTGCGTCGCTGGAATCCGAAGATGAAAGAGTACATCTTCGGCGAACGCAACGGCATTTACATCGTTGACCTTCAGAAGACCCAGCGCCTCTTCAAGGAGGCGATCAAATTCGTCACCGACCTTTCGTCGGAGAGCAGCAGCAAGACTTTCCTGTTCGTCGGCACCAAGCGTCAGGCGCAGGACGCGATCAGGGAAGAGGCGGTGCGCTGTCAACAGTATTACGTCAATCAGCGCTGGCTCGGCGGATTGCTGACCAACTTCCAGACGATTCAGAAATCCATCAAGCGCTTCAAGGAGATCGAAGCGATGCAGGCCGACGGTCGCATCGAGGCGTTCAATAAAAAAGAGCGGCTCATGATCGAGCGCGAGCGTCAGGCGCTGGAAAAGAACCTCGCGGGCATCAAGGAGATGAAGCGGCTGCCCGACGCGATCTTCGTCATTGACACGAAGAAGGAAGAGATCGCGGTCAAGGAAGCCAACCGCCTGCGCATCCCGGTCATCGGCATCGTGGACACGAACTGCGACCCTGACGGCGTGGATTTCGTGATCCCGGGCAACGACGACGCGCTGCGCGCCGTCCGGCTCTTCTCTTCGCGCATCGCCGACGCGATCCTCGAAGGCTCGCAGCTGGCGATGACGAAGGAGGCCGAAGAGAAGGCTCTGGCGGCCGAACGCGCGGCGGCGGCGGGCGTGAGCGAAGCGCCTGCGGCGCGGCAGCGGCGTGAGCGTGGCGAGCGTGGTGAACGCGGCGAAAGAGGGGAACGTGGCGGTCGCGGCGAGCGCGGCGGGCGAGGTGAACATCGTGGCGGGCGCGGCGGGCGCGGCGGACATGGAGAACGGCGCGAGCGCCATCACGAAGCGGCCCCGGCTGCCGCAGCAGCAGCCCCGGCAGCGGCCCCGACCGCACCGGCTCCGGCTGAAGCGGCCCCCGCTCCGGAAGCAGCACCCGTGGCCGAGACTCCGGTTCCGGCCACAGCGCCGATTGAGGCCCCCACACCATCCCCGGCGGCGGAATCGCCCGCCCCGGAACCCGGCGCTGACAGCGGCACCGCATAACTCGTCTGATTTCAGAATTCCCCGCGGCGTTCTGTCATCACAGAAGGCCGCTTGAAGTAACCACGGCGCAGCCGCGCAGATCACGTCCCGGCTGCGCCGTTTTGCAAAGTATCAGAAGGCGGGCATTGCCCGAAGTTTTTCACTGCCCGCTGCTCACCGCTTTTATTGGAGGTAAGATAAAAATGGCAATTAATCCGGAAGCAGTAAAGGCCCTGCGCGAGAAGACCGGCGCGGGGATGATGGATTGCAAGAAGGCACTGACCGAGGCCAACGGCAACGAGGAGCAGGCGATTGAGATCCTGCGCAAGGCGGGCCTCGCGAGCGCAAAGAAGCGCGAGGGCCGCATCGCCGCCGAAGGCAGCGTCGGCTCCTACATTCACATGGGCGGCAAGGTCGGCGTGCTGGTCGAAGTCAACTGCGAGACCGACTTCGTCGCGCGCTCCGAAGACTTCCAGCACTTCGTCAAGGACGTGGCGATGCACATCTGCGCGTCCGAGCCGCAGTACGTCAGCAAGGATCAGGTCCCGGCAGACGTGATCGCGAAGGAGAAGGAGATCGCCCTCGGTCAGGCCAAAGCCGACCCGAAGAACGCGAACAAGCCTGAGAACATCCTGGAGAAGATGGTCGAAGGCCGCATCGCTAAATTCCTGACCGAGACCGTGCTGCTCGAACAGCCCTTCGTCCGCGACCAGACGATCACGGTCGGCGACCTGACGACGCAGCTCACGGCCAAGACCGGCGAGAAGGTCAGCATCCGCCGCTTCGCCCGCTTCAAGATGGGCGAGGGTCTGGAGAAGCGTCAGGATGATTTCGCCGCCGAAGTCGCGGCGGCCGTCAAGCAGGACTAAAAACCCGCGGGGGGCTCCCGCCCGGAAGACGCACTTCGCCGGAGCCCCCGCGGGTCATAACGACCCGGGGCATCGTGTCCAAGACAACCGACGGAAACAAGAAGTCGAAAAAGCCCGCTTACAAGCGCATCCTGCTCAAACTGAGCGGCGAGGCGTTGATGGGCGACGCCGGTTACGGGATTGACCCGAAAGTCGCCCGGCGCATCGCCCGCGAAGTCAAAGAGGTCGCCGACCTCGGCGTCGAAGTGGCCCTGGTCGTCGGCGGCGGCAACATCTTCCGCGGGTTGAAAGCGAGCGCCCAGGGCATGGATCGCGCCTCGGCCGATTACATGGGCATGCTCGCGACCGTGATGAATGCCGTCGCGCTGCAGGACGCGCTCGAAAAGGAAGGCAAGTTCACGCGCGTCATCTCGGCGATTGAAATGCGCGAAGTCGCCGAGCCGTTCATCCGCCGGCGAGCCGTGCGCCACCTGGAAAAAGGCCGCCTCGTGATCTTCGCCGCCGGGACCGGCAACCCGTACTTCACGACCGACTCGGCCGCCGCCCTGCGCGCGCTCGAAATCAAGGCCGACGTGCTGATGAAGGCCACCGGCGTCAGCGGCATTTACACCGCCGACCCGCGCACGGATGCGAGCGCCGTCAAGATCGAGGAACTCGATTACATGCGCCTGCTGCGCGACGAGTTGAAAGTGATGGACGCTTCGGCCATTTCGCTCTGCAAGGATAATAATATGCCGATCATCGTCTTCAACATGCACGAGCCGGGCAACATCAGGCGCGTCGTGATGGGCGAGCGAATCGGCTCACTCGTCCGGGCTAAATCGAAACATAAGACTAAAACGTCGGGTCAGGATTGACAGGGCCCGGGCAGAAGCGGTCTGATTGGACTCATCACGTCTCCCCGCCCGTGCCCTGACGGTAGCGGGCTTCGATTCGGGAAAAAATCATCGCGTGGTTCACGCGAATCGCGCCGGCGTCAGAACACCCGGACTACTGACGACCCGCGCCGCGCTTTCGGAGGAGGAAACTTATGGTCAAGGACGTCGCTAAAGACACCAGAACCCGCATGGATCACGTGATCGAAGATTTCAAGCGCAAACTCGGCACGGTGCGCACCGGCCGGGCTTCGACCAGCCTGCTCGATAATATTCATGTCGAATATTACGGCTCGCAGATGCCGCTCAATCAGGTCGCGACGATCAACGCGCCCGAATCCGCGCTGATCACCGTCCAGCCCTTCGACCCGTCGCTGATCGGCGAGATTGAAAAGGCGCTGCGCACTTCCGACCTCAACGTCAACCCGATGAATGACGGCAAGCTGATCCGCATCCCGATCCCGCCGCTCACCGAGGAGCGCCGCAGGCAGATGGCCAAAGTCGTTCACGAACTCGCCGAAGATCACAAAACCGCCCTCCGCAACATCCGCCGCGAGGCCAACGACAAACTGAAGAAGGCGCTCAAGGACAAGCAGATTTCCGAGGACGAGGAAAAAGGCGGGCTCGACGAAGTGCAGAAGCTGACCGACCAGTACGTCGCCAAAATCACCGAACTGGGCAAGCACAAGGAAGACGAAATCATGAAGGTGTAGCCGGCCCGGGCCGTCTCCACCCGTCAGGGCCTGCGATATCAAGACGAAAGGCTGGGAACATTCCCGGCCTTTTCGCTTGTCTGTCAAATATTGATTGTGCGCTCCGGCCCGTCAGTCATTATTACCGGAGTCCTTGATCTTCTTCCCCACCTTCTCAGTCCCCGCGCCAACTTTCCTGATGCCCTTTTTAGTCCCCCGGACGGTCTTCTTGCCGGCCTTCTTCACGCTTTTGACCGTCTTCTTACCGACCTTTTCAGTGCCCTCGCCGACTTTTTCTGCGCCCTCCTTAGTCCCTTCCGCCGTGGCCTTCCCCACCTCCTTCGTCCCCTTGCCGATCTTCTTTACCCCCCTCTTCAGCTTTTTCTTCGGGCTTTGAGTGCTGGTTTCAGGCTGTAGAAAGACGAACGGCGCGGTCAGGGCTTCGCCGGCAAAGGCCATCGTGATCAGCAGAACCAGTATCGCTCTTTTCATCAACTCATCCTCCTTGTTGGAAAATCACTGCGAGCTTCTTCGTCAGCGAAAAGTGTAAAGTGCGGGAAGGGTTTTGCAAACCTCCCGCCCGGACGGGAGCAATGAATGTGCCACAGGCCGTCCGCTGATCATCAGCTCTGTTCCCCGCAAACGACCAATAAAATACCTGTCGGGTGCGTTGTTTCAGGACAGCCGGGAGCGTAGATGAATTGAGTGCATACGGTGATGCCTTTCCATCACAGTGCGATTATCTTACCTGTGACGCCCGTCACTGCTGGTCAGACTGAAGGATGATTGCTGCGGCCTGTGCTGAAAGGCTAAGGCAAAACCGCTGCTTACGATTTCTGCAATGGTTTTTTTCATGTAGCCCATATCGGCGTATTTATCGTTGGAAATCCAGCCTCCGCCGTGAACAAAAATGACCAGGGGAACTTTGCCATTCGCATTCGCCGGCAAATAAAGTCCAACAAGTGCCCGGGGTCAGCCTCGTTGTTATAGGGAACGTTATCGTGAATGATCGTCCCCTGCGGAAATACATTGACGTAAGGATTGGCCTTCTGCCCAAAGACAAACAATGACAGCGTAAGCATCCAGGCTGCAACGAGCAGGTATTTGATTTTCATGTTGTAATCCACTTCAGAGTTTATTGAGTTAAGCCAGACAACCGCATAGTGTGGACGTAGATCGTCGTTACAGTTTTTTCAACCGAAAGTTGCGATACTCGATCTTCATCGGCGGGCCGACATGCACCTGGACTCCCAGCAACCCGTCGAAGCGCCGCTCTTTCGTGTCATCATCAATCACCACGCTCATAACGTGGCCGTTGAGGATGTGCATCAGTACGTTGCCGCGAATAATCAGGTGATACTGGTTCCAATCCTCCTTTTTCACCCCTGCCTGAAGTTCTTTCGCATCACCTGGCGACGCGATGATTTCACGCTTGCCGCCTTCTGTCGCGTGCGTGACCTGGCCACGCAAAGCCAGGAAAGTCCGACCGCGTTCCTCGTAGACCTGCCCCGTCCAGCGATCCTGCCCTTCGATGTCGGCCTGATACCCCTTCATCGCCCAGGGCTGACCAGGCAACTCGACACTGCGATAATTGATTCCGCTGTTGCCTTGCGCCGAGACGCGGTATTCCACCTTCAACTCAAAATCTCGCGTCACGCCGCCGCGCCAGATGATGAAGGAATTCTGCTTGAGAATCGTCTCAGGGGTGACTTCGCCTACTAAACACCCCTGCTCGACGCGCCAATATTTCGGGTCGCCCTCCCAGCCCTTGAGCGTCTTGCCGTCGAAGATTGGCTCAAAGCCGGATTCGTCACCGCTTGCCGGCACAGGGTATGACTGGGCCGGGCGATTGGGTTGCTGTCCGGTCGCGGGCTGCTGTTGGCCCGCGTGCGCCACCACGCAGATCAGAGATGCAATGAGAAGCGACCTCTTCAGTATTGTTTCCATCATGTGCATGTGTCCTTATTGTTCGCTTACTTGAATAACTGCGGCGCAAATTCCGTCAGGTAATTGCGCCAGTTAATCCAGGTATGCCCGCCCGCAGTCTCCTGATAAACAGGGCTGAAGCCGTGTTTTTTCAACAAGTCGAGCGTGCCTTTGGTTGTGCCCACCAGGGAGTCTTCCTTGCCGGTGGCGAACCAGAGCAGTTTCAGGCCCTTTTTCAAATTCGCGTCATCGAGTTTGGCCTGATGTTGCTTGACCCAAGCTTCGCCCGCCGGGGTGATGGTCGGGATGACGTCCGGTGCGGGACGCGAGGCGCCGGGTTGCGGCGCACGCATAAACGCGCTGAACAAACCGGAACTGTAGACGCCGATGTAGGCAAACTTTTCCAGATGCGGCAACGCGATGTTCAGCGTTTGGTTGCCGCCCATCGAAAGCCCCGCAATCGCGCGGCTGTTGCGATCCGTCAGCACGCGATAATTCTTTTCGACGTAAGGCATGATGTCCGTGACGAAATCCTGCACGAATTCATCGGGCGGCGGCGCTCCCGTTGTTGGGGGAGGCGTGAAGCGCGTGTTTTGCCGCGTGTGTCCGGCGGGCATCACGATGACCATCGGTTTGGCTTTGCCGGCGGCGATCAGATTGTCAATGATGAACCCGGCACGCCCAACTGAAGTCCATGACTCATCGCAATCGCCTGCGCCGTGCAGCAGGTAAAAGACCGGAAATTGGCCCTTGCCGGATTCGTAACCGGGCGGCGTGTAAACGTGCATGCGCCGGAATTTGCCGAGCGCTGTCGAATAGTACGTGACGGCGCTGACGGCCCCGCGCGGGACGTTTTTCGTGTCCTGAAATTCAGAGCCAGGGACGTGAACCATGCTCCAGACGTTGCCGTTGGATTCGCTGACCGAAGGATTGCGCGGATCAATCACCGCCACGCCGCCCAGGTCAAACCTGTAGCGATAGGTTCCGGGTTCGACGGGGCCAATCGTGATTTCCCAAATTCCCTTGTCATCTTTCGTCATGTCCTTGCCCCCACCCATGCCGGGAATGTCGCCGCCAGACAGTCGCACGCTCTCCGCTTTGGGCGCCAGCAGGCGAAAAGTGATTTTGCGGTCCGCCTGCACCTCCGGCGAAGTGACTTGTGGCGCCGCGTTCGGCGCTTGCGCCGGCGCGGGAACTGACAACGCCACACAGGCGATTGTGGCGACAAAAGCTGCGAACAGTTTCTTGCGTTTCATCTTTGTTCCTCTCTGAACAGAGTTTTCCTTCAGGCTTTGATCTTGAAAAGTTTGTGTCCGTTTTCCCACGTGAGTTTGCGAAACACATTGGGTTTGGTGTGTTGCTTGAGTACGGTCAGCGTTTCCCTCGCTACGCATTTGCCGCGCATGCGCGCCGCTGGCGGGTTGTTGTTTTGGCTGGTACCGCCACCGTGTCCGTCCAGACAAGAGCAATCGCTGCCAAAGACGAGTTTGTTTTGATGGCGCGCGAGAAAATCCGTCGTGAAGTCAGGATCGCGCGACAAAGCATTGTTACCGGAATTCGCCGATAAATCGCCAAACAAATTGGCGTAATCACCGAGCAACTTATCCGTGATGCCGCCGCGTTTGATCGGCCCGGCTGGATAGGCGGCTTCATTGGCATAATCGGCGCTCACATTCGCCCAGAAGGCATCAGCGTGGCCGATGAATCTGGTCTTCGGATACGCCTTCAGCATCGCCTCGAACCGCTTGAAGCCGGTACTCCAGACGCCTTCGCCCTCGAAGTGCGGCACCTCCTGAAAATGCACCAGAATCGGCACGTCTAATTCCGCTGCGAGCGCATACATCCTGCGCAACTCCGGGCCGTCGGCTTCGACGTGAAACTTGAGTTCGCCGAAGCCCTGCGCGCCATCCTTAACGGCCCTGGTCAACGCTTCGACAGCGTCGGGCCTGGTGATGTCTGTACTCGCTGACCAGACGAAGCGTTTGGGATATTTTGCTTGAATGGCTTTGACCTGTTCGACGGCGGTGGCGCGCGCCAGCAGGACGGCATTCGTTACGCCGCAACCTTCCATGTGAACCATGTTGGCGTCCAACCCCTGCCGCAAATGGGAGTGAATATCCAGCACCGGCCCGCCCCAAAGAGGCGCGGTTGTTGATTGCGCTTTCGTATCCACGGCGGCCAGCGTTGCAGCCAGCACTCCTAAAAATTGTCTTCGGTCAATCATGACGAAATTTCCTTTCATCTCTCTGTAGCAGATGAAACAGATGAAGTATTGCTCAACGATCCACGATAACTTCCGCCGATAAGGACGCGGCGTATAGCTGCTCAACCAACTCCGCCCGTCGTTCCAACACCGCACGCTGATTGATGTAGCCTTTACCCGTGATCTCTCCCGCGTCAATCGAGGGTGGTTCGGTCAGAAACATCGCGTGCGTGGCGCAGGTCGAACTGCCGTCGCCTTCCGCTTTCAGCTTTGCCAGGCCAGCGCGCACGCGTTCTCGCACTCGCGCATCATTCACCAGTTCCTCCACCGACAATTCATCAAGCGGTGTTTGTTCGCCCGATTCAGCGCACAGACTGCGGCAAGCGGCCAGATTCGGGAAGATCAAAAACCGAACGTCATCGCGGTCTTGTCCGGCGATGACAACGTCCTGCGCGACCGGCGAGAGCGCGGCGATGGCTTTGACGCGCAGCGCGCCGGTGTGGACCCAGATACCGCTGGTCAGTTTGAAATCTTCCGCAACGCGCCCGGCGAACTCGAGGCCTTTGGCCGGATCATCCGCGTCAACCAGGCGCGCGGCGTCGCCCATTTTGTAAAAGCCTTCTTCATCGAAGGCCGCGGCGGTCAGATCGTCGCGCCGCCAATAACCGGGCGTGACGTTGGGGCCTTTCGCCCGCAACTCGTATTTCCCGGTGTTACCCGCCGGAACCATTTTCAAAGCGGCGCCGGGAATCGGCACCCCGATGACTCCGGTGTGCGCGGCCTTGTAATGCACCAGGGTCAGGCCCGGCGCGGTCTCTGTCGAGCCATAGCCGGCGCAGATGTGAACCTGCTTGCCCAGTTCGGCTTCGGCCACTCGGTTGAGTCGCTCCCACACGGTGACGGGCAGCGCCGCCCCGCCGTAACACAGCAGCTTTAACCGCGAGAAAAAATTGCGCCGCAATTCGGCGTCGCTTTCGAGGAAAGGCAGCAGTGCGTCGTAACCGCGCGGCACGTTGTAATAGACGGTCGGCGCGACTTCGCGCAAATTACGCACGGTCTTTTCGATCAGCCCCGGCAAGGGGCGGCCTTCGTCAATGTGATACGAGCCGCCGTGCGCGAGCGCCGCGCCGAAAATGTTGTTGCCCGCCATCGTGTGATTCCACGGCAGCCAGTCCACAATGACGGGCGGCTCTTCGGTCAGAAACGGCCAGCACTGCGCGTGCGCCTGCTGGTTGGAGCAGAGCATCCGCTGCGTGTTGATGACGGCTTTCGGCTCGCCGGTCGAACCCGAAGTCAGCAGGAATTTGGCAATCGAATCAGGGCCGACGCACTCAAACGCGCGCGCCACCGCTGGCCCGTCTTCGCGCTCGAGCAGCGAATCGAAAGCCGTCGCCCTGCGCGGCAGCTTCTCGCCGTTGCGCGTGGCGACGAGTTCGAAGTCGAAATCGCTCAACGCCGCGAGCGCCGGGATAAATCGCTCGGCGTCGTCCACAAAGACCAGCTCCGGCGTGAGCAGCGAAAAGATTGTGCGCAACTTTTTGAAATCGCGCGAAACCAGTGAATACGAAGCCGACACGGGCGCGTAAGGAATGCCGACGTGCATTGCCGCGAGAGCCAGCAGCGCATGCTCAATCGAATTTTCCGACAGGATGACGACCGGGCGTTCGGAAGAAAGGTCGCGCTGCAACAACGCCGTTCCCAGCCCGCGCACCCGCCGCATCACTTGCGCAAAGCTCAGCCTGCGCCAGCCCTCGCCGTCGCGCTGCGCCAGAAACACTGCGTCGGGACGTGCCTGCGCCCAGTGTTCCAGGTGATCGCCGGTGCGGCGCGGGTAATCGCCGAGCGGTTCAGGCGAGCGCAGCACGAGCGTGCCGTCGGCGCGCCGCTCACAATCAACTTTTGCCGGAAGGAAGTTGACGGGAACGAATTCATTTGATTTCTCTGCTGGCATCTGGTGTATAGCGCCGCACGCGCCCATCTGCTCGCACAGGTGAAATTCTCTTCTTCGCCCTCACTCCATATGTTTACCTGGGCGGCGCCGGGGTTGGCGTCGGCGGCGCGGTCTCCGGTTTCACAGCGCCGCGATGACAGGTGTAGCAACTGATCGAAGGCTTTTCGCTTTTCAGATTCCTGATCTCCTTGAGCGATTCATTGTTGATCCTGGAAGTCATCGTCACCATATCGCGCGCGATTTGTTTGGCAGGCGCATCATCCTTTTCCCATGCGCCCGGCGTGTGGCAATGGTTGCATTTGACGCCCAGTGCCCTGGTCCAGCCGTTCATCACACCGGCCAGACGCCCGGCAGGCAGGTTCTTCAGAGTCTGGATGTTCTTGAAAACTTCTGCAGCAGGTTTGTCATCGCGTCCGCCCGTGTCGAACGGGTTGCTGCCTTGCGCGCCGGCATCGCGCTGGCTCATCAGTCCGAAAACAGCCAGCGTGGCGGCAAAGACAAGAGCAAAAACAGATCGAAAGGTTTTGTTAGGCATGCCTTTTCTCCTGATTGAATATGATTCGTCTCTGTTCAAAAGGACAGCTTGCTCAGACCGGCTTTGAGTGGCCGCCGCGTCCCGCGCCAGACGAATTCTCCTTCCACACCTTGTGGCAAACTGACTTCCGCATTCAGCTTTCCACCGACGAGTTTCAAACTCACCGCTATTTCCCCTTTGGGATGCGGGATCGAGCCGGAGGCTTGCGTCAGTTTGCCGAGATGCGGACGAATAGAGACGCGGTTGAATCCCGGCGCTGCCGAGTCAATGCCGAGTACGGTGCGGAAGAGTTCAAAGTTCGGACTCGCGCTCCAGGCGTGGCAATCGGAGCGCGACGGCTCAGGCGTCTCGGCCCACGTCGTCAGGCCGAGCGCGAGCATCTTGTCCCATTCGCCGAGCAGGTCAAGGTAACGGTCGCCTTCCCCCACCTGGTTCACCGCCGAATGCAGGTAGTGGCGGAAATAGTATGTGCATTGGGTCAGCGACGAATCGCTCAGCAGACGATTGACGAGCGCGCGTGCCTCATTGCCCTCGATAGCGCGGGCGAGAACCGCGAGCGAGTTGGCCTGCTGCGAGAATACTGTTTTGGCGGGCGTATCGGCGAAAAGTTGTCGCGTCGAGTCCCAGTAAAGCTGTCGGATGGTCGCGCGCAACCTGGCGGCTTCTTCGCGGAATTCAGCCGCCTGTCGCTTCGATCCCAGGGACTCCTCAAGGTCAGCCGCCCAGTCCAGCGCGAGCAGGTGCTGAAGGTCAATCACGGCAGAAGAGCCGTCGTTCACCATCGGCGGCACGCCCATCGTCTGTTGCCACGCCCAGTCCACATAGTTCCACCAGGGCAACTGCCTGAGCGACCCGTTCGGGGCCTGGTATTTCGCAAAAAAGCTGAGGACGGCGCGCACACCGGGCAGCATCTCGCGCACGAACGCGGCGTCGTCCTGATACCACCAGTAATCGTGAACCATCCCAATCCACCAGAGAGAAAACGGCGGGATGTATTGTTGCTGTCGCGTCGGGGCGCGGCTCATCGTCGCGCCTTCGGCGGTGCGCGAATCGTTGATCTGGGCAATCGCGTTCTTCATCAGCCGCGCGTCGCCTGCGTTGTAATACGAAACGAGCCCCTGAATGCGCGTGTCACCCACGTACTGCAACTGCTCGTAGTACGGGCAGTCCATGTAAGTCTCATGCGCGCACAGCCGCGCCGTGCGCCATCCGACTTCAAGGATTTTGTTGAGCCGCCCGGAACCCGCCTCGAATTTCGCTTTCAGCTCGAAAGGGTAGCCGGTATAGACGCCATGCAAATCTTCGATTGTCAGCGGCTCCTCTTTTGTCACAATTTTCAAATCAATGTAGCGGTAAGTGCGCCACCAGAGCGGCCGGAACAGACGGCGGTTGGCGCCGTCGCTCGTGAAAATGTCGTAGCAGCCAATAAACTCCTTGCCCTCGACTTCGTTACGGTTCCCCTTGCCACCCGCCCCGGGAGCGAAGAGCGATTCCGCGTAGCCGAGTTCGATGATTGCGCCCTTGCCGCCGCTCACGATCAACTCAGGGAAAGCAGTTGTCAGATGCGACTGGTCGAGCAGCAAGCGTGCCGTCGTATTCGCAGGGATACTGAGAGCGGCTGGCTGTTGTGGGAAACCAGCGGGTATGCTCACGCCGCGCGCCTGCCGCACCACGGCAAGCCGCTGCGGCTTCTCTTCCATCAGCGGAATGTTGCGCGGCACGAGCAGCCAGCGATTGGGTGCGTCGCGCGAATCGCGCGGAGCGCCCCGCCAGCGGCCATCCGTCTGCGCCGCTGCCCAACCTGAATCATCGAATTCCGGCTGTTGCCAGCCCCACGGATAACTCGCCCCGTCCACCTTGTCCCCTGGCCCCGCGACAAAATAGCCGCGCATCTGTGCGTGCGTGTAATGCAGCGGCTGATAGGCCGTATTGCGTATGCATCGCCATTGGGTGTTCGTATCAACAATGCGCTCAGCTTCGGTGTCGCCCTGCAACAGGAAGGCAGTACGATCCGTAACCTGCACTTCCGGCGCGTATTGACCGAAGTTCCACACCACCGCCGCGATGACGTTCTTTCCGGCTTTCAGGTGCGGCGCAATATCAATTGTCTCAAACCGCCAGTGGTTCAAGTCTCCGCGCGCCGGCCCCCACACAATACGCTCGCCGTTCACAAAAAGCTGATAGCGGTTGTCGCCGGTGACGTGAATGACGAACGATGACGGCCTGGACTGAAGCTCGAAGGTGCGGCGGAAGTGATACACGCCGTAATCGAACGGCGATACGTTCGGCACGGTGATCCAACGCGCGCTCCAGGTTTTTGTGAGCAGCTCGGGGTTGATGCGTGGAGTTTCGTCGTTACCTGCGAAGGGGCTTGTCTCTCCGACTGCCCCGACCAATAGCCACGCGAAAAGAATCGCCGGACGTAACAGGTGTAAGCGGTTCATCTCTTACTCCTTGGTTCCAATCAATGCGATCCTCCTTTCCGGTTGACTATGCAAGCTGCTGCCACAGCAACCGCTCTTCCCGACAGGGGTCGTTGACGACCCTGCACTCCGCATCCAGAAACATGGTCGCACGCGTCTCCAATGTGTAGGCGGGCCAGTTCGGGATTTCGTCGTGCGTGGGGTTGCTCGTGCGCGCGAAAGCGGCCCAGGCACGGCTCATATTGCGCGCCGCCCTGAACCGCTCCCGGCGCTGGCTGCGGACGCTCTCCGGGTGGTTGAACTTGAAAGCAATCTCCAACGCGTGCGCGGCTTTGGTCGGATAGGTGACGCCTTGCGCTGCGGGCGTCTCCGATTCGAAGGTGAACAGGTACATAAACACCGGAGCGCCCCTCTGTGCCACCTTGCGCTCGGCCAATGTGATGGCGTTGTTCCACATCATGCGGGCGGTCGTAATCGCCACATAGAGGTCAGTGGGCGAAGCGCCGGGACGGCTCTTGCGGTACCCCTCAATCACACGAGCGGTATTGTCTCGCAGACTTGGCTCAAGCGCTTTTTGCAAACCCGCATCGTCCAACGAGAAGAGATGGGGCATTCCCCGCATGAAGAAAACCGCCTCGTCTTTATTGGTCCCGACCAGGATGGGAATGTTCACGGCGGAGGGCGGTGCCACCGGGTCAAACGGATGAGCCGGAATGAAATGGCCATCCACCGCCGGGCTGAACGCGAAACTCGCGCCGGACATCGGTCGAATCGCCCCTGTGCCGCCCGGACGTGGATTCGCGCCCGGTGCGGGCATTTGCACCGCCAGCAGTTGTTCGGCAGGCACTTTGAGCAGTTCGCGGGCGCGGCTCTTGTCCAATCCCAATCGGCTGAGCGTGGCCAGCGTGACCTCCGCCGCGGCCTCCTTCGTCCGCAGCCGCAGCGTCGCGCCGCTCTCGATGCTGGCCTTGTGGAAATTGCCTTTAGCCGCGGGCAGGCCGACCAGTGTGCTGGTCTTTGCGCCGCCGCCCGATTCGCCCCAGATCATAATGTTGTTCGGGTCACCGCCGAATGCCTCTGCATTTTCGCGTACCCAGGCCAGCGCCGCCGCAATGTCCAGCATCCCCGCCGCGCCCGAAGCCGCATACTCTTCACCAAGCAAGTCGCCGAGATAAATATAGCCGAACAGATTCAGCCTGTGATTGTGCGTGACCACGACCACGTCATAGCTCCTCGCCAGCGAGGCGCCGTCGTGCGAAATGTTTTGCGGGTACGGATCAGCACCGCCGTTGCCGCTGGCGAACCCGCCCCCGTGCGAATAGAACATAATCGGGCGGCGCTTGCCGTCGCGCAGCCCCGGCGTCCAGACGTTGAGAAACAGGCAGTCTTCACTTGACGCGGCGGGCTTCCAGTCCCTGGGCCACGCCGGGTCTGGATTCTGCATCGCTTGCGGCCCGTAACTCAACGCATCTCTCACCCCACCCCACGCTTTTAATTTAGGCGGAGCCTTGAAGCGATTCTCGCCCGCAGGCGAGCCAGCGTAGGGCACGCCTTTGAAGATATTGAGTCCGTCCTGCAGAGCGCCGCGCAACTGACCATGCGTGGTTTTGGTGATGACAGTCTTTTCAGGTTTCGTCTGTGCCCGGAGCGTCGGGGCCACCAACAGGCCACCCAGCGCTGACATCCCGTACAGAAATGCCCTGCGGTCGAGTTCGCCGGTCAGCTTTGAACTGGTGCGATGCATACACGTATTCCTTTCGTTATTTCGCCTGGCCTTGTGATACGGAATCAGATTGTAAGCGGGGTTGCTTCCCTTTTCATTCATTCTTGCGGAGGCTTTGAGTCCAGCGACTGTTTAGTCACCGCCTGTCGCTTCAGGAAGTCAATGTTTGCCCGGATCTTCAATTCGCGCAGCCGCTGAAGCTCCGCCAACGCCTTTTGCTGTTCCGCCGCATTGCCGAGCGCCCGCTGCGCCTGGGCGAGATGAAACCAGGCCACCTCGTTCGCCGCGTTGAGCGCAATCGCCTTGCCGAGCGGCGCGAGTGACTGTTCGGCCTTGCCTAAACTCACCAGCGTGCGCCCAAGCGCGACCAGCGCCTCTTCAAAGTCCGGGTAATGCCTGACGGCCTGTGAAAACAGTTCCAGCGCGCGGTCCAGGCGCGCCGACTTGCGATGGATTTCGCCCGCTTCATAGGCCGCGTCGGCGTTGGTCGGATCAAGTTGCAATTCCTGCTCGAAGGCTTTCAGGGCTTCGGCTTCGGAAGCGGCGTCGTCCGTGGAGCGCGCCCGCGCGAGCAACACGCGCCCGATGCGGTAATGAACGCCGGGACGGTTGGGCTGAAGCGACAAGACTCCCTTATATTCCTGAATTGCGGTCTCGGTGCGCCCCAGGCTTTCATTCGCTTCACCCGCGGCCAGGTGCAGCCAGAGCGAATCCGGCGCGACCTCTGCCAGCTTCACGGTCGAAAGATATGCGTAGTTCCCGAACAGACGCCCGGCGTGGTAGAGTACTTCCGGGTCTTTGGGATAAAGCCTGGTCAATTCCAGCGCGACTTCGACGGCCTTGTCGTCCTGCTGCAAGCCTGTGTAGACGCGCAGCAGTTGCAGGCCGCTCGACCGCTTCAGCGTTTGATCGGCCGTGCGCTTGAATCCCTTTTGCAGCACGGGCAGAGCCTCTTCGTACTGCCCAAGCTCCGAGAGCGACATCGCCAGCAGCACATCCAGATTCGGCAGCGTCGGTTTGAGCTTGAGCGCACGACGCAGCGGCACGACGGCTTGCTCGAATTTGCCCTGTTGATAGTAGATGATTCCGAGGCGGGCATGGACTTCAGCCGTGTTCGGGGCGAGTTCACGCATTTTTTCGTAGGCTCTGGCGGCCTCGTCGTAGCGCTGCTCGGCCAGCGCCTTTTCACCTTCCTGCGAATACCGCTGCAACAGGGCGGAACTGGCTTGTTGGGCCAAAACAGAAATAGCCGGCAGGCACAGAAGTATCATCAATCTAAGCAACATCGGTTTCCCCATTAAGGAAATTCGCCCGACGGGTCCGGAACAAACACGGCGGGCGAATTTCCTCAAGTATAAACCTGCTGCCGTCACCAGATAAACTTCGCTCCGAGTTGATTGATGCGTGCAGGTCGGGTGCTGGTGATCTGCCCGAATTGCGGGGATGTCACGTTCGTTGACACGCCGAGGAACTGCGTGTGGTTGAAGGCATTGAATGACTCCAATCGTAGCTGAAAGCGCAGTTGCTCCGTGAGCGCGAAGTTCTTGAACAGGGACAGGTCGAAGTTGTTGATGCCCGGCGCGCGCAGAATGTTGCGGCCGGAGCTGCCGAAGACGCCTGCCGCTGTTTGCGCGAAGGCGCTCTTGTTGAACCACGAGGTGATAGTGCCGGTGGCGCCGCCCTTCGGGTCGCCGACGAGGTTCGCCCGGTTAGTCCCGAAGGTGTCGAGGAGGCCGCCGACGTCAGCCGCCGTGATCGTGATCGGGAATCCCTTCTGGAACGTGGCGATGCCGTTCACCTGCCAGCCGCCAACAACTACATCTGCCGCTTTGTTGAGGCTGCCGCCGTAACGCTTGCCGCGCCCGAAGGGCAGGTCATAGATAAAACTGGCCACCAAACGATGATCAACGTCGAAGTCCGACCGCCCGCGATCACGCTTCGGGTCGTGATTGTTCAGGAAGCCCTGCCAGCCGTTGAACTGCTGCCCGCCGATGCCCGCGGCTGCGGACTTGGTGTCGAGACTCCTGGCCCAGGTGTAAACCACCGTCGCGGCCATCGTGGTTGTGCGGCGCTCGAACTTGACGTTCATCGCGTTGTAGATCGAATTGCCCGACCAGTCGCTGTCAATGAAGACAGCGAAGTTGGGAAAAGGCTTGCGGGCTGCCACCGAGTTCCGCGGATCGGTCAGCGGAATGTTGGGATTGGGTGGCAGCGCTTGCGCGATGTTGCGCCGCATCAACAGGTGCGTGCCCTTGTTGCCGATGTAGTTCACCTCAAGGGTCGTATTGCTGGCGATCTCGCGTTGCACCGACAGCGACCACTGCTGGACGTAAGGGTATCTCGGCTCCGGCGATACCATGACTGCGATGAAGCTGTTGGCGGCTGCCGTTACCGGCCCCGCGGCAAAACTGGGGAACAGAGTGTCGGTCGTCACAAGGGGAGTAGTAGTGATTGACTGCTGGATAGCGGCCCGGCTGACATACGGGTAGATGTCCGCCGAACCGTCAATCTCACGGTTTTCGGCGGAGTCGTAGAAGAGACCGTAGCCGCCGCGAATCACGGTCTTCTCGAAGGGCCGGTACGCGAAGCCGAACCGAGGGGCGAAGACATTCTTCGGTGCGTCGGCAGGGGTACGCCGCCCGGCATACTTGTAGATGCTGCCGTCGCCGATGATGCCCTTATCGACCAGAGTCTTGTCGGCCACCAGGAACCCGCCTCTGGGATTGGACAGGTCCCGCCAGCCGAAGTGGTCATTCGTTTCGTAAGGCGCGGTGCGGTAGTCATAGCGCAGCCCCATGTTCAGAGTGAGCCGAGTATTCACTTTCCAGTCATCCTGGAAGAAGGGCGCTATGTACTGAAAGTTATACTGGCGCGGATTGCCCGCCCGGCTGGGATCGCTGAAGGGAGACGGCTGAAAGGCGGTCGCGCCTGAAAAGTAGCCGAGCAGAAAATCCGCGACCGGGTTGCCGGTGAAACTGCCGTTGAAGGTGAAATCGCCGAGGAAATCCGCCGCCACGTCCCGATTCAGTTTCCAGCGGCGGTAATTGACGCCGAAGTTCAGGGTGTGAGAACCACGGTTCCAGGTCGTCGTGTTGCCGATGTCCCACATCGGCTGGTTGCTCGTGGTGTAATCATTAACCGCGCCTCCGACGCGCGCGAGCCCGCCGACGGCAAAGGCTATGCCCGGGTAGCCCCGTTGCGTGTCACTCAAGGTGTTGGTGAAGACGCCCGTCAGCTTGAGCGCGGCGATATCCGCCTGATCCGCCGTCGGACCGTTCTGGTTGGCGGTGGCCCCGATATAACCGAAGCGGAACTGGTTGAAGAGCGTCGGGCGGATGGGCAGTGAGTGCGAGACCTGCCAGTTCGTTGATTTCTGAATGAAGAAGTTATCTCCGAGCGGCGTGATGCTGCCGGTAGAGGTGTTGGTGTAGTCCGCCTTCGTGTAGCGCCCGAAGACCGTGCCCCACTTGCCCAGGTTCTGATCACCCCGGACGGTCAACTGATCCGTGTCGTTGGGCAGTGTCCGGCCCAGGACGTAGTTGCCTTGTGAGAGATTGGCATTCGGGGCCGGGAAGAACTTCGCTCGCGCCAGGTTGGCCAGGCGCGAAAAACGCGACTGCGGGATGGTGTTGTTTGCAAAAGGCTGGCCCGTCAGCGGGTCAATAATGGTGGTCGTGAACCGCCCTGCCAACTGATCGGGAGTCGGGACGTTGTTGAAGCTTTGGAATCCCCTGCGAATACGCGCCCCTTCATAGTTGACCAGCCAGAAGCTCTTGTCGCGCCCGTTGTAGAGTTTCGGGACCCAGACCGGGCCGCCGGCGACGAAGCCGAACTGATTCTGGCGCAGCTTCGATTTCCGATTTCCGGCCAGATTATTGAAGTAGTTGTTGGCGTCGAGCGCGTCGTTGCGCCCGAACCAGAACGCCGTGCCGTGCAGGTTGTTTGTCCCGGTCTTGCTGACGATGTTGATCTGATTGGCGCTGAAGCCGTACTCCGCCGAATAGGTCGTGGTTTGCTCCTTGAACTCCTGGATGGCATCCACCGATAAGATGACGGCTGGCGTGCCCAGGGCCGTATCGGTATTTGACGTCCCGTCAAGCGTGTAGTTGTTCGAGGTCGGGCGGGAGCCGTTGATGCTGATGGCGTTGCCCGCGCCCTGGCGCATCGTGCCCTGCTCGCCGGCCGTCTCGACCGCGCCCGCGCCAATAAACAACAGTTGCAGGAAGTTCCGTCCGTTCAATGGCAGATCATTGACCTGTCGTCGAGTGACGATCTGTCCGATTGAGGCGGACTCACTGTCGAGCGCTACGGCGCTCGATTGTACTTCGACGACGTCCGTCACCGTGCCGGTTTTCAGTGTGTAATCGAGACGTGCGACCTGCTCCACCTGCAACACCAGACCGGTTTGCAGGACCGGCTTGAATCCATCCTTCTGAATCGAAACCTGGTACGAACCCGGCTGCAGCGACGGGACCGTAAAGTAGCCTTCCTCATTCGAGGAAGTCTCGCGCTTGAATCCGTTGCCTTCGTTGGTAACCGTGACCCTTGCTTTCTGGATGACCGCGCCGCCTTGATCGCTGATGCGGCCTGTAATCTGCGCGGTCTGGCCAGAAGCGGTTGCGCCAAAGGCCACCAGGGTCACAACGGCGAACAAAATTCTGCTGATGCGATGGTTTGACATGATCGTCCTCCTGTGTTTCTGGATCGAATGGAGTGAACTGCGAATTACGAGGCGCCGCAGATTGCGCGAGCCTGCGGGCGTCTCGGTTTTCCTGAACCCCCGTGGTCTTACTTGTGACCGTCCTGTTCCAGCGCCAGACGGGCGTCGTCGAGTTGAGCGAGCGCTTGCAGCATCCGGCGCGCCGCCTCTTCCGGCGAGGCCGCAATTGTTTGCCCGGAATTGAACAGGCGGTAGCTCAATCGCTGAACCTGTTCGACGGCTTTGAAAAGCTGCATCACCCGCGCCTTGCGCGTCCCTTCCGCAGGTTGAGGCGAGGGGGCCGCCCCGCTCTGTGTCCTGGCGATGGAGACGAGCGCCGGCTCCAACAGCGTTCTCAGATTGCGACTTCGTGTGTTGATTTCAGCGAGGTGATTGCCGATGACTTCGCGCAGCCGCGCAGCCGCCGCCCCGCTGATTTGTTCGTCCGGGCTGTCATCGAAGCGCTCCGCCAGACGGCGCAGCGCCCAGCCATTGGCCAGCGCGGCTGAGGATTCGGCGAAAGCGCTGTTGGCCAACTGCGCGATCCGGCGGTTGATGGCCGCTGCGTCTTCCGGCGCGGCGGCACGTTCGGCGAAGTAGCGAACCAACCGGCGCTCAAACAGATTGACATTGGCGGGTGCCGAGTCGCCGTTCGCTTCGGGAGGAGGCGCGATCGTCGCCGGCAACTGCGCCGGAGCGGCCGGGGCTGTTGCCTCATCAAACGTCTGAATCCGCGCGGCGACGAACGGGATCCCTTTCAGCGCCGAAATCAGCTCACGCTTTCGTTCGGGCGTCTCGACTTGTCCGCGCACGACGATCCGCTCATTCGACTCGCGCGCGATTTCGATCTGTTCGCCGAGATCGGCCTTCAATTGGTGAAGCGCGTAGAGCGCCGCGACTTCAGCATTCTGCAATTCGGCTCTGGTCGGGAGAGGATTCGCCAACGGCGGAGTCTCTGTCGCCGGAGGGGGCGCAGCCGGAATTCGCGTCGCCGTGGGCGCGGGCGCGGGCTCCGTGAAGACAGTGAGGGCGGCCAGCGGAATCACTTCATAAGCCGTCTCACTCAGTTCATATTCGCGGATTTCATTCTCGCCCCGCACCTTCAACGACTGCGCCTGTGGACGCCAGTCGCGCCCGCCCACAACCAGCGATGCTTCCGTGATCTGCCCGACGGCAATCGCAGTGGCCGCAGAGACACGTAGCGTCAGAGTCTCGCCCGCTTCCGTTTGCGAGCGGGAAACCTCTTCACGTTTCGCCGCCAGCGACTGCCGCCACGTCTGAAACGCAGCGACCGAGAGCGGTTGCTGCGGGTTCATGCGGTTGGCTCGCAACACTTCCATCAACTCCGACGCCAGCGTCGGATCATCCGATTGGCGCACCGGCCCTTCCGTCGCTTTCCCCGCGGATTGCCGGAACCGCGAATTCGTTGTATCGCGCCAAAGCTCCCACGTCGCACCGCGCGCACCGCGCCTGATCCGCAGCTTCTGGTAGACCACCGGCTGCGCCGTCGCGCGCAGTTCCCGCGCCTGTGCCTCACTGGCTTTCTGCAGGAGTTCGCTCGCCGTGACCACCGGGACGCGATCCGACCAGGTATGAAGCGCAACGGCGACAAAAGACGCCACGAGACACGCCATCGCCCACACCAGCGGACGCGGAAGCGCCGCCAGACGCGCGGCGGGAAAAATACGTCTCCCCGAATCGTAGAGATGCGCCAGCCACGACCGGTTGCCCAGTCGCTCGCGTAAATCCTCGAGCCGCCTTCCGAACCTCTTCTCGTCCGACGGCGGCGCGGCGAGTGAACGCAGCGCTTCGTCGCGGTATTTGACGAACGCGAAGACCGCCTCCTGCACACGGTCGGCGTTCATCCGGCATGACCAGCAGGCGGTCAAATGCTCCTGCACCAGCGCGGCCTCTTTCGGCGGAAGTTCACCGTCCAGATACAGAAGCAGCCTTCCTTCCGGTAAATGGCCTTCCGCCGAATGGCCGTCGTTTTCATCCCAGCATGTCATTTCACTTCTCCGCTCAATTCTCCGGATCGATCTTCATCAACTTGCGTAACGCCCGCTGCAGGAATTCGCCCACCGTTGAGGTCGCGACACCGAGAATCTCGCCGATCTCGCGGTAACGCAGCCCCTCGGCACGCAACAACAGACACTGTAGCTCCTGCGCCGACAGCCATTCGAGCGCCGCGCCCAGCCGCGCCAGCCGCTCGCGCTCGATCGCGCGTTGTTCGGGATTGAGCGCCGGATCCGGCAGGCGCGAGCAAACTCCATCCCAGGCCGACTCATCAAGCTGCGCCAGACGCTGATGCTTCTGCCGCTCATCGAAAGCCAGATTGTGCGCGACGCGAAAGACCCAGAGGCGCACATTCTCGACCGTGCGACCACGATGCAGATGCTCGTACAGCCGCAGGAAGACCTCCTGCGTCAGATCGTCGGCGGTCGGCGCATCGCCGAGAAAGGCCATCAGGTAGTAGTAAACCGGCAACCGCAGCGCCTGAAAAATCCGCGTGACCTTTTGCTCGAGCGTCTCATTCTCCCGCATCAGAGCAGTCCCTTCCGGTTCCAGACACAGTTCACCCGTCGCGCCCTCAAGCGGATTCCGGTTGAAAAGACGAAGCGCCATTGCTGTACTCTAAACGGTTGAATTGGAGATTACGTCTGCTATGAACAAAGACTGCCGCGCAGCTTTTTTAACGACACGTCCACAAAAAAGAGTGGGTTTTTAGTTGAATAAATAACGGGTGATCCCTGAACCGCCCTGAGCAAAGCGCGGCCGGTAGTCCCGGTTTTCGGACCGCACTACTTTTTGACCCCCGGAGGGCTTTTCGTAACCCGGGGAACCACTCCTCAATCCTGTTTTCACATTTTGTCGCTCGAATAAGCCGGGAAAGACGTGCGCACTATACTCCTGCCAATCCTGACCTTCAAGCGCACTATATCCCGGGCCCGAAACGAATAATCGTCCCGCCCCTGTCCCGGAAGATTATTGGGGGGGGTGGTGTCTGAAGCTTGTTGCGCTGCTGGACAGAAAAGAGAAGCGCACTATACTGCGCTATATGAAAGCAGAGCAGAAAGAGAAGGAAGCCTTGCTTGCCCGCCTCGGCGCGCGCGTGCGCGCCTTACGTCTGGCTGACGATCTGACCGTCGGGGAATTCGCAAAACGCACGTCGCTCTCACCGCGCTTTATCAATCAACTCGAGGCCGGGACGGGCAACATCTCGGTCGCACGGCTGGCGCAGATGGCGGCGGCGTTGGGACGCACATTGCCTGAATTGCTGCCGCCGCCCGAGACCGATCACAGCCTGCGCGCCGAAGTCTGGCGTTCGCTCGCCGACTGCGATGACGGAGACCTGCACGGGTTGCGCCAATGGCTGGCTGAGAGAAACGACCGCGGCGCCCTGCCGCGTTACATTGCGTTGATCGGCATCCTTGGCGCGGGCAAATCCACCGTCGGCCCGTTGCTGGCTAAACAATTGAAGGCCGACTTCGTCGAACTCGATCACGAGATCGAAGAGGCCGCCGGAATGCCCCTCGCCGACCTCTTCGCCACGCACGGCGAAGGTTATTACCGCACGCTTGAACACGGATCGCTGGCCCGGCTCTTCGCCGCTTCGCGCGGCGGTGTGTTTGCGCCGGGCGGCTCAGTCGTCACTGACCCTGAAAGCTGGAACCTGGTCAAACAGCGCTGCTTCACCGTCTGGCTGCATGCGACGCCGGAAGAACTGATGAAGCGAACGAAGCGGAAAGGCAATCAGCGTCTGCTCAGCCGCCCGTCCGTGATGACCGATATGAAAAGCCTGTTGTCTCGCCGCGAACCACTCTATGCCGAATCGCAATTGACGATCAAAACCACGGGCAAGACGCCAGCAAAGATAGTACACGAGATTCTCAACGCCCTTGATTCCTTGCGAAGGGATCCTGGGAGGGCAAAAGGCCGCGGTACCCGCCGGCGTCTCTCCTGAGCGTCTGCCCGGAAGTCGGACGGCCGGGCAGTCATTCAGCCGCACCTGACAAGCGGCGCGAAAATATCATCCGGGAAACCGGCGGGGTCGGCGGCAGCTGGAGTCCCGGGCCGCCTGCACCCTGCCCCCCGGAGGCGCAGTGAGACAATCGTTCAGGGTCATTACGGCGGCAGCGACGCACCCGAAGCGGCGGCCGGCTCACGGCCGGCAGCCCCCTCAGGCAGACCGCGGGGGGCAAATCACCCTCCCCGGGATCAGGCCAGCTGCTTCTTCACCGGCAGTTCCCGGATTCTTTTCCCGGTCGCCGCAAAGATCGCGTTACAGATCGCCGGCGCCATCGGCGGGACGCCGGGCTCGCCGACGCCCGCCGGCGCCGCGTCACTGTTGACGATGTGGACGTTGGTCACCAGCGGCGCCTGGTTGATGCGCGCCACCGGGTAGTCGCTGAAATTCGACTGCTGAATGCGCCCGCCCGCGGCGGTGATTTCGCCCATCAGGGCGATGCTCGTGCCGAACACCGCCGCGCCTTCAAACTGCGCCTTCACGCGCTCCGGGTTGATGACCCGCCCGGCGTCCAGCGCGATGTCGACGCGCGGGATCCGGACCTCACCCTTGTCGCTGACTTCGACCTCGACTACGGTCGCGACGTAAGTCAGGAAGCTGCGGTGCGCCGCGATGCCCAGCGCCCGCCCGGCCCCGGGCTTCCTGCTCGCCCAGCCTGACTGCCGGGCGGCCAGCTCGATCACATGGCGCAGCCTCGCCGTGTCGAACGGGTACTTCGGGTTGTTCCGGCCGCCCTGCCTGAGCCCCTCTTTGCCGAAGTCGATGACGCGAGGCGGGCCGATCAGGTCGAGCAGGTATTCGACCCGGTCCCGCCCCGCCACCGCGGCCAGTTCGTCCGTGAACGACTGCACGCCGAACGCGTGGTAGATGTTCGCGACCGAGCGCAGCCAGCCGATGCGGACGTGGGCCCTGGCGGGGCCGTTCTCCACCCGCAGGTTCGGGATCGGGTAGGGGATGTCGGTCCAGCCCATGCTGAGCTGGAAGCCGCCGTACTGCTCGTCCGGATTATTCTGCATGGCGATCGGCGGGAAGACGCTCCGCTGCAACCACGCCGTCGGCAGACCCTTCTCATTCACGGCGGCTTTCAGGTAAAGGCCGGCGGGCGAATGGAAGTAATCGAATTGCACGTCGTCCTCGCGGCTCCAGACGATCTTCACCGGCCTGCCCACCTGTCTGGACAGGAGTGCCGCCTCGGCGACGTAATCCGGTTTCGACTTGCGCCCGAACCCGCCGCCGAGCAGGGTGACGTGGCAGGTGACGTCGTCCCTGCTGATGCCCAGGGCCTTGGCGACCGTGTCCTGCACCGCCTGCGGGTTCTGAGTGGCGGCCCACGTCACGACCTTGCCGTCCTTGAATTCGGCCACGGCGGCGGGCGGCTCCATCGGGGCATGCGCGAGCATCGGCGTGTAGTAGGACGCCTCGATGACCTTGCCGCCCCTGGCGAACTCCGCGTCCACATCGCCCAGTTCGCGCGCCACCTGGCCGGGCCTCCGGGCGGTTTCGAGCAGACTCTGCTTATAGGCTGCCGAATCGTAGGTCGCATGCTCGCTCGGATTCCATTCGACCTTGAGCCCCTGGCGCCCCTTCATCGCCGCCCAGCTGTTATCGGCGACGACCGCGACGCCGCCCAGCGCCTTGAAGCCGTAGGGGGGCTGCGCCGGCTCGATCACCACGACCTGCCGTACGCCCCTGACCTGCTTCGCGCCCGCGTCGTCATAAGTCTTGAGCGTGCTCCCCAGCACCGGCGGGCGCTCAATCGAGGCATAAACCATGCCCGGCATCCGCGCGTCGATGCCGAAGACACCTTTGCCTGTGACAAGGTCGTCGAGGTCAACGATCGGCACGTCCCTGCCGATGTAGCGGAACTCGGCGGGCGTCTTGAAGCGCACCGCGTTCTGATTCGGGGCGGTGGCCGTCGAGGCCAGCGGGACGAGTTCGCCGTAGGAGAGCCTGCGCCCGGTCCTGTCGTGGACGACGAAGTGCTGCCGGCCATGACACTCCTCCTCGGGCACGCCCCATTTTCCGGCCGCCGCGTGTTCGAGCGTGGTGCGGGCCGCAGCGCCCGCCGCCCGCATGGCGTCGTAGAAGTCGCGGACCGAACACGACCCGTCGGTGTTCTGCGAGCCGTACTTCACGTCGCCGACGGCCTGCACGACGCGGACGCGGCCCCAGTCGGCCTCCAACTCGTCGGCCACGATCATCGGCAGGCAGGTCCGGGCGCCAGTGCCCATCTCGGACCGGTGCGCGACAATCAGCACACTCCCGTCCGGCTCGATGCCCAGGTAGACGCTCGGCTGCCAGATTTTTGCATCGCCCGCGGTCGCCGCCTGTTGCGCGTGCGCGGACGAAGTCGGGGCGAGCCGCGCGGCGACGATGAAAGCCCCGGCCGAGAAGAACCGGCCGAGAAAGTTGCGCCGTGAAACACTGGTGATCTCAATCATGACTTCACCCCCGCGGCCAGCTTGATCGCCTGCCGGATGCGCTGGTAGGTCCCGCACCGGCAGATGTTGCCCCGCATCGCTTCATCAATGTCCTTGTCGGTCGGCTTCGGCCTGCTCAGGAGCAGGGCCGCCGCCTGCATGATCTGCCCCGACTGGCAGTAGCCGCACTGCGGCACGTTGCAGGCCTTCCATGCCTTCTGGAGCGGGTGTTCGCCGCCTGCCGCCAGCCCCTCGATGGTGGTAATGTTCCTGCCGGCGGCGGCGCTCATCGGCGTGAGGCAGCTGCGCGTCGCGCTGCCGTTGACGTGTACGGTGCAGGCGCCGCACAGCCCCATGCCGCAGCCGAACCTGGTGCCCGTGAGCTGCAGTTCGTCGCGTAAGAACCAGAGCAGCGGCATCTCCGGATCGCCGTCAAAGCGCCTGGTTTTCCCATTCACTGTCAGTTGGATCATCGCCTTCTCCTTCGTGACGTCAGTCCCGAAAATAAGAGAGGGAGTAAAGGTTGCCTGGGGAAGGGGAGGTCTGTCCGGGCCTGTCTGGAGGGATCGTTCGACTGCGGGCCTGAACGGGATAAATGTATCCGCCGGTGACTACCGGCGCAAGTGGTTTGTCGCACCTGTGGCAGGTACGCTGGCGGCCGTGCGAACTGCGATCAGGCAGAAGATCGTTGCAGAGCTGTGTGAGCGGTTGCAGTGATGGTGCAAGCCTGCTGAGAGCGCCTCTGCCACCGAATTTCTGACACTCCATCAGCAAGGTCGCAGTCCGGCCGCTGAAGGCCGTAACCCGGGTTGCGGGTTTCAGACTGTGCGGAAAGATTCGCACCGGACTGCGTTGTTTTCCTGAGCAGGCAAAGCCGGCTCAATGACCAGTAATTCTTCCGGCCTCCACACGGAGGAATGATGATGGCGCTGGTCTGCGCCTCATCGCCCTGCTCCGTGACCTGAGTTCTCTCCGGGAAGTTACGCTGCCTGCGGGACCGCCGGCAAAATGCTCTTCAGCCTCGGGCAGCCGGGAGTGACTGCCAAAGTCTGCGGGAAGAACCGGGTCGGGAGATTTGTCGTCCGTACTCGTCACGTTCACGGCTCCCCGCTCACTGCCGCGAATTCCGGCCACGTTCCGCCTTACGCTCACACCGGCTCAGGAATTCCGCGATGTGCTGTTCGCTGTATCTGACCTTACGGCCGATGCGGAAGTACAGCAGCCTGCCGTCACGGCGCAGCCGCCACGCGGTCACGCGCGAGATGCCCAGCCGTTCGGCCAGTTCAATTTCGCTCAGGGTAATCAGCACCTGCTCCTTATTGCTTTCCATAAAACTTACCTGCCCAAAGAATTTCGTTGCCTCGCTCCGGGACTCTGTTGAACCGACCCTTTCACCATTCGGTTTCAGAGTTACGGGGCCGTTCTGATTCGCAGCAATCCTGCGTAAAGGAGGACGGCGGAGCGAGGAAGTTATCTGAAGAGTGTGCAAATAAAAGCTCTTTGAAACCAGACAGATGACCTGAGATTCAGCGTCGGGATCGCAATCACCGCGCGGTGATTGCAGAGTAGGAGCATGGCTACCAACCAGACTCCGACTGATCCCGACGCGCTCCTGAGCTTAGTCGAACGGGTCAAGGAAAACTACCAGGCGCCACCACCAGAGCCGCCCAGGCGTGGCAGGAGGCGTGACTTCCCGGCGCTCTCCTTCTTGCTGCTGGCCGCGGCTTTGCCCAAAAAGTGAGACGCAGGCACAGTATGCAGGGCCACAGTGCCTGCGGCATTCAATCTTTTGTGGCCACTCATGACTTTTTGGGCAAAGCCCTGGCCATCCACGACCTGTGTTACGACCGAGGTATTCCGGTGTGGTGCGGCGGCATGCTCGAATCAGGCATTGGCCGGGCGCACAATCTCGCGCTGGCCAGCCTGCCGGGTTTCACGCTGCCCGGCGACATCTCGGCCAGCTCCCGTTATTTCGCGCGCGACGTGATCATTCCGGAGGTGAAGGTGGCCGCCGATGGCACGGCGGAGGTGCCGGGTGGCGCGGGGCTTGGGTTCGAAGTTGATCTCGACTATATTGAGAGTTGTACGGAGAAGGTCGAGCAGATCGAACGAAAAAGCTGATCGGAGGTGCAGGGATGAGCAACTCTGCCTCGCGCAGGAAGGCACGCAATGATTTCAGTCGGAATGGTATCAAGGCTCCCCCGACGGCCATTGAAACCCGTTTCGCCGAAACGCAGTCCCGGCTGGGGCCGCACCGCCAGCAGTTGATCCGCGCCATCCTCGACCACTGCGAAGAGACCTGCTTCCTGTCCTCACGCGAATTAGCCAAACGCTACAAGGTTGACGCCGCCACCGTGGTGCGGACCGCCCAGGCGATGGGTTATAAAGGTTTTGCCGATTTTAGCGTGGACCTGAGGCAGCATTTCGTGACGCGGATCACGCCCTACACGGTCCTCAAGGCCGCGACCCAGGAGAAGCGCAGCGTCGCCGACCACATTGATCACAGCCTCGATAAGGCCCTCGAAAACCTCAACGCGCTCAGATCCGACCTGGATCGAAATCGAATCATCGAACTGGCCAGGCTCATTCACCGCTCCCGGCGCATTCTGATTGTCAGCGTAGACTTCGCCGCTTCGCTGGCCTATTACTTCGCCTACGGGCTGGCGGCGCTGGGATTTGACGCCGAAGCGCCGACCGGGAGCGAGGGGAATCTGCAACACAAGGTCAGGGTATTGACCGGCAAGGATCTGCTGATTGCCATCAGCTTTGGCCAGTGCCTGCGGGTCACCGTCGAAGCCGTGCAACGGGCCAGCGAGCAGGGGGTAGCCACCTTCGGGATCACCGACAGTGAAACGACGCCGATCACGCGTTACTGCGACGGTCATCTGGTTGCACCCGTAGTCAGCCCCTCGTTTCTCAATTCGTATGTGGCTCCGATGGCGTTGATCAATATGATTGAGGTGGCCTGCGCTCACCTCAACCCCAAACGCTCACTCACTCAGCTCAAGCCAACAGATAAGGAATACCTCTCCGGGCCGCGCTGGTACCGGGAGCCTAAAGGTTCGAATTGAAATACGGAGCCAGCCTGATTATCAAGACTATCTCGAATTGCGGATGTTCGTAACTTGCTGTGGCACCACTGCCCTGATCGACGTGCGGCTGGCGCGGGGTTTCGTGTGCGCTGCGGGAAACGATGCGCCCTGACGGGGCGGAACTGACTTCTCCAGACATCGGGATTTCGCTTCCCATGTGTCCTGATTCAGTCAGTCGGCATCGCTGATCCACGTTCCCGCAACAAGCCGGTCAGGCGATGAAGTTTGAGGTCAACAATCGTGCCGTGGTTCTGTACCCTGCATCAGTCCGGAGGTGCAGGCCGGATGCAGCTAAAGTGACGACTCCTCCGCGAACAACAGGCCCTCAAGCTTTTCTGTGGCGGCCTGCTGCATCGAGGGGAGGACATGTGAACCTGATGTGCAACTCTTATGACCGATGATCCATTGATGGGGCTTCTGTAAAATGATTGATGACCAAATCAAACCCTTACAGGAGGCGGCCATCAATGGATCGAGACACTTTTATCA
>Ga0070741_10000372_pt1 | contig 167051 bp, 149 predicted proteins | sample Coa_R1_4_FD_66440 | JGI IMG/M metagenome (GOLD analysis project Ga0070741, IMG submission 66440) | Surface soil microbial communities from Centralia Pennsylvania, which are recovering from an underground coalmine fire - Coalmine... | ecosystem: Environmental > Terrestrial > Soil >... | reverse complement strand
GCACGTCCACTCCAGGTGCTCCACAGCACGAGGGCCCCGAGGCAACTCTCGACGGGCTGGCCTGCTCTCAGGACGCCTCTAACGACATCCGAGAGCAGCTGGAAAGGTACAGGGGCCCCGCTCGGCTCGGCCGAACGGGGCGAGGGAGCGATCCCCTGGTTGGACTAGCCGGCGCGGCAGGACGGGCAGCGCGAGTTCGGGCGGATGTCCACGATGCGCCAGGCGACCCGCGCCCCCGAAAAGATCGCGAGCCGGTTCGCGAGCGCCGGCTCCCGGCCGTCGACGAGCGCGAGCGCCTCGCGCGCGGCCGCGAGCCCGATCGCGCCGACGACGGGCCCGAGGATGCCGGCCTGCTGGCACCCCGGCATTTCCTCGGGGTCCGGAAGCTCGACGAAGAGGCATCGGAGGCACGCCGTCCGGTGAGGGAGGATCGTCGTGAGCTGTCCCTCGAGACCGATCGCCCCCGCGTGCACGAGCGGGACGCCGAGCGCGAGCGCCGCCTCGTTCAAGAGGGCCTTCGCCGCGATGCCGTCGGTGCCGTCGACGATCGCAGCGTGGTCGGCGAGGAGGGGCGCGGAGCGCTCGTCGATGCGGATCTGGTGCGCGGTCACTTCAATCCGGGGGTGGCGGGCGCGGATCCGGCCGGCCGCGACCTCGACCTTCGGGCGCCCCACGTCGCCTGCGCCGTAGAGCGGCTGGCGCGGCAGGTTCGAGAGCTCGACGACGTCTGGATCCCAGAGCGAGATCCCGGAGATGCCGGCGGCGGCGAGCGCTGCTGCCGCCGGCGCGCCGATCCCGCCCGCGCCGACGATCGCGACGCGACCGCCCTTCAAGGGGTCGCCGTCGCGGGCTCCTCGTGCGCCGCCGCCGCCGCCGCCGCGACGTCCGGGCGTCCCTGCCGGTCGCGGAGCGCGGCGACGACCGCGGCGGTCGCGGGGCTGGGCCGCGGCGCCGTCGCCGCCCTGGCGGCCGCCCCCGACCCCGCCGCGCCCGGAGCGGCCGACGCATCCGTGCCGCCGGTCGCGGTGCGCTCCTGCAGGGCCGCCTCGGCGAGCCGCGCGAGCTCCGCGTCGTCGGCCGAGCGCGCGTCGTCGGCCACGCGCTGCAAGGCCTCGCTCGACGCTTCGGTCTCCGGGTAGCGCGCGAGGACCTCGGTGATGCGACCGCGTGCCGCGCGCGCCTTCCCCTGCCGGTAGTAGAACGACGCGATGTAGAGCTCGCGCGAGGCGAGGTGCTCGCGCGTCGCCTTCAGCTTCTCGCGCGCCTTGTCCGCGTACTCCGAGCGCGGGTACCGCACGATCACGCTCTCGAAGCGCTGCGACGCGTTCGTCGCGGCTGCGAGGTCCCGGTCGATCGTGCTCATCTGATCCATGTACGCCTGGCCGATCGTGTACTCGACCTCGGGGAGCCGGGCGCTCGTCGGGTGCATGCGCTGGAAGTCGCTGAAGGCGGCGATCGCCTCGGGGTACGCCTCGTTCTTGTAGTGGTCCTGCGCGATCGAGAGCTCGACCTCCTCGGCGCGCTCGTCGAGCGGGTAGTTGTCGAGCAGCGTCTTGTAGTCCTCGATCGCCGAGTCGTAGTACTCGTTCTGCTCGTGGTCGCGCGCGCTCTGGTACAGGTCGTCGGCCGGCTTGACGACCGGCTTGCTCGATCCGCACGCGGCCGCGAGCACGAGGAGCGCGGTCGTCGCGGCCGTCGCGCGGGCCCGTGAAGCGATGCGCGCACGCATTGGCGCGGGTTCCGACATGCGCTAGACGGTAGGCGATGGCTCCCCCGGGAGTCAAATTCCGCGGGCCCTCGCCGACGCCGTGATGCCGCGCTCGCTTCGCCGCGGCGAGCTTCTCGGCATGTGGGCCAACACGCGCATGGTCGTGCTCGCCGCGATGTCGGCGTCGCTGTATGCGGCGATCCTGATCCCGTTCAAGGTGGTGCCGCTCATTCCCGGGATCACGGAGCTCCGACCCGCGAACGCGGTGCCGGTCGTGTGCTCGTTCCTCTTCGGGCCCGCGGCGGCCTGGGGAGCGGCGATCGGAAACATGATCGGAGAGACGTTCGGCGGCCTCGGGCCCGGCGACCTCTTCGGCTTCTTCGCGAACCTCCTCTACGGGCTCGCTCCGTATCGGATCTGGCGAGCGCTCGGCGGCGGTCCGCCGGTGCCCGCGAGCGCCGCCGGCTGGGCGAAGCTCTTCGCCGCGATCCTCGGCGGCTCGGCGGTGTGCGCGCTCGTGGTCGGGTGGGGACTGAACACGCTCGGCTTCGTCCCGTTCCCCGTGCTCGGGAACGTCGTCCTTCTGAACAACCTCCTCGCGGCCGGGCTGATCGCGCCGCTCGTCCTGCGCGCGCTCTATCCGCGGGTCGCGCGCGCGCGCCTCCTGTACAGCGACATCGCGCCGCACCCCGCGCCGGGTCGCGCGCGCGCGGCGATCGGCCTCGCGCTCCTCTTCGGCGCGACCGTCGCCGGCCACGTGGTCGGCAACCTGACGGCGACCGGAGCCTGGCTTCCGCCCTGGGCGTGGGCGACCGATTCGCCGACGCGCGCCCCGCAGGTGGCGGTCGGAGTCGGTCCGTTCGTGGTCCTGTCGGCGATCGCGCTCGCGCTCCTTGGATGACCGCGTGATGGGCGGACCGCCCGTCGCCGAGCGGGCGACCTCCGGGCCGCCCACCGGCGACGAGCCGCTGATCGAGGTGGCGGGGCTCTCGTGCCGCTATTCCGACGGCACGCTGGCGCTGGCGGGCGTCGACCTCGAGGTGCGGGCGGGCGAGATCGTCGCCGTGATGGGCGCGAGCGGCGCGGGAAAGTCGACACTCCTCCAGTGCCTGAGCCGCGTCATCCCGACGCTCGAGCCCGCCGACGTCGCGGGGACGCAGCGCCTGTTCGGCGAGCCCGCCGACTCGTTCACGGTCGCGGACCTCGCGGGGAGGATCGGGGTCGTCTTCCAGGACTTCGAGTCGCAGCTCTTCTCGACCAACGTCGCGCTCGAGATCGGATTCGGGCTCGACCAGCTCGGGGTCCCGGCGCGCGAGATCCGCCGGCGTGCGGCCGAGGCGCTCGAGCGGGTCGGCCTCGCGGGGTTCGCGCGCCGCGACCCGGCGACGCTCTCGGGCGGCGAGAAGCAGCGCCTCGCGATGGCCGCGATCTGGGCGCTCGCGCCGGAAGTGATCCTCCTCGACGAGCCGACGACCGACATCGACCCGCTCGGGAAGCGCGCGGTATTCGACCTCCTGCGCGCGTTCCGCGACGCCGGCGCCGCGATCGTCGTCGTCGAGCACGAGCCCGAGGCCGCCGAGATCGCCGATCGCCTACTCGTGCTCGAGCGCGGCCGCGTCCGCGCCGCGGGCCCGGCGCACGAGGTCGCCCGCCGGGTCGACGTCCTCGCAGCGTGCGGCGTGCGGCCGCGCGAGCTGGACGTGGTGGCGGCGGGCCTCGGCATCGAGCGCCGCCTCGTCGACGTCGACGACGCCGAGGACGAGCTCCGCCGCCGCGGCCTCGCGTCGCCGCGTCCGGATCGGACCGCCCCAGCCGGCGCCCCGACCCGCTCGACGGCCTCGTCGCCGGTTCGGGCCGGGGCATCGAGCGTCGGCGCGCCGCGATCGCCGGCGCTCGCCGACGTGCAGGACCTGCGGCACGTGTACCCCGACGGCACCGTCGCGCTCGACCGGGTCTCGCTCGCGATCGGCGCCGGCGAGTTCGTCGCGCTCGTCGGCCACAACGGCTCGGGGAAGACGACTCTCGCGCAGCACCTGACCGGCCTTTTGCTGCCGACCGCGGGCGCGGTCCGCGTCGCCGGCCGCGACACGGCGAGCGCGGGTGCGGGATGGATCGCGCGCCACGTCGGCTTCGTCTTCCAGGACCCCGACCACCAGCTCTTCTCCGCGACCGTCGAGGACGAGGTCGCGTTCGGGCCCCGTCACCTCGCGCTCGCGCCCGAGGCGCTCGCCGAGCGCGTCGCGCGCTGCCTCGAGCGGACCGGGCTCGCGGACAAGCGCGACGCCGATCCGTTCCTCCTGTCGAAGGGCGAACGGCAGCGGCTCGCGGTCGCGTCCGTCCTGGCGCTCGAGCCGAGCATTCTCCTCCTCGACGAGCCCACCACCGGCCTGGACGATCGCGAGCAGCGCTCGCTCATGGACCTCCTGCGCGATCTCCAGCGGTCGGGGACGGCGGTGGTCGCGATCACGCACGCGCCCTGGCTCGTCGCCGCCTACGCCGAGCGGGCCGTCCTGCTGGCGCACGGGCGGATCGCCTTCGACGGTCCGGTCGCCGACCTCTTCGCCGCGCCCGACCGCCTCGCGCGCGCCGCCTTCGACGTGCCGGCATCGGCCGCGCTGGGAATGCGCCTCGGCATCCCGGCGCGCTCGCCGGACGAGCTGGTGCGCGCGCTGCGCGCGTACCAGGACGGCCCATGACTTCTTCGCTCTACCTCGACCGCGCGACGCCGCTCCATCGCGTCCATCCCGTCACGAAGCTCGCGGCGGCGGCCGCGCTCTTCGCGGCGGTGTTCTCGCTCGAGGATCCGGCTTCGCTCTGGCCCTATCCCGTGCTGCTCCTCGCGACCGCGGCGCTCGCGGGAGCGCTCCCGAACGTGTGGCGCCTCCGGGCGCTCCTCGCCGCGATCCCGCTCGGGGCGCTCCTCCTGTGGACGCTCTTCTTCGCCGGCGGCGAGGCGGTCGTCGCGGTCGGGCGGCTCCGGGTGTCGTCGGCGGGCGCCGTCTTCGGCCTCGGGATGGCGCTAAAGCTCTTCACGTTCCTGCTGCTGAACGTCGTGCTGCTCTCGACGACGCGAGTCGAGGAGCTGACGTTCGCGTTCACGCGCCTCGGGCTTCCGTACCGGGTCGGGTTCGCGCTGACGCTCGCCTTCCGGCTGGTGCCGGTCTTCGTCGACTCGGCCGGCAAGGTGCTGCAGGCGCAGCGCCTCCGGACGCTCGGGGACGAGCCGCGCGGCATCGTCGCCCGCGTCCGACGAACGGCCCCGGTGATCGTCCCGGTCTTCATGGGCGGGCTCCGGCGCGCGGATCGGATGGCGATCGCGCTCGAGCTCCGGGGCTTCGGCCGGCCCGGAAAGCGGACGGGCATCCTCGAGCTCCGGGTCGGTGCGTGGGACCCGGTCGTGCTCGGGCTCGCCTTCGCGGCGCTCGCCGCGGCCGTGGCCGTACGGGCCGCGGGCGGCGGTCTCGTCGGGCGCTGAGTTGACACATTCGCCGGACCTTCCGTACCTACGGGACGTGGACCGTGGAGCAACGCCGCGGCGTCGCGTGGCCGTCACCGGCCTCGGCGCCGTGAGCCCTCTCGGCACCGGTATCGAGCGCAACTGGCAGGCGCTGCTCGACGGCCGCTCGGGGATCGTCCCGATCACGCGCTTTCCGGCCGCCGAGTTTCCGTCGCGCATCGCCGGCGAGGTGCCGGACTTCGTCCCCGAGGACTGGGTCGAGAAGCGCGACGTCAAGAAGATGGACGTCTTCATCCAGTACGCGCTCGCCGCGGCGACGATGGCCATGGACGCGTCGGGCCTCGTCGTCGACGACGGCAACGCCGACCGCATCGGCTGCATCGTCGGGGTCGGGATCGGCGGCATCTCGTCGATCGAGGAGACCCACAGCTCCTTCCTCGAGACCGGCACGCGCAAGCTGTCGCCGTTCTTCATCCCGAAGCTGATCGGAAACCTGGCTCCCGGACAGATCTCGATCCGCTTCGGAACGCGCGGCGTCAATTACGCGCCGACGAGCGCGTGCGCGTCGGGCGCGCACGGCGTCGGCGAGGCGTTCCGACTGATCCGCGACGGCTACCTGGACGCCGCGATCGCCGGCGGCGCCGAGGCCGCCATCTCGCCGCTCGGAGTCGGCGGGTTCTGCGCGATGCGCGCGCTGTCCACGCGGAACGACGAGCCGGCGCGCGCGAGCCGTCCCTTCGACAAGAACCGAGACGGCTTCGTCGTCGGCGAGGGCGCGGGCATCCTGATCCTCGAGGAATGGGAGCATGCGCTCGCCCGCGGCGCGCAGATCCACGCCGAGATCATCGGCTACGCCGCGAATGCCGATGCGTTCCACATCACGCAGCCGTCGCCGGAAGGACGGGGGGCCGCCGCGTGCATGAGCCTCGCGCTCGCCGACGCGCGCATCGAGCCGTCCCAGGTCGGCTACGTGAACGCGCACGGCACGTCCACCGACCACGGCGACGCCAGCGAGACGACCGCCATCAAGCTCGTGTTCGGGGAGCACGCCGGGCGCCTGCCCGTGAGCTCCACCAAATCGATGACCGGCCATCTGCTCGGGGCGGCGGGCGGCATCGAAGCCGTCTACACCGTGCTCGCGCTGCGCGAGCAATGCCTGCCGCCGACGATCAACTACGAGGAGCCCGACCCGCTCTGCGACCTCGACTACGTCCCGAATCGCGCGCGCGCCGCCAGAGTCGAGGTCGCGGTGTCGAACTCCTTCGGCTTCGGCGGAACCAACGCCTGTCTGGTCTTCAGGCGCGCGCGGGACGGCGGCGCGGAGAGCGCGAGCGGGCGGTGACGTTCGACGAGCTCCTCGAGCGTCGGCTCGTCTTCACGGTCGGGAAGGGCGGCGTCGGTCGGACGACGGTGACGCTCGCGCTCGCGCTCGAGGCGGCGCGGCGCGGGCGGCGGGTGCTGGCCGTCGAGCTCGAGGGCGCGCACGCGCTCGGCCACGCGCTCGCAGCGCAGCGCGAATCGCGTCACCGGTCGCCCGGCATCGAGCGCATCGATCACCTCGTCGTCGACGGCCGGCGTGCGCTCGAGGAGTACCTCGCGCTCGTGATCCCGGTGCGACGGCTCCTGAAGACGATCTTCTCGAGCAACGTCTATCAGTACTTCGTGGCGGCCGCGCCCGGGCTGAAGGAGCTCATGGCGATCGGCAAGATCTGGTACGAGGTGGAGCGCGGCGACCGCGAGCCGGCGCGCGGGCGGCGCGGGCGCGGGTCGACCGCGCCCGACATCGTGGTCGTCGACGGGCCGGCGACCGGCCACAGCCTCCAGTACCTTCGCATGCCGCGCGCCGCCGCCGACGCGTTTCCGGTCGGGCTCGTGCACCGCGAGGCGGAGCGCATCTCGGGCCTCCTGAAGGACGACCGCTCGACCGCGGTCGCGATCGTCACCATCGCGGAGGAGATGCCGGTCAACGAGACGGTCGAGATCTACGCCGGCCTCGGACAGCTCGAGCTGCCGCGCACGGTGCTCGTCGTGAACCAGGTGCACCGGGCGCCCGCGACCGACGAGGAGCTCGTGGCTCTTCGCGCCGGCGTCGCCGCGTCCGCCCGCGACGGAGCGCCGTCCGGTGACGGCGAGCCCGCCGCGAACGGCGATCGACTCTTCGCCGAGGTGGTCGCGCGCGCGGAGGAGGAGTGCGGCTGGGCCGGGATCCACCGGCGCAACATCGAGCGTCTCGCCGAGGCCGTGCCGCTGCCGACGGTCCTCCTGCCGTTCATCTTCGCCGAGGAGTTCTGCCCCGAGCACGTCGCCGAGCTGTCGCGGACGCTCGCGGCTCAGCTCGACGGCGGGCCCGCACGCGCCGAGCGGGCGGCCGGCACGCGTCCCGCGGCGCGGAAGCGCGCGAGCGCGGCGGAGCGCCGATGAGCGCGGTCGCCGCCGAGCGCGCGAGCGAAGAGGGCGGCGAGGGCATCGCGCAGCTCGTCGCACGCCATCGCATCGTCGTCTGCGCGGGCTCGGGCGGCGTCGGCAAGACGACGACCGCGGCTTCGCTCGCGCTGTGGGGGGCGCGCGCGGGGCGGCACGCGATCGTGCTGACGATCGATCCCGCCCGGCGACTCGCGGACTCGCTCGGCATCGGCCCGATCGGCAACACCCCGCGGCGCGTTCCGGACGACGTGCTGCGCTCGCTCGACGTCGCCGCCGGCGGCACCTTGACGGCGATGATGCTCGACCAGAAGGGGAGCTGGGACGAGCTGGTCGAGCGCCACGCGCCGACGCCGGAGGCGCGCGCGCGCATCCTCGAGAACCGCTTCTACCGGCAGCTCTCGCAGAGCTTCGCCGGCTCGCAGGAGTACATGGCCGTCGAGCAGCTCGGCGAGCTGGACGCGAGCGGCCGCTACGATCTGATCGTCGTCGACACCCCGCCGACGCAGCACGCCCTCGACTTCCTGGAGGCGCCCGATCGCCTGCTCGCGTTCCTCGACCGGCGCATCGTGCGCTGGTTCGTGCGTCCGTCGATGTCGATCGGTTGGTCCGCCTTCCAGTCGATGAACCGAACCGTCCGCTTCCTCCTCCGGAAGATCGAGGATGCGACCGGAGTCGCCACGCTCGCCGAGGTGAGCGACTTCTTCACCTCGATGTCGAGCCTCTTCGACGGGTTCGAGGCGCGCGTCGCGCGCGTGACCGAGCTCCTGCGCGACCCGAAGACCGCGTTCCTGCTGATCTCCGGTCCCGACGAGCAGGTGCTCGACCAGGTCGACTACCTGGCGGGCCAGATGGCCGCGCGCCGGATGCCGCTCAAGGGGGTCGTCATGAACCGCGTGCACCCGCTCTTCCAGAGTGAGGGCCTCGACGACGAGAGCGCGGACACCATCGCGCGCGCCGTCGCGGGGCCGGCCGGGCGGGCGCTCGCGGCGCTTCCCGAGCGGCACCGGAAGGACCTCGTGGGTCGCGTGGCAGCGAACTTCGTCGCGCACCAGGCGCGCGCGCGCGGCGACGCGCTCCGGATCGAGGTCTTTCGGCAGGGGCTGCCGGAGGGCGTGCCGGTCGTCCAGGTGCCGGAGCTGGCGCGCGACATCCACGACGTGCACGGGCTCGCGGCGCTCCATCCGTACCTGATGGCGGGCGAGTGACCGCATCCGCGGGCGCCGGTTCGGGCGTTTCGCGGAAGCGGCCCTGCTGATAGAGGGCGTCGCCATGGATCGGCGGACCTTCGGACGTCTCGCGGTCGCCGCGGCCGGCGCCGCGCTCGCGGCCTCGCCCTGGAGACGCGCCGTCGCGGCGCTCGCGCGCGGCGGCCCGAGCCCGTACGGGTCCCTCCTCCCGCCCGACGACCTCGGCATCCAGCTGCCGGCGGGCTTCCGTTCGCGCCTGATCGCGACCGCGCGGGAGCGGGTCGCGGGGACCGACTACGTGTGGCCGATCTTCCCGGACGGCGCTGCGACGTTCCGCGCCGGCGACGGTGGCTGGATCTACGTCGCCAACAGCGAGTGGGTCGCGCCGGACGGCGGCGGCGTGAGCGCAATCCGCTTCTCCCGCTCCGGGGCCATCGCCGATGCGTACTCGATCTGCAGCGGGACGCGCACGAACTGCGCCGGCGGCGCGACCCCTTGGGGCACGTGGCTCACGTGCGAGGAGTACCCGGCCGGCAACGTCTGGGAGTGCGACCCGCGCGGCGGCGTCCCGGCGGTCCGCCGACCCGCGCTCGGCACGTTCCAGCACGAGGCCGTCGCGGTCGACGCGCGGCACCACCGGCTCTACTTGACGGAGGACGTCCCCGACGGGCGCCTCTATCGCTTCACGCCGGCCGCGTGGCCGAGCCTCGAAGCCGGCGCGCTCGAGGTCGCCGAGGTGTCGCCGGAGGGCGTGGTCGCGTGGCACGCCGTCCCCGACCCGACCGGCTCGTCGACGCCGACGCGCCACCAGGTCGAGGCGAGCACCGCGTTCCGGGGCGGCGAGGGGATCGCCGTCAGCCGCGGGCACGTCTACTTCACGACCAAGGGCGACGATCGCGTCTGGGATTACGACCCGGCGCGCTCGCGGCTCTCCGTCCTGTACGAGAATGCGAGCGATCCGAGCCACCAGCTCTCGGGCGTCGACAACGTGACGTCGTCGCGCTCGGGCGACCTGTTCGTCGCGGAGGACGGCGGCAACATGGAGCTCGTCCTGATCGCGCCCGACGGGAAGGTGTCGCCGCTGCTGCGGGTCGTCGGGCAGGACGGCTCCGAGCTCGCCGGCCCCGCGTTCTCGCCGTCCGGCCGCCGCCTCTACGTGAACTCGCAGCGCGGAGGCGGCGCAGGCCTGACCTACGAGATCACCGGCCCGTTCCGCGCGACCGCTCGAACCGCGAGAACGCTGCCCGGACTTCGCGTCGCGGGCTGAAGCGGCGCCGCATCGTTCACACGACCCACTCGTACGAGCCGTAGGCGCCGCACGCGCAGTGGTCGATCCAATCGCCGACCGCGCGCTGGCACGCCGTGCAGCGGTATCCGAACGGGCGATGGCTCCCGGCTGCCGCGCGCGAGAAGAGGTTCGCGGCCTCCCGATCATGCCCGCGCGCGAGCGCGAGCTCGGCCGTGACGAGGTCGCGCTCGGGGGCGATGTCGTTCCCGTCGCGGAGGAAGCGCGGCGTGTCGCGCGCGAGGTCCTTCAGGTCCGCGTCGGCGGCCTCGAGCTTGCCGGCTGCGACCAGCGCGCGCGCGAGCGTCAAGCGCGGCCCCGCGAGGTGGTTCCCCGAGCAGGCGTCGCGCAAGGTGGCGAGCGCGCGCTCGGCCTGTCCGCTCGCGACGTGGAGCGCGCGGTAGCCCTCGAGCAGGACGCCGCGCGGCCGGCGCTGGATCGCCTCGCGCAGCACGCGCTCGGCGGTGCGCCCGTCGCCGGCCGCGCGCGCGCGCGCCGCGAGCAGCACGACCGCGGGTACGAAGTCGGGCGCTTCGCTCACGAGGCGGCGGAGCGCCTCGTTTCCTGCCGGGGTCTCGCCGAGCGCCGCCGCCTCGCGATAGCGGAGGGCGAGCCAGGCGCGCTGGGCGTGCTCGCGGCGGCCGGGCTCGCGCTCCACCGCGAGCCGCCGCCGCGCGGCCTCCACCGCTTCGCCGAAGCGCCCCTCCGCCGCGAGCGCCTCCGCGAGCTCCCCGAGAAGGCGGGGGCTCTCGGGAGCGACGCCGGTCGCCTCGCGGAGCGCGTCGGTCGCCGCGCCGGCGTTGCTGCGGAGCATCGCCAGGTGTCCGAGGAGCGACAGCAGCCGCGGGTCGGGCCCGTGCTGCGCGCGCGCGGTCTCGAGGACGCGGCGCGCGCTCTCGATCTCGCCGCGCTCCTCGTGCGCCCGCGCGAGCGCGAGCGCCGCGTCGATGTCCTCGGGCGCCCCCTCGACGACGCGGACGAGCAGCCGCGTCGCGCTCTCGAGCTCGCCCGCCCACAGGTGGCGGCGACCTTCGTCGCGCAGGCGCGCGAGCGCGTCGCGGCGGCGGCGATCGCGCCGCGCGCGCCAGCGCAAGAGGCTCGTCGCTCCGGCGCGCAGGAGACCGCCGAGGAGGACGAGCCCGGCTCCGAGCGCGAGCGCGCCGAGCAGCAGCAGCGCGAGCGGCGAGTCGATGCGCGACTCGGGCCCGAGGTGCAGCGCGACGCGCTCGCCGTTGTAGTAGTAGAGGAACGCGACGCCGGAGGCGACGAGCGCCACCAGCGCGGCGATGCCGATCCGCTGCAGCAGCGGCTACCTCGCCGCTTCGCGCTCGCTGCCGGCGCGAACGACGTCGCCCGCTTCCGTGATCGCGGTGCGCGGCGCGCGCGACCAGAGGCGCTCGAGGTCGTAGAAGTCGCGCACCGGCGCGTAGAAGACGTGGACGACGACGTCGCCGTAGTCGATCAGCACCCACTGCCCATGGCGCAGGCCTTCGACGGCGAGCGGACGGCGGTCGAGCGCGACCATCGCCTGCTCGACGGCCTCCGCGATCGCGCGCACCTGCGTGTCCGATCGGCCGGAGGCGAGCACGAAATGATCGGCGAGGGAGGTGAGCTGGCCGACGTCGAGAAGCGCGACGTCCGAGGCTTTCTTCTCGAGAGCGGCGCGCGCGCACGCGAGCGCCTGACCGTAGATGCGATCCGCGGCTTCGCCGCGACCTTCAGTTGCCATCACGTGGGATGGGGTCCTCCATGGCGGTGCGATAGAGGCCGCGCTCGGCGATGTACGCCACGACCTCCGGATCGGTGAGGAAGCGGATCGAACGGCCGGCGCGGACGAGGTCGCGAAGCTGCGACGCCGAGATGTCGAGAGCCGTCACGGGGACGAACTCGAGGCGACGCCCACTTGGATGCCGGAACCACTCCCGCTTTTCGTCGTACCAGAATGCCCGTCGCACGGCAATCGGTGCGCCGATCGCGGCGAGCGCGTCCGGTCCGGAAGCGACCGCGTCCGGCGGGCGCGACGTCACGACCAGGTCGCACGACGCGACCAGGTCCTCCCAGCGATGCCAGGAGTCGATCTCGCGGAACGCGTCCGCGCCGAGGATGAGGCAGAACTCGCACCCCGGGTGCGCCGCGCCGAGCGCGTGGATCGTGTCGATCGTGTACGACGGTCCGGAGCGCGCGATCTCGCAGGTCTCGATGCGGAGACCGGGCGCGGAGCGGAGCGCGAGCTCGAGCATGCGGAGCCGATCGGCGGCGTCCGCGACGTCGCCGCGGCGCTTGTGGGGCGGGTTCGCCGCGAGGACGAGCCAGACCTCCGCGAGGCCGAGGCGCTCGCGCACCTCCTCCGCCGCGCGCAGGTGCCCGAAGTGCACCGGGTTGAAGCTCCCTCCCTGGAGGCCGATGCGGCGCGCGTCCGGCATCCGCGTCAGCGGACCTGCCCGTCGCCCTGCACGACGTACTTCGTGGTGGTGAGCTCGCGCACGCCGAGCGGCCCGCGCGCGTGGAGGCGGTTCGTCGAGATGCCGATCTCCGCGCCGAAGCCGAACTCTCCGCCGTCGGTGAAGCGCGTGGACGCGTTCACGAACACGGCCGCGGCGTCGACCTCGCGCGCGAACCGGCGCGCGGCCGCGCGGTCCTCGGTCACGATCGCCTCGGCGAGGCCGGTCGAGTGGCGCGCGACGTGCGCGATTGCCTCGCCCAGGTCGGCGACGACCCGCACCGAGAGGATCAGGTCCAGGTACTCGGTGTCCCAGTCGCGCTCCGTCGCCGGCACGACGTCCGGGACGAGGGCGCGCGTCTCCGGGCAGCCGCGCAGCTCGACGCCGCGCGCCCGCATCGCGGCCGCCATCTCCGGCAGGAACGCCGCCGCGACGTCGCGGTGGACGAGCAACGTCTCCAGCGCGTTGCAGACGCCCGGCCGCGACGTCTTCGCATTGAGCGCGATCGCGAGCGCCTGCGCGAGGTCGGCGGCGCGGTCGACGTAGGTGTGGCAGACGCCCTCGAAGTGCTGGATCACCGGCACGCGCGCCGACTCGTGGATCGCGTGCAGGAGGCTCGGCCCGCCGCGCGGGATGATCACGTCGATCCGGTCCTGCGCCTCGAGCATCTGCTTGACGACGGCGCGGTCGGTCGTCGGGACGAGCTGGATCGCGGCCGGCGGGAGCGAGGCCTCCTCGAGCGCGCGGCGGGCGAAGTCCGCGATCGCGCGGTTGGTCGCGATCGCCTCGGAGCCGCCTCGCAGGATGACGGCGTTGCCGGCTTTCAGGCAGAGCGCGGCCGCGTCCGCGGTGACGTTCGGGCGCGACTCGTAGACGACGCCGATCACGCCGAGCGGGACCCGCACCTGGGCGATCTCGAGGCCGTTCGGGCGCCGCCACGCGGTCACCGTTTCGCCGACCGGGTCCGGGAGGGCGGCCACGACCTCGACGCCGGCGGCCATGCCCTCGATGCGCTCGGGGTCGAGCGTGAGCCGGTCGCGGAACGCCTTGGTCTCGCCGGCGACGGCGCCGAGGTCCCGCTCGTTCGCCGCCGCGAGCGCGGCCTGCTCGGCGCGGAGGAGGCGGGCGAACGCTCGCAGCGCGGCGTCCTTCTGCACGCTCGGCGCGACCCGGAGGGCGGGCAGGGCGGCGCGCGCGGCTGCCGTCAGCTCGTCGACGAGTCGCGTGTCATTTTCGCTCATGAGCGGCCTCTCGCGGTTTCGCCCGGGCGGTCACCCGGCCGGCGCGGCCGGGCCGCGCGAGCTCATCGCCGCGCGTCGCCGGAGCCGTCGCCCGCGGTCACCACCAGGTCGTTCCGGTGTACCACGGCGTCCCCCATCTCGTAGCCGAGGATCGTTTCCACGTCGCTGCTCTTCCGGCCCGCGATGCGCGCGACCTCGCCGGCGCCATAGCTCGCGAGGCCGCGCGCGAACTCGGCGCCGTCCGGCCCGACCAGGCTCACGCAGTCGCCGGCCTCGAACCGGCCGGAGACCCCCGTGATGCCCGAAGGGAGGAGACTTCGCCCGTGGCGCCGGATGGCTGCCGCCGCCCCCTCGTCGCAGTGGAGCGTCCCGGCCGGCTTCACCGTGTGCGCGATCCAGTGCTTCCGGCGCGCGAGGCGGTCCGCGACCGGCAGGACGAGCGTCCCGACGTCCGCGTCGGGATCGAGCACGCGGGCGAGCGTCCCGGGCGCGCGGCCGTCGGCGATCACGGTCGCGATCCCGGCCGCCGCCGCCTTCCGCGCCGCCTGCAGCTTCGACCGCATGCCGCCGGTTCCGAGCGCGTTGCCGCCGCTCGCGAGGTCGAGGAGCGGAGCGTCGACGCGCGTCACGATCGGGATGCGGCGCGCGCCGGGGTGCGCGACCGGGTTCGCGTCGTGGAGGCCTGCGACGTCGCTCAGGATGACGAGGAGATCCGCGTCGACCAGGCTCGCGACCAGCGCCGAGAGGTTGTCGTTGTCGCCGAACTTGAGCTCGTCGACCGCGACGGTGTCGTTCTCGTTCACGATCGGCAGGATGCGACCCTGGTGCAGGCTCGCGAGCGCGTGCTGCGCATTCAGCCAGCGGCGGCGGTTCGCGAGGTCGCCGGCGTCGACGAGGATCTGCGCGACCGTGACGCCGCGCTCGTCGAGCGCGCGCTGGTACTCGGCCATGAGGAGGATCTGCCCGACCGCGGCAGTCGCCTGGCGCTCCGGGATCGAGCGCGGCGCGGCGATGCCGAGCCGCAGGCGGCCGGCCGCGATCGCGCCCGAGGTGACCACCGTGACCGCGAGGCCGCGCCGGTGGAGCTCCGCGATCTCGTCGCAGAGCCGGGTGAGCTGGGCGCGGTCGAGTCCGCGCTCGTCCGCCAGGACCGAGGAACCGATCTTGACGACGATCCGGCGGAGGCGCCGGAGAAGCGGCGCCTTCACCTCTGCCTGCACGACCTCCGTCACGGCGAGACCTCGTCGCGTTCGGAGCCGGGCGGCGGCGCGCCGTTGCGGCGCGCGGGCAGGAGGCGCGCCGCCGCGGCGACGAGATCGCGCAGCCCTTCGCCGGTCGCCGTGGAGATGCCGATCACCTCGACGCCGCGCTCGCCGAGCCGGCGCGCGACGTCGGGGAACCGCTCGCGCGCCTCGGCGAGGTCGAGCTTGTTCGCGGCGACGACCTCGGGCTTCGCCGCCAGCTCCTCGTCCGCGAGGGCGAGCTCGCGCCGGATGACGTCGTAGTCCGACACCGGATCGCGACCCGACGCCGGCGAGAGGTCGAGCAGGTGGACGAGGACGGTCGTGCGGGAGAGGTGGCGGAGGAAGCGCGTGCCGAGCCCGGCGCCGCGGTGCGCTCCCTCGATGAGACCGGGCACGTCGGCGATGACGAAGGACGCGCCCTCGTCGATGCGGACGACGCCGAGCTGCGGGACGAGCGTCGTGAAGGGGTAGTCGGCGATGCGGGGCCGGGCCGCCGAGAGGCGCGCGATGAGCGACGACTTGCCGGCGTTCGGGAACCCGACGACGCCGACGTCGGCGAGAAGCCGCAGCTCGAGCTTCAGGACGCGCTCCTCGCCCGGCTCGCCGGGCGTCGCGGTGCGCGGCGCCCGATGGGTCGGGGTCGCGAAGTGGATGTTGCCGAGACCGCCGCGACCGCCGTGCGCCGCGATCATCTCGGCGCCGTGCGCGTCGAGGTCGGCGAGCCGCTCGCCGGTCGCGGCGTCGGTCACGATCGTTCCGACGGGCACGGCCACCGCGAGATCCTCGCCCGACTTCCCGTACTGGTCCTTTCCCCGGCCGTGCTCGCCACGCTCGGCCACGAGGCGCGGGCGGTAGCGCAGGTCGAGGAGCGTCGTCAATCCACGGTCGGCCCGCAACACCACGTGCCCGCCGCGGCCGCCGTCGCCGCCCGAGGGCCCGCCGCGCGGCACGTACTTCTCGCGGCGGAACGCGACGCAGCCGCGGCCGCCCGCGCCGCCGATCGCCACGATCTCGACCTCGTCGATGAACCTCATCGCGCCGCCCGGGCTCGTCGCATCCGGGATGCGGTCACCGCGCTACGCGTCGCTCGACCGGGCGGCGCCCGGCCGCTCGCTCGGGGCGGAGAGGGCTCGCCCGGTCAGGCGTCGGGCGTGGAAGGGGCAGCCTTCGCGCCGTCGGTGGCCGCTGCGACGACGCTCACGCGCCTGCGGTCCTTCCCCATGCGCTCGTAGCGAACGACGCCGTCGATCTTGGCGAAGAGGGTGTAGTCGCGGCCCATGCCGACGTTCGGTCCGGGGTGGATGCGGGTGCCGAGCTGCCGTACGAGGATGTTGCCCGCGCGCGCGGTCTCGCCCGCATACACCTTGACGCCGCGCCGCTGTCCCTGGCTGTCGCGACCGTTCCGGGTGCTGCCCTGTCCTTTTTTGTGCGCCATGCTGCCGCCCCGATCTCAGACCACCGCGACGACCTGGACCGTGGTCACGGCCTGCCGGTGTCCGGCGCGCCGCCGGTAGTTCTTGCGGCGCTTCTTCTTGTACACGAGGATCTTCTTGGCCCGGCCTTGTGCGACGATCTTCCCCGTCACCTCGGCTTCGGCCACGAGCGGGTTTCCGACCGTCAAGCCCTCGTCGGTCGCGCGCAGGAGGACGTCGCCGAAGCGAACCGCCGCGCCGACGTCGCCGGGCAGCGCTTCCACGCGAATGACGTCCCCCGGCTCGACGCGATACTGCTTTCCCCCGGTGCGAATGACTGCGTATGGCATCGATCAATCCCTTGGCAAGTGTAACCGCCTTGGCTACCGAACCCCTGTGGGCGAGTCAAATCAGGGGGGCGAGCGGCGCGTTGTCGTCCTGAGCCGCGCCGAATGCTGCCTCTGCCACGAGGCGATCGCCGCCGCGGAGGAGGCGCGCCGGGTCGTGCCGTTCGCGCTCGAGGTCGTGGACGTCGACGGCGACCCGCAGCTCAGAGACCGCTACGGCGAGGAGGTCCCGGTCGTCCTGGTCGACGGCCGGAAGGCATTCAAGTATCGGGTGACGAGCGCGCAGCTCGTGCGCCGGCTCCGGCGCCGGCGCTGGCTGCCGGCGCTCTGAGGCGGCGGAGGGGGCGGCAGGATGCCACGGATCGCGGTCGACGCGATGGGCGGGGACTTCGCGCCCGAGGAGGTGGTGAAGGGCGTCGCGCGCGTGTCGCTCGAGTCCGACATCGAGATGGTGCTGGTCGGAAACGCCGACCGCATCCAGGCGCTCCTCGACGCCGGCCCGTACAACCCCGAGCTGATCTCGGTGCGACACGCGTCGACCGCGATCGGGATGGGGGAGGAGCCGCGCGAGGCGCTGCGCGCGAAGCGCGACGCCTCGATCACGGTCGCGACCCGCATGGTGGCGGGCGGCGACGCCGACGCGGTGGTCTCGGCCGGCAACACCGGCGCCTGCGTGCTGGCCGCGGCGAAGAACTTCAAGCTCATCCGCGGCGTGAAGAAAGCCGCGCTCGCGAGCGTCTACCCGCGCCAGACGGAGTATCCCGGACAGGACGTCTTCGGTCTACTGCTCGACGTCGGCGCGACCATCCGCTGCGACGCCGTCGAGCTCGCGCAGTTCGCGGTGATGGGCAGCGCGTACGCGCGCCGCATCTCGAAGCAGCCGGCCGCGCGCGTCGGCCTTCTCAACATGGGAAGCGAGGAGACGAAGGGCGGCGAGGTCCTGGTCGAGGCGCATCGCCGCCTGCGCTCGCTCCCCGCCGTCAACTTCGTCGGCAACGTCGAGGGCAACGAGATCGCGACCGGGCGCGCCGACGTGATCGTCGCCGAGGGCCTCCTCGGCAACGTCGTGCTGAAGCTCCTCGAGGGCATCAGCGAGGTCGCGACGAGCCTCGCGCTGCAGGCGGCGCACGAGAGCTGGCGCTGGCGCCTCGGGATGGCCATGCTGTCGTCGGGGATCGCCCGCATGAGGGACCTGACGGACTTCAAGACCTACGGCGGCGCGCCGATCCTCGGCTTCGAGAGCCTCTGCATCAAGGCGCACGGCCGCTCGACGGCGCCGGCGATCTCGAACGCGATCAAGGTGGCCGCCAAGGCGGTACGCGATCGCATCGCGCCCGAGATCGCGGACGCGGTGGCGCAGATCCGGTGAGCCGAGCCGAGCCCGAGGCGCCCGCTCCGGCGGGGGGCGAGCCGGCGGTCACGTTCCGCTGGGACCTCGACAAGACGTACCTGCGGACCGAGTTCGAGACCTTCCGCCAGCTCGTCCGCATCCCGTTCGAGTCCGCCGCCGACAAGGTCCATCTGCCGGGCGTCCCGCAGCTCATCCGGGCGCTCCGCCGGAGCGCGCTCGCGCGCGGCGAGCGGCCGTACGTCTTCTTCCTGTCCGCGAGCCCGCCGCAGATCGGGACAGCCATCCGGCAGAAGCTCGACCTCGACGGGATCGAGTACGACGGCATCACGTTCAAGGACCAGCTCCGGAACCTCATGCGCGGGCGCTTCAAGAGCTTGACGGAGCAGATCGGGTACAAGCTTGCCGAGCTGCTCGAGGCGCGCGTGCGCGGCCCGGCGGCGCCGCGCGAGGTCCTGTTCGGGGACGACTGGGAGAGCGACCCGCTGATCTACTCGCTCTACGCGGACGTCCTCTCGGGCGCGCTGTCGCCCGCGCGGCTCGCCGACGTGCTGGCGGCGCTCGCCGTCGAGCGGCTCGCGATGGCGCGGATCGAGCGCGCCGCCGAGGCGCTCTCGGAAGCAGGGCACGTCGATGCGGTCGCGCGGATCTACATCAACCTCGAGCGGCGGACGCCCCCCGGACGCTTCCATGCCTTCGGCGCGCGCCTCGTGCCCGCGTTCAACTCGTTCCAGACGGGCGCGTCGCTCTACGAGATCGGTCTTCTCGACGCCGAGGGCATCCCCGACATCGCGGGCGCGCTCATCGATCAGAGCGGCTACACCGTCGAGCGCCTCAGGAACTCGCTCGACGACCTGGTGCGGCGCGGCCACCTCCGGCCCGACACGCGGGGGCGGGTGGTCGGAATCCTCGAGCGAAGCGGCGTGCGCGCCGCGGGCGCGCGGAAGCGATTGCGGGAGCGGCTGCGCGCGGCGCTCGCCGAGTGGCGCGAGCGCCGCCGGCGTGCCGCCGTCGATGCGCCGGCGCCGGTCGCGATCGACTACGAGCACATCCTGCAGGACTGGTCGCGCCGCGGGCTCCGCGGCGCTTGATGGTCAGGCCGCGGCAGCCTCGAGGGCGCGCAGGGTCTCGAGGTCGCCGAGCTGGCGGCGCAGCGCTTCGAGCTTGCCGCGCAGGTTCTCGATCCGGACGCGGCCCGCGGCCTCGAGCAGCCGGTTCCGGTTCTCCGCGAGGAACCGCGTCACGACTTCGGGCGATACCGCGTCGATCCCGCGCACGTCGATCGTGACGCGCTGGTAGCCGGCCGCGAGCGCCTCGCGCACGCGCGCGAGGAGGGCGCGCGCCCCGCGCAGGTCGAGGGCGCCCTCGACGTGGATCACGAGCGAACGCAGTCCCGCGTCGCTCGCCGCCTTCGTGCGGAGCCAGGCCCGCCGCGGCATCGCGAGCGTCTCCGCCCCGGCGGAGACGGAGGTCCCGAGGAAGCTGCGCGCGCGGGCGCGCGCCGTGCGATTCAGGCGACGCAGGAGGTGCATCGTCGGCGTGTAGCGGCCGTCGCGCCGGAGGCGCGCGAGCGCGCGCCGTTCGCGGTAGCCGGCGGCGAGCGCGAGGCGGCGCGTGCCGGCCGGCCAGAGCGCGCGGCGCCAGATCGCGACGTGGCGCGTCAGCGTCGTGCGCGCCCATCGAAGCCCGTTCTCGAGGCTTTCGGGGTCCATGCGCGGCCCATCGAGCGACGCGGTCGCGGCCCATCCGCCGTCCGACGGATCGGCGCGGCGCACGATCGGGACCGCGACGAGCGCGCGCCGGGAAAGCCGCACGGCGCGCTCGAACACGCCCTCGTCGTCGTCCGGCAGGCCGAGCGGCAGGTCGAGCACGGTCGCGATCCCGAGCCCGCGCACGCGGCGGAGCCCGTTCACGATGCGGTCGCACGCGGCGGGCCCGCCGTCGAGCCCCGAGGCGAGCGCTTCCCGCAGCGCGCCCTCGCGCGCGAGCTCGATCGCGATGCAGCCGGCGCGCGCAGCCTCCTCGACCAGCGCGCGGTTCTCGATCGCCGCGAGCGAGATCCGGACGGCGAAGCCGCGGCCGGAGCCCGCGAGCGCGCGGAAGAGCTCGGCGGCGCGCGTCGCGTCGAGCGGGGATGGGCTCGTCAAGCGCGCGACCTTGCCGCTCGGCAACGCGGCGACGCGAGCGGCGACGGCCGTCCTCTCGAGCCACGCGCCGTCCGTGTCGAGAAGCGGAACCTCGGTCGCTTCGCGAAAGCGCGTCACGTCTGGCCGCATGGCCCGCCTTTAGGAAGGGAAGCGCTGAATTGCAACGCGCCGGTCGCGCTCAGCGGAACGACGTCGTCTCCTCGACGACGACGACCGGCAGGCCGGCGCTCGCGAGGCGCGCCGCGCTCGATTCCGCGACCGAGCGCTCGGGGTAGGGGCCCACCCGGACGCGATACACCGGGCCGCTCGGCGAGCCGGCGGCGGCGACGTACACGCTCGGCCCGTGCCCGTCGCGATCCGGGCGATCCGGGAAGGCGGCATCGGCGAGGCGACGGCGGTAGTCGCGCGCGCGCGCCTCGTCCTCGAACGCCGCGACCTGCACGGCGAACTGCACGGCCGCCAGGGTGCCCGGCGCGAGCGGCTCGAGGCGCACGGGGCACGTGCCCGGGCCGAGCATCGCGAGCTGCCGCGCCGCCGCATAGGAGAGATCGATGTCGCGCCCGGCGACGAACGGCCCGCGGTCGTTGATGCGGACCTCGGTCGTGCGCCCGTTGTCGAGGTTGGTGACGCGGACCCGCGTCCCGAGCGGCCACGACGGATGCGCCGCCGTCAAGCCGTACTGATCGTAGATCTCGCCGCTGCTGGTCGGCTTCCCGTGGAAGCCGGGCCCGTACCACGACGCGACCGCCACCGTCGGCGCAACCGGCCGTGCCGGCGCCCCCGAGCACGCCGCCAAAGCGACGCCCGCGATCCCTGCGACGAACCCCCGCCACAGGCACCCTCTCCCAGCCACGACCGCCTCCCCGCCCGCACCCTGCGAACGAGGGGCGACCATACCGCCGCCGCCGTCCCGGCGGCAAACCCGTGACGACCGACGTTTCGCGCCCGTAGCACCTGTGGTAAACGACGCTCTGACGCGCGCCGTCGAGCGCCCGCGCGCGCGGGAGCGGGAAGATGTCCGGCCACTCCAAGTGGAGCACCATCAAGCACAAGAAGGCGGCCAAGGACGCGAAGCGCGGCAAGGTCTTCACGAAGCTCATCAAGGAGATCACCGTCGCCGCCCGGCTCGGCGGGAGCGGTGACCCGAACTTCAACCCGCGCCTCCGGACGGCGGTGCTCGCGGCGAAGGCCGCCAGCATGCCGAACGACAACATCGAGCGCGCCATCAAGAAGGGCACGGGTGAGGCCGACGGCGCGACCTACGAGGACGTGACCTACGAGGGCTACGGCCCGGGCGGCGTCGCGGTCATCGTCCAGGCGCTGACCGACAACCGCAATCGAACGGTCGCCGACGTGCGGCGCCTCTTCACCAAGTTCGGCGGCAACCTGGGCGAGGCGGGCTGCGTCGCGTGGATGTTCCACAAGCGGGGTGTCCTCGTCATCGACGGCGCCGCGACCGACGAGGACCGGCTGATGGAGCTCGCGCTCGAGGCGGGCGCGGACGACGTCGCCGCGACCGACGGCGGCTTCGAGGTGACGACCGAGCCGGAGCGCTTCGAGACGGTGCGCGAGGCGGTGCTCGCGGCGGGCCTCGAGCCGACGAGCGCCGAGATCGCGCTCGTCCCGAGCGCGACCGTGCGGGTGACGGGCGAGGACGCGGCGCGGCTCCTCCGCCTCCTCGAGGCGCTCGAGGACCAGGACGACGTCCAGAGCGTGTCGGCGAACGCCGACATCGACGACGAGGAGGTCGCCCGTCTGAGCGCATAGCGGGCGGAAGCGCGGCGCGGCGGCGCGCCGGGCGCGAGGGCAGGAGGTGGCGGGGTTGCGGGTGCTCGGAATCGACCCGGGTTCGCGGGTGACGGGGTGGGGTCTCGTCGAGGCCGCCCTGCGCTCGCCGCGCCCGATCGCCTCGGGAACCGCGGTGCCGCGGGGCCCCGACGCCGCGGCGCGCCTCGGCGACCTCACGGGTCGCATCGAGCTCCTCCTCGACGAGTGGCAGCCGGTCGCGATTGCCATGGAGCGCGCGTTCGTCGGGCGGAACGTCCTGAGCGCGCTCCGCCTCGGCGAGGTGCGCGGCGCGGTGCTCGCGCTCGCCGGTCGGCGCGGGATCCCGGTCGCCGACTACCCGCCGGCGACCGTCAAGCGCGCCGTGACGGGATTCGGGCGCGCCGAGAAGGACGCCGTCGCGCGCGGCGTCGACCTGATCCTCGGCGGCCGGCACGCCGCCGGCGACGCGACCGACGCGCTCGCGGTCGCGATCTGCCACGTGCTCCACGCCGGCGCCGAGCGCCGGCTGGCGGTCCGCTCGCTCCCGCTCGGAGCGGGCGCGCCGCGCTGGCGGGTGCGCCGCGCATGATCGGCGCGCTGCGCGGCGTCGTCGAGTCGAAGTCCCCGGGGCAGGTCCTCGTCGACGTCGGGGGCGTGGTCTACGAGGTCGCCGTGTCGCTGCAGTCGTATGCGCGCCTTCCCGCGCCGGGCGAGCGCGTGCGGCTCGACGTCGTGACGCATCTGCGCGAGGATGCGCTCGTGCTGTTCGGCTTCCTCGACGGCGAGGAGAAGGAGACCTTCAACTGGCTCCGCACGGTGAGCGGGGTCGGGCCGCGGCTCGCGCTGAACATCCTGTCGGGCATGCCGGCGCGCGATCTTCGCAGCGCCCTCGCCGCCGGCGACGTCGACCGGCTGTGCCGCGTGCCGGGCGTCGGCAAGAAGACGTCCGAGCGCCTCGTCCTCGAGCTGCGCGAGCGGAGCCGCGAGTACGCGGCGGCCTCCGCGGCGACGAACGGCGAGCCGCCGGCCGGCTCGCGCGACGCCGAGGCGATCTCCGCGCTCGTGAACCTGGGATACCGGCGCGGCGAGGCGGAGCGCGTGCTGCGCGGCATCGCGCCCGACGTCCGGCTCGAGGACGCGATCCGCGAGGCGCTTCGCAGGTTCGCGCGATGAGCCGGCCGCGCCGCGAGCCCGAGAGCCCGGTCTCGCAGATCGCGACCGACGAGGAGCTCCGCTTCGAGGCGTCGCTCCGCCCCGAGTCGCTCGCCGACTACGTCGGCCAGGACCCGGTCCGCGAGAACCTCGCGGTCGCGATCGCCGCCGCGCGCGAGCGCGGCGAGCCGCTCGACCACATTCTGCTCAGCGGCCCGCCCGGGCTCGGGAAGACGTCGCTCGCGCAGATCGTCGCGCGCGAGATGGGCGTCCAGTGCCGGAAGACGCAGGGACCCGCCGTCGAGCGCGGCGGCGACCTCGCCGCTCTCCTCTCCGACCTCGAGAGCGGCGACGTCCTCTTCATCGACGAGATCCACGGGCTCCCACGGAAGGTCGAGGAGGTCCTCTATCCCGCGATGGAGGACTTCGAGCTCGACCTCATCGTCGGCCAGGGGCCGACGGCGCGCAGCATGCGGCTCGCGTTGAAGCCGTTCACGCTGATCGGCGCGACGACGCGCGCAGGCATGCTCAACGCCCCTCTACGCGACCGGTTCGGCTCCGCATTCCGGCTCGAGTACTATCGGAGCGAGCAGCTCGCCCGCATCCTCGCGCGGTCGGCGCGCATCCTGAACGTCGTGCTCGCGCCGGCCGGCGCGGACGAGATCGCGCGCCGGTCGCGCGGAACGCCGCGCATCGCGAACCGGCAGCTCAAGTGGGTGCGCGACTACGCGCAGGTGCATCGCCCCGGGAAGCCGATCGATGCGGATACGGCGTCGCGCGCGCTCGAGCTCCACCGGGTCGACCCGGCGGGCCTCGAGCCCATGGACCACGCGATCCTCCTCGCGGTGCTCGACCGCTTCGCGGGCGGGCCCGTCGGGATCGAGAGCCTGGGCGCTCTTCTCGGTGAGGAGCGCGAGACGATCGAGGCGGTCTACGAGCCGTTCCTCGTCCAGTCCGGATATCTCGAGCGGACGCCGCGCGGCCGGGTCGCGACCGAGCTCGCGTACCGCCATTTCGGCCGGGACGTCCCGGCGGGACCGCGCCAGGGCCGACTGCTATAGGCTCGGGCGGGTCGCCCATGTCGGATCTCGGCCGGTTGTTGATCGGGATCGGGCTCGTCCTGGTCGCCGTCGGCGGCGTGCTCGTCGTCGCCACGCGGCTCGGGATCCCGTTTCCCCTCGGTCGCCTCCCCGGCGACATCGCGGTCAAGCGCGACGGGTTCTCGTTCTACTTCCCGATCACGACCTCGATCGTGGTGAGCCTCGTCCTGTCGCTGCTCTTCTACCTCCTGCGGCGCTGAGGTCCGCGCGCGCGATGGAGGGGGCGCGCCAGCGCACCGGGCAGGAACGGCGCTCGACCGGCGTCGACCTCGATCGCGTCGGCTGGGCCGAGAGCGGGCCGCCGACGCTCCCGCCCGACGAGGATCCGGCGCTCGCGCGCCGCCCGTTCCGGCGCCGCGAGGCGTTCCTCCTCGCCGCGACCGCGCTCGCGGTCTTCCTCTTCATCGTGTTCGAGACGCGCCTTCCGCCGTTCACGAGCGCGCAGACGCTCTCGCAGAACGTCGTCTTCTTCCTCCTCATCAATCTCAACATCGTCCTGATCCTGCTCGTGGTCTTCCTGCTCGGGCGGAACATCGTGAAGCTGGTCGTCGAGCGCCGCCAGCGCGTGCTCGGCTCCCACCTCCGGACGCGCCTCGTCGCGGGCTTCGCCGCGGTCGCGATCGCGCCCGCGGTCATTCTCTTCCTGGTCGCCCTGGGCTTCATCCGCACCTCGATCGAGACCTGGTTCGCCGTCCAGATCGAGAGCGCGCTCGAGGGCTCGCTCGACATGGCCGACGCGTACTACCGCGAGTCGATGGCGACCGCGCTGCACGAGGCGCAGGAGATCGCCCGCCGCCTGGGCGCTGCGACCGACCGCCGGCTCGATGCCGAGGCCGCAATCATCGCGGAGAAGCAGCGCGAGTACGGCGCCGCGACGATCGCGGTCTACGATGCCGACGCGAAGCTCGTCGCGAGCGCGTCGGCCGAGGGGCTGAGCCGCGACTTCGACGTCGCGGCCGACCGCGAGTTCCTGGAGCGCGCTCTCGCGCAGCCCGAGACGACGGCGACCCTCGACCGCGACGCCGGCGACGTGCTGCGCGCGGCGGCGCGCATCGACGGGCGCGGCGGCGTCATACGCGGCGTCGTGATCGTCGACCAGGTCGTGCCCGCGAGCGTCGTCCGCCGGCGCGAGGAGATCGAGCAGAGCTACCGGCAGTACAAGCAGCTGAAGCTCCTGCGCCGGCCGCTCATCAACAACTACGTGCTCACGCTGCTGCTGGCGTCGCTGGTCGTCCTCTTCGGCGGCACGTGGCTCGGGTTCGCGATCGCGCGCAGCATCACGGGCCCGATCCAGCGGCTCGCGGAGGGAACGCGCCGGGTCGCGACGGGACACCTCGACGAGCAGATCCCGCCCGAGTCCGGCAGCGACGAGATCGCGACCCTGGTCGAGGGCTTCAACCAGATGACCGCGAACCTGCGCGCCACGCATGGCGAGCTCGCGGAGCGAAGCCGGACGCTCGAGACGATCCTCGCGAACATCGCGGGCGGCGTCGTCGCGATCGACCCGGACGGACGCGTCGAGATGGTGAACGCGGCCGCGCGGTCGCTTCTCGGCATCTCGGACGCGGTCCGCGGCCGCTCGTTCCGCGAGGCGTTCGCCGAGCCGCGCCTCGAGCGCGTGCGCGACCTCCTCGGCGACCTCGAGGAGCGCGTGCGCGAGGGCGTCTGGGACAAGCTGCCGGCGCTCCGGATGCCGGTCGAGCATCCCGACGGCGCGGTCGAGCTGATCGCGACCGGCGTCGTGCTGCGCGGGGAGGAGCAGGCGATCGGCGCGCTGCTCTTCTTCGAGGACGTGACCGAGCTGCTGAAGGTGCAGCGCATGGAAGCGTGGCGCGAGGTCGCGCGCCGGATCGCGCACGAGATCAAGAACCCGCTGACGCCGATCCAGCTCTCGGCGCAGCGCCTCCGCAAGCGCTACGCCGGCCAGCTCGAGGGCGAGGTGCTCGACGAGTGCACGCGGACGATCATCGCGCAGGTCGAGGTGCTGAAGAACCTCGTGAGCGAGTTCGCGCACTTCGCGCGACTGCCTGCGGGACAGCACGTCCCGACGGACCTGAACGCGCTCGTCGACGAGGTGCTGGTGCTCTTCCGGGAAGCGCACCGCGACGTGCAGTTCGTCTCGCGCGCCGCGTCCGACCTGCCGGTGCTCGAGCTCGACCGCGACGGCATCCGGCGCGTGCTGACGAACATCCTCGACAACGCGGTCGCCGCGGTGCACGCGGCTCCGCCGCGCGCGGCCGCCGCGTCGGCCGGCGACGGCGACGGCCGGGCGCGCGGGACGGTGGAGCTCGCGACGCGCTTCTTCGCCGAGCGCGGCCTCGTCGCGCTCGAGATCGCGGACGACGGCATCGGCATGACGCCGGAGGTGAAGGCGCGGCTCTTCGAGCCGTATTTCTCGACGAAGCCGCAGGGCACCGGGCTGGGCCTCGCGATCGCGTCCGCGGTCCTCGCCGACCACCAGGCTTTCATCCGCGTGCGGGACAACCCGCCGCGCGGGAGCCGCTTCGTGATCGAGCTTCCGGTGCGCGAGGTGCACGCGGCCGCCGCAGCCGGGCGGCCGGGCGGGTGAGCGCGGCCGCGCCGTCGCCCGCCTGGCCCTGCGATCGCCGGGGCGGTGTGGTAGTGCGCGGAGACACATGAGCGAAGCGCACCAGATGATCCTCGTCGTCGACGACGAGGAGGAGATCCGCCAGAGCCTGCGAGGCGTCCTCTCGGACGAGGGCTACGCCGTCGTCGAGGCGGGGGACGGCCGCCGCGCCCTCGACCTCGTGCGCTCGGCGTCGCCGGCCCTCGTGATCCTGGACGTGTGGCTCCCCGAGATCGACGGCATCGCGCTTCTCGAGCAGATCAAGGCCGAGCGTCCCGACCTCCCGGTCGTGATCATCTGCGGGCACGCGAACATCGAGGCCGCAGTGCGCGCGACCCGCCTGGGCGCGGCCGACTTCATCGAGAAGCCGTTCTCGCTCGAGGCCATCCTCGCGTCGATCGAGCGCGCCCTCGGCACCACGGACGCCGCCGCCCGCGGCGCGGCGGGCGACGAGCCGGTGAGCGCTTCGCGCGGCGTCGAGCTGCGCGGCTGCGTTCCGGGGAACGGCGCGTGCCGGCCGCAGCGGACGATCGGGAAGAGCGTCGTCGCGAGCGGGCAGGGGCTCCACTCGGGCGTCAAGACGGGCGTCATCCTGCACCCGATGTCGCCCGGCAGCGGCATCGTGTTCCAGAGCCTCGCGACCGAGAAGACCGTGCCGGCGCTCGTCGAGTTCGCCGACTCCACGGGCTATGCGACCACGCTCTTCCGCCACGGCTTCGGCGCGAAGACGGTCGAGCACCTCCTCGCCACGATGCACGGCTACGGCGTGACGAACCTGCTCGTGAAGATGGAGGGCGAGGTGCCCGCGCTCGACGGGTCGGCGCTCGAGTTCTGCCGGCTGGTGGAGGAGGCCGGCCTCGTCGACCAGCCCGGCGCGGGCGTCGACGTCTACGTCGTCGAGCGGCGCTTCGAGGTCGGCGACGGCGCGAGTCGGATCGTCGCGGAGCCGGACGGCGGCTTCGTGGTCGACTACACGCTCGACTACCCCGAGCCCGTCGGCGTGCAGCGCTACGTCTTCGACTACACCGGTCCGGAGTCGTTCCGCGAGGAGATCGCGCCGGCGCGCACGTTCGGCTTCGTGCACGAGTTCACGCGCCTCGCGGCGGCGGGCCTCGCGGCGGGCGGCCGGCTCGACAACTGCGTCCTCATCGGCGAGGACGGCGTGATCAACGGCGAGCTGCGCTTTCCCGACGAGTTCGTGCGGCACAAGATCCTCGACCTCATGGGGGACCTGGCGCTCCTCGGGCGACCGATCCGCGGGCGCATCACGGCGCGCGCGACGGGGCACCGGCACAACGTCGCGATGGTGCGGCAGCTGCTCGCCAGCTCGAACGGCGCGGGAGCGGCGGCCGCGAGCTGAGACGCTCGCTCGCGTCCGTCGCCTTTCGGGTCGGTGACGTCGGCGGGCGGCCGGAGCGGCGCGCGAGCGAGCCCGGCGACTCCTGTCGGAGGCGCCCTTTTGTTGTCTCATGGATGAGGAGGGCCGCCTCCTCCAACGTCGCTGCCGGTTCTCGCTCGCGTGCCGCCCCGCCGCAGGTGCCGCATGCCGGTCGAGGCGGTCCTCGACCCGCGCGTCGAGCGGGTGGCCGCGCGCGCGGCTCGCCGCGCGGCGCTACGGTGACGGCGGCGAGCGGGGCGGGCTACTCGACGGTCACGCTCTTTGCCAGGTTGCGGGGCTGGTCGACGTCGCGGCCGAGGAGGACGGCGCACTCGTAGGCGAAGGCTTGGAGGGGGACGTTCAGGAGGATCGGGTCGAGCGCGGGGTGGAGCCGCGGGACCACGACGGCATGCTCGACGCGGGTGGCGAGGCTTTCGTCGCCGGCGTGGGTGACGGCGATCACGGGGCCGCGGCGGGCGCGCACCTCCTCGATCGTCGCGAGCGACTTTTCGTAGAGGTCGTCGTGCGGCAGCACGACGAAGACCGGCGTCTCGGGCGTGACCAGCGCGAGGGGGCCGTGCTTCAGCTCGGACGCCGGGTAGGCCTCGGCGTGGATGTAGGAGATCTCCTTCAGCTTCTGCGCGCCCTCGAGCGCGACCGGGTAGCCGCCGGCGCGGCCGACGAAGAAGGCGCTCGTCGAAGCGGCGTAGCGGCGCGCGAGCGAGCGAGCGGCATCCGATCCGCGAAGCGTCTCGCGCATCGCGTCGGGGAGGCGCTCGAGCGCGCCGACCAGGCGAATGCCGTCCGCGAGCGAAAGGTCGCGCACGCGCCCCAAGTGGAGCGCAAGCAGCGTCTGCGCGACGACCGAGCACGTGAAAGCCTTCGTCGACGCGACCGCCACCTCCGGGCCGGCGTGCATGTAGATGCCGCCGTCGCACTCGCGCGCGATCGTGCTTCCGACCGCATTCACGATCCCGAGCACCCGCCCGCCCTTGCGCTTGACCTCGCGCACGGCCGCGAGCGTGTCGGCGGTCTCGCCCGACTGGCTGACCGCGAGGTACAGGACCTCCTTCTCGATGACGGGATTCCGGTACCGGAACTCCGACGCCGGCTCCGCGTCGGCGGGGATGCGGGTCAGCGACTCGATCACGTGCGCGCCCGCGAGCCCGGCGTAGTAGGCCGACCCGCAGCCGAGCACCTTCACGCGCCGGACCTCCAGCAGGTCGCGCGCGTGGAGGTTCAGGCCGCCGAGGTGCGCGGTCCCGAAGCGCGCGTCGAGTCGACCCTTCAGCGTCCGCTCGCACGCCTCCGGCTGCTCCGCGATCTCCTTCGCCATGAAGTGCGCGTGGTCGCCGCGCTCGTACGCTTCGTGTCCATGGGTCACGATCGACGGCTGCTTCGCGGTGCCGACCGCGTCGAGCGTGGACGTCCGAAGACCGCTCGCGTCGATCGCGGCGATCTCGCCGTCGTCGAGGTGGACGACCTGACGCGTGTGACGCACGATCGCCGCGACGTCCGAGGCGACGAACATCTCGCGCTCGCCGACGCCGACGACGACCGGGCTTCCGCTCCGCGCCGCGACGATGCGGTCGGGCTGGCGCGCGTCGAGCACCGCGATCCCGTAGGTCCCCTGGACGGCGGCGAGCGCTCGCCGCACCGCGGCCTCGAGGTCCTCGTCCGCTGCGCCCTCGATCAGGTGCGCGAGCACCTCGCTGTCGGTGTCGGAGGCGAAGCGATGGCCGGCCGCCTCGAGCGCGTCCCGGAGCGCGCGCCCGTTCTCGATGATGCCGTTGTGGACGATCGCGATCCGCCCGGCGCAGTCCACGTGGGGATGGGCGTTGGCGTCCGTCGGCTGGCCGTGGGTCGCCCAGCGCGTATGGCCGATGCCGACGTTGCCCCGCACGCGCCGCGGTAGCGCCGCCTCGAGGTCCGCGATCCTGCCCGCGGCCTTGTGGAGCCGAAGGCCGGAGGAGCCGGCGACCGCGATCCCGGCCGAGTCGTAGCCACGATATTCGAGCCGGTGGAGCCCCGCGAGGAGGATGGGAACGGCGTCCTGCCTCCCGACGTATCCGACGATGCCGCACATGGTCGCTCTCTCCTTTGCGAGCCGCGCTCGCTCGGTGCTTTGGCTTGACGATTCGCGCGTCGGTCTACGGCGAAGGGCCGCGGTCCCTAGCCGTAGACCAGGCGCCGGAGCTGGCGTTCCGTGAGATCGGGTGCCGCGAAGCGGCGCTCCCGGACCTCCGCGGCGAGCACCCGGAAGATCGCCTCGTTCTTGAGGCCGCTCGCCTGCAGCTCCGCGTGGCGGCGGGCGACGAACGCCTCGACCGACTCCGAGTAGTAGGCGCGCGCCTCGGCGAGCACCTTCGCGATCTCCCCACCCGTCAGCCGCGTGATCCGCTGCAGGTGGGCGACGAGCTCCGCGTCCCGGCTCTCCACGGGCGCAAGATGCCGAATATGACCGGAAGAACGCAAGAATCCTGCCCGGATTCGGGCAGAAATCCAGCCGATTGCGGGCGGTCTACCTCAAGACGGGGCCGGCGAGCGTCCCCGAAACGGCGTAGATCGGCTTCTCCCCGGCGGCGCGCTTCGGCAGGAGCGCGGCCGCGACCCGGAACGGCGGCGGCGCACCGGGGCGGATGTCGATCGTGAGCCGGAGGTTCAGGACGCTCTGGAGGATCGGGTCGCGCAGGAGCACGTCGCCGGTCGCCGCGATGTCGGCGGCGTCGCTGGCGGCGCGTGCCTCCCGGACCTGGAGGCGCCCGCCGTTCACCTGCGCCGCGAGCGTGACCTCGGGGAAGGCGAGCTCGGGGGCGGCGAACCCGCGGATCGCGAGCTCGCGCACGTCGAGGTCGCGCGCCGCCGCGCGCACGGTGCCCTCGAGGCTCTGGAGCGTCCGCCCGTCGCCGGTCAGGTGGAGCTCGACGTCCGCTCGGCCGGCGATCCGGGCGGCCGGCGGAACGACTGCGGTGAGCGCCCGCGCGAGGTCGACGTTCGCGATGGTCGCGTCGATCGCGCCGCGGGCTCCGCGAAGCGACACCTCGCCGGCGAGCGTCCCGCCGTACGCGGTTCCAGCGAGCGTCGCGCTGCGCGGGCTCCCGAGGAGGAGACCGACGAGCGGCGTCCGCACGGTGAGCTCCGGGATCGAGATTGCGGCGTCGGGCGCGCGCAGCGGCGCGATGCGGACCCCGGTGAAGCGATAGCCGTTCGGAAACGCGAAGCCGACATCCTCGAAGGTCGCGACGACCGGCGCCCCGGCGAGCCCGGTCGCGAGCGCGCTCCGCGCGATGAGGTCGTGCGGCAGCGTGTACGCGAGCGCGATGACGAACACCGCCGCCGTGAAGATCGCGTACCCGACGATCGGCCGCGGGCGGCGCGCGAGCCGTGCGGCGGCGAGCGCGGACGCCGCTCGCCACGCCCGACCCGGTCCGCGCTCGGACGCCGACGGGCGCGGCGTCATTTCGGGTGGAGCCGCGCGACGACGAGCGTGGCGTCGACGAGCTCCGGGTTCTTGTACTGGCGCTTGACGGAGACGCGCACGAGCGGCAGCGGCCGCTCGCGGTGCTCGAGCGCGTGCAGGAGGCTCACGAGCGAGCGCATCGGGATGCCCTCGACCCGGACCTCGACCGCCTCCTCGGTGAGGTCGTCCGCGACCGGCCGGCTCGACGGGTTCATCGCCGTGATGTGCTCGCGTCCGGCGATCGGCACGGCGATCGACTCGAGCTGCGCGAAGACGGACGCCTCGTCGCCGGTGCTGCCGGCCGCCTGCTCGAGCGCGCTCACCTGGGCGCGCAGGCTACGATAGCGGCCGGCGAGCTGGCCGATCGCGGCGGCGTCGCGACGCGCGGCCGCGAGCCCGCGGTCGAGCCGCTCGAGCGCGTCCTGGATCGGTGCGACGATCGCGAGCCACACGATGAGGAGACCGGCGGCCACCGCCGCCGCGCCCACCATCCACCGCTCGCGCGGCTGGAGCTGCTCGAGCCAGTCGGCGACGCGGGCGCGCGGCGCGGCGAGCGCGCCCTGGACGGTGTCGCGGAGCGCCGCCATCACGCTCGGCCCTCGTGCGCGCGCACGACCGGTGAGACGAGCTCGGAGGCGACGCCCGTCACGGTTGCCCCTCGCGCGCGAAGGCCAGCGCGGCGCGGAACTCGACGCGCCCGTCGATGCCCGTCTTCACGTCCTTCACCTGTGCGTCGCGCGTGCCGGGGACGGTCTGCAGCGCGCGCTTCACGACGTCGACGGACTCGTAGCTGTCGGTGCGCGCGTGGAGACGCAGGCCGTCGGCGTCGATCGACAGGTCCTGGACCTCGAACGGCGTCTGCGCCGGGACCGCCTCGGAGATCGACCGCATGAGGTCGAGCGCCGACGGCCTTCCGGCCGCGGCGCCGACGAGCGAGTCGCGCCGGCGCGCGAGCGCTTCGACCGCGCTCTCGAGCTGCACCCGCTCGTTGCCGGCCGCCGCGCTCGGGAGCACGGCGCGCGCGGTTTCCGCGATCTGGGCCCGGAGCGCACCGAGCTCCGCGCGTCGCTCGGCGACCGCGACCGCGACGCTCGCGATCCCGAGCAGCACCGCGGCGCCCGCGATCATCGCAGTCGCGCGGAGCTGGCGGCGCGCCTCCTCGCTCGGCGCGTGGTACGCGAGGTCGCCGGCGCGGAGATTGACGCCGGTCTTGACGGCACCCGCGGCGCGCGCCGCGAGCGCGACCGCGCGCAGGTGGGCGACCGGAGCGCCCGCGGCCCACGGGGGCAGGTGCTGCGACGGCGCCGCGACCGGTGCGCCGACCTCTCCCGCGAGCGCGCGGCCCGCGTCCGCCGCGGGGCCGACGAGCGCGATCGGCGGCGTCGGCTGGCCGTCGGCGAGCGCGAGCGCCGCCCAGCGCGCCTGTCCGAGGAGCGCGGCGCGGTCGCCTCCGTCGCCGGCGTCCAGCACGTGCAGGCCTGCGAGCCGCCCGCCGCGCAGCAGCGCGACGCCGCCGCCGTCGCGCAGCTCGGCGACGAGGACGTCGGCGTGTCGCTCGAAGAGGGCGGCGACGGCGAGCGCGCCGAGGTCGACGATCGCCGGGTCGATGCCGGCGGCGCGCATCTGCTCGACGTGGGCGGCGACGGCGTCGCGCGGCGCGATCGCCGCGAAGATCGTCGTGCCGGTGGGAGACCGGTCGAGCGCGACGAAAGCCGTGATCGCGGTCGCGAGGTCGAACGGGACGAGGCTCTCGAGCTCGTACGGGACCGTCGCGGCGAGGCGGCTCTGGTCGGAGAACGGGAGGCGCAGGATGCGGAAGGTCGCATGCTTGCCGGGAAGCGCCGTCGCGACCGTTTCGGGCGGGGAAGGGCAGTGCGCCGCGATCGCCTTCCGGAGCGCGTCGGCGAGCGGCTCGCCCGGGACGCGCGCTTCGCGCCACGACCCGACGAGCCGCGCGCTCCGCGCGCCGGTCTCGAGCAGCGCCAGCGTGACGGCGTCATCGGCGGTGTCGATGCCGAGAGCGAGCATCGCTCAGGACGCGTCCTCGGGGAGGAGGTCGGAGTCGTCGTGCACCGTACCGTCGGGGTCACGACGTGGCGGGCCGGGTCGCGGGCGCTCGCGCCAGACCAGGCGGGTCGCCTTGTTCGGAGTTCGCTGGACGATGGCGTCGATGGACTGCGTCACGTCGCCCACGGTGCCGAACGCCTGGATCCAGAAGATGCTGCTCTCCGTGCGAATCATGCGCTTCACGTCGCGGCACTGCTCGACCGCGTCGGCATTCTGGAACCCACCGGGCGGCACCTCGAAGTCCGCGCCGACTTTGCAGCCGATCGCGCTCAGGACTCGCGGATTTGCCGTGTTGACGTTCACGCCGGGCTTTCCCCGCGTGGTCCCATACGCGGTGACCAGCGGACGCAACGCTGCGATCATGCGTTGGTCGAAGCCGCGGATCAGCCGCAGCTCGTCCAGGCTCTGGAGGGGCCGCTTGAGGGGTTCGCACGGCATGGAGAGCGCACAATACTCGCTCGCGGCGCGGCCTTCCACGCTCTCGGGGTTGGGAGAGATCCATGCCTGGACCGCGTTCAGCAGCTTCGGGTCGAAGCCCAGGTCTCCGAACAGCTTCTCGAGCGCCCGCCGCTGGTCCTTGTCGCCGACCTGGTTCAGATCCAGCTTCCCGTCCTCGTCCCGGATCTGGAAGAAGACGTTGCCGTTCGCGGTCGGGATGTCCCACGGCAGGGACCACGGCAGCTCGCCGTCGTAGGTGACGTCGTTGTCGCGGTCGTCCTGCATCAGGAGACCTTCGGCTCCGACGACGGCGGACCGAGCGAGGAGCTGAGCGGCGAGCGCGTTGCCGGCATTCCGGCTGAGGTGCGCGTGGATCAGCGTCGAGTCGGCGAACTCGACGACCACGATCGTGAGAAGCGCGACCGCGAGGAGCGCCGAGAGGAGCGCGACGCCCGACTCGCCGCCGCTCGGCCCTGGCCGCTTCATGCGAAGGCGCCTCATCTCCGGACCGCCATCGGCAAGGTGACCGCGAGGTGAAACGGGACCGCCTCGCCGTTCGGGTCGGCGAGGGCAATCTCGAGCTCGACGGCGCGCGGCAGATCCTCCGGCTTCCCGCCGTCGCCGCCCTGCCACGTGTCCGCCCACGGCTGGCCCGCGCGTGGCAGGACACGGGCGCGAAAGCCCGCGACGCCCTCCAGAACGACGGCCCGCAGCGGCTCGACGCCGGCGGAAGCGACCGAGGGCAGCTGCTCCTTCACGAGCCGCCCGCCCGTTTCGCCGCGCGCGGGCGGCTCGAGGTGATACCGCACCATCTCGATCGGGTCGCGCGGCCCGGAGCTCAAGCGGTGCGAAGCGGTGGTCGCGAGCGTGAGATCGCTCGAAGGCAGGTCGAACGTCGTGTCCGCCACGGCGAAGCGGCGTCCCGGCACCGGAACCGCGCCCTGCACCTCTTCCGCGATTCGCTGCAGCGTGATGCGCGCCGCGCTCGTCCGATCGAGCGCCGCTTCGGCGCGGTCGCGCGACGCGATCGCTCGCTGGAATGGAGCGACCTCCGCCAGCACGACGATGGCGGCGATCGCGAGTGCGACCAGCACCTCGAGAAGGGTGAACCCTGCCGAGCCGTGCGCGGTGCGACGCGCGCTCACGTCGATCCCCCGCCGATGTAGAGGGTGAGCTCGGCGCTCGCCTCCGGGTCGCCCGGCGGCTGGACGCGCACGATCACCTCGCGGATTTCGGCAATGGGGATCTCGTTGACCGTCTGCTGCCAGAGGAAGCCGGGGTACCGGCCCGGGAAGCGCGACTCGAAGTCGCCGCTCGACGTCCCGGGCGGGGGGACGGGCTGCTGCAGCTCGACGTCCGTCAGGAGCGTCCGCGCGAGGAGAAGGGCCTGCGTGTACTGCTGCTCGCGCGCCGCGAGCTTCAGGCTCCGCACGTGGAGTCCGAGCATCGCCGTGAACGCGATCGCGAGAACCGCCATCGCGACGACCACCTCCAGCAAGGTGAAGCCCGCCGCTCCGGCGCGCGCGCGGGTTCTCACGGCGCGATCAGCTCTCGCGCGTCGACGCGGCGATCGAAGACACGCGGCTGCGAGACGGCGGCCTCGATCAGGATCGTGAACGCGCTACCCGCGCCGTCGTCGAGGTACACGACGGAGGGATCGGCATAGCCGTCGGGCGTGAAGAGCGTCGAAGGGTACCCCTCCGCCGTCCGCACCACGCCCGGGCCGACGAGGTCGATGCCGACCGACCGGGGCAGCGACGTCGCGCGGTAGAGCGGCGTGTCCTTCGCGACGAAGCGCGCGGGTGTGGACGATCCGGGCTCGGCTCCCAGAAGCACCGAGGCCGCGTACCTTCCCGACTCGGGATCGACCTCGAACCGCACGTACTGGCCGCGCAGCGCGGCCTCCTCGCGCAGGAACCGGATCCTGTTCGCGACCTGCCGCGCGCTCGATTCGAGCGCCGCCCCCCGCAGCACCCCGAGCCGTGGGACGATCAGCGCCACGAGGAGCCCGGCCACGAACAGGGCGAGCATCATCTCGAGCAGGGTGAAGCCGGCGCCGTGCGCCGGCTTCATCACGCGCGGGCCGCGCCGGCGGACGCGATCAGAGGTTGCGGCTGTCAATGTCGGCGTTCTTCCCCTCGCCGCCCTCGACGCCGTCGGCGCCGTACGACTGGACGACGTAGCGGTTCCCGTCGCTCTGGAAGACGTACGGCTGTCCCCACGGATCGACGGGGACCTTCTCGAGGTAGCCGTCCGGGTTCCAGCGCCGCGCCGGCGGGCCGCTCGTGGGCGGCGCGACGAGCGCCTGCAGGCCCTGCTCGGTGGTCGGGAAGCCGCCGTTGTCGAGCTTGTAGAGGGAGAGCGCCTGCTCGATCGACTTGATGTCGGCGGCGGCCTTCGTCTGGCGCGCCTCGTCGGTGCGGCCGAGGATGCGCGGCGCGACCAGCGTGATGAGGAGGCCGAGAATGAACACGACCACCATGATCTCGATCAGCGTGAAGCCGCGCTGGTCGAGCGCGCGCGCGGCGCGGCCGGGTCGCTGCCGATGTCGCGAGGACGGACGCTTCATGAACCTTCTCCCTAACGCACGAGGGCGTTGATCTCGAAGATCGGCAGCAGGATCGCGAGCACGACGAAGAGCACGATTCCGCCCATGACGACGATGAGGATCGGCTCGAGGATCGCCGTCGCCGTCCCGAGCGCGCTCTCGATCTCCTGCTCGTACGCGTCGGCGACCTTGTCGAGCATCGCCTGCAGCTCTCCCGAGCGCTCCCCGACCGCGATCATGTGCACGAGCAGCGGGGGAAAGAGCCCCGACTGCCGGAGCGGGGCCGCGAGCGGCTGGCCTTCGCGGATGGCGGTGCGCGCGTCGGCGATCGCGTTCGCGAGGGCCTCGTTGCCGATCACCTCGCGCGCGACCTCGAGCGCGGGCAGGAGCGGGATGCCGTTCCCGAGGAGCGTCGCGAGCGTCCGCGCGAAGCGCGCCACCGCGACGCGGGTCGCGACCGCGCCCGCGACCGGCGCGCGCAGCAGCCGGCTGTCGAGCCAGAGCCGGCCGGCGGGGCGGCGAAGCGCGGCGAGCCACGCCGCCGCGACGCCCGCGAGCGCGATCGCACCGAGCCACCACCAGTCGGCGACCGTGTTCGACACCGCGAGCAGCGCGCGCGTGAGGAACGGAAGCGTCTGCTTTTGCTCCTCGAAGATGCGCGTCACGCGCGGGACGACGAACCCGAGCATGAAGCTCACGATCCCGACCGAGACGACGGTCATCAGGATCGGGTACGCGAGCGCGGCGCGCACCTTCGACCGGAGGCGCGCCTGCGACTCGGTGTAGACGGCGAGGCGCTCGAGGACGACGTCGAGAGCGCCCGCCGCCTCGCCCGCCCGCACCATGCCGACGTACAGCGGCGGGAAGACGGCCGGATGATCGGCCATCGCGTCCGCGAGGGCGGAGCCCTGCGTGACCACGTCGCGCACGTGGGAGAGCGTCCGCGCCATCGCCGGTCGCTCGGTCTGCTCGCTGACCGCGCCGAGCGCCTCGACGACCGGCATGCCGGCCGCGAGGAGCGTCGCGAGCTGCCGCGACACGAGGGCGAGATCGGCGGGACGGACGCGGCCCGCGGGGCGCCAGCCCCCGGCGCTGCGCGCGGCGGCGCGCTCCTCGGCGACGTCGGTCGGGAAGATGCCGTCACGTCGCAGCCGGGCGCGCGCGCTGCGCGCGCTGTCGGCGTCGACGACGCCGCGGACGTTCCGCCCTTCGGCGGTGAGGCCGCGATAGGCGTAGACCGCCACGATTCAGTTCCCGCCGGCGCCGCCGGCGGCCGAGGTCGCACCCATGCGAGAGGGTTCGACGGCGGCCCGCACGATCCGATTCGAGCGCCGGTTCGCGCGCGCCACGCCGACGCGCCTCGGTCCTACAGCACGTCGTCCTGCGTCACCCGCAGGACCTCTTCGGCGGTCGTGACGCTGGCTCGCACCTTCGCCGCGCCGTCGTCGCGCAGGGTCGCCATGCCCCGGCCCGTCGCGAGGCGTCGCACGGCCGACGCGTCGGCGCGCTGCATCACGAGCGATCGTACCTCGTCGTCGACGACCAGGATCTCGTGGATGCCCGTCCGGCCGCGATAGCCGGTGCCCTTGCATTCGCCGCATCCCTCTCCGGCGCGGAAGATCGAGGTCCCGGCCCGGATCCCGAGCTCGCGCTCCTCGCCGGCAGTCGCGGCGACCGGCTCGCGGCAGGCGACGCACACGCGGCGCACGAGGCGCTGCGCCATCACGCCGACCAGCGACGACGAGACCAGGAACGGCTCGATCCCCATGTCGACGAGGCGCGACAGCGCGCCGAACGAGTCGTTCGTGTGGAGCGTCGAGAAGACGAGGTGGCCCGTGAGCGCGGCCTGGATCGCGATCTCGGCGGTCTCGGAGTCGCGGATCTCGCCGACCATGATGACGTCGGGGTCCTGGCGCAGGATCGAACGGAGGCCGTTCGCGAACGTGAGGTCGATCTTCGGATTGACCTGGATCTGGCCGACGCCGTGGAGCTGGTACTCGATCGGGTCCTCGATCGTGATGATGTTCCGGAGCGTCGAGTTGAGGCGCGAGAGCGCGGCGTAGAGCGTCGTCGTCTTGCCGCTGCCGGTCGGGCCGGTGACGAGCAGGATCCCGTGGCTCCGCTGGATGAGCCGCTGCACGATCGCGAGCTGCTCGCCGAGGAGGCCGAGGTCCTCGAGCGAGAGCAGCGAGCCGGTGCGGTCGAGGAGGCGGAGCACCGCGCGCTCGCCGAACTGGGTCGGCACGATGGAGACGCGGACGTCGATGTCGCGGCCGGCGACGCGGAAGCGCAGGCGGCCGTCCTGCGGGAGCCGGCGCTCGGCGATGTCGAGGCCCGACATGATCTTGACGCGGGCGACGATCGTGGGATGGAAGCGCCGCGGCGGCTTCAGCACGTCGTACAGCATGCCGTCGATCCGGAAGCGCACCGACACGTCGCGCTCGAAAGGCTCGATGTGGATGTCGGACGCGCGGTCCTTGACGGCCTGGAAGAGCAGGGAGTTCACGAGGCGGATGATCGGCGCCTCGTCGTCGGCGTCGAGCAGGTCGCGCGGCTCCTCGAGCTCGTGCGCGACCGCGTCGAGCTCGGCGGTCTCGATGTCGCCCATGACCGCCTCGGCGGTGCCCTGCGCGCGGTCGTAGGCGGCGTTGATGCCGTCGAGGATCGCCGACGCGGGCGCGACCACGGGCGAGATGCTGCGGCCGAAGAGGGCGCGCAGGTCGTCGACGACGTGGGTCGCGCGCGGATCGGCGAGGGCGACGAGCACGCCGCCTGCCTCCTCGTGGAGCGGCAGGCACGCCGCGCGACGCGCGTACTGGATCGGGAGCGCCGCGAGCAGCGACGGGTCGATCTCGCGCGGATCGATCTCCTCGCGGAACGCGAGCCCGAAGCGACGCGCGAGCTCGTGGGCGGTCGCAGTGTCGGGCAGCGTCGCGGCGCCGGCCGCGTCGCCGCGCGAGTCCGGCGGCTTCACCGAGGCCACGGGCCGGCCTCCGAACCGGCGGCCCGCGGCGCGACCTGCGCCGGCGCGTGACCGGCGACGTCCGCCTCGGTCACGGCGACTGCTCCGCCGGCAGGATCTCGTTTGCGGGCGCTCCCGCGGCGCCCTCCGCCGGCAGCAGGATGCCGCCGCCAGGCGGGACGTCGGCCGGCTCGTGGTGGGGCGCGAGCGACGCCTGCGTGCCGGCGAACCGGCCCTTCCCGATCATGGCCTCGCGGAAGCGCGCCTTCTCGCCCTCGCTCACGCGCGCCATCGCCGCCGCGTCGCGGATGATGTGCGGCGTGAGGAGGATGATCAGGTTCACCTTCTCCTTCCGCCGGTCCTGGAACTTGAACAGGTTCCCGACGACTGGGAGGTCCGTCAGGTACGGCACGCCGCTGTCGGTATTCGTCAGGCTGTCGGAGATGAGGCCGCCGATCGCGACCGTGTCCGCATCCTCGACGACGACGTTCGTCGTCGCGGAGCGGACGGTCGTCGTCGGGCCGAGCTGGAGGACCTGGGTCTCGGACGTCGGGACGAGCGCGGAGACCTCCTCGAAGAGCAGCAGGCGGACGGTGTCGCCCTCGGAGATCTGCGGCGTCAGTCGCAGCGTGATGCCGACGTCGCGGCGATCGACCTGGCTGAACGTGTTCGAGAGGTTCGTCTCGTTCGTCGACCGGCTGGTCACGAACGGCACGTTCTGGCCGACGACGATCTCGGCCTCCTCGTTGTCGGTCGTGAGGATGGTCGGAGCCGAGAGCACGTTCACGCCGTTCGTGCTCTGGAGCGCGCTGAGGAGCGCCGCGCTCGCCGGGATCTTCGTCCCGTCGGCGAGCTCGATCATCTGCTTCCCGATGAGCGCGCCGAGGAGCCCGTTGATCGTGCCGAGGCCGCTCACGTCGCCGGTCGCGATCGCCTGGTTCACGGTGCCCAGGTTCCGGAAGTTCGTACGGGCGATCGCGACCAGGTTTCCGGCTTGCAGCCCGCCCTGCAGCTCGATCCCGAGCTGCTTGATCCGGGTGAGCGACACCTCGAAGATGATGGCTTCGACGAGCACCTGCCGGCGCGCGATGTCGAGCTTCCGGATGACCTCCTCGAGGATCGCGTAGTCCTGCGGTGCGGCGCTGATTACGAGCGAGTTGGTCGCGGCGTCGGCCGTGATGCGGACGCCGCTTTCGAACTCGATCGCCGGCCCGCCGGCCCCGGCGGACGCGACGCCGCCGGCGCCGCCCGGCCCGCCGTAGCCGCCTCGCATGCCGCCGGCTCGCGCCGCGCCGAAGCCGCCGCTCGCCTGCGCGAGGCTCCCCGCGCTCGGATTGCTGATGGTGCTGCGAGCGAACGAGCCGCCGTAGCTCGCCGAGCCGCTGAAGTTGCTGCGGCTTCCGAATCGCCCGCCGCCTTCGGTGACAGCCCGCCCGGGCAGGATCTCGCGCCGCTGCACGGCCGTCGTCGTGCCGACGAGGTCCGCGAGCACCTGCACCATCTCGGTCGCGTCGGCATGGCGGAGCGCGACCACCTGCACGCGCCCGGCGCCGCGCGGCAGCGGCACGTCCAGCTTCCGGACCAGCTCGCGCGCCTGGCGGATCTCGAACGGGCTTCCGATGACGATGACCGCGTTCGAGCGCTCGTCGGGGACGATCCGCATCCCGCCGCCGGTGTCGCCGCGCGCCGCGGCGGCGGCCGCCGCCGCGGTGCCGGGCACGCCGCCCGGCGCCGGCGGCGGCGCGGGACCCGACCGGCCCCGGCCGTCCTCGATGGCGTCGCGCAGGATCTGCGAGAGATCGCCCGCGTAGGCGTGCTGGAGCGGGATGACCTCGACAGTCCTCTCCTGGCCCGGCACGTCGAGCTCGTGGATGAGCTGCAGCAGGCGCGAGACGTTGACGGCGCTGTCGATCACGATGAGCGAGTTCGTCGGCGCGTAGGCGGTGATCAGCCCGTCGCGCGAGACGAGCGGCTGCAGGACCTGCGCCGCCTGCGGCGCCTCGACGTAGGAGAGCGGGACCAGCCGCGTGACGAACGCCTCGGTCGGCGCGCCCGGCTCCGGCCCGACCGGAAGCCCCGCGCCCTTCACGTCCTTCGTCGGCACGATCTTCACGACCGGCCCCGTGTCGACGACGGAGAAGCCCTTCACCTGCAGCACCGACTGGAAGACGCGGTAGGCCTCGTCCACCGTGATCTTGCTCGGCGAGACGATCGAGACCTTGCCCTTCACCTTCTCGTCGACGACGAAGTTCTTGCCGGTGATCTCGCTGATGAACTTGACGAGCGTCGCCAGCTCGACGTCCTGGAAGTCCATCGTGACCAGGTCGTCGGGGCGAAGCGGTCGCGGCGCTTCCTCGCCGCTGCCCGGCGCGCCGACGGCGGCCGGAGCACCCGGCGCCGCGGCCGGCACGTCCTGTGCCCCTGCCGGACACGCCGCCGCCAACCCCGCCCACACCAGCGCGCACAGCGCGCGACCGCGGAGGCGCATCAACGGATCTCGTACGTGAGCGTGCGCGGCGACCCCGCGCGTACGATGTCGACGGTGAGGCGCGTCTGGCCCTGCAGCTCCTGGAAGAGCGCCATCGCGCGCGTCGGGTCGTTGAGCTCGACTCCGTTCACGCGCTGCACCACGTCGTTGTTCTCGATGCCGATCTTCTGGAAGATGCTGCCGCGCTTGATCGCGAACACCTTGAAGCCGTTCGTCTGGCCGTTCTCCTGGTTGGGCACCGCGCGGAGCTGCGTGAAGAGGTCGGACAGGTTGTCCATCGAGTGCTCGACCTCCGCCTGCGCGACGAGGTAGCGGTCCTCGCCGATCTTTCGCACCTGGTCGTCGGCGGCCGCGGACGGCGGGGCCGCGGGGCTGGCGGTGCGCGCCGCTTCGCCGGCGGGCGCGCTCACGTCGGCGGCGACCGTGAACACCTCGGTCGAGCCGCCGCGGTCGACGACGACGCGCCGCCAGCCGATCTCCGACACCTTGCCGCCGGCGAGCGGGTCGCCGATCCGCACCACGTCCTGGCGCTTCGACGCGACGTCCTCGACGATCGCGAAGCGCTCGCCGCCGTGCCGTCCGGTGCCGACGAGCCGGACCGATCCCGATCCGCCGCCCGACGCCGCCGTCGTCCCGGGCTCGGTCGCGGGGACCGCGGCGTAGAGGTTGCGACGGGTCATCGCGAGATAGTCCGATACCGGTCGCGTCGCCGCGGGCCGCGCCTCCTCCACCACCGTGGTCCTGACCGGCGCTCCCGACCGGGAAAGCCGGCCGCGCACGATGGTCGAAACCATCGTGGCGGCGAACGTCGCCGCGAGCGCGAGCAGGACGAGCCGCGACGCCACCCACTGCGCCGGGCGAATCCGAGTGATCACCGCGCTCACGCCTATGCCAACCTCGAAAAACCCGCAAGCCCGCGGCCCTCGCACGAATTCTCCCGCGCGGCGACGTTCGCGCGCGTCCGCCGTGCGACGGCGCGCGCGAACGGCGAGCGCGTCGCACCCACGAAGCGCGACCGTGCGCGACGACGCTCGTCGCACCGCGGACGATTGACGCCCCCGAAAGGCTCCAGTAAAGCGTGCCGCGCGCGCCGCGGCGCAGGGCATTCCCGTGAGCGACGACGACCTGACCGCAACCCGCCGTGCGAAGCTCGCGGAGTGGCGGGCGGCGGGGCGACCGTATCCGAACGACTTCCGGCAAACGGACCACGCGCGCGACCTGCACGCGCGCTTCGGGAGCAGCGACGCGGCGGCGCTCGAGGCGCTCGCGCAGGTCGCACGCGTCGCCGGGCGGATCGTCGGAAAGCGGAGCTTCGGCCAGGCGATGTTCGTCGTCGTCGAGGACGCGAGCGGCCGGCTCCAGACCTACCTCCGGCGCGACGCGCTGCCCGCGGACGCCTGGGCCGTCGCCCGCACGCTCGACCTCGGCGACGTCGTCGGGGTCGCGGGCACGGTGTTCCGCACCAAGACGAACGAGCTCACGATCGCGGCGAGCGAGGTCGCGCTGCTCGCGAAGTGCCTGCACGTGCCACCCGAGAAGTGGCACGGGCTCGCCGACGTCGAGATCCGCTACCGCCGCCGCTACCTCGACCTGATCGCGAACCCGTCCGTGCGCGACGTGTTCCGCAAGCGCGCGCAGATCGTCGCCGGCATCCGGCGCTTCCTCGACGAGCGCGGGTTCCTCGAGGTCGAGACGCCGATCCTCCAGCAGATCGCCGGCGGCGCGGCGGCGCGCCCGTTCCGAACGCACCACAACACCCTCGACCTCGATCTCCAGCTCCGCATCGCGCCCGAGCTCTTCCTGAAGCGCCTCCTGGTCGGCGGCTTCGAGCGCGTCTACGAGATCGGCCGCAACTTCCGGAACGAGGGCATCTCGACCCAGCACAACCCCGAGTTCACGATGCTCGAGTTCTACCAGGCGTACGCGACCTTCGAGGACCTGATCCCGCTCACGGAGGAGCTCGTGAGCGGGCTCGCCGACGAGGTCTGCGGCGCGCGCGTCGTTCCGTACGGCGAGCACCGGATCGACCTGACGCCGCCCTGGCGGCGCATCTCGCTGGTCCCCGAGGCGGCGCGCGCGGCGGGCGCATCGCAGGACGAGCTGCGCGATCCGATCGCCGCGCGCCGCGTCGCCGAGCGGCGCGGCGTCGCGGTGCCGCCCGGCGTCGGCGCCGGCTGGATCGCGACCGCCCTCTTCGAGCAGCTCGTCGAGCCGACGCTCGTCCAGCCGACCTTCGTCACGGGCTTCCCGACCGAGGTCTCGCCGCTCGCGCGCGGTAACGACCGCGACCCGTTCCTCGTCGATCGCTTCGAGCTCTACGTCGCGGCGCGCGAGGCGGCGAACGGCTTCTCCGAGCTGAACGACCCCGACGACCAGCGCGCGCGCTTCCTCGCGCAGCTCGAGAGCCGCGCCCGCGGCGACGAGGAAGCGCATCCGATGGACGAGGACTACGTGAGCGCGCTCGAGTACGCGATGCCGCCCGCGGCGGGCGAAGGCATCGGGATCGATCGCCTGACCATGCTCCTCTGCGACGCGCCGTCGATCCGCGACGTCGTCCTCTTCCCGCTGCTGCGACCGGAGCGCCGTCCCGGCGGCGACGCGCCGCCGGAGGAGGATCCCGCAGGAAGAGCGCGTTGACGCGTAGCCATCGGGGCCGTTCTCGTGTTTAAGGGCGCGGTGCTCGGCACCATCCACCCGGCTCGGCAGGCGGCGCGACTCGCCCCCGTCGAGGTGATCCGCTACGAGTGAGCCGGGGACGGGGTGGCACCAGGTGGCGAGGGGGGGACGCCGCACGTCGACGCGCGCGGGCTCGTCAAGGAATTCACCGACGGGCCGCGGACCGTGCGGGTGCTGTCCGGTGTGGATTTCGCGATCGCGGCCGGCGAGACGGTCGCAATCGTCGGGGAGTCGGGGGTGGGCAAGAGCACGTTGCTCCATCTCCTCGGAGGGCTCGAGCGCCCGACGTCCGGAAAGGTGGTCATCGGAGGGGTGGACATCGCAGCGCAGAGCGAGCGCGAGCTGGCCCGCTTTCGCAACCGCGAGATCGGGTTCGTATTCCAGTTCCACCATCTCCTGCCGGACTTCTCCGCGCTCGAGAACGTGATGATGCCGTGCCTCATCGCGGCCGAAGGACCGGCCGCCGCGCGCGAGCGCGCGACGCGCGTTCTCGAGCGGGTCGGCCTCGGGGAGCGCCTCACGCATCGGCCGGGTGAGCTGTCCGGCGGCGAGCAGCAACGGGTCGCGGTGGCGCGCGCGGTGGTCCTGCGGCCCGGGCTCGTCCTGGCCGACGAGCCGACCGGGAACCTCGATCCCGACACCGGCGACGAGGTCGAGAAGCTCCTGCTCGAGCTGAATCGCGAGGCCGGCACGACCTGCATCGTCGTGACCCACAGCGATCGCCTCGCGGGCGCGATGGACCGCCGCTTCCGCCTCGCGCACGGGCATCTCGAGGCGCTATGACGGCGCGCTCCCCGGCGCTCCGCTCGGCGCTCGCCCTGCTCGTCGTCGCCCAGCTGAACGCGTGCGCCGTCGGCGGCGGTGCCGTCCGGCACCAGCGCGACCTCGCGGCCGGCGGCGATCCGCCGGCGACGGTGCGCGGGCCGGAGCCGTCGGCTCTGCTCGCGAGCCTGGTCGGGCCGATGCCGTCGATCGCGTCGGCGGTCGCGGACGACGCCGAGCGCGAGCGCATCGGAGCCGACGACGCGGGCGGCGACGCCGCAAAGGATGCCGAGGTCGCGTCGGTTCCGCCGCCGGCGGAGAAGCCGCCGCGGAAGCCGATCGACCCGGCGCGCTGGCTCAAGTCGGCGCCCGGGCTCCGGAGCGCGCTGCCGCTGCTCGCGATCCCGGCGCCGCTTCCGGAGGCGGTCGCCTCGGCCGACGGGCCGGGGGAGAAGACCTTCGTCGGACGGGCGCCGCGCGTCTTCGGCGCGGCCCCGACGATCGGCGAGATCCGGATCGAGGGGAACCAGCGCGTCGACCAGGAGGCGATCCGCGTCCACATCAAGAGCCGCCCGGGCGAGCCGTACGACGCCGAGAAGGTCGACCAGGATCTGCGCGCGATCTACGGGATGGGGTTCTTCGAGGACGTGAGCGTCGAGCTCGAGGAGCCCGCCGCCGGCGGCGAAACGCTCGTCTTCCGCGTCAAGGAGCGCCCCTTCATCACCGCCGTCCGCATCGAGGGCGGCGAGGCGCCCAAGAGAGAAGATCTCGAGTCCGCTCTCAAGGTCCGGCCGCGCACGATCTACGACCCCGAGAAGGTCCGCCGCGGCATCGCCGACGCGCACCGCGTGTTCGAGGAGAAGGGCTACCTCGATGCGAAGATCGATCCCCAGCTCGAGCCGGGCGCCGGCCCGAACGAGGTCGAGCTCGTCTACAAGATCGACGAGGGCGAGAAGATCCGCATCACGGACATCGACTTCGAGGGCAACGAGCGCTTCAGCGCGCGCGAGCTCCGCGGTGTCATGCAGACCAAGGAGAAGGGCCTCTTCTCCTTCATCACCGGCTCCGGGACGCTGAACCGGGAAGCGCTCAAGACCGACGTCGAGCGCCTCACCGCCTACTACTACGACAACGGCTACGTCGCGGTGAAGATCGACGAGCCCAGGGTGGAGCGCAAGGAAGACTCGCTCCGCGTCGTCATCAAGATCGACGAGGGCGACAAGTACGACTTCGGGAACATCGACTTCGCGGGCGACGTGCCGCCGCCCGGACCCGAGCGCGACGCGCTCTTCCAGCAGATCGAGGCCGTGAAGGGCGAGGTCTTCCGCGCGAGCATCCTGCGAGACGACGTCACCAAGCTCACCGACTTCTTCGGCGACGAGGGCTACGCCTTCGCCAACGTCGAGCCCGAGACGCTGATCCGCCCCGAGCAGAAGACGGTCGACGTCACGTTCCGCGTGAGCAAGGGGAAGCCGGTCTCGATCGGCCAGATCCAGATCACCGGCAACACCAAGACCCGCGACAAGGTGATCCGGCGCGAGCTCAAGGTCGCCGAGCAGGAGCCCTTCTCGGCGACGAAGCTCCGGAGGAGCCGCGACGCCTTGCAGCGGCTCGGCTTCTTCTCCGACGTCAACGTGACGACCCGCAAGGGAGCGACCGAAGACCAGATCAACCTCGCGGTCGACGTCAAGGAAGGCTCGACCGGCGCCTTCAGCGCGGGCGCCGGCTACAGCTCGGGCGACCAGTTCCTCTTCAACGTCCGGATCTCCGAGAACAACCTCTTCGGGCGCGGCCAGCGCATCGTGCTGAACGCCGACGTCGGCTCGATCCGCCGCAACATCTACCTCAGCTTCACCGAGCCGTACCTGCTCGATACGCGGCTCCTCGGCCAGGTGACGCTCTTCAACACCGAGCTCGACTACGGCGACTTCACGCGCGACGCGACCGGCTTCGCGCTCCGTGCGCTCTACCCGTTCGAGGAAGTGGGCCTCTACAACATCGGGTGGCTCTCGCTCGAGGACACGAGCTTCGGCCTCGAGTACCGTCTCGAGCGCGCGCGCATCTTCGACATCCGCTTCGATTCCCCGCCCGCGATCTTCGCCGAGCAGGGGACGACGCTGATCTCGGCGGTCTCGCCACAGCTCCTGCGGAACACCCTGAACCACGCCTACGACCCGACCGCGGGGTCGTTCCAGGAGCTCACGTTCGAGCTCGCGGGTCTCGGCGGCGACGAGAAGTACTACCTCTTCCAAGGGCGCGGCCGGTGGTACGTCCCGATCTATCGCGTGCGCGACCTCGGCACTTTCGTGTACTCGGTGGGCGGCACGGTGGCGTACGGGCGCGGGGAAGCGGGCCAGTCGGGCAAGGAGATCCCGCTCGTGCAGCGCTTCTTCCCGGGTGGCATCAATACGGTGCGCGGCTACGAGACGCGGACGCTCGGGCCGCGCCAGGACAGCTTCGATCCGCAGGGGAACGTCATCAACAACAAGCCGATCGGCGGTACCAACGAGTTCGTGCTGCAGAACGAGATCATTTTCCCCATCCTCCAGTCGGTGGGCGTCAAGGGCGTCGTCTTCTTCGACATGGGCAACGCATTCCTGGAGGCGCAAGGGATCGACTTCGGGGACCTGCGATATGCCATCGGCGCGGGCATCCGGTGGCTGTCGCCGTTCGGTCCACTCCGCATCGAGTACGGCATTCCGCTGAACATCAAGGACGACGAGAAGAAGAGCTCCATCCTGTTTTCGTTCGGCGCGCCGCTGTGAGAGGTCCGGTGGCGCCGGGCGTGAGAGACCGCGGGAAAGAGAAGGAGAAGTTCATGAAGCCAGTTCACCTGATCGGCGCTGCGCTGCTGCTCGCGCTCTTGTCGGTGCCGGTCGCCGTGCAGGCCGCCGAGCCCAAGATCGGCGTCGTCGACCTGCAGCGTGCCCTGAACGAGTCGGACGCCGGCAAGAAGGCGAAGGTCGACTTCAAGGCGCGCGTCGACAAGCTCGAGGGCCAGCTCAAGGGCCAGAAGGAGGAGCTCGACCGGCTGAAGGAGGAGCTCGAGCGCAAGGCCGTCGTCATGCGCGACGACGAGCGCCGCAAGCTGTCGACCGACTTCGAGAAGAAGCGCCTCGACCTGAAGAGCAAGTTCGAAGAGGCGCAGGGCGAGCTCCAGCGGAAGGATCAGGAGCTCACCGGCCAGATCATCGAAGGTCTCACGCAGGTCATCAAGCAGATCGCCGAGAACGAGAATTACACGCTCGTCCTCGAGACCAGCTCGAGCGGCGTGCTGTACCACGCGAACTCGATCGACCTCACCGAGCAGGTCCTTTCGACCTACAACGCCCGCCACTGACGGGAGGACGCCCGAGACCGGCGTGCGCGACGGCAACGACACCACCGGGATCCCGAGGCTCCTGCCGCATCGCTATCCCTTCCTGCTGGTCGACCGCGTCGTGGAGTTCGAGGCGGACCGGCGCGTCGTCGCGATCAAGAACGTCAGCGTGAACGAACCGCAGTTCACCGGGCACTTCCCGGACCGCCCGATCATGCCGGGAGTGCTGATCTGCGAGGCGATGGCTCAGGCCGGCGGGCTTCTCGTCCGCGGCACGCTGCGCGGCGGCTTCGACCCCGAGCCGTCCGGCCACGAGGATCTCTTCCTCGTCTTGACGAGCGTCGAGAACGCGCGCTTCCGCCGCCAGGTCGTGCCGGGCGACCAGCTGCGGCTCGAGGTGACGCTGCTGCGCCGCCACCGGCCGCTCTGGAAGATGCACGGCATCGCCACCGTCGAGGGCCAGGTCGTGGCGGAGGCGGACTTCTCGGCCGCCGAGGTCCAGGAAGGCGTCGCTTTTCCGCGCGCCGAAGGCGCGCGCGCGCCCGCAGCGACACGCATCCATCCCACGGCGATCGTCGCCCAGGGCGCCGAGCTCGACGCCTCGGTCGAGATCGGGCCGTACGCGGTCGTCGGCCCGCACGTCCGGATCGGAAGCGGAACCCGGGTCGGCCCGCACGCCGTGATCGAAGGGCGCACGACGATCGGACGCGACAACCACGTCTTCGCCTTCGCGACCGTCGGGTCCGAGCCGCAGGACCTGAAGTACCGCGGCGAGCCGGGCCGGCTCGAGATCGGCGATCGCAACCTCGTCCGCGAGTACGCCTCGCTCTCGATCGGGACCGAAGGCGGCGGCATGACGACGCGCATCGGCGACGACAACCTCTTCATGAACTACTCGCACGTCGGCCACGACTGCCAGATCGGAAACCACGTCCACCTCGTGAACGGCGTCGCGCTCGCCGGGCACATCACGGCCGAGGACTACGCCATCGTCTCCGGGCTCGCGGCGGTCGCGCAGTTCGTCCGCATCGGCGAGTCGGCATTCGTCGGCGGAGGGTCCATGGTGGTGATGGACGTGCCCCCGTACTGCATGGCGAACGGCGATCGCGCGAAGCTGGTCGGCCTCAACGTGGTCGGCCTCGAGCGCCGCGGCTTCGCGGCCGAGCAGACGAGCGCGCTCAAGCGGGCGTACAAGCTCCTCTTCCAGTCGAAGCTCCTCGCGCGCGACGCGGTCGAGCGGATTCGCACGGATCTCGCGGACTCGCCGGAGGCGCAGCGGCTCGCGGCGTTCGTCGCGGAGAGCGAGCGCGGCGTGACGCGCCCGTAGGCCGCCGTGATCGCCGACCGGCTTGCGCTCATCGCCGGCAACGGCGTGTTCCCGGTGCTGGTCGCGCGCGGAGCGCGCGAGGCCGGGGTCGAGGTCGTCGCGTGCGCGCACGTCGGCGAGACCGATCCCGCGATCGAGTCCGAGGTCGCCGAGTGCACGTGGGTGCGCGTCGGCGAGCTCGGGAAGATCATCCGCACGTTCCGGCAGGCGGGCTGCACGCGCGCCGTGATGGCCGGTGGCATCAAGAAGGCGCGCCTCTTCTCCGGCTTCCGCCCCGACCTCCGCGGCGCGGCGTTCCTCGCCCGCATGCGGACCCTGCACGACGACAAGCTCCTCACCGGGATCGCCGACGAGCTCGCCGGCGAGGGCATCCCGGTCGTCGCGTCGACGATCTTCCTGCCGCGCCTCGTTCCCGAGCCCGGCGTCCTCGGGCGCCGCGCGCCGCGCGCGCGCGAGCGCGAGGACATCCGCTTCGGTCTCGCGGTCGCGAAGGCCGTTGGGGCGTTCGAGATCGGCCAGACGGTCGTCGTGAAGGACGGCCTCGTGGTCGCGGTCGAGGCGGTCGAGGGCACGGACGCCGCCATCCGCCGCGGCGGCGACCTCGCGCGGCGCGGCGCGGTGGTCGTCAAGGTCGCGAAGCCCGGGCAGGACCTCCGCTTCGACGTCCCGGCGGTCGGCCCGGAGACGATCCGCCTGATGAGCGACGTGCGGGCGACCGCGCTCGCGGTCGAGGCGCGGCGGACGCTCCTCCTCGAGCGCGACCGGCTCATCGCCGCCGCCGACGCGGCCGGCATCGCGGTCGTCGCCGTCGAGGCCGAGGAGCCGGGCGCCGAGGACGGCCGATGAACCCGGTGCGCGCGGCCGTCGTCGGGGCCGGCTACCTCGGGACGTTCCACGCCGAGAAGTACGCGCGCGCGGCCGGCTGCGAGCTGGTCGCGATCGCCGACGTCGACGAGGGACGCGCGCGCGCGCTCGCGGACCGCCTCGGCTGCCGCGCCGTCGCCGACTACCGCGAGCTCGTGGGCGCGATCGACTGCGCGAGCGTGGTCGTACCGACCATCCACCACCGCGCGGTCGGCGAGGCCCTCCTCGGCGCCGGCATCGACTGCCTCGTCGAGAAGCCGCTCGCCGCGAGCGCCGCCGACGCCGCCGAGCTGGTGCGCGTGGCGAACGCCCGCGGCCGCATCCTCCAGGTCGGCCACCTCGAGCGCTTCAACCCGGCGCTCACGCGCCTCGCCCGCATGATCGACCGGCCGCGGTTCATCGAGTGCCACCGCCTCGCGTCCTTCACGACGCGCGGCGCGGACGTCGACGTCGTGCGCGACCTCATGATCCACGACCTCGATCTCATCCGCCTGCTCGTGCCGGGCGACGTCGTGTCGATCGAGGCCGTCGGCGTGCCGGTCGTGACGCCGCAGGTCGACATCGCGAACGCGCGCCTCCGCTTCGCGGGCGGCTGTATCGCGAACGTCACGGCCAGCCGGGTCTCGGTGAAGCGCGAGCGCAAGCTCCGCCTCTTCCAGCGCGACGCCTACCTCGCGATCGACCTCGGCGAGCGCTCCGTCCGCATCTGCCGGCGCACGATGGACGACCGCGGGCAGCCGGAGATCGGGTGGGAGCAGATCGACCTGGGCGAGGCCGACGCACTCGCGAAGGAGATCGAGGCCTTCCTCGCGTCCGTCCGCACGCGCGCGCGTCCCGCGGTGACCGGCGAGGACGGCCTGGCTGCACTCGAGCTGGCCGAGCGCATCCTCGCGGTGATGGAGACGGAGTAGTCGCTCGCACGTCGGTGATGGAGACGAAGTAGCCGCGCGCACGTCTTCGAGGCGGTGCCTGTGGGTCGCCGGAGCCGTTTCTGCGGGCACTCGCTCCGGGTCTCGTTCGCGAGAAGGAAGTGCGCCCCGAATGATTTCATGAATCAAGGTGGGGGCGATCGATTGTCCCGCTCATTCGACAGTCGCTCGCTTGCCCGCAGAAACGGCTCCGGCTGCGCCGGCGCGGGCGATTGCGCTGCTGGGTACGGCGGCGACCGCTCGGAGACCGAACGTCACCCGCGCGTCGGCCTGGGGTGGGGGGTGGGAAAAGTCGTGAAGCGAGGCGCCGGACGAGCAACGCGGCGTCCGGCAAAGGTGACCCTATCGAACGCGGCACGCGGGAAAGCGTTCGGACCGTCCGCCCCACGCGCGACGTCGCCGCCGACGCGGCGGCCATCGCGGAGGTGAGCCGGAGCCGTGTTTGCGGGCAAGCGAAGGACTGTCGAGCGAGCGGGACGATCACTCGCCCCCACCTTGATTCATGAAACAATTCGGGGCGCACTTCCTCCCCGCGAACGAGACCCGGACTGAGCGCCCGCAGACACGGCGCCGGCGGCCACCGGCACGAATTGCCGCGACAACGGCTTCGCGCGACGACGGAAGGCGCCGTGGACGTGCACGATCGATCGCGGCTATGTTCGCCCGCGATGGAGCTTCCGAAACAGGGCGAGTCGGCGGCGAGCGTGATGGAGGCGCTCGACCGGCTCCAGGCCGGCGACGTCGACTGGAAGTCCGGGAAGGCCTTCAGCCTCGCGTACCACGCGGGTCCCGACGTGCTCGCGCTCGCGACCGAGGTGAACGCGCGCTTCCTCTCGGCGAACGCGCTCAACCCGGCGGCGTTCCCGAGCCTCCGGAGGATGCAGGCCGAGGTCGTCGAGATGGTCGCCGGCCTGCTCCACGGCGGGCGCGACGCCGCCGGCTTCATGACGACCGGCGGCACCGAGAGCCTCCTCCTCGCCGTCAAGTCCGCTCGCAATCGCGCGCGCCGCGAGCGCGGCGTCGCGGCGCCCGAGATGGTCCTGCCGACGACGGCGCACGCCGCGTTCGAGAAGGCGGCCGACGACTTCGGCGTGAAGAGCGTCCGCGTCCCGGTCGGCGCCGACTTCCGCGCGGATCCCGCCGCAATGGCGGCCGCGATCGGGCCCGACACGGTGCTCGTCGTCGCATCGGCGCCGTCGTATCCGCAGGGCGTGGTCGACCCGGTGGAGGGGATCGCCGCGGCCGCGCTCGCGCGCGGCGTGAGCTGCCACGTCGACGCGTGCATGGGCGGCATGATCCTCCCGCTGCTCGAGCGCCTCGGCCGCCCCGTCCGCGCGTTCGACTTCCGGGTGCCGGGCGTCACGTCGATCTCCGTCGACCTCCACAAGTACGGCTATGCCGCGAAGGGCGCGTCGGTCCTCCTGCACCGGAACCGCGACCTCCGGCGCGATCAGACGTTCGCGACCGACAAATGGCTCGGCGGGACGTACGCGAGCTCCGGCATGCTGGGGACGAGGAGCGGCGGGCCGATCGCGGCCGCGTGGGCGGTGATGCGCCACCTCGGCGAAGACGGCTACCTGCGCTTGACGAAGGCCGCCGCCGCGGCGACCGACGAGCTGCTCGCGGGCCTCCGGGCGAGGCCCGGCGTGCGGGTCCTCGGCGAGCCGGACGCGACGCTCGCCGCCTTCACGATCGAGGGGGTCGACCCGTTCGCGGTCGGCGACGGCCTCTGGCGGCGCGGCTGGGTCCTCGACCAGCAGAAGCCGCCGCCCAGCCTCCACTGCACCGTGAACGCCGTGCACGCCGGCGTCATCGGCGAGTTCTTGGTCGCGTTCGACGAGGCGGCCGACGAAGTGCGGCGGTCGGGCGCGAGCGCGGCGCAGAAGGCGTACGGCGCGATCGAGTGAGGCGGACCTGATGGCGAAGCGCGTCCTCGTCGTCGCCGGCGAAGCCTCCGGCGACCTGCGCGGCGCCGAGCTGGTCGCGGCGCTCCGCACGCTCGTTCCCGACGTCGAGGTCTTCGGCGTCGGCGGGGAGCACCTGCGGTCCGCGGGCGTCGAGATCCTGGTCGACGCCGCCGAGCTCTCGACGATGGGCTTCACCGAGCTCTTCTCGCGCGCCGGGGCGATCCTGACGTCGTTTCGCACCGTGCGCGACGCGATCGACGGCCGCGCCGGACGTCCGCGCCCCGACCTCGTCATCCTGATCGACTTCCCCGACTTCAACCTCCGCCTCGCGAAGGTCGCGAAGCAGGCGGGTGTCCCGGTTCTCTACTACGTCGCGCCGCAGGTGTGGGCGTGGCGGCGTTACCGCGTGAAGCAGCTCGCCCGCCGCGTCGACCGCCTCGCGGTCGTCTTCCCGTTCGAGGAGGAGATCTATCGCGGCCTGACGCGCGTCGACTTCGTCGGCCACCCGGCGCTCGAGACCGTCCGCGCGACGCGATCGGCCGAGGAGACGCGCGCGAAGTACGGGCTCCCGCCCGGCTACCCGCTCGTCACGCTGCTCCCCGGAAGCCGCGCGGCCGAGGTCGAGTCGCTCCTGCCGACGATGTTCCGCGCGATCGACGTGCTGCGCGGCACCGTCGAGGTCGACGTCGCGGTCGCGCTGGCGCACGAGCGCCTCCGCCGGCTCGTCGAGCCGATCAGCGGTCGCACCCCGGTCGTGAGCGGCGACACCTACAACCTGATCGCCGCCGCCGACCTCGTGCTCTGTGCCTCCGGCAGCGCGACGCTCGAGACCGCGCTCCTCGAGCGCCCGATGGTCCTCATGTACCGGCTGTCGCCACTCACCTACGCGCTGGCGCGGCTCCTCGTGCGGGTCCCCTTCATCGGCATGCCGAACCTGATCCTCGGCAAGCGCGCCGTTCCGGAGCTCGTCCAGGGCGAGGTGAGGCCGTCCCGGATCGCCGCCGAAGCGCGCGCGATCCTCTGCGATCCCGCGCGGGCCGCGGCGATGCGGGCCGACCTCGCGACGGTGCGAGCCCGCCTCGGCGAGCCGGGGGCGGCCCGGCGCGCTGCCGAAATCGCGGCCGAGATGCTCGACGCGACCGCTGCCTGAGCGAGCGTCGCCGGCGAAAAAGCGCGCCCGGCATGCAGGGGCGGCGCGCCGTACGCGCGGCATTTCACGTCAGCTGCCGAGCGCGGAGCAGCCGTACCGGCGCGCCGCATCGTCCCGCCAGCGCGACGTCGCGTCCGCGCTTTCGGCCGGCGCGCCGGCAGGCGCCGACAGGACGCGATCGGCGACCGCCGAGACCGCGTCGCACGCGAGCCGGCGCCCGGCGGGGCAAGCGAGGTCGAAGCGGGCGCGCTGGCCGTCGGCGGCGAACGCGCAGCCGTCGGGCTCGAGCTCGCGATACACCCCGTACGCGGCCGCGCGGAGGTCGTCCCGCCCGGGCGCGAGGACGGCCGCCTCGACGAGGGACGAGAGGACGTCCTGCGACCGGCCGAGCGCGGCGCTCGCCTCGGCCAGGTGCAGGTACGCTTCGGTGTCGAGCGGCGCGAGGTCGCGTGCGCGAGCGAACGCGCCGAGCGCGCGGTCGGGCGAGCCGGATTGGAGGAGTGCCAGGCCGAGGTCGTTGTAGAGCTGCGCGGTGCCGACCTCGCGCACGCCGTTCCCGTCGGAGCGCGCCCGCCGCGCCCGATTCTCCGCCTCGACCTGCGCGGTCGCGGCCCCGAGCGCGCTCGCCGCCTTGCTCGCCCAGCCGCGCGAAGCCGTGTGCGATGCGCCGCCCGCGGCGCGCTCGCGGTCGGCCTCGACCAGCGCCTTGCTGAGATACGCCGCGCCCTGCGCCTCGAGAACGTCGGGCGGTAGCGGCTCCCCGGCCGGGGCCGTGCGCGCCAGGATCGCGACGGCGGTGTCTTCGAGCTCGATCACGCGGTCGAGGGTGCCCCAACCGGCGTCGCCCGCGGCGAGCGCCTGCGCGACCGCGCCCGCGAGCGCGTGGTGCGACTTGTAGCTCCCCCCGCACGCGGCGACCGCGTCGGTGAAGAGCGTCAAGGCGCTCTGCCAGTCGCGATTGCGATCCGCCGTCCGCGCGGCGTACGCGACGGCGACGATCGCGAGCAGGGCCCAGGCGGTTGCGCGCGGGTCGCGGCGGAGCTCGTCGGCTCGCGTGGCGCGCGACCGCGCCCGGTCGAGCCGCCGCGCGAGCGCCTCGACCGCGAGCACCGCGCCTCCGGCGAAGCCCGCGAGCGGGAGGTAGAGGAGGCGCTCCGCCACCACGCCACCCACGATCACGTGGAGGACGAGGACCGGCAGCAGCGCGCACAGGAAGAAGCCGCAGAAGAACGCGGCCGCGCGCTCGCGCCGGCGGAGGACGATCGTGAGCGCGCATGCGAGCGCGAGCGCGACGCCCGAAACGACGGCCTGCCAGTCCTCCCAGCGCGCAAGGCTCCAGCCGAAGCGCGGGATCAGGTCGGCGCCGTAGTCCGGGCAGAGCGTGCGAGGCCAGACGAGCACCCAGAGCGCGCGGCCGAACGACTTGAGGCCGGTGAGCGAGGCGGTCCACGGGTCGTCGCCGAGGAGCCAGGCGCGCGACAGGCCGAGGCGGACCGGCGGCGTGCGCGCGAAGACCCAGGAGCGGACGAGCCACGTCCCCGCGAGCGGTGCCGCGAGAGCGACGCCGGACGTCCGCGCGAAGCGCGCGAGCGCCGCCACCACGTCGGACGACCGCGCGCGCTCCCGCGCCGGCAGGGCGTAGACGAGCTCGAAGAGGAGCAGCGCCGGCACGAGGACGACGGAGCTCTCCTTGCTGAGGAAGCCGAGGAAGGCGGTCGCGGCGAGCGCGCACGAGAGCGCGACGCGGCGGCGTCCGGCCGCGCGGCGCGCCGCCGCCTGCAGCAGGAGGCACGCGAGCACGGACGCGGCGGCGAGGAGGTCGGCACGCCCGACCACGTTCGTCACCGCCTCGGTCGCGACCGGGTGTGTCACGAAGAGGAGCGCGGCGAAGAATGCCGTCGTCGCGCCGAGCCCGAGCGCAGCCACGCCGAGCGCGTAGAGGAGGAGCGCGTTCCCGAAGTGGATCGCGAGGTTGACGGCGTGATAGCCGGCGGGGCGATCGGCGTTGCCGAGGACCGCCCAGTTCACGAGGTAGGTGAGCGTCGTGAGCGGCCGGTACTCGCCCATCGCGCTCGTCGGCGACCAGTAGTCGGTCGACAGGATGTCGGCGACGTTGGCCCAGGTGGCCTCGTGGACGCGCGCGGCTTCCCGGATGATCGCGCCGCTGTCGACGATCAGGCCGGCCTCGAACGACGTCCAGTACGCGAGCGCTGCGGCGATCCCGAGGACGACCGCCGCGAGCGCGTGCGAGCGCAGCCGGGTCCGCGAACGGCTCGCGTCGCGGTCCGCTTCGGCGACGGTTCGAGAGGGATCGGGCCGGGGCTCGCGCGGCATCCGCGGAATTCGAGTCTTTCTCGGCCCGGACCGCAACCGCATTGTCGCTCCCCGGCGACTTCGCTACCCAGGCACGGACCATGACGCCTCCCTCGGGCATCTACCGTCGGCTCCTGCGGTACCTCCGCCCGTACGTCTGGCCGCGCTTCGTCGCCGGGGTCGCGTGCATGCTGCTCTTCAGCGCCACGAACGGCGCGGTGCCGTTCCTCGTCGAGGGCACCTTCGACGACATCTTCGCGCGCCACGATCTGAACGCGCTCGCCTGGCTGCCGGCCGCGGTGGTCGGGCTCTTCGTCGTGCGCGGGCTCGCGAACTTCGGCAACCTCTACCTCACCGAGTGGGTCGCCCAGCGCATCATCACCGACCTGCGAAACGAGGTGAACGCGCACATCCAGGAGCTGCCGCTCTCGTTCTTCAATCGCACCCCCACCGGCACGATCCTCTCGCGCGTCTCGAACGACGTCTACCAGCTCCGCACCGCTCTCACGGACGCGACCGTGTCGCTCTTCCGCGACTCGACGTCGCTCGTCGTGCTGGTCGCGATCGCGTTCTGGAAGGATTGGGTGCTCGCGCTGATCGCGTTCGTCGCGTTCCCGATCGCCGTACTGCCGGTGATCAACCTCTCACGGCGGCTCCGGCGCTACGCGCGCCGCGGACAGGACTCGCTCGGCCAGCTCACCGCGCTCCTGCAGGAGACGGTTCAGGGCAACCGCATCGTGAAGGCCTTCGGCATGGAGGCCTACGAGAAAGAGCGCTTCGACGCCGAGAGCCGCCGGCTGTTCCGGATCTACATGAAGGCGTCGCGCGCGCGTGCGCTCATCCAGCCGCTCATGGAGCTCCTCGGCGCACTCGGGATCGCGGGGGTTCTCTGGTACGGCGGCTACAGCGTCATCGTGGGCGGTCGCACGCAGGGCGCGTTCTTCGCCTTCATCGCGACCCTGATCCTCGTCTACGACCCGTTCAAGGGAGTCGCGAAGGCGAACGGGGCGATCCAGCAGGGGCTCGGGTCCGCCGACCGCATCTTCGAGCTGCTCGACGAGCCGAGCGACGTCGTCGAGCGCCCGGGCGCGCTCGCGCTCGCTCCCCTCGCGCGCGACATCCGCTTCGAGCGCGTGAGCTTCCGCTATCCGCCCCGGGTCGGCGAGGACGCGGCTGCGAGCGGCAACGGCACGAGCGACGGATCGCTCGGGCACGCGGCCAGCGAGCGCGAGTACGCGCTCCGGGACGTCGACCTCGTCCTCCGCCGGGGCGAGGCGCTCGCGCTCGTCGGGCCGAGCGGCGGCGGCAAGTCGACGATCGCCGACCTCATCCCGCGCTTCTACGACCCGACCGCCGGCCGGATCGTCGTCGACGGCGTGGACGTCCGCGACACCACGCTCGCGTCGCTACGCGCGCAGATCGGCATCGTCACGCAGTTCACGTTCCTCTTCAACGACACGATCCGCGCGAACATCGCCTACGGCATGCGCGCGCCGTCCGAGGATGCGATCGAGCGGGCCGCGCGCGCCGCGCACGCGCACGACTTCATCGCCGCGCTGCCGCAGGGCTACGAGACGGTCGTGGGCGAGCTCGGCGTGACGCTCTCGGGCGGCCAGCGCCAGCGGATCGCGATCGCGCGCGCCCTCCTCAAGAACGCGCCCATCCTGATCCTCGACGAGGCGACGTCCGCGCTCGACTCCGAGTCCGAGCGCCTCGTCCAGGACGCGATCGATCATCTGATGGAGGGCCGCACGACGCTCGTCATCGCGCACCGGCTCGCGACCATCCGGCGCGCCGACCGGATCGCCGTGGTGGGCGGCGGCCGCATCGTCGAGTCCGGGACGCACGAGGAGCTCTACGAGCGGGCCGGCGCCTACCGGCGTCTCTACGACCAGCAGGTCCTGGCGGCCGACGATGGCATGCGCCTCGCCGAAGCGCTCTCGTGACGCGATGGTCGGAGCGGGCGAGCGCGAGGGTCGTCGACGTGCCGGTTGAGCCCCCGGGCTCCGTGCGCGCGGCGGCGGCGGTCGCCGAGCCGGCAGCGCGCGCCGGCGCGGAGGCCGGCCCAGCGCCGGCCATGGCCGCCGCGTCCGTCGGACCGGGCGCGGACGCGGCCCGTGAGGCGGAGACCCGCGGCGACCAGCGCCGCTCGTGGCGGGCGCGCGCGTTCCTCGTCGTCGGGGGGTTCGTGCTCGCGATGGCCATGCGGGTCGTCGGCTGGACCGCGCGCAAGCGCTTCGTCGACGAGCAGGAGCTCGCCCGCCGGTTCGAGACCGGCGAGCAGGTGATCTTGACGTTCTGGCACGGGCGCATGGTCATGATGCCCTTCGCGTATCGCGGCCGCGGCGCCTGCATCATGAACAGCCGCCATCGCGACGGGGAGCTCATCTCGCGCGCCATCCAGCGCTTCGGCATCGAGGTCGTGCACGGGTCGTCCACGCGCGGCTGGGTGGGCGGCCTGAAGGGCCTGCTCGCCGCTCACGCGCGCGGCCGCGACCTCGTGGTCGTGCCCGACGGCCCGCGCGGGCCGCGCTGTCGCGCGAAGAGCGGAGTGATCCAGCTCGCGCGCGCGACCGGAACGCCGATCTTCCCGGTGTCCCATGCGGCGAGCCGCGCGTGGGTGATGAAGCGGAGCTGGGACTGGCTCAGCATTCCGAAGCCCTTCGCGCGCGTCACGTACGTCGTCGGCGAGCCGATCGTCGTCCCGCGCGACGCGACGCCCGAGGACGTCGAGGCCCTGCGCGCGGAGCTCGAGCGCCGGCTCAACGTCGCGACCGTCGCCGCGGACGCCGACGTCGGGATCCCGCCTTCCTCGACCTCCGGCTACGTGGACGGGGTTGCCAGGCGAAGGGAATCGTGACACGTCAAGCTCGACGGCGGTGTGCCGCCGACCGGCCGGACGCGTCTCCGCCGCGAGCGGTGATCCGGCGCGCGGCGCTTCGCCCATCGCGCCGCTTCCGGCCGCGCCTGCGGGAGGAAGAAGGAGAATGACGAAGTTTCTCGGTTTCGTGGCGTGCGCGGCGCTCGTGCTCGGCGTCGCGGGGGTGGTGCGGGGAGAGGACACGGCGCCGCCGCCGGGCAGCGCCGCTCCCGGCAAGGTGGAGATCGTCATCGAGCCGTCCGAGTCGGACGCGGGACCCGGACAGGCCGACTCCGAGGGCAAGAAGGCGGGCGCCGCGAAAGCCGACGAGAAGCCGACCAAGCTCGCCGCCAAGAAGGGCGCGGTCGAGAGCTCGGGCGAGAAGTTCGAGCACATCAAGGCGACCTTCGACGACTTCTGCAAGAGCTGGGTCGACAAGCTGCGCGAGCGCGAGCGCTACAACATCACCAAGATCAAGTGGGAGACCGCGCCCGACGGCGCCGTGGTCGGCGAGTACGTCGGCTACGACACGAACAACGTCGGGCCGCAGACCGTGGGCAACGTCGACACCACGCCGATCGGGAAGCTGGTCTACCTCGAGCTTCGGCTGCGCCGCACCGGAAAGTCGAAGGAGGAGGCGCTCGCGCACGATCCCGAGATCGTCGAGCGCACCGAGGTCACCGAGATCTTCCGCTTCGAGCGCGGCGCCTGGGTCTACTGACGCGGGGCGCCGCCCGAGCCCGGTGCCGCCGCTCGCCCTCTACAACGCGCTGATCGCCGTCGCGGCCCTCGTCGCCGCGCCCTTCGCGGGGCTCGTCTCGCTCGTGCGCCCGGCGTGGCGCCGCGGGCTCGCCGCGCGCTTCGGGATCGGATGGCCGACGCTCGCCGGTGGCGACGTCCTGTGGGCGCACGCCGCGTCGGTCGGCGAGGTCGAGGGGATCGCGCCGCTCGTCCGCTGCTGGCGCGACGCTCACCCCGCGGGAACGGTCGTGTTCTCGTCCCTGACCGCGACCGGGTGCGACGCCGCGCGCCGCCTCCTTCCCGACGCGATCGTGCGCACGTTCCCGTTCGACTTCGCATGGATCGTGCGCGCGGTCGTGCGGCGCGTCCGGCCGACGCTCTTCGTCTTCAGCGAGAACGAGGTCTGGCCGAACGTCATCTCGACGCTCAGCCGGGCCGGCGTGCCCATCGTGCAGGTGAGCGGGCGGCTGTCCGAGCGCGCCGCTCGCCTCCTCGCCCGCATCCCACGCCTCGCGCGCGAGGTGCTCTGCCGGGTGACTCGCTTCTGCGTGCAGGGGCACGAGCACCGCGAACGCCTGGTCGCGCTCGGCGTGCCGGGGGATCGCATCGTCGTCACCGGATCCCTGAAGGGCGTCGACCGCGTCGCGCAGCAGGCCGCGTTCGTCCCCGCGCTCGCCGCGCTCGCGCGGCCCGTGATCGTCGCGGGCTCGACGCATCCGGGCGAGGAGTCGGCGGTCGTCGAGGCGGCGAGCGGCGTCGCGGGCGCGCGCCGCCCGTTCCTCGTGATCGCACCGCGCCATCCCGAACGCTTCGCTCAGGTCGCCACGCTCCTCGAGCGGCGCGGCGTCGCGTTCGTCCGGCGGAGCACGCTTCCCGGAGAAGGCTCGCCTTCCGCGCTCGCGGCCGCGCTTGCGCCGCACGACGCGCTCCTCCTCGACACGCTCGGCGAGCTCGCCGGCTGCTACGCCGCCGCCGACGTCGCGTTCGTCGGCGGGACGCTCGTCCCGGTCGGAGGCCACAACGTGCTCGAGGCGGCGCGCGCGGGCGCGCCCGTGATCGTCGGACCGCACCACGCGAACGTCGCGCGCGTCGTGGCGCGGCTCGAAGCCGAGGGCGCCGCGGCGGTCGCCCGCGACGCGCGCGACCTCGCGAGCGCCCTGGGACGCTTCCTCGCGAGCGATGCCGCGGCGGAGAGGCGCGCGGCCGCGCGCGCGATCGCGGCCGGCGAGGCGGGCGGGCTCGCCGCGACGTGGGCGGTGCTCGCGGAGGTGACCGCGATCGCGACGTCGCCGTCGGACGTCGAGCCGGGCGGCCGCGCCGCCGCGCCCGCGCCTCCGAGCGCGCGGCTCGCGTGAGCGACTCGGGCGGGGGAGCGGTCGCGTACGCGCTCCGCGAGCGCGTCTGGCCGAGGCGCGGCGCGGCGAGCGCGGCGCTGGCGCCCGCCGCGGCGCTCTTCCGCGTGGGCTGGTGGGTCCGGCGGGCGGTGTACGCGACCGGCGTCCGGCGTGCGGAGCGCGTCGCGGCGCCGGTCGTCGGGATCGGGAACCTGACGGTCGGCGGGACGGGGAAGACGCCCGCTGCTCTCTGGCTCGCGACCCGCCTCCGCGACCTCGGCTTTGCACCCGCGATCGTGACGCGCGGCTACGGCGGCGCGCTCGGAGGACGCGTGCTGCGCGCGTCGGCGTCCGGCCGCGCGACGACGCCGGACGAGGGCGGGATCGAGGAGGTGGGCGACGAGGCGGTGCTGCTCGCGGCGCGCTTCCCCGGCCCGGTGGTCTGCGGCGTCGATCGCGTCGCCGCGGCGCGCTCCGCGATCGCCGATCACGGAGCGGACGTCGTCGTGCTCGACGACGGCTTCCAGCACTGGCGCCTCGCGCGCGACCTCGACGTCGTGCTCGTCGACGGCCGCCACGGCTTCGGGAACGGCGCTCTCCTGCCCGCCGGCCCGCTGCGCGAGCCGCTCGCCGCGCTCCGCCGCGCGGGCGCCGTCGTGTCGACGAAGAGGGCGTCGGCGGACGTCCGGGACGTGCTCGCACGCCGCGTCCCGGCCGGCGTTCCCGTCCTCGCCGGCGACCTCGTGCCGCGCTGCCTGGTCGGCGTCGACGACGGCTCTCTCGTCGAGCGGCCGCTGGCGGACCTCATGGGACGCCGCGTCGTCACCGTGTCCGGCCTCGCACGACCCGAATCCTTCTACGAGCTGCTCGGCCAGCTCGAGGTGCGCCCCGTCGAGGTGCTCGAGTTCCCCGACCACCATCGCTACGTCGCCGCCGACTGGCAGCGCATCAATCACGCCGCCCACGCAGCCGAGGTCGTCGTCTGCACGGAGAAGGACCTCGTGAAGCTCCGCCGCTTTCCGTTCGCGCGCGGCTCGCTGACGGCGCTCCGGGTGGACTTCGCGCTCGCGCCCGCGGACGAGGCGACCCTGCTCGCCCTCGTGCGCGAGCGCGTCGCCGCACGGCGCGCGGCGCTCTCGGCCGCGCCCGCGACGCCGACCGCCGCCTGAGGCGATCCGTCGGAGCCGGCGCGGCGCGCGCGCCGTCCACCCCGTCGGGAGATGCCGGCGGCTGCGATCCCCGGTCGTCCGTGCTAGGGAGACCGGAGCCGCGCGGCACCGGCCGCACGGCGAGGCGACGGCACCCGCGCGTGCTGCGCGCCCAGGCCGGCTCGCCGCGGAGCGATGCCGTCGGAGGACCGGAGGCGAAGCGCACCGTGCACGTGCTGGTGACAGGAGCGGCGGGTTTCATCGGCTCGAACGCGGCCGACGCGCTCGTCGCGCGCGGCGACCGCGTGCGCGGGGTCGACTCCTTCCTCGACTACTATCCGCGCGACGCGAAGGAGCGGAACCTCGCCGGCCTGCGGAAGTCGGCGCGCTTCGAGTTCGTCGAGGCGGACCTCGTGAGCGCGGACCTGCGTGCGCTCCTCGACGGGATCGACGCTGTCCTCCATTTCGCGGCGCAGGCGGGCGTCCGGGCGAGCTGGGGAAAGGACTTCCGGATCTACGCCGACTCGAACGTCCTCGCGACCCAGCGCCTGCTCGAGGCGTGCACCGAGGGCAAGCGCCGGCTCGTGTACTCGTCGTCGTCCTCGATCTACGGCGACGCGCCCGACCTCCCGACGGTCGAGACGACGCTCCCGCGCCCGATCTCGCCGTACGGGGTCACCAAGCTCGCGGGCGAGCACCTCTGCCGGCTCTACACGCAGTCGTTCGGCCTGCCGACGATCTCGCTCCGGTACTTCACCGTGTACGGGCCGCGCCAGCGTCCCGACATGGCGTTCCACCGCTTCATCCGCGCGCACCTCGCGGGCCGGCCGGTGACGGTCTACGACGACGGCGACCAGACGCGCGACTTCACCTTCGTCGGCGACGCCGTCGCGGCGAACCTGCTCGCCCTCGAGCGCGGCGAGCCCGGCGCCGCGTACAACGTCGGCGGGGGCTCGCGCGTGAGCGTCAACCACGTGCTCGACATGCTCGGCGACCTGACCGGCAGCCCGGTGCGCGTCGAGCGGGCCGACCGCCAGCGCGGCGACGTGCGCGACACGCACGCCTCGACCGATCGCGCACGCGCCGAGCTCGGCTGGCAGCCGCGCACCGGGCTGCGCGAAGGGCTGGCGGCGGAGATCGATTGGCTGCGCGGCGACGCCGCGCACGCGGGCGACCGCGGACGAGCCTGAGCGGGGATCGAACGATGGCCGTGAGCCCGGAGCTGCTGGAGATCCTGCGCTGCCCGAAGTGCGTGCACGAAGGCCGCGAAGGTCTGCTCGAGATGTCGCCCGGCGGAGACGCGCTCTCGTGCGCGGCGTGCCGCCTCCGCTACGCGATCGAGGACGACATCCCGAACATGCTGATGGACGAGGCGACCCCGTACTGAGGGCCGCGGAAACCGCGCCGGTGAGCCGCCCGCGCCGAATCCTCCTCGCGCAGACGAGCTTCCTCGGCGACGTCGTCCTGACGACGGCGCTCGCGCGCGCAATCGCCCGCGGCCTTCCCGACGCCGAGATCTGGTGGCTCGTTCGGCCGGACGCCGTCGAGCTCGTCGCGCCGCTCGCCGGCCCGGGTCGCGTGCTCGCGTTCGACAAGCGGGGCGCGGATCGCGGCGTCCGCGGCATCGTCGCGACGGCGCGCCGCCTGCGGGCGCTCCGCCTCGACGCCGCGATCGCCGTGCAGCGCTCGCTCCGGACCGCGGCGGTGCTCGCGCTCGCGCGCATTCCGCTCCGCGTCGGCTATCGCGAGTCGCTCGGAAGCGCGGTCGTCCACCGCCGGGTTCCGCACGCAGGCGCGCACTCGCGGGACCGGCTGCTCGCGCTCGCCGCCGGCCTCGGGATCGCGGTCCCGTCGCCGCCTCCGGACCCGGAGCTGGCGGTGGACGCGGGCGCCGCCTCGCGGATCGCCGCCCGCCTCGCGGACGCGGGGATTCGCCCGGACGCGCGGCTCCTCGCGCTCGCGCCCGGCTCCGCGTGGGCGACGAAGCGGTGGCCGGCCGCGAGGTTCGCGGACGCGGCGCGCGAGCTCGTCGCGAGCGACGTCGACGCGGTCGCGATCGTGGGCGCGCGCTCGGACCGACCGCTCGCGGACGAGATCGGGCGGACGCTCCGCGCGCGCGCGGCGCGCGGCGTTCCCGTCGTCGACCTGACGGGCGAGACCTCGACCGGCGAGCTCGTCGCGCTGATCGCGCGCGCCTCGATCGTCGTGGCGAACGACAGCGCTCCCGCGCACGTCGCGGCCGCGCTCGGTCGCCCGGTCGTCGCGCTCTTCGGCCCCACCGTCCCGGCGCAGGGCTTCGCGCCCCTCGGTCGCGCCGTCCGGATCGTCGAGCGCGACGGCCTCGCGTGCCGCCCGTGCTCGCGCCACGGCGGCGACCGCTGTCCGATCGGCACGCACGAGTGTCTGGCGGCGCTCGGCGCAGAGCCGGTCGTGGCGGCGGCGCGCGACCTGATCCGCTCGGGGGCCGCGCCGGCGGCGCGCGCGGCGCGCGGCGGTGCCGCGTGAGCGACGCGCCGCTCGCGATCGTCCCGGAGGCGCCCGTCGCGGAGGCACGGGCGGCGCTCGCGCGTCTCGCGCGCGGCCTCCTCGTGCCGGGCGAGGACGCGTCGCTCGAAGACATCGAGCGTCTCGCCGCGCGCGAGACGCTGCTGTGGCTCCCGAGCTGGGCGACCCTCGACGACCATCTCATTGCGGCGATCACCGCATGGCTCGCCGCAGGCGAGCGTGCTCCGGGCGGCGCCGGCGGCGGCGGCCGGCCCGCCGCCTGCGCGACGGCGCCGGTCGTGCTGGTGGCCGACGGGGTCGAGATGCCGCTTCCGGCCGCGGTGGTGGCGTCGCGTGCCGGCTCGATCGCGCTCGCGGGCGGCGAGCCGCGCCCGCGCGCGGAAGCTGCGGTCGCGACGCTCTCCGCTCCGGTGCGGCGCCGCGCGCCGGACACGCTCTCCGAGCACCTGATCGCGATCAACCGCCAGACGACCGCGGCGGCGCGCCTCCTCCGGGATGCGGGGCCGAGCCCGGATCTCGGCGCGCTCGTCGGTCCGCCGCTCGCGCTCCTGGCGCGCGCGCTCGCCGGCGCGCGCGGCGAGCGGCGGCGCGCGCTGCCGCGCGCCGTGCTCGAGGCGTACCGCGGCATCCTCGTCGCCGCGAAGACGTGGGAGCTGCGCGAGGTCGCGACGGAAGCGGGCAGGTGAAGATCGCGATTCCCTCGGACTTCGTCGAGCTGCGCCCCGGGGCCCTCGTCCGGCGCGGCTTCGAGACCGAAGCGGCCAGCTGGCTCGGCCCGGGCGCGGGCAGCGCGATCGCGAGCGGCCGCGCGAGCGAACCGGCGGCGAGCGAGCGCACCGAAGCGGGCCGGGGAGGCGCCGTGCGGGTCGCGCTCGGCGGCGGCGGGGCCGCGTGGCTCCGACCGTACCGGCACGGCGGGCTCCTCCGGCGCGTCCTCGGCGGGATCTACTGGGAGCGGCCGCCGCGCGCGTGGCGCGAGCTGGTCGCCACCGAGGCCGCGCGGCGCTCCGGCATCGCCGCGCCCGAGGTGCTCGCGGCGGCAGCGCGGCCGCTCGCGCCGCCGCTCTGCTGGCTCCATCGCGACGTGCTGGTCACGCGCGAGATCGCCGGGCGGCGCTCGCTGGCAGCGGCGCTCCGCTCGTCGACGAGCGAGTCCGAGCGCCGCGCCTGGCTCGCGCGGGCGTGGGCGGTGATCGAGCGCCTGCACGCGGCCGGCATCCGGCACCCCGACCTGAACACCGGGAACCTGCTCGTCGGCGAGCCCTGCGAGCCGATCGCCGTCATCGACTTCGATCGCGCGGTCGTCGGCGCGCCGGTCGGGGCCGTCGGACGCGCCTTCGCGCGCCGCCGCCTCGCGCGCTCGGTCGCGAAGCTCGGCCTCCCGGGCCTCGACCGGCGCGGCGTCGCCGCCGTCCTGGGGACGTCGGATGGCGAGCGCGTCGCCGGAGCCGTCTCGTGAGCGCGCGGGCGTGGGACGCCGGCGCGGTCGTGGCGCGCGCGCAGGCGATCGCGGCGCAGCCGGCCGACGTCCCGCACGGAGCGACGCCCGCCGCGCGCGCCGTCGGCGCGACCGTGCTGAAGCGCGGCCCGCGGAGCGTCGTCTGGCTCGCGGGCACGGGGCCGGGCGGCGAGGACGTCGTCGTCAAGACCATGCCGGCGGGCGGTCTCCTGGAAGGCCTCCTGGATCGCGTCGTCGGAAGCGCGGGAGAACGACAGCGGCGCGCGGCCGAGCGCCTGCTCGCGGGCGGCGTCGGCGTGCCCGAGGTCGTCGGCGTCGCCGACACCGGAAGCGGCCGCGCGCGCACGTCGAGCGTCGTCATGCGCGCGATCGCCGACGCCGAGCCCGTGAAGGCGCTCTCCCTTCGCCTCGCGCCGCGCGCGCGCCGTCGGTTCGCGCGCGCGCTCGGCCGCTTCCTGGCGCGTCTCCACGCGACCGGCGTCTACGTCCCCGACCTCCGCGACGCGAATCTGCTCGCGCGCGAGCGTCCCGACGGCGGCTTCGAGTTCGTGATCGTCGACCTCGATCGCGTGCGCCGTCCCGCGCTCGGCCTCTCGGCGCGCCGGCGGCGAGCGAACCTGATCCACCTCGACCGGACGCTCGGCTGGGTCGCCGCCGAGCGCGAGCGGCTCGCCGCGCTCGGCGCGTACCGGCGGGCGCTTCCCGCTCCGCGCCCACGCCTCGGCGACCTCGCGCGCACCCTCGACCGCGAGCGCCGGCGCAAGGACCGCGCGGTGGCGCGCCGGCGGCGGCTCGCGGGGATCGTGCCCGACGAGCGCATGCAGATCTCGTGCATCGTCGTCACCGGCAACGAGATCGCGCACATCCGCGACTGCCTCGAGAGCGTCCGGTGGTGCGACGAGATCGTCGTCATCGACTCGTTCTCGACGGACGGTACCCTGGCCGTCTGCCGGCAATACACCGACCGCGTGCTGCGGCGCGGCTGGACCGGCTACCGCGACCAGAAGGCGTACGCGCTCGCGCAGGCTCGCCACCCGTGGGTGCTGAACGTCGACGCCGACGAGCGCGTCTCGCCGGAGCTCGCCGCCGAGATCGCGGAGATCCTGACGAGCGACGGCCGCGGCTACGACGGCTTCACGGTGCCGCGGCTCGTGCACTACCTCGGCCGCTGGTGGCGCCTCGGCGGCTGGTACCCGGACCGCCGCCTCCGGCTCTTTCGCCGCGAGCGCGCGACCTGGGGCGGCATCGACCCGCACGAGCACGTGCTGCTGCGCGGCCGCGTCGGACGGCTCCGCGGCCCGCTCTGGCACTACACCTACGACGACGTCGCCGACCACGTGGCGACGATCGATCGCTTCACGAGCATCGCGAGCCGGAGCGCCGGCGCGCGCCCGCGTCGGGCGTCGTGGTCGGCGCTCACGCTGCGCCCGATCGCGCGCTTCGTGCGGTTCTACGTGCTGCGCTTCGGGTGGCGGATGGGATTCCCGGGCCTGTTCGCCGCGATCTCGGCGGCCGTCTACGTGCACCTGAAGTACGCGAAGCGCGACGAGGCGGCGCGCCTCGCGGGCGACCGCGCGTCCGATGCGAGCGCCGGCGAGGCATCCCCGACGGCCGCGCGCTCGGCGAAGATCGCGACGAGCGAGCCGTGACGGAGCGCTCGATCGTCCACGTCGATCCCGAGCGCGGCTTCAGCGGCGGCGAGACGCAGGTCCTCGCGCTGGCGCGCCGTCTGCGCGACGCGGGCCACGGAACGCTCGTCGCGTGCCATCCGGGCGGCCCGCTCGCGGAGCGCGCCGCGAGCGCGGGCCTCGAGGTCGCGCCGCTCGCGTGCGCGCGCAGCCACGATCCCGCCGCGGGCTTCCGGCTGCGCGCGCTCGTGCGCGCGCGCCGGCCCGACGTCGTCCACTTCCACACCGCGCGCGCCTTCTCGCTCGCGCCGTTCGTCCCGCGCTCGGTCGCGCGGGTCGTCACGCGCCGCATGGACTATCCGCCGCGCGGGGCCGGCGCGTACGTCCGGTGGCTCTACCGGAACGCCGACGCGGTGATCGCGATCTCGGGCGCGGTGCGCGACGCGCTCGTCGCGCGCGGGGTCGATCCGGCCGCGATCGCCGTCGTCCCGAGCGGTGTCGAGGTCGAGCGCTTCCGGCCGCCGGAAGGCGCCGCGGTCGCCGCGCGGGCGGAGCTCCGCATCGCGCCCGAAAGGGCGGTGATCGCGGCCGTCGGAAGCCTGCACGCCCGGAAGGGGCACGCGATTCTCCTCCGCGCGCTCGCGCGCCTCGCGAGCCGGCGGCTGCGCCCGCTCTGCCTGGTCGCGGGCGCCGGGCCGGAAGGGCAGGGGCTGCTCGACCTCGCGCGCGACCTCGGGCTCGCCGAGCGCGTCCACTGGCTCGGTCGCCTCGACGACGTGCGGCCGCTCCTGTGGGCGGCCGACGTGGTGGCGATGCCCTCGCTCGCCGAGGGCCTCGGCGTCGCGGCGATCGAGGCGATGGCCGCCGGTCGAGCGGTCGTCGCGAGCGCCGTCGGCGGGCTCGGCGAGCTCGTCCGCGATCGCGTGGACGGGCTTCTCGTCCCGCCCGCCGACGACATCGCCCTCGCCGACGCGCTCGCGCGCTGCCTCGAAGACGGCGAGCTGCGGGACCGGCTCGGGAAGGCGGCGGTCGCACGCGCCGGCGAGTACTCGGTCGCCGCAATGGCGCGCGGGACGGAGGCGGTGTACGAACGCGTCCGCGAGCGGCGGGCGGAGGGAGCGCCGCGCTGAGAGGCGCACCGTCCGCGCTTTCCGCCGCGGCCGCGACCAGCATGACGACCCGAGCCTCGAGTCCACCGCCACGCGCGCCACGTTCACGCGCGCCGCGCGCGACCGGCGCGGGTCGCCTGCCGCCCGCGCCCGGTCGGCTCGACGCGCGCGCGCGCGCCGGCCGCGACCGCCTCGCGCGCCTCGTCGCGCGCTTCCCGCGTGCGCGCGTCCTCGTCGTCGGCGACCTCATGCTCGACCGCTTCATCCGGGGCGACGTCTGGCGGATCTCGCCCGAGGCCCCGGTGCCGGTCGTGCAGGTGCGCGACGAGGGCGTGCACCCGGGCGGCGCCGGCAACGTCGTCGCCAACCTGGCCGCGCTCTCGGCACGCCCTTCGGTCGTCGGCTGGACCGGGCGCGACGGCGCAGGCAGCGAGCTGCGGCGCCTGCTCGCGGCGCTCGGCGCGGACGGGTTCGGGCTCGTCGCGGCGCGCGACGCGGTGACGATCGAGAAGACGCGCATCGTCGCGCACGCGCAGCAGGTCGTCCGGCTCGATCGCGAGCCGGCCGGGCCGGGACCGCGCATCGAGCGCGCTCTCCTCGACCGCGTGCTCCGGCTCGTCCCGGCTGTCGACGCGGTCGTCGTCTCGGACTACGGGAAGGGCACGGTCTCGCGCGCGCTGCTCGATCGGCTCGCGGAGCTCCGAGAGCGCAGGCGATTCGTGTACGTCGTGGACCCCAAGCAAGCGAACTTCGATCACTACCGGGGCGCGACGCTCGTGAAGCCGAACGCGCTCGAGGCTCAGGCGGCCTCCGGCATCGCCATCCGCGACGACGTCGCTCTCGAGGCCGCCGGCGCGCGCCTCCTCGAGCGCTGGCAGAGCGACGCGGTGCTGATCTCGCGCGGCGAGCACGGGATGTCGCTCTGCCGCCCCGGCCGTCCGCCGCGTCACTTCCCGACCGCGGCGCGCGAGGTCTTCGACGTGACGGGCGCCGGCGACACCGTGATGGCGGTCGCCGCGCTCGCCCTCGCGTCCGGCGGGACGCTGGAGGAGGCCGCCTGGCTCGCGAACGTCGCCGCCGGCGTCGTCGTGGGGAAGGTCGGCACGGCGACGCTCTCGTCCGCGGAGCTCGTGCACGCGATGGACCTGGCGCTCCTCGAGCGCGCCCCGCTGCCCGACGCGGGCGAGGTGCGCGGCGGACGGTCGCGATGAAGAGCATGACGGGGTTCGGGGCGGGCGCCGTCGCCGTGGCGGACGGGCGGATCGTCGTCGAGGTGCGGAGCGTGAACGCGCGCTTCCTCGACCTCAAGCTCGCGCTGCCGCGCGAGTATCAGGCGGCGGAGGGCGAGTTCCGCGAGATGCTGCAGGCGGCGATCGAGCGCGGGCGCGTCGACGTATCGGTGCGCCGAGAGGCGGGGAAGCGCGGGCGGCCGAAGCTCGAGGTCGATCTCGACCTCGCGCGCGCGCATGCCGACGCCTGGCGATCGGTGCAGCGCGCGCTCGGACTCGGCGGAAACGTCGACCTCCTCCTCCTGCGCGCGAGCGCGGGCGACATCGTGCGCGCCGTCGAGCCCGGTGCCGATCCCGCGCGCGACCTGCCGGCGCTCCGGCGCGCGCTGAAGCGCGCGCTCGAGGCGCACGTCCGCGATCGCGCGCGCGAGGGCGCGCATCTGAAGGCCGACATGGAGCGCCGGCTGCGGGCGCTCGACGGCGTGCGGCGCGAGTGCGAGCGGCACGGCGGCGACATGCGCGAGATCCTGACCGAACGCCTCACGAACCGGATCGCCGGCCTGCTCGGATCGGCGGCTCCGGACCCCGGGCGCATCCTCCAGGAGGTGGTGATCGCGCTCGAGCGGAGCGACTTCAGCGAGGAGCTGACGCGGCTCGCGAGCCACGTGCAGGCATTTCGGCGGCTCCTCCGCGAGCGCTCCGCGGTCGGGAAGCGCATCGAGTTCCTGCTGCAGGAGATGCTGCGCGAGGTGAACACGGTCGGCTCGAAGGCGAATCACCTCGCGGTGACGGAGGCCGTCCTGGTCGCGAAGGGGGAGCTCGAGAAGCTCCGCGAGCAGGCGGCGAACGTCGAATGAGCGCGCCGCTGCCCGAGGCCGGGACCCGCCGGCGCGGCATCCTCTTCGTGGTGTCGGCGCCCTCGGGCGCCGGGAAGACCACGCTCACCAAGGCGGCGCTCGCCGCCTTTCCGGACCTCGCCCTGTCGGTCTCCTGCACGACGCGACCGCCGCGCGTCGGCGAGATCGACGGGCGCGACTACTTCTTCGTGGATCGCGGCGAGTTCGAGCGCCGCCGCGACGCCGGCGAGTTCGTCGAGTGGGCCGAGGTCTTCGACCACTCGTACGCGACCCCGCGCGCCCCGCTCGACGGCGCGATCGCCGCCGGCCACGACGTCCTCCTCGACGTCGACATCCAGGGCGCGCGCTCGATCAAGCAGGCGTACCCGGAGGACGCGGTCGGGATCTTCGTCGTGCCGCCGTCGCTCGACGACCTGGAAGCGCGCCTCCGCGCTCGTGGCACGGACCGCGAGGACCAGATCCGCCGCCGCCTCGATCGCGCCCGCCTGGAGCTGTCCGAGCTCTCCGAGCCGGGCGTCTACGACTACCGGATCGTGAACCGCATCCTCGCCGACGCGTCGTCCGCCCTCCAATCGATCATCATCGCCGAGCGCCACCGCAACGCGCGCGTCGCGTGACCGCCGGAGCGCTTCCGTTGCCTGCTGCGGCGACGTCGCTGCGCGGGCGGGTCGGTACGTGTACGAGCCCGGCGACTCCTGTCGGAGGCGGGTCATCGAACGAGGGCCCCATTCCCCGCGGGCTCGCTTCGCTCGCGGCACCGCGTTTCCACGTAACGGCTTGCTGCCGTAGCGCCGCGCGGCGAGCCGCGCGCGCGGCCACCGGCGCCGTCGCGCGAACGACGACGCCGGCTCGCGCGCCGCTGCCGCCGCTCGCCGACGTAGCCGCAGGCCCGCTCACGCCGACGTCTCGGCCGCCGGCTCGCTTCGGGGACGCTTCGGACGCGCTCCGACGTCGGCTCCGCCACGGCGGTCGCCACGGAGCGCGCGGCCGGCGGCGGCCGCGCTTGCGACCGCGGGTCGTCGGCCCTACCTTTGCGAGCAGAGTGCGCGTCGACGAGCTGTGCAAGAAGGTGACGGACTACCTGCCGGCCGCGCCGGTCGAGGTGATCAAGCGCGCCTACGAGTTCTCGGCCGAGAAGCACAAGAACCAGAAGCGCGCGACGGGCGAGCCCTACGTGTCGCATCCGGTCGAGGTCGCGCACATCATCGCCGACCTGAAGCTCGACGTGCCGAGCGTCGCCACCGGGCTTCTCCACGACACCGTCGAGGACACGCTCACGACGCTCGGCCAGCTCGAGGCGATCTTCGGAACCGAGATCGCGAACCTCGTCGACGGCGTCACGAAGATCAGCCAGATCAACTTCACGAGCCGCGAGGAGCACCAGGCCGAGAACTTCCGGAAGATGATCCTGGCGATGGCGCGCGACATTCGCGTCATCCTCATCAAGCTCGCCGACCGCACCCACAACATGCGGACGCTCGCCGGCTTGACGCAGCTGAAGCAGGAGTCGGTCGCGCAGGAGACGCTCGACATCTACGCGCCGCTCGCGCACCGCCTCGGCATCTACTGGATGAAGAGCGAGATGGAGGACTCGGCGCTCCGCGCCCTCCATCCGGAGGTCTACTACCAGCTGAAGCGCGCGGTCGCGAAGAAGAAGGCCGAGCGCGAAAAGTACATCCGCGACGTCCAGGCGATCCTGCAGAAGCAGTTCGAGGAAGCCGAGATCGACTGCGCGATCGCCGGCCGGCCGAAGCACTTCTACTCGATCTACCAGAAGATGCGCAGCCAGAACCTGCTCTACGAGCAGGTGAACGACCTCGTCGCGTTCCGCATTCTGGTCGACTCCGCGCGCGAGTGCTACGAGGCGCTCGGCGTCGTCCACCAGAACTGGAAGCCGGTCCCGGGGCGCTTCAAGGACTACATCGCGCTCCCCAAGGCGAACATGTACCAGTCGCTGCACACGACCGTCATCGGTCCGCGCGGCGAGCGCATCGAGGTGCAGATCCGGACGCACGAGATGCATCGCATCGCGGAAGAGGGCGTCGCCGCGCACTGGAAGTACAAGGGCGGCTCCGGGATCGACCTCGAGGACGTGCAGCGTTTCCAGTGGCTGCGCCAGATGCTCGAGTGGCAGCAGCAGGTGAAGGACCCGCACGAGTTCCTCCACGGCTTCAAGGAGGACCTGTTCCCGGACGAGGTCTACGTCTTCACGCCGAAGGGCGACCTCCTGAACTTCCCGCAGGGCGCCACCGTGATCGACTTCGCGTACCGCATCCACACGCAGGTCGGGCACCAGTGCACGGGCGCGCGCGTCGGCGGCCGCCTCGTGCCGCTTCGCTACGCCCTCCAGAGCGGCGACACGATCGAGATCATCACCACCCAGAAGCAGACCCCGAGCCGCGACTGGCTGAAGATCGTCAAGACCCCCCGCGCCAAGGAGAAGATCCGCGCGTGGATCAAGACCCAGCAGGCGACCCGCAGCCACGAGGTCGGCCGCGAGATCCTGGCGCGCGACTTCGCGCGCCACGGCCTCGACCTCACGCGCATGCAGCGCGACGGGACGCTCGAGAAGATCGCGTACCAGCTGGGCGCGCGGAACTTCGAGACGCTCGTCGCCGACGTCGGCTACGGGAAGCTCACCGCGCGCCAGGTGATCGAGGCGGTCGCGCCGGACGCCGCCGAGCGCGACGGTTCGGAGCGCGAGAGCGCGTTCCAGCGCCTCTTCCGGAAGGTCGCGCGCCGGCCCGGCACGGGGATCCGCGTGAGCGGAATCGACGACGTGCTGGTCCGCTTCGCGCGCTGCTGCGACCCGCTTCCCGGTGAGCGCATCACGGGCTTCATCACGCGGGGCCGCGGCGTCGCCGTGCACGCGATGGACTGCGTCAAGGTGCTGGAGGCGGATCCGCAGCGCCGCGTCGACTGCGTCTGGGACTCGACGACGCAGTCTCCGCGCCCGGTCCGCCTCGAAGTGATGAGCGTCGACGAGCCGGGCCAGCTCGCGGGCATCTCGCGCGCGATCGCCCAGAGCGGGATCAACATCACCAAGGCGGAGGCGCGCAGCATCCCGGACCGGAAGGCGCTCCACACCTTCGAGGTCATGGTCGGCCACGCCGACGACCTGACGCGCCTCATGCGGAGCCTGACCCGCGTCCGCGGCGTCATGCGCGTCGAGCGCCTGCGCGCCTGACGCAGGTGAGGCCGACGAGCGACTCCGGCCGCGGTGGCGCTCGAGGGCACGTAGGAATCGTTCGACGGCGACGGAGGCAGCGATGGAGGAACGCCGAGCGGAGGCGATCGCGAGCGAGGGAGCGCCGAAGGCGATCGGCCCGTATTCGCAGGCGATCGCGCACGGCGACGACGTCTTCTGCTCCGGCCAGATCGGGCTCGATCCCCGGACCGGCGAGCTCGTCCCGGGCGGAACCGTCGCGGAGGCCCGTCGCGCCCTCGCGAACCTGACCGCCGTCCTGCAGGCGGCCGGCTGCGACACCCGCGACGTCGTCCGGACGACGCTCTACCTGGTCGACCTCTCCGACTTCGCCGCGGTGAACGCGGTCTACCAGGAGGCATTCGCGTCGCCGTACCCCGCACGCGTCACCGTCGGGGTCGCGTCCCTGCCCCGCGGCGCGCGGTTGGAGATCGACGCAGTGGCCCGCCGCTCGCGGACGGCCAGCTGACCCCCGCCGGCCCGGCAAACGGGGGCGCGACGGCCCAGCCGGGTCGTCTTTACAACCCGCCGGTCGACCGTTAGCTAGCCGGCGCAACAGCCGGTCGCCGAACGCCCCGCTGCCGCGGAGCTCGGTACCGCATCGGGAGTCCTCAATGGCGCGCGCGTGCGAGATGTGTGGCAAGACCCGCTCGGTGGGTCACAACGTGAGCCACGCGAACAACAAGACGAAGCGCGTCTGGCAGCCGAATCTCCAGGTCGTCCGCGCCAACGTCGCGGGGACCGTCCGCCGGATGCTCGTCTGCACGCGCTGCCTGCGTTCCGGGCGGGTCGCGAAGGTCACCGGCTCCCGGCCCGCGACGGCGCGCCGCGCGACCGCTTGACGGCCGCCTTCCGAGCCGGCTCGACCGCCGCACCGCCGCGCGAGCGCTCCACGAGCCGCGTCGTCGACTGACCCCGGACGATCGGCACGCGGACCACGCGCCCGCCGCGCTCGCGGACGACGTCGCTTCCGACGATCTCGTCCTCGCCCCAGTCGGCGCCCTTCACGAGCACGTCGGGCTCGAGGGCACGGATCTCCGCGATCGGCGTGTCGGCGTCGAACACGAGCACGTGGTCCACCGACGCGAGCGCCGCCAGCACCTCGGCGCGCGCCGCCGCCGTCTGGACCGGGCGCCCGGGACCTTTCAGGCGCCGCACCGAGCGGTCCGCGTTCAGCGCGACGGCGAGCTCGTCGCCCGCGGCGCGCGCCGCCGCGAGATAGCGCACGTGCCCCGGGTGCAGGAGATCGAAGCAGCCGTTCGTGAAGACGAACGTCCGTCCTGCCCGGCGCGCGCGCAGGCGCCGCCGGCGGATCGCCGCGAGCGACCCGATCTTCTCGAGGTAGGAAGCGGCGCGTCCGGGCGATCGCACGGCCGCGTCTCATAGCGCGATTGAGGCGCCCCCGCAGCGGGTGCTAGGACGCCGGTCGCATGCCGAGGGGGGTGCGCGACAGGCGCAAGCGCGAGCCGGATCTGCGCGTCGACCTGAACGGTGTGACCGAGGGCGCGATCGGCGCCGAAACCGGCATCTCGGCGTCCGAGCTGGAGGCGTTGAAGCCGCGGCTCGCGGCTGCCGTTTCCGACCTGCAGGCGGAGCGCGCGCAGGGACTCCGCCCGTTCCTCGACCTTCCGTACCAGCGCGATGCGATCGAGCAGACGCTCGCGCTCGCCGAGCGACTGCGCGGCGAGTGCGAGACGTTCGTGCTGCTCGGCATCGGCGGCTCGGCCGTCGGAGCGCGCGCGCTCGCCGGCACGCTCGCGCCCGACGGCGGCCACGGGCGCGGCCGCATCGAGGTGGTCGTCGCGGACAACATCGACCCGAGCGCCTTCGACGACCTGCTCGAGCGCCTCGACCTCCGCCGCACGGTGTTCAACGTCGTCACCAAGTCGGGCGAGACGGCGGAGACGCTCGCGCAGTTCCTGGTCGTGCGGGAGCGGCTCCTGCGCGAGTTCGGCGCGGAGGAGTACGCGCGCCACCTCCTGATCACGACCGACGCCGGCTCCGGCGCGCTCCGCCAGATCGTGAACGACGAGGGCCTCTTCTCGGCCGATTACCCGGCGTCGGTCGGAGGCCGCTTCTCGATCCTGAGCCCGGTGCATCTCCTCGCCGCCGCGCTGCTCGACGTCGACGTCGAGGCGCTTCTCGCGGGCGCCGCGGCGATGGATGCCCGCTGCCGGGTCGCCGAGCCCGACGCGAACCCCGCCGCCCAGCTCGCCGGGGTGCGCTACCTCCTCGACACGCTGCACGGGATCCAGACCGCGGTGCTCATGCCGTACTCCGAGCGCCTGGTCCCGCTCGCGCAGTGGTGGCGGCAGCTCTGGGCCGAGAGCATCGGGAAGCGGGTCGAGCGCGACGGCGCTGTCGTGTCGATCGGGCAGACCCCGGTCGTCGCCGTCGGCGCGTCCGATCAGCATTCACAGATCCAGCTCTTCCTGCACGGTCCGGCCGACAAGGTCGTCACGTTCCTCCGGGTGGAGGACCACGGCGCGCGCGTCGAGGTCCCGCAGACCTACCCCGACATCGCGGACGTCGCGTACCTCGGCGGCCATACGCTGGGCGACCTCCTGAACATGGAGCAGCAGGCGACCGAGCTCGCCCTCGTCAAGCGAAGCCGCCCCACGATCACGATCACGCTCCCCGACGTGAGCCCGCACGTCGTCGGCCAGCTCTTCTACCTGATGGAGGTCGAGGCGGTGCTGACGGGCGCGCTCTTCGGCGTGGATCCGTACAGCCAGCCCGGGATCGAGGAGACGAAGCGCCTCATCTTCGGGCTCGGCGGGAAGCCGGGCTTCGAGGACGAGCGCGCCGAGGTCGAGCGCTGGCTCCGCGGCAAGCAGCCGCGCTTCGTCCTGTGAGCCGCCCGTGAGCGAAGGCCAGGTCGCGGGCGCCGCCGCGACGGCGCGCGCGCCGTCGGCCGGCGGGGCGCGCATCGCGCTCCTCGAGCCGCTCGTCGCCGACCAGATCGCGGCCGGCGAGGTCATCGAGCGGCCCGCGTCGGTCGTGAAGGAGCTGGTCGAGAACGCGCTCGATGCGGGCGCGCGCGAGATCGAGGTCGAGCTCCGGGACGGAGGCCGCGAGCTCGTCTGCGTGCGAGACGACGGCGCCGGCATCCACCCCGACGACGTCCCGCGCGCGTGCCTCCGCCACGCGACCAGCAAGCTCCGGACGCTCGACGACCTTTCGCGCATCGGGACGCACGGCTTTCGCGGCGAAGCGCTCGCCAGCATCGCGGCGGTCGCCGAGGTCACGATCACGACGCGCGCGCGCGGCGCCGACGCGGGCGTCCGCGCGGTGATCGCCGACGGCGCCGTGCGCGATCTCGCGCCCGCGGGCGCGCCGCCGGGCACGACGGTCGAGGTGCGCGGCCTCTTCGCGTCGCTTCCCGCGCGCCGGAAGTTCCTCCGGAGCGCCGCGACCGAGACCAGCCACATCGCGGAGCTGCTGCAGCGGCTCGCGCTCGCGCGCCCCGAGATCGGGATCGCGTGCCGGCAGGGCGGGCGCGACCTGTTGCGCTATCCCGCGGTCGGGCGCGCGGACGAGCGCCTGCGACAGGTGCTCGGCGCGCCGCGGGCGCGCGCGATGCTCCGTCTCGCTCCCGACGGCGGTCCCGTCGGCGTGAGCGGCTTCGTCTCGCGCGCCGGCGAAAGCCTGCCGCAGGCGCGATCGGTCCTGACGTACGTGAACGGTCGCCTCGTGCGCGATCGCCTGCTCCTGCGCGCGATCCTGGACGCGTACCGCGCGCTCCTCCCGCAGGGCCGCTATCCGCTCGCGGTCGTGCGGGTCGACGTCCCGCCGGAGGCCGTCGACGTCAACGTCCACCCGACGAAGAGCGAGGTGCGCTTCGGACACGGCGACGCCGTCTACGCGGCGGTCCTGCGCGCGGTACGAAGCGCTTTGGCAGCCGGCGTCGCCGCGCCGGCGTCGGCCGCCGGCGAAAGTGCGATCGTCCCCGACCCGGCGCGGGCGGCATCGACCGAACCCGGCGGGACGCGCGTCGTGGTCGCGCCGGTCGCCGGCGCGCGCGTCGCCGAGGCGCTCGGGCGGTACGCGTCCCGAAGCGAGACGGCTGCGGCTCGGGCGGGCGTGCCGTCGACGGACGGCGCGGCGATCGCGCCGTCGCAGCGCGCGACGCGCGAAGCCGGGCGTATCCGTCCCGACGACCGCAGCGGGCTCCCGTTCCGCGACGGCGCGCACGACGACGCGGCTGGCCGCACCGACGCCGTCCCGCGCTTCGCGAGCCTCCGCGTGATCGGCCAGGCGTTCGGCGGCTACATCGTCTGCGAGGGGCGGGACGCCCTCGTCCTCGTCGACCAGCACGCCGCGCACGAGCGCGTCCGCTTCGAGCGCCTCCGGCAGTCGCTCGCGTTCGACCCGGCGAGCCGCCCGCCGAGCCAGAAGCTCCTGGTGCCGCGCGCCGTCGAGCTGGACGAGGCGTCGTGCGCGCGCCTCGTCGCCGCCGCCTCCGATCTCGTCGCGGCGGGATTCGAGGTCGAGCCCTTCGGCGAGCGGGCGATCCTCGTGCGCGCGTTGCCGGCGGCGCTCGACGTGACGACCGACCCCGAGGTGCTCCTCGCCGAGATCGCGCGCGACCTCGCGGACGTCGGTCCGGGCGAGCGACTCCAGGCGGCGCGCGACGCGCTGCTCGCGCGCATCGCGTGCCACGGCGCCGTGCGCGCCGGCGAGAGCCTGACGCGCGCGGAGATGGCGCAGATCCTCGCAGACCTCGACACGATCCCCTTCGCGGCGACGTGCCCGCACGGTCGCCCGCTGCTCGCCGAGGTCCCGCGGGCGGAAATCGCGCGCCGCGTGCGGCGGACCTGATCGCGCCCGTCGGCACGCGGCGCGCGTCGCCGCGATGCGGTTCGCTGCTGGCCCGCGGCCGCGATCACTTGTCCCCGCGGCCCTCCATCGCGCCCGAGCCGCCCGACTTGCCGGCGCTCGCCTTCTCCTGAGCCGCGCCTCCCGCCGCGGCCCCTCCGCTGCCGGCGGCGCTGCCGCCCGCGCTTCCGCCGGCCGCGAGGCACTTCTTCACCTTGTCGACGTCGGCGACCATCGTGTCCGCGATGTCCTGGGCAGTCCGCCCGGTCGCCGCGTACTTCCGCGCCTGCTCGCAGTTGATCGCGTGCGCGGGCGCGACTTGAGACAGCAAGAGCCCGCCCATCCCGAGGGCGGCAATCGTGGCGCGTCGCATGGCTTCCCTCCTTGGCCCGCGGCGGGCGGGCACGCGCGCCCGGCGTGCCGCGGCTGTCGGATCCTTTACCGTCCCCCGGCGACAGTAAAGGGGCACGACGGCGGGCGGCGCCGGCGTCGCGTCGTCAGGGGGGTGCCCGCCTGCTAGCGTCCGGCGCGTGTCGCGGGAACGGGTGATCGCGCTCGTCGGGCCGACGGCGGCCGGGAAGAGCGAGATGGCGGTCGAGCTGGCGTCGGCGCTCGCGGCGGAGATCGTTTCGGTGGACTCGCGGCAGGTGTACCGGCGGCTCGACGTCGGGACCGCGAAGCCGGATGCGGTGGCGCGGGCGCGGGTGCCGCACCATTTGATCGACGTCGCCGAGCCCGACGACCCGGTGGATGCGGCGCGCTTCGCGGCGCTCGCGCGCGCCGCGATCGCGGACGTCGGCGCGCGCGGGCGGCGGGTCGTTCTCTGCGGGGGGAGCGGGCTCTACCTGCGCGCTCTCACGTCGGGACTCTGTCCGGCGCCGCCCGCCGACGCCGGGCTCCGGGCGTCGCTGCGAGCGGCGGTGGCCGAGCGGGGGGCGCCGGCGCTCCACGGCGACCTGCGGGCGCTCGATCCGCGCGCGGCCGATCGCATCTCCGCGAACGACGTCCCGCGGATCGTGCGCGCGCTCGAGGTGGCGCGCCTGACCGGGCGGCCGCTCTCGGAGTGGCAGGCCGGGCACGCCTTCGGCGATCGCCCGTACGACGTGCTGACGCTCGTGCTGTCGCCGCCGGTCGACGTGCTCGACGAGCGGATCGCGGCGCGCGCGCGTGCGATGTGGGACGGCGGCCTCGTCGAGGAGACGGAGGCCGTGCTGGCGGCCGGCTTCGCGCCCGAGCTGCCGCCGCTGCGCTCGATCGGGTACCGCGAGGCGCAGCTCCACCTGCAAGGCGAGCTCGAGCGCGAGGCCGGGATCGCGGCGACCGTCGTCGCCACGCGGCGCTACGCGAAGCGGCAGCGCACCTGGTTCCGCTCGCTCGCGGACGCGGTGTGGCTCTCGGGCGCCGAGCCGGCACGCGGAGTCCTCGCCACGGCCGAGGGCTTCCTCGCGGGAGAGCGCGGTGCGGCGTACGTATCTTGATTTCGAGGAGCCGCTGCGCGCGCTCGACCGCGCGCGCGACGCCGCCGTCGCGCAGCGTGACGACGAGGCGATCGCGCACGTCGACCAGGAGATCGCGGCGCACGCGCGCGCGACGTGCGCCGCGCTCACGCCATGGCAGCGCGTGCAGCTGTCGCGGCACATCGACCGGCCGTTCACGCTCGACTACGTCGGCGCACTCTGCACGGATTTCGTCGAGCTGCACGGCGACCGGCTGTACGGCGAGGACGCGGCGGTCGTCGCCGGGCTCGCATTCCGCGGTCCGCGGGCGATCGCGGTCGTCGGCCACCAGCGCGGCCGCGGCACGGCCGAGAAGGTCCGGCGCAACTTCGGGATGCCGCGGCCCGAGGGGTTCCGGAAGGCGCGCCGTGTGTTCGAGCTCGCCGGGCGGATCGGCCTTCCCGTCCTCGCGTTCGTCGACACGCAGGGCGCGTTTCCCGGCACGGAGAGCGAGGAGCGCGGCATCGCGGAGGCGATCGCGGGCTGCCTCGCGACGCTGGCCGCGCTCCCGGTTCCGATCGTCAGCGTCGTGATCGGGGAGGGCGGGAGCGGCGGCGCCCTCGCGTTCGCGGTGAGCGACGTCCTCCTCATCCTCGAGCACGCCTGCCTCGCCGTGATCACGCCCGAGGGCTGCGCTTCGATCCTCGAGCGCCGCCGGACGCCGGAGGCGGTCGCGCGCGCCGCCGCGTCGCTTCGCCTGACCGCGCCCGATCTCGAGCGGCTCGGCATCGCCGACGCGATCGTCCCCGAGCCGCTCGGCGGGGCGCACCGCGATCCGGCGAGCGCGACCGCGGCGGTCGGGCGGGCGGTCGACGAGGCGTTCGCGTCCCTCGACGCCCTCGACGCGGCGCAGCTCCGCGCGCGCCGCGACGCGCGTCTGCGGGCGCTCGGAAGCTTCTAGGAAATCGCGCCGGCGGGGCGCTCGGCTTCCTTTGCTTGGTCGACGTTCCGGCGGTGTGCTAGCGACCGCGACGTGGCGACGCACGGAGCGAGGGCCGCGCGACCCGATGCGGTCCGCGCGCGAGCGCGCGAGACCCTGAACCAGCTGCGCGGCCGCATCGACGAGCTCGACGGCCGCATCCTCGCGCTCCTCGGCGAGCGCTACCAGGTGATCGAGGAGGTGCAGCGCGTCAAGCAAGACAGCGGCGACGGGGTGTACGCGCCCGCCCGCGAGCGCGCGCAGCTCGCCCGGCTCGAGCGTCTGAACCGCGAGCTGCCGCGCCCGCTTCGTCCCGAGTGGGTGCGGTCGATCTTCGGCGAGATCCTCTCGGCGTCGCGCGCGCTGCAGGCGCCGCTGACGGTCGCCTACCTCGGCCCGGCGGGCACGTACTCGGAGCACGCGGCGGTCGCCCAGTTCGGGTCGTCGGCGAAGCTCGTGCCGGTCGCGTCGATTCCCGAAGTGTTCCGCGCGGTCGAGCGCGAGCAGGCGCGCCTCGGCATCGTGCCGATCGAGAACTCGACGGACGGGATGGTCGGCGCGACGCTCGACGCGCTCGCGACGACTCCGCTCCGGATCGTCGCGGAGCGCGAGATGCCGATCCGGCACGCGCTGCTGTCGCGCAGCTCGCGGCTGTCCGACGTGAAGCGGGTATTCTCGCACCCGCAGTCGCTCGGCCAGTGCCGCGACTGGCTCGCGCGGCATCTCCCAGACGTCCCGACGGTCGAGATGGCGAGCAACGCCGCCGCCGCCGAGGCGGCCGCGCGCCGCGCCGGCGCGGCCGCGATCGCGAGCCGCGAGACGGCCGAGCGCTATCGCCTCCGCGTGCTCGCCGACAGCATCCAGGACCTCGCGCGCAACGTGACGCGCTTCGTCGTGCTCGCGCCTCCCGCCGAAGGCCACGAGCCGGGAGCGGACAAGGTGTCGGTGCTGTTCTCGGTGCGGAACGAGCCCGGGCGGCTCTTCGAGGCGCTCAAGCCGCTCGCGCAGAACGAGATCGACCTCTGCAAGCTCGAGTCGCGCCCGATGCGCGGTCGGCCGTGGGAGTACCTTTTCTTCGTCGACTTCCGGGGGGAGATCGACAGCCCGCGCGTCAAGCGCGCGATGGCGGCGATGGAGCGCGACTGCCTGTGGTTCAAGGTCCTCGGGACCTACGCCGAGGCGATCGGCGCGTGAGGCGGATCCACCGCCTGGGGGTCGTCGGCGTCGGCCTGATCGGCGGCTCGCTCGCGGCCGCGGTGCGCCGCGCGGGCCTCGCGGACGAGATCGTCGGGCTCGGGCGCACGGAGGAGAACCTGCGCGTGGCGCGCGAGCGCGGACTCCTCGACTTCGCGGGGACGTCGCCGGAGGTCGTCGCGGGCTCGGATCTCGTCGTCCTCGCGACGCCGGTGGGAACGCTCGCGGCCGCGGCCGCCGCGGTCGCGCCGCATCTGCGCGACGGAGCGGTCGTGACCGACGCAGGGAGCGTCAAGTCGTCGGTCGTCGCTGAGCTCGACTCGCTGCTGCAGCCGAGGCTCCGCTTCGTCGGCGGCCACCCGATCGCCGGCACAGAGCGATCGGGTGCGGCCGCCGCCGATCCCGATCTCTTCCGCGGCGCGCGCTGCGTGCTGACTCCCGTCGCGACGACGGACCGGGACGCGCTCGCGCGCGTGCGCGAGCTCTGGGAAGCGGTCGGGATGGCGGTCGTCGAGATGCCGCCCGAGGAGCACGACCGCGTGCTCGCGCTGACGAGCCACCTGCCGCACGTGCTCGCGTTCTCGCTCGCGCTCGCCGCGGGCGACGCGACGGGCGATCCGAGCATGCTCGACTTCGCCGGGCCCTCGTTCCGGAGCGCAACGCGCGTCGCCGCGAGCTCGCCCGAGACGTGGCGCGACATCCTGTTCGCGAACCGGGACGCCGTCCTGCGCGCGCTCGAGGCGTTCCTGGGTAAGGCGTCCGCGCTCGCCGACGCGCTCCGCGCCGGCGACGCGGCCGCCGTCGAGCGCGCGATCGCGCGGGCGCGCGACGTCCGGCGGAACCTGGAAGCGGCGGCACCCGGAGCGACGGCGGCCGCGCGCGAATCGGCCTCGCCGGACGACGTGGTGACCGTGGCGCCCGCCGCGCGCGGCCTCGCCGGCGAGATCGCGGTTCCGGGCGACAAGTCGATCGCGCACCGGGCGCTCCTCTTCGCCGGCGTCGCGACCGGGCGAAGCCGGATCCGCGGCGTCGGCCAGGGCGAGGACAACGCGTCGACGATGCGCGTGCTCGCGGCCCTCGGCGTCGCGATCGAGCGCGCGGGCGACGCGATCACGGTGGACGGGGGCGGCTTCGAAGGGCTCCGGGCGCCGCGCGACGTGCTCGACTGCGGGAACTCCGGAACGACGATGCGGCTCGCGGCGGGACTCCTGGCGGCGCGCCCGTTCGTGTCGCGCCTCGACGGCGACGCGTCGCTTCGCCGCCGGCCGATGGCGCGCGTCATCGAGCCGCTCGCCGCGATGGGCGCCGCGATCGACAGCGACGCGGGACGTCCGCCGCTCACCGTCCGCGGCCGGTCGCTCCGTCCGGCGAGCGTCCGGCTCGCGATCGCGAGCGCGCAGGTGAAGACGGCGATCCTGCTGGCGGGCCTCCAGACGGAGGGCGAGACGGCGGTCGCCGAGCCTGCGATGTCGCGCGACCACACCGAGCGGCTCCTTCCGGCGTTCGGGGTCGCGGTGGAGCGGCGCTCCGCGCTCGACGTCGCGGTGCGCGGTCCGGTGGCGCTCCGGGCCGCCGAGGTGGACGTCCCGGGCGACCCGAGCGCCGCCGCGTTCTGGCTCGTCGCCGGCGCGATCGTGCCGGGCTCGCGCGTCGTCGTGCGCGGCGTCGGCGTCAATCCCACGCGGACGGGCGCGATCGACGTGCTGCGCGCGATGGGCGCTCGCATCTCGCTCGCGCCGCGCGCGCCGGTCGGCGACGAGCCGGTCGCGGACGTGACCGTCGAGGCGTCGGAGCTCCGCGGCACGACGATCGCGGGCGACGCGATGCTTCGGTCGATCGACGAGATGCCGGTGCTCGCGGTCGCGGCCGCGTGCGCCGACGGGGAGACCCGATTTCGCGACGCCGCCGAGCTGCGTGTCAAGGAGAGCGACCGCCTCGCGGCGATGGCGGCCGGCCTCGAGGCACTCGGCGTGTCGGTCGAGCAGCATCCCGACGGGCTCACCATCCGGGGCCGGGCGGCACTCCGCGGCGGCGAGGTCGAAAGCCACGGCGACCATCGCGTCGCGATGGCGTTCGCGATCGCGGCCCTCGTCGCGCGCGGGCCGGTCACGATCCACGGCGCGCGCGCGATCGCGGTCTCCTACCCGGAGTTCCTCGCGACGCTCGCTTCGCTGCGCGGGAGCGGCGCGTGAGCCGCCGGCGTCCGGTCGTGACGATCGACGGGCCCGCGGGGGCGGGGAAGAGCACGGTGAGCCGCGCCCTCGCCGACCGCCTCGGCTTCATCTACCTCGACACCGGCGCGATCTACCGCGCGACCGCGCTCGAAGCGGGTCACGACGCTGGACTGGCCGCGCGCGTCGACGGCGCGAACGACGTCGCGGCGCTCGCGGACGAAGACCGTCGCCGCCTCGCGGAGGTCGCCGCCGCGCTCGACCTCCGCTTCGAGGACGGCGACACGCGCGTCCTCGTCGGCGGGCGCGACGTGAGCGCCGCGATCCGGGCGCCGGAGATCGGGGAGCGGGCATCCAAGATCTCCGCCGTGCCGGAGGTGCGGGCGGCGCTCCTCCCGCTGCAGCGCAGGATCGCGGTGGAGGGGGGCGTCGTCGCGGAGGGGCGCGACGTCGGGACGGTGGTGTTCCCCGACGCCGAGGTCAAGTTCTTCCTCACCGCGGATGCCGCCGAGCGGGCCCGCCGGCGTGCGGCCGAGCTGCGCGCGCGCGGCGTCGCGATCGACGAGGCGGCCGTGCGGGCCGAGATCGAGGCGCGCGACGCGCGCGATTCACGGCGCGCGGTGGCCCCTCTCGTGCAGCCCGCGGACGCGATCGTCGTCGACAGCTCGCGGCTCGCGCCCGAGGCGGTGCTGGCCCGCATGGTGGACGCCGTAACTCAGCGCAATCCCGCTTGAATATCCGACGGTTGAAGAGTATGCCTCGCTCTGCGCGCAGGGGACCAGAGCGCGCAATCCCCGGGGAGGCACAATCTGCATGATGATCGCGAAGGACGAACCGTCGTCGCTTGACGACGATTTTGGCCGACTGTTCGAGCAGAGTCTCAAGTCGGTCAAGCCGGGAGAAGTCGTCAAGGGCAGGGTCGTCCAGGTCGCGAATGGGTTCGTCACCGTCGACATCGGGTACAAGTCGGAAGGCCAGATCCCGATCCACGAGTTCCGCGATCGCGACGGCCACATCGACGTCAATGCCGGCGACGAGGTCGACGTCTACTTCGAGGCCACCGAGAACGACACCGGCGCGGTGAGCCTCTCGCGCGCCAAGGCCGAGCAGGTGAAGGTCTGGCGCGACATCGAGCAGGCGTACAACGCCGGCGAGGCGATCGAGGGGTTGATCGTCGGCAAGGTGAAGGGCGGCCTCAAGGTCGACATCGGCGTGGCGGCATTCCTTCCCGGATCGCACGCCGACCTCCGCCCGACGCGCAACCTCGATCGCTTCATCGGGCAGAAGGGCCGCTTCCAGGTCCTCAAGTTCAACCGCTCGCGCGGCAACGTGGTCGTGTCGCGGCGGGCGGTGCTCGAGCGAGAGCGCTCCGCCTTGAAGGAGGAGACGCTGCGGGTGCTCGAGGAGGGCATCATCCTCGAGGGCGCCGTCAAGAACATCACCGACTACGGCGCGTTCGTCGATCTCGGCGGTCTCGACGGCCTGCTCCACATCACCGACATGTCGTGGGGCCGGATCTCGCACCCGTCGGAGGTCATCAACGTCGGCGACCAGGTGAAGGTCGTCGTCCTGAAGTACGACCCCGAGCGCGAGCGCGTCTCGCTCGGCATGAAGCAGATCATGCCGGACCCGTGGACGACCGCGGGCGAGCGCTACCCGGTCGGCACGCGGATCCGCGGCAAGGTCGTCAGCATCACCGACTACGGCGCGTTCGTCGAGCTCGAGAAGGGCGTCGAGGGTCTCATCCACGTCTCCGAGATGTCGTGGACGAAGCGCGTCACGCACCCGTCGAAGATCCTCGAGGTCGGCGCCGACGTCGAGGTCCAGGTCCTCGACGTCGACCCGACCAACCGCCGCATCTCCCTCGGTCTGAAGCAGGTCGAGCCCAATCCCTGGGAGATGGTCCGCGTCAATCACCCGATCGGCAGCCAGATCCGCGGGAAGGTGAAGAGCATCACCGACTTCGGAGTCTTCATCGGGGTCGAGGAGGGAATCGACGGGCTCGTCCACATCTCGGACCTCCACTGGACGAAGAAGGTCAAGCACCCGTCGGAGCTCTACAAGAAGGGCGACGAGATCGAGGCGATCGTCCTCGGAGTCGACGTCGACAACGAGCGCATCTCGCTCGGCGTCAAGCAGCTCGCCTCCGACCCGTGGCAGACCCTTCCGCAGCGCTTCCCGATCGGTGCCCGCGTCAAGGGCCCGATCACGAGCGTCACGGACTTCGGCGTCTTCGTCGAAATCGAGGACGGCATCGAGGGGCTCATTCACGTCTCGCAGATCTCGAACGAGCGCATCGACAAGCCGAGCCAGCACTTCAAGGTCGGCGACGAGATCGAGGCCGAGGTCACGAACATCGACCCGCGCGAGAAGAAGATCGGCCTGTCGGTGCGGGCCCTCCAGCGCAGCCAGGAGCGCGAGGAGATGAACGCGTACATGAGCCGCGAGGGCAAGGCGGCGCGCTTCTCGCTCGAGGACGTGGTGGGCGCCGACCTGCAGCGGGCGGCCGTCGGCGAGAAGGCGAAGCCCCAGAGCTGACCGGCCATGGCTCGGCGGACGCGCGCGATCGCGGCCCGCGTGGCGAGCGGGTGAAGCGATGGCCGTTCACCCGCTCCGCAGGGCCCTGGGGTTCCTGGTCGGGTTCCTCGTCCTGTTCTTCCTCGCCGCGCTCGCGGTGTCCCTGACGCACGACCACTCCGGCCGGCTGTCCCTGGGGTCGGACCACTCGGTCGCCCTCGTCCCGCTCGAGGGCGAGATCCGGAGCTCCGACGACTTCGTCGAGACCCTGGACGACCTCGCCGACCGCGGCTCGATCGCGGCGGTCGTCGTTCGCATCAACTCGCCCGGCGGAGCGGTCGCGCCGTCGCAGGAGATGTACGCGGCGGTGCGGCGATTGCGCGAGAAGAAGCCGGTGGTGGCGTCGCTCGGCTCGGTCGCCGCCTCGGGCGGCTACTACGTCGCCAGCGCGGCCGACGTGGTGGTCGCGAATCCGGGCACGCTCACCGGGTCGATCGGGGTGATCCTGTCGCTTGCCAACGTGACCGGTCTCTTGGAAAAGATCGGCGTCCAGGCGGAGGTCTTGAAGGCGGGCTCGTACAAGGACATGGGGTCGCCGTTCCGGCCGATGACCGACGAGGACAGGGCGGCGTTCCAGGAGATGCTCGATCAGGTGCATACGCAGTTCATCGACGCGGTGGCCACCGGCCGGAAGATGGATCCGGCCGACGCGCGCCGCATCGCGAACGGACGCGTCTACACCGGGCAGCAAGCAAAGGATCTCGGCCTCGTCGACGAGCTCGGCGGCGTCGAGGAGGCCGTGCGGATCGCCGCGTCGCGGAGCGGCATCACCGGCGAGCCGACGGTCGAGCGCATCTCGCCGACCCGACGGCCGTGGTGGCTTCGCATGCTGATGTCCGATCGAGTCGCCATCCCGGCGGAGACGTCGCTCCCGCTCGGCATCTTCGAGTGGCTGGCGAAGGCCGCCGATCGCTCGGTGACCGGCGACCAGGCGCCGGTCCTGTGGCGCATGCCGATCGCGACCGATGGGATCCGCTGGTGAACGAGGCGGCGCAGGCGAACGGAGTCCGAAAATGACCAAGCGCGAGCTCATCGAGGAAGTCGTCAACACTCGCTCGCATCTCCCGCGGCGCGAGGTCGAGGCGCTGGTGAACGGGGTGTTCGGAAGCCTCACCGACGCGCTCGCGCGCGGTGAGCGCATCGAGATCCGCGGGTTCGGAAGCTTCATCGTCAAGCGCCGGAACGCGCGCGAGGGCCTGAACCCGAAGACGGGTGAGGTGGTGAGCGTGAACGCGAAGCGCGTCGCGTTCTTCAAGGCCGGGAAGGAGCTCAAGCAGCGCGTCGATCGCCGCCCGCTCTCCTTCGACCAGACCGCGGTCGCGGCGGCCGGCGCGGCGGCCGCACCGGCGCGCGCATCGCTCGACGGCGCCTCCGCGGCGTCGGGACGCGGCCTCGACGGAGCGCGCGCGAGCGGGGAGAAGTAGCCCCGGGTGTCGCGCGCGGTCCTCTGGGCGCCGTGGCGCATGGCCTACGTCGGGGCCGACCGCGCGCCGTCGGGCTGCATCTTCTGCGAGCTGCCCCGCGCGGGCGACGCGCGCGAGAACCTCGTGCTCGAGGCCGGGCCGGACGCGGTCGTCATGCTGAACCGCTTCCCCTACAACAACGGCCACCTCATGGTCGCACCGCGCCGTCACACCGGCGACCTCGCCGAGCTCTCGGACGGCGAGTATCGCGGGCTGATGGACCGGCTGCGCGCCGCGGTCGCGATCGTCCAGCGCGTGCTCACGCCCGACGCGATGAACGTCGGGGCGAACCTCGGCCGCGACGCCGGAGCCGGGATCGCCGACCACCTGCACTGGCACGTCGTGCCGCGCTGGGCGGGCGACACGAACTTCATGCCGGTCATCGGCGACGTGAAGGTCATGCCGCAGCACCTGCTGGCGAGCTGGGACCAGCTTCGGCCGCACTTCGCCGCTTGACGCTCGGGGACCCGCGCCGTGGAAAGGCGGCGTTTCGCGCGCCTTGCTCGGCCTCGACCGACCGCAGATAATGCGGCAATCCGATCCCGCCCGGGCCGCGAGAAGGCCGGCAGGAGGTGGCGATGCCCGCTGAGACGACCCTCGGGGACCTGCGCCGCTCGGGCTACCGGCCCGAGCGCGTTCGCGACGAGCTCCGGCGGAACCTCCTCGTCCGCCTCGCGCGCGGCGACCGGCTGCTCCCCGGGATCGTCGGCTACGACGACACCGTCATCCCGGAGATCGAGAACGCGATCCTTTCGGGGCACCACATGGTGTTCCTCGGCGAGCGCGGACAAGCGAAGTCGCGCATGATCCGCGGCCTCGTCGAGCTGCTCGACGAGCGCATCCCCGTCGTCGCCGGCTGCGAGATCCACTGCGACCCGCTGGCGCCGATCTGTCGCACCTGCCGGGCGCGCATCGCGGACGAGGGCGACGCGACGCCCGTCGCCTGGCTCGAGCGCGAGCAGCGCTACTCCGAGAAGCTCGCGACGCCCGACGTCTCGATCGCCGACCTCATCGGCGAGATCGACCCGATCAAGGTCGCCGAAGGGCGATACCTCGCCGACGAGGCGACGATCCACTACGGGCTCGTCCCCCGGACGAATCGCGGCATCTTCGCGATCAACGAGCTCCCCGACCTCATGGAGAAGATCCAGGTCGGCCTTTTCAACCTGATGGAGGAGCGCGACGTTCAGATCAAAGGCTTCAAGGTCCGCCTCCCGATCGACGTCGTCGTGATCGCGAGCGCGAACCCCGAGGACTACACGAGCCGCGGCCGCATCATCACTCCGCTCAAGGACCGTTTCGACGTCCAGATCCGGACGCACTATCCGAAGACCATCGAGGACGAGATCGCGATCATGGAGCAGGAGGTCGCGACCGACGAGCGCGACGGGCGCCCGCTTCGCATCCCGGACTTCATGAAGGCGATCGTTGCGCAGCTCACGTTCGAGGCGCGCCGGTCGCCGGACGTGAACCAGTCGTCGGGCGTGAGCGTCCGCGTCACGCTCAACAACTACGAGACGCTGATCGCGAACGCCGAGCGCCGGGCGATCCGGCTCGCGGAGGCGGAGATCGTGCCGCGCGTGTGCGACCTGCACGCGATCGGCGCTTCGATGCTCGGCAAGCTCGAGCTCGAGTACGGCGGCGACGAGCGCGACGACGCGACCCCGCTCGAGCGGCTCCTCAACCGAGCGATCATCGCCGTCTTCGACCGGAACGTCACCCTGGATCGCCTGAAGCGGGTGATCGAGTACTTCGAGGGCGGCTGGGGCGTCGAGGTCTCCGACATGATGCGGGCCGACGAGTACCTCGAGGGCATCCGCGGCATCCCCGGGCTGCGCGAGGCGATCGAGGAGCTGGGGGCGTTCGAGTCGCCGGCGCTGATGGCGGCGGCGACCGAGTTCCTGCTCGAGGGCCTGCACCTGCACCAGAAGCTGAACAAGGACCGCGAAGGTGGCCGCACGACGTACCGCGCGTGAATGCTATTTCCGCGGTTCGTCGAGCAGTTTCCGCTGCATGTGGGTACGTCGGTGCCCGAGCGGGGGCGGTTGCGGGCCCCGGGGCTCGAGTCGTCGCTACTCGTCTATTGTCTCATGCTCGTCTGTAGGAGCGATCCTCCAACCGAGCCCCGGGGTCCGCAACCGCCCCCGCTCCACGGCCACCCAGTATGGGGGCGGAAATGTGGTCCGTCCCACGCCGCTGCCGCGGCCGCATTCACGCGCGGTACCGGGGAGGGGCGTGCGGGGCAAGTGGATGGAGACGTCGGCGGGGCGGAGGCGTGAGCGGACGGGCCCGCTCACGCCTCCGCCCGGGCACCGGGGCTTCCATCGACGCCGTCGGGAAAACGCCGAACGAGATCAGGCCAAGTGTTGAAGATTCGCTACACGGCGTGGGACGGGACGCAGAGCGTTCGGCTGGACCCGGAGCGGTTGTTCGAGCAGCTCGCGGAATCGCTGTCGCAGACCGACGACGTGCAGCAGGCGCTCGAATGGCTGCTGCGCCAGGGGCTCGAGCTCGACGGCGTCCACGTCATGGGGCTCGACGAGGCGCTGCAGATGGTGCGCGAGGAGATCCGCTCGCGCCAGCAGCAGTTCAACCTCGAGAACGCGCTCGACGACCCGCGCCGCCGCCTCGACGACATCCTCGCGCGCGAGCGCGAGCGGCTGGAAACGGGCCTGCCCGACGACCCGGACGGATCGCGCGCGCGAGAGAAGCGCGCCTTCCTCGACGACCTCCCGAGCTCGCTCGCGTCCGCGATCGAGCGCCTCGCGCAGGACTACCGCTTCGCCGACCCCGACGCGGAGCGCGCGTTCCGCCAGCTCCTCGAAGAGCTCGACGACATCCGCGCGCTCGAGGAGTTCCGGCGCCGCGAGGGTGAGCGCTTCCGCGGGCCGCGCTCGCTCGACTATCGCGCCGCGCTCGAGCTCATGCGGGAGATGGAATCCCTCCGCAGCCTCGAGCGGCAGCTCGCGACCGGCGACTTCCGGTCGATCTCGCTCGAGGACCTGCGCCGGATGCTCGGCGACGAGGCGGCCCGCGACATCGAGCGACTCGGCCAGATCCTGGTCTTGCTCGAGAACGCCGGATACTTGACGCAACGCGAGGGTCGGGTGCAGCTCTCCGCGCGCGGCGTCCGGAAGATCGGCCAGCTCGCGCTCCGCGACATCTACCAGACGCTCCTGCGCGACCGACCGGGCGCCCATTCCACCGAGGCGCGCGGCGCCTCGGAGGTCCGTCCCGAGCGCATCCGCCCGTACCTGCACGGCGACCCGATGAACGTCGCGCTGGTCGAGACGTTGATGAGGGCCGTCGCCCGCGGGCCGCGCACGCCGCTCCAGCTCGAGCCCGGCGACTTCCAGATCTACGACACCGACCACTCGACCGCGACGTCGACGGTGCTCCTCCTCGACATGAGCTGGTCGATGAGCTGGGAGGGGCGCTTCGCCGCCGCGAAGAAGGTCGCTCTCGCGCTCGAGAGCCTCATCCGGACGCGCTACCCGCGGGACTACTTCGGGATCGTCGGGTTCTACACCCGCGCGGTCGAGCTCCGCGCCCGCGACCTGCCCGAGGCGAGCTGGAACATGGGCGACCCGTTCACGAACCTGCAGGACGGGCTTCGCCTCGCGACCCGCATGCTGGCGAAGCACCCGAGCCGGAACCAGCACATGATCGTCGTGACCGACGGCCAGCCGACCGCGTACTACCACCGCGGCCGCCTCCACTGCGAGTGGCCGCTCTCGTTCGGAGGAGTCTCGCTGCGCGCCGCCGCCGAGACCCTGAAGGAGGTGGAGCGAGTGACCCGGCGCGGGATCACGATCAACACCTTCATGCTCGACGACTCCGTCGGTCTCCGGGCATTCGTCGAGCGCATGACGCGCATCAATCGGGGGCGGGCGCTCTACAGCCGCCCCGATCGCCTCGGCGAGTACCTCCTCGTCGACTACCTCGGCCGGAAGCGGAAGCGCGTGTGACGCCGCCGCCGGGGGCCATCACGACGAGGGGATCTCTCCCCTCGCCCTAGACGGGCAAAGCCCGTCCAGGGTCCCACTCCCCGGCTCGCTTCGCTCGGCCGCGCGCGAAGCGCGCGGAGTTCGAGGTTGCGAATCGTGGCCGCGGCGTGCAATGCATGGCTCCCGGAACGTCGCCGGTCAGGGCCGCGCCGGCGCAGCGCGCCCGGAGGGACGACCCGGCGGCCATAGACCGGCGAGGCGGACGGGGCGAGCGGGGGGAAGCCCGCGCGCAAGAGCGCGCAGGCGGATGGAATGAATGGGGTGACGGCCGCGGCATCGTCGCACGGGGGCGGAGGGAAATCTCCCGTCAAGCTGACGCCGATGCTCGCCCAGTACCTGAGCGTCAAGCGCGAGGTGGGCGATGCCGTCCTCTTCTTCCGGCTCGGCGACTTCTTCGAGATGTTCTTCGAGGACGCCGAGCGCGTCGCTCCGCTCCTCGACCTGACGCTCACCGCGCGCAACAAGGACGACCCGAATCCCATCCCGATGTGCGGCGTCCCGGTGCACGCCGTGCAGTCGTACGTGAGCCGGCTCGTGCAGCAGGGCGTCAAGGTCGCGATCTGCGACCAGCTCGGCGACGCGCAGACGTCGCCCGGCCTCGTGGAGCGCGGCCTCACCCGCATCATCACGGCGGGGACGGTCCTCGACGAGGACGAGGGCCTCGACGCCGCCGCCCCGGGCTACCTGGTCGCGGTGTGCCGGGCGTCGGCCGAAGGCGCCGTCGCGCTCGCGACCGCGGACGTCTCGACCGGCGAGGTCCGCGGCTGTGTCGCGCCGACGCCCGCTGCGGCGCGCGAGGAGCTCGCGCGCATCGCGCCGCGCGAGGTGCTCGTCCCGCGCGCCGACTCCGATCTGCGGGCGCTCGCCGGGTCGTCGGGCGCGTCCGTCACGGAGCGCGACCCGCCGGCCGACGCGCCCGGCTCGGACGTCGAGCGCGCGCTCGCGATCGCGCGTGCCTACCTCGCGGAGACGATCCGCGGCGGTCTGGACCACCTGCGGCCGCCCGTCGTCTACGCCCTCGCCGATCGCGTGACGATGGACGAGCGGACGCGCCGGAACCTCGCCCTCCTCGAGGGCGCCCAGGGCTCGCGCCACGGCTCCCTCTGGTGGGCGATCGACGAGACCGCGACGGCGATGGGCTCGCGCTGCCTGCGCGACTGGCTCGTCTACCCGCTCCTCGACCTCGCGGCGATCGCGGAGCGGCTCGACGCGGTCGAGGCGCTCGTCGACGCGGCCGGCCTCCGGGCCGACCTCGTCGACGCGCTCTCCCCGGTCGGCGACCTCGAGCGGCTCGTCGCCCGCCTCGGGGTCGGCCGCGGCGGCCCGCGCGAGGTCGCTCGCCTCGGACGCGCGCTCGAGCTCGCCGCCGCGGTCGCGGCGCTGCTCTCGGCGAACGACCTCCCGCCGCTGCTCGCTCGGCTCGGCGCCGCGGCGCTGCCGCCGCGCGGGCTCGCCGAGCGCATCGCGGGCCTCCTCGCGGACACGTTGCCGCTCCAGGCGAGCGAGGGCGGGGTCGTGCGAGCGGGCGCGGACGCCGAGGTCGACCGACTGCGAAGCCTCCGCCAGGATGCGCAGGGCCACCTCGCGGCGCTCGAGGCGCGCGAGCGCTCGGCGACCGGCATCGCGTCGCTCCGCATCCGCTACCAGCGCGTGTTCGGGTACTTCTTCGAGGTCACCAAGGCGAACCTGAAGCACGTGCCGGCGCACTTCACGCGCCGCCAGACGATCGCTTCGGGCGAGCGCTTCACGAGCGCCGAGCTGCTCGCGCTCGAGCGCGAGCTCGCGAGCGCCGACGACCTCTGCCGCGCGCGCGAGAGCGCGCTCTTCGCGGATCTGCTGGCCGAGGTCGCGCGCCACCAGTCGCGCTTGACCGAGCTCGCGCACGCGCTGGCCGAGACCGACGCGCTCGCGAGCCTCGCGGGCGTGGCGCACGCGCGCGGCTACGTCCGGCCGCGGCTCCATCGCGGGACGCGGCTCGAGATCCGGGACGGCAGGCATCCCGTGGTCGAGCGGACCTCCGCGGTCGGGAAGTTCGTCCCGAACGACGTCGTCCTCGACGAGGAGCGCTCGCAGATCGCGATCGTCACCGGGCCGAACATGGCGGGGAAGAGCACGTTCCTCCGCCAGGTCGCGCAGATCGTCGTGCTGGCGCACGCGGGGAGCTTCGTGCCGGCCTCGTCCGCCGACGTGCCCCTCACCGATCGTATCTGGACCCGGGTGGGCGCCGCCGACGACCTCGTCGCGGGCGACTCGACCTTCATGGTGGAGATGAAGGAGACCGCCGCGATCCTCGGGAACCTCTCCGCCCGGTCGCTCGTCGTGCTCGACGAGATCGGGCGCGGCACGAGCACCTACGACGGCATTGCGATCGCATGGGCGGTCGCCGAGCACCTGCACGAGCTCGCGCCGGCGCCGGGGGCGCGCGTGAAGACGCTCTTCGCGACCCACTTCCACGAGCTGACCGCGCTCGCCGACACGCTGCCGCGGGTCTGCAACCTCTCGGTCGCGGTCCGCGAGTGGAAGGACGAGGTGCTCTTCCTGCGGAAGGTCGTCGCCGGCCCGGCCAGCCGGAGCTACGGGGTCGCGGTCGCGCGGCTCGCGGGCGTGCCAGACGCGGTCGTGAAGCGAGCGCGGCAGCTGCTCGCGAGCCTCGAAGCGGGCGAGCCGCTCGCCGACGGCCCGCCGGTGCACCCGCGTCGCGGCGCGCCCACGAGCCAGCTCGATCTCTTCCAGCCGCGGGCGGACGGGCTCCAGCGCGAGCTCGCCGAGATCGACGTCGAGCGCTTGACGCCGCTGGATGCGCTGGCCCGCCTGCACGAGCTGGTCGAGAAAGCGAGGCGCGGATGAGCGTCGCGCGCGCCGCCGCAGCCGCTGGAGCGATCGCGCTCGCGCTCGCGTCGCTCGCCGTCCCGACGCCCGACGGCGCGCTCGCCGCGACCCGCAAGGGACGCGGTGCGGGGAGTGCGGCGGCCGCGCCGGCGGCGGCTGCACCGGGAGCGGCGGTCATCGAGCGCGTGGAGTGGGAGAAGGGCGACGGCGCCGGGCGAATCGTCGTCGTCGTCCGCGGCAGCGTCGCGTACGAGGCGCACGTCGCCGCGGCGGACGCCGCTGCCGGCCTGCCGCCGCGCGCGTACGTCGACGTCCGCCCGGCGACGCTCGGGCCCGGGGTCGCGCGCGCGCCGGTCGCGGTCGAGGACGGCATCCTGCGGCGCATCCGGGTCGGTCAGTTCGATCGTCAGACCGTGCGCGTCGTCGTCGATCTGGGCGAGCCGGCGGCGTTCGAGGTCCGCACGACGGACCGGCCGGCGCGCCTCCTCCTGAGCCTCGCGCCGCGCCCTCCGGGCGGAGCCCCCGCCACCGTCGCGGGCTCCGCCGGTGCGCCGGCGGAGGCGGTCGCGGCGGCGCCGGCCGAGGCCGCTCGCGATCGGGCCTCGACTTCTCCGCCCGAGGCCGCGGGCACGGCGAGCTGGCCGGGGGAAGCGGCGCCTTCGGCGAGCGGCGCGAGCATCCCACACGCGTCGACGACCGCATCCGAGGCCGCCAAGGGCGGGGAACGGTCTCTCGGCTCGCCCGCTCGCGCGGACACGGCGGACGCGCCGGCGCCGTCCGCGCGCGAGGAACGCGCGGCATCCGAGCCGGACGAGGTGGCGCTCGCGGCTGCCGCTCCCTCGCCGACGGCGACGGCGGAGCCGAAGCTCGCTCCCGTCGCCGGCGCTTCCGCGGCCGCGGCCGCGCCCGCCGCGACGGCGGCGCGTGGGCGCGGCACGCGGACCGCGAGCGGGGCCGCGCGTCGGCCGCGCGTCGTCGTCCTCGACCCCGGCCACGGCGGCAAGGACCCGGGAGCGCGCGGCGTCACCGGCGACGAGGAGAAGGCGATCACGCTCGCGATCGCGGAGCTCGTCGCGGAGCGCCTGGCGGGCGACGACAAGCTCCGCGTCGTGCTCACGCGGACCGACGACCGCACCGTCACGCTGGAGCAGCGGACCGCGGTCGCGAACGCGCAGGGCGCCGACCTCTTCGTCTCCATCCACGTGAACGCGAGCGAGAACCTCGAGCTCGCCGGCATCGAGACCTATACGCTCAACAACACGAACGACCGCGCGACCATCCGGCTCGCCGCGATGGAGAACGGCCTCACGCTCGCCGGCGCGTCGTCGAACGAGCGCGATCTCGCCTACATCCTGAGCGACCTCCTCCAGACCGGGAAGGAGGACGAGTCGGTCGCGCTCGCCGAGAGCGTCCACCGCGAGATGCTGCGGACGCTCCGTGGCCGCTGGAAGACGGTCCAGAGCCTCGGCGTCAAGAAAGGTCCCTTCTACGTCCTGGTCGGCGCGTACATGCCGTGCGTCCTCGTGGAGGTGGGCTTCCTGACGCACGAGGTCGAAGGGCAGCGCGTCGCCTCGCGGCGCTACCAGACCGACGTCGCGGAGGGGATCGCGGGCGGCATCCGGCGCTTCCTCGACTCCGCTCCGGCGAACTCGAACCTGTGAGCCGGGTCGCTGCGGCGGTCGGTCGGGACGGCTAGAAGGTAGGGCGATGCTCGAGGCTCCGACGATCGCCGCCCGCGACCTGCCGGTCCCGCCGCCGAAGGCGCATCCCGGGGGGCCCCCGCCGGTCTTCGAGCTCCCGGCGATCGCGCCCGACGGAGAGATCCCCGACGTCGCGAAGACGACGAAGGAGTACCTCGCCACGGTGCGGAGCCGCCTTCGCGCCTGGCACGATGGCGGCGCCGGCGGGACCGACGTCGTCGACCGCTACACGGCCGCGATCGACCGCCTGGTCTGCTTCCTCTTCGACGCCGCCACCGCGGCCTACCGGAAGCGCTACGTCCAGCTCGACCAGCGCTGCGCGGTCTTCGCCCAGGGCGGCTACGGGCGCGGCGAGCTGAACCCGCACTCCGACATCGACCTGCTCTTCGTCTACCCGCACAAGGTCACGCCCTACGTCGAGACCGTCACCGAGAAGATCCTCTACAGCCTCTGGGACACGCGGCTGCAGGTCGGCCACGCGGTCCGGAACGTCCGCGAGTGCGTCCGGCTGGCCGCCACGGACCTCAAGATCAAGACCGCCCTCATCGACGCGCGCTTCGTCTGCGGGGACGCCGCGCTCGCCCAGGAGCTCGAGCGCGCGCTCGACCGCGAGATCAAGCCGCGCGCGACCCAGAAGTTCTTTCGCGAGAAGCTCCTCGAGAGCGAAACGCGCCACCACCAGTACGGCGACTCCGTCTACCTGCTCGAGCCCCAGATCAAGGAAGGCGAGGGCGGCCTGCGCGACCTCCACACCGCGCTCTGGGTCGCGAAGATCAAGTTCAAGGTGCAGAGCCTGCGCGAGCTCGCGGTGAAGGGTGTCATGTCCGCGGCCGAGCTCGCCGAGCTCGACGAGGCGCGCGACTTCCTGTTCCGCGTGCGGAACTCGCTCCATTTCCTGTCCGGCATGCACCAGGACCAGCTGACGTTCGAGGTGCAGGAGCGGGTCGCGCACAACCTGGGCTATCGGGCCGCCGAGGGCGATCCGATGAAGGCCGTCGAGCACTTCCTGAAGGACTACTACCTCCACGCCTCGACGGTGACGCGCTTCTCGCAGGCGATCATCGACCGCTCCGTCAACCCGCCGCGGCCCTACCGGCTCATCGGTCGGATGATGGCGCGGACGATCCGCCCGGGAGTCCAGATCATCGCCGGCGAGCTGAACGTCACGAACGGCGCGATCTTCGAGGAAGACCCGACCGAGCTCGTGCGCCTCTTCGCGGACTCGCAGGCGCACGCGGTCCGCCTCGCGCCGCACCTCGCCGACCTCGTCCGCGCCAGCGCGCCGCTGCTCGACGACCGCTACCTCTCGGACCCGCGCGTCGCGGATGGCTTCCTCGGCATCCTGCGCGCGCCGATGCGCGTCTACGAGACGCTGCACGAGATGCACAAGCTCGGCGTGCTCGCGCGCGTGATCCCGGAGTGGGCGCACCTCCTGTGCCTGGTGCTGCACGACTTCTACCACATCTACACCGTCGACGAGCACTCGCTCATGGGCGTGCGCGAGCTCGAGCGCCTGCGAAGCGGCGAGCGCGCCGACGAGGCGCCGCTCCTGACACAGGTGATGCGTGAGGTGGACAACGTCGAGCTGCTCTTCCTCGGCATGCTCCTCCACGACAGCGGCAAGGGGCTCGGCGGCGGACACTCCGAGAAGGGCGCGGACTTCGCGCGCGCCATCGCGGGACGCCTCGGGCTGAACGAGGACGAGGTGCGCGAGCTCGAGTTCCTGGTCCGGAACCACCTCGCGATGTCGCACCTCTCGCAGCGCCGCGACATCCACGACGACAAGCTGGTGACCGAGTTCGCGCGCCTCGTCGGCACGCCGGGGGCGCTGAGGCGCCTCTACCTCCTGACGTACGCCGACATGCGCGCGACCGGGCCCAAGGTCTGGAACAACTGGAAGGGCATGCTGCTCGACGAGACGTACCTCCGCATCCTGGAGGTCTTCGCGCGCGGCTTCGAGCCCGAGGACCGCGCGGCGCGGACCGAGCGCATGCGCGAGCGCGTCCTCGCCGAGGTGCGAGCGGAGCGCGGCGACGTGGCGGCGGCGGACTGCGCGGACTTCCTCGCGACCATGCCCGACACGTACTTCCTGACGACGCCCGAGGCCCTCATGCCCGACCACTGGGCGATGGTGCGCCGCCTCGACGAGGAGGGCGGGCTGGTCACGTCGGTCAGCCACCACCCGCGCTCGGAGTACAGCGAGTTCACCGTCGTGACGCACGACCGGCCCGGCCTGTTCGCGACGCTGACGGGCGTGCTGGCGGCGAGCGGCATGAACATCGTGGCGGCGCGCATCTCGACGTCGAGCCGCGGCATCGTCGTCGACGCGTTCCGCGTGTCGCACGTCGAGCGCCGCGAGATCACCCTCGACGAAGCGCGCTGGCAGCGCACCCGGGACCTGCTCGCGGCCGTGCTGTCGGGCCGCCAAGTGCTCGCCGACCTCATGGCGCGCGCCGAGCGGCCGGGCATCCTCGATCGCCGCTACGAGCGGCGCGTCGCCACCGAGGTCGTCGTCGACAACGGCGTATCCGACGCCTACACCGTGCTCGACATCTACACGCACGACCGCGTCGGCCTGCTGCACCGGATCGCGAAGGTCCTCTACGAGCTCGGGCTCGACATCCACCTCGCGAAGATCACGACCAACGTGGACCAGGTCCTGGACGTCTTCTACGTGACCGAGCGCGACGGCCGGAGGAGCGAGCGCGTGGACGAGATCCGCGCGACACTCGTCGACGCGCTCGCCGAGCCGCGCGAGGACGCGGCGGGCTCGTCGGACGCCCCGGCGACGCCGGCGTGAGCCGAGCCGTGTCGCTGGACGAGCTCGTCGATCGCCACCTCGCGCGCCTGCGCGCCGAGGTCGGCGTCTCGCCGCACACGGCCGCCGCCTACGCCGACGACCTCGCGCGCTTCGCGCGCTTCGCCAACGAGCGCTTCCGGATCGCCGACTCCGGACGCGTGACGCGCGAGCTCGTGCTCGCGTTCCAAGCGGCGGAGGCCGAGCGCGGGATCTCGGCGCGGACGCAGGCGCGTCGGCTCTCGGCGCTGCGCGGGCTCTTCAAGTTCGCGGTCGCCGAGCGCCAGATGGCGGAGAGCCCGCTCGCCGACCTCCGCCAGCCGCGCCAGCCGCGGCGCCTCCCGGCCGCGCTCTCCACGCGCGACGTCGAGCGCCTCCTGGCCGCTGCCGACGCCGGCCCGACGCCGCTCCGCGACCGCGCGCTCCTCGAGGTCCTCTACGGCGCCGGCATCCGGGTGAGCGAGGCCACCGGCTTGACCCTCGACCGCCTCCTCCTCGACGAGCGCGCGCTGCGCGTGCACGGGAAGGGCGACAAGGAGCGACTCGTCCCGCTCGGCCGTCCCGCGTGCCGCGCGCTCGCGACCTACCTCGAGCACGAGCGGCCGCGCCTCGCGCGCGAAGCCCGGCGGCGCGAGGTGTTCCTGAGCGGCCGCGGCGGGCGCTTCACGCGCCAGGCGGTGTTCGCGCTCGTCCGCCGGGTCGCGCGGCGCGCGGGGGTCGAGATCGCGCTCTCGCCGCACGGCCTTCGCCACGCGTTCGCGACCCACCTCGTCGAACGCGGCGCCGACCTGCGGGTCGTGCAGACGCTCCTCGGACATGCGAGCATCGCGACGACGGAGGTCTACACGCACGTGAGCCGGGCGCACCTCGCGCGCGTGCACGCGGCGCACCACCCGCGCGCGCGGGCCGCGCGCGCCGGGCGCGCGCGGCGGGCGGGCGCGACGCGCGGAGCGACCGGCTGAAGAGGACGGGATGGGGGACGGGATCCGCGAAGAACAGACTGCGGCCGCGGGGCGGTCGCCGGCGCGCGGCCGGCGCGTGGTCGTGAGCGGCATGCGGCCGACCGGCCGGCTGCACCTCGGCCATCTGCTCGGCACGCTCCGGAACTGGGTCGCGCTGCAGGAGACCCACGACTGCCACTTCTTCGTCGCCGATTGGCACGTCCTCACGACGGACTACGAGAAGCCGAAGGACGTCGCCTCGTTCATCGACGAGATGGTCCTCGACTGGCTCGCGGCGGGGATCGACCCGGAGCGGTCGGTCATCTTCCGGCAATCGGCGATCCTGGAGCACGCCGAGCTCGCGCTCCTCCTCGGCATGATCACTCCGGTGCCGTGGCTCGAGCGCAACCCGACCTACAAGGAGCAGCGCGAGCAGCTCGTCGACCGCGACCTCTCGACATACGGCTTCCTCGGCTACCCCGTGCTGCAGGCGGCGGACATCCTCGCGTACAAGGCCGATGCGGTCCCGGTCGGCGTCGACCAGGCGCCTCACCTCGAGCTCACGCGCGAGATCGCGCGCCGCTTCAACCATCTCTACGGGCCGGTATTCCCGGAGCCGCAGGCGATCTTCTCGCCGTCGCCCAAGGTCCCGGGCGTCGACGGCCGGAAGATGAGCAAGAGCTACGGCAACGCGATCTTCCTCGACGAGGATCCCGCGTCGATCGAGGCCCGGCTCACGCGCATGGCGACCGATCCGCGCCGCGTCCGGCGCACGGACCCGGGCGATCCCGAGGACTGCCCGGCGTTCAACCTCCACCGCGTGTACTGCACGCCCGAGGAGATCGCGTACGTCACGGAGGGATGCCGGACGGCGGGCATCGGCTGCGTCGACTGCAAGCGGGTGATGATCAAGCACGTCATCGCCGACCTCGCCCCGCTGCGCGAGCGGCGCCGCGAGCTCGCCGAGCGACCCGGGCTCGCGCGCGAGGTGCTGGCGGCCGGGACGGCGCGGGCCCGGCGCGTCGCCGAACGGACGATGGCGGACGTCCGCGCGGCGATCGGCATCGGCGGACCGCCCGAGCCGTCGGGGAGATCGTCGTGAGCGATCCCTACACCGTCAAGCTCGAGATGTTCGAGGGGCCGCTCGACCTGCTCCTGCACCTCATCAAGAAGCACGAGGTCGACGTCTACAACGTCCGGATCGCCGACATCACCGACCAGTACCTGGCCTACCTCTCGCAGGCGCAGGACCTGAACCTCGACATCGCCGGCGAGTTCCTCGTGATGGCGGCGACGCTCGTGTACCTGAAGTCGCGCGCGCTGCTCCCGGCCGACGAGCGCGACGAGCTCGAGGACGAGGAGCCGCTCGACCCCGAGGCCGAGCTCATCCAGCAGCTCGTCGAGCACGAGCGCTTCCAGAAGGTCGCGGCGGCGCTGGCGTCGCGGCCGGTGCTCGGGCGCGACGTCTTCGCGCGCTCGCTCGCGGAGACGGTCGATGGCGAGCTCACCGAGCCGATGCGTCCGGTCACGGTCGGCGAGCTGCTGCTCGCGCTCGAGCGCGTGCTCGCGCGGCGCGCGGCGGCGCTCGTGCACCGCGTGCAGGGCGAGAAGCTCGACATCCGGGACGGCCTCCGCATGGTGATGCGCTACCTGCGCGCTTCCGGCCGGGCGACCTTCGACGAGCTCTTCCCGGAGGACGCGTCGCGCATGCACGTCGTCGTCGTGTTCCTGGCGCTCCTCGAGCTCATCAAGAACGGCGCCGTCACGGCGACGCAGGGCGAGGCGTACGGGACGATCGACATCGCGCTCGTCCGCGACGTCGACCCGGACGAGCTGCTCGCGGTCGGGACGCAGGAGGGCGTGGGGTGACGCGCGATCACGACGAAGAAGAGACCGCGGGCGAGGAAGCGGAAGCCTCGAGCCCGCTCGCGCGCCGCATGGCCGACGCGATCGCCGATCACGCCGATCGCACGCACGCCGGCGGCGACGAGCCGCCAGACGGCGACGACGAGCGCGCGGCCGCGGGCGAGGCCGGCGACGAGGCCGAAGCGCCGGAGGCGCCCGGCGACGGCCCGCCCCTCGCCACGGTGCTCGAAGCGGTCCTCTTCGCGGCCGCCGAGCCGGTCCCGCTCGGCCGGCTGACCCGGATCCTCTTCCCGTGGACGCGGGCGGCTGTCGCCGAGGCGCTCGCGGGCTTGGCGACGGAGCTCGCGGAGGGCACGCGCGGCGTCCGGCTGGTCGAGACCGGAAGCGGCTTCCAGCTCCGATCCGCATCGGAATGCGCGCCGTGGATCCGGAAGTTCTTCACGGAGAAGCCGCCGCGCCTCTCGCGCCCGATGCTCGAGACGGTCGCGATCGTGGCCTATCGCCAGCCGGTCACGCGCGGGGAGATCGAGTCCATCCGGGGCGTCAACTGCGACGCGGTCCTGAGCGCGCTCGTCGGGCGCGGGCTCGTCCGGATCGTGGGCCGGCGCGAGTCCCCGGGCAGGCCCCTCGAGTACGGGACGACGCCCGAGTTCCTGGACCTCTTCAGCTTGCGCGACCTCTCCGAGCTTCCGCCCTTGCCCGATCCGGCGGCGCTCGCCAGCCTGATCGACGGCGACGAGGGAGAACCGGAGGAGAGCGGTGAGCCAGCCGGTGCGGACGAAGAGCGAAGAGACGAAGCCGTCGAGCGCGAGGCCGGAGCGGCTGCAGAAGATCCTGAGCCAGGCGGGGCTGGCGTCGCGCCGCACGGCGGAGGACCTGATCCGAGCGGGCCGGGTGCGGGTGAACGGGAAGGTGGTGCGGGAGCTCGGGACGAAGGCCCACCCGACGCTCGACCGCGTCACGATTGACGGCCGCCCCGTACGCGCGACGCGCCTGCGCTACATCGCGTACCACAAGCCGGTCGGGGTGGTGAGCACGATGGACGATCCCGCGGGACGTCCCGCGATCGGCGACGTCGTGCGCGGCCTCCGCGAGCACGTGTTCCCGGTCGGGCGGCTCGACTTCGACTCGAGCGGCCTCCTCCTCCTCACGAACGACGGCGAGCTCGCGCAGCGCCTGACCCATCCGCGCTACAAGGTCGCGAAGGTCTACCGCGTCAAGGTGCGCGGTCATCCGAGCGAGGAGGCGCTCGAGCGCCTCCGGCGAGGCGTCCGCCTCGAGGACGGGGTGACCGCTCCGGCGGAGGTCGCGGTCGAGCAGCGGCTCGAGAAGAAGACGCGCCTCCGGATCGCGCTCCGCGAGGGCCGATCGCGTCAGGTCCGGCGCATGTGCGAGGCGGTCGGACACCCCGTCGACCGCCTTTCGCGGATCGCCGTCGGCCCGATCCGGCTCGGCTCTCTCCCGCCCGGCGAGCTGCGAGACTTGACGGCGCACGAGGTGCTGGCCCTCCGGCATGCGACCCGCGGCGGCAGGGATGCGGGCGGCGCGGGCGCCGAGCCGGCGAATCCCGTGCGCGACGGGGTGCGCGCGGCGCCCGAGCGGAGCGCTCCACGGCGGCGAGCGAGACCCGGCGCCAGCGCGCCGCGCCGGCGCGCAGCTCAGAGCGACGTCGCCCGCAGCTGATCGTAGATCTCGCGCCAGCGCGCGTAGTGCGCCTCGTAGCGCTCGCGCACGTCGTCGGCGGCCGGCGCGAGCGGACGCCGGCGCACCATCGCGCTCGCGGCGTCCGCGACCGACGGATGCGTGCCCTCGCCGGCGGCCGCCAGCACCGCGGCGCCGAGCGCGGTCGCGTTCGGCTCCTCGGAGACGAGCAGCGGCCGCGGCAGGAGGCGCGCGAACGTCCGCAGGAGGCCCGGGCTCCGCGTCATCCCGCCCGACAGCGTGAGCGTCCGGATTTGCGACCCGAGCAGCGCCTCGATCTGCTCGACGTTCCCGCGCACCGCGCAGGCGACGTTCTCCTGGAAGGCCTTCAGCAGCGTCGCGCGCGTCGGCCGCGCCGTGAAGGTCGGCATGCGGAAGAGAAATCCCACCGCCTGGCTCGGGTTGAAGGTCATGAGGTCGAAGATCTGCGGCCCGAGGGCGCTGAACGCCGGCTCCGGATCGTCACCGAGCCGTTCGATCTCGTCCTCGGCGCGCGCGAAGCCGCCGTCGTCCGTGAACCCGACGAGGTCGAGCAGCCACTGGTACGCGATCCCCGTGTCGCCGCCGTTGCTCTCGAGTGTCCAGCGATCGCGCACGACGTGGCAGCCGGTCCAGAGGCGTCCCGAGCCGTCGATGACGGGCGCGTCGGTGACCGCCATGACCGGCGTCGTCGTCCCGAGGACGGCGCCCGCGTGTCCGGGCGCGACGACGTCCGAGCCGAGGAGCGCGCACTGCGTGTCGGCGCCGCCCGCGAAGACCGGCGTCCCGGCCGCGAACCCGGTCGCTGCCGCCGCCGCACCGGTCACGCCGCCGATCCGCGTCCCGGGCTCGACGACCGGCGGCAGCAGGCGATCGTCGACCTCGAACAGGTCGAGCGTCTCCCGGCTCCAGCAGCGTCCGGGGACCTCGAGGAAGAGGGACTCCCCCGCGTTCGACGGCTCCGAGACGAGCTCGCCCGTCAAGCGATAGGCGAGCCAGTCGGTGAGCGTGAGGACGGTCGCGATCGCGGGGCGGTCGGCCTGCGAGCGGTGAACGAGGAGGCGTGCGAGCGACGACACGAAGGGCGGCCAGTGCCCGCTGATCGCGACCGCGCGCGCGACGTCGAGCTTCCCCATGATCTCGAGCGCGCCCGAAAAGCCGCGCCCGTCCATGTTGGGGCCGGCGTACACCTCGCGTCCCGCCGCGTCGAGGAACACCGTGCCGAGGCGCTGCGCCGTCGTCGAGACGCCCCGCACGGCGGACGCCGGGACGCCGGCCTGCGCGAGCGCCGAGCGCGCGCAGCGCGCCAGGAGCGACCAGAAGTGGTCGGGATCGAAGCTGTAGCCCCGCGTCAGGCCGGCCATCTCGAACGGCTCGTCCCGGTACGTCCACGGCGCCCGCTCCACGGCGAGGCAGCGCCCGCGCGCGTCGAACAGCGCGCACTTGCCGCCGCCGGTCCCATAGTCCAGCGCGGCGAACACCGGGTCGCGATCGCTCATCGCCGTCGTTGTCGGGGATGGCCGCCCGCGAGGCAAGCCGGCGCGACGCTTGCCGCCGCGCCGCGTCGCGCTGCGCGGTGGCGCGGTGCCTCACCGCGCTCGGTGGAGCGCCGTGCGCGGGCGGGTCGCTGCGTGTGCGAGCCCGGCGACTCCTGTCGGAGTCGGCCTCCGCTTATCTCAATTCCAAGGAAGGCCGCCTCCTCCAACGTCGCTGCCGTGCTCGCACACGCACCGACCCGCCCGCAGCTGCGTAAGCGGCACTCGGCACGCTTCCGCGCGCGCGACCGCTCCCGGCCGCCGCCGGCGGCCGTCCGCGGTCGCAGGCACCTTGCGAACGCGGGACGTGCTGCCGTAGCGCCGCGCGGCGAGCCGCGCGAGCGGCCACCGGCGCCGTCGCGCGAACGACGACGCCGGCTCGCGCGGCACGTGCGTTCCCGCTCCCGCCGCGCTCCAGACGGTCGAGGCGTCTCAGCGCTCGGGCGTTGCGCTCACCATCGGGACGAAGCGGACGCCGCCCAGGAGCTCGCGATCGAGGGCCGGGCCGTGCTTCGTCCAGCGGGCGAGGATCTGGTCGTCGGCCTCGCCGACCGGCGCGACCAGGATGCCGCCGTCCGCGAGCTGCTCGACGAGCGTCGCGGGCAGCTCGGGCGGCGCCGCGGTCAGGAGGATGCGATCGAACGGAGCGAGCTCGGGCCAGCCGCGGTAGCCGTCGCCGATGCGCACCTGGACGTTCCGGTACCCGAGGCGCGCGAGCCGCTCGCGCGCCTCCTCGCCGAGCGGCGCCACGATCTCGATCGTGTCGACCTCGCGCGCGAGCCGCGACAGCACCGCCGCCTGGTAGCCGGAGCCGGTGCCGATCTCGAGCACGCGCTCGTCGCCGCGGAGGCGCAGCGCGTCCGTCATGATCGCGACGACGGTCGGCTGCGAGATCGTCTGGCGATGGCCGATCGGGAATGCGTTGTCCGCGTAGGCGTCGGCGAGGCCCGTGCCCGGCATGAAGAGGTGGCGCGGGACCTCGCGCAGCACCGCGAGGACCTTTGGATCGAGGCCGGGGGTCGTGCGCGCGACCTGCTCGACGAGGCGGCCGCGCGCCGCGCGCGCGTCGGGGCCGTCTTCGGATGCCGGGGAAGCGCCGGCCGTCGCCCCGGATGCGGGAGCGCGCGGCCCGGCCGGGCGCTCGCCGTCGCCGCTCGCGCACGCGGCGAGGGCGCCGAGCCACGCGCTCGCGACGACCAGCGCGAGCGCGGTCCCGAACGAGAGGGCGATCGGCGCCACCGCCGGCCTCCTAGCGCGCCTTCAGCGACGGCGCGGCGGCGAGCGGCAGTCGACCCGTCGCCCGCAGCATGCCGCGGAAGAAGACGAGGCTCACGAGGAAGGGGACCGCGTAGTACGCGAAGCGGAAGATGAGGACCGCGATGACCGCCGGCTCCAGGGGGACGCCGAGCGTCACGAAGACCGTCGTCATCGAGCCCTCCAGGATCCCGATGCCGGCGGGCGTGAGCGAGATCAGCGAGGACAGGATCCCGATCGCGAAGCCGACCGCGACCAGCGGGAACGGCACCGCGCGATGCACGCACCAGAACGCGCCCCAGAGGACGCCGAGCGTGACGATCCAGTCGAGGACGATCCAGAGCGCGGGCGCGATCATCCGGCGCCAGCGCGCGATCATGAAGTCGAAGCCCCGGTCGACGTTGTGGAGGACCCTCCAGAGCCGGATCCGCCGCGGCAGGCGGTGCTGCGGCAGGAAGCGCCGCGCGACCGAGTGCGCCGCCACGATCGCCCACACGAGGAACTTGCGGCGCACCGCGGGACGGAAGAGCAGCACCAGGCAGAGGAGGGTCGCGAGGACGAACGCGGCGAGGAGGATCGCCGCCGAAACGAGCGCCGCCGTCCCGAGCGACCCGTGCGTGAGCAGGAAGTAGAAGCCCATCGCGAGGAAGAACAGCAGCACGAGGTTCGTGAGGAGTCCCTGCACGAACGAGATCGTGACCGCCGTGCCGACCGGGATGCCGTGCTGTCGGAAGAAGTACATCCGGAACGCGAAGCCGGAGAGCCCGCCGGTCGCGACCAGGTAGTTGACGGTATTCGAGACGAACGTGATCCGGAGCATCGCCGGCAGGCCGATCGGCGTGCCCGCCGCCTGCGCGATCCCCTCGTAGGAGAGGGCCATCAGCACGTAGCTCAGGAGGGTCGCGCCGATCGGGACGCAGAGGCGCGGCCAGGCGATGCTGGATGCGACCCGGAGGAGCTGGCGGCCGTCGCTGTACGCGAACAGGAGCCCGAAGCCGACGATCCCGAACACCGCGGCGAGGATCGCGAGGTTCCGGCTCGGGCGCGTCGAGATGCCGGCCTCGGGGACGAGCTCGTCCACCGCCGCCGGCGCGCGATCGTCCGGAGGCCCCTGGCCGTCCGCCCGCGCGCGCTCGGGATGGCGCTTCGCGGAGGGCATCAGCCAGTCGGCGTCCTGTCGCTCAGCGTCCACGCGCCCTCGCGCGCCGCGCGGCGCCGACGCGGCGCCGGAACCACCAGCCGACGAGCCCGCCGATCGGGCCTCCGACGAGGCCGCCGACGATTGCCGCGCCCGCCAGCTCCCGGAAGGTCGGGTGCGGCGAGCCGATCGCGGGGAAGGAGAACGCGCCCGTGACCGCCGTGCCGGTCGCGACCGCCATCGAGGCCGCGGTCTCGCCGGCCCCGGTCGCGCGGTCGAAGACCGCGGCGCCGGCCAGCAGCGCGGCGGCTGCGATGAGGCCGACCCACCACGGCGGAAGCGTGTGGCGGTACACCGAGATCGTGAGGAGCGGCGGCGCGTCGCCCGTGATCGATAGGCTCTCGATCCGGAGGTCGCCGTTCGCCGGGTTCCGGATCGTGACGAGGCGCGACCGGAGCTCGTTCAGGACCTCCACCGTGTCGCGCCGGCCCTGGCGCTGGCGGAGCCAGCTCTCCTTGAACTCGCCCGCGATCGTCCGGGGCGGGACGCCTTCCGGCTCGATCGTGAACGAATAGCGGGCGACGTGCGCCGATCCCGGCTCTGCGCGCTCGAGGTGCCCGTCGATCACGACGTCGAGCAGCGTGCCGTGGCCCGCCGTCGGCAGCGTGACCGGGACGGCCTCCGGGGTCACGTCGAGGCTCGCGATCCGGCTCGACGGGTAGATGCGCTGGTAGATCGGGAGGTACACGATCGCGAGCCACGCCGCCGCGAACGCGCCCGCCGCCAACTGCGCACCGGCGCCGTCCAGCCGGCGCGCGTAGCGCATCGGGAAGTAGAGCACGATGGCGAGCAGCAGAAAGGCGTCGATCGCGAGGGCGGGCGGCGTGTCGATGACGTCGAGGTGCCCGAGGAAGTAGAGCACCAGGAGCCCGGCCGCGGCGAGGGCCGGAGGCGCCCACGGCAGGAGCGCCGCGCGCAGCTCGCGGGCTCCCGCGGAGGAATCCGGTCGCCGCCGGAACGTCGTGGGAGCGCGCCGGCGGACGGGCCGGGCAGCCTCGGGCATGCGGCGATCCTAGCACGCCGGCTCTCCCGTGCCGTTCACCAGCCGCGCAGGTCGACGGGCCAGGTGTCCACGACCGCGTCCCCCGCGACCAGGTGCATGCTCGCATGGTACGCGACCGTCGGGTCGACGTGCGCCGGCAGCACGCGGACGCGGTCGCCGACCTGCACGCGCTCGGCGGGCGCGAAGGTGACGTGCTCGTCCGAGCAGAACCAGACCCGTGCGCCCGGAATCGACGGGTTCCCGTGGTCCATTCCCAGCGACTTCAAGCCGCAGTCCGCGACCGCATACGCGGGCGAGACCGAGATGACGGTCGCGAGGATCGACAGCGCCGGCCGAAAGGGCAGCCCGAGCTTTCCGTACGCCGTGTCCATGAGCGCGTACGACCCCGCCTGGATCTCGGTCGCCCAGCGGTTCAGGTCGTACGTCCCGGTGCCGCCCGCGGACACGACGTCCCCGCCGACGGCCGCATGCGCCTCGCACAGGAGACGCATGGCCTCCGCCGTGCCGTCGGCGCGGCGCGCGCGGTCGTCGACGCCGACGACGTGGCCCTCGTAGCCCATCACCCCGCGCACCTCGAGCCCGTGTCGGCGCGCGAGGTCGGCGAGCCGGCCGGCGTCGCCGGGAGAGCACCCGCAGCGCGGAAGCCCGACGTTGACGTCGATCACGACCTCGCGGACGCCGCCGCGCTCGGCCGCGGCGATGGTCTCGGGCGAGTCGACGGCGACCGTCACGCGGGCGTCGAGGCGGCCGAGCCGCCGCGCGTCGACGACCTCGTTCGCGAGCAGCACGTCCTCGCCGAGACCCGCCTGCACGAGGCCCTCGACCTCGGCGATCGTCGCGCAGGTGAAGCCGCGGTGGCCGAGCGCCGCCTGGCGGCGCGCGAGCGCGGTGCACTTGTGCGCCTTCACGTGCGGGCGGAGCCGCGCTCCCGGAAGCGCGGCCGACATCGTGGCCAGGTTGTGCTCGAGGGCGGCGGCGTCCACGAGGAGCGCCGGCGTGGTGAGATCGCGGACGTTCACGGCGAGCTCGCGCGGTGTCCGCCGAGGACCGCGACCGTGACGGGGCGCCGCTCGGCGAAGCGGTAGAGGCGGGCCGGCCGGTGCGCGCCGCGGCGCGCCGCCGCGAGCGGCACGAGCAGGCCGGACCCGAGGAGCCGCTTCCGGAAGTTCCGGCGATCGAGCGCGCGCCCGAGCGTCGCCTCGTAGAGGTGCTGCAGCTCCGCGAGCGTGAACGCGTCGGGGAGGAGGCTGTACGCGACGTTCGTGTACCCGAGCTTCGAGCGGAGCCGCGCGAGCGCGACGCGCGCGACCGCGTCGTGGTCGTAGGCGAGCGGCGGAAGGGCGTCCGCCGGCCACCACGCGACGCCCGGCGCGTCGGCGGCGCGCGGCAGGAGCGCCAGGTACGCGACCGACACGACCCGCGACGCCGGGTCTCGGCCGGGCTCCCCGAAGGTGTAGAGTTGCTCGAGGTGCGCGCTCTCGCCCGGCAGCGCTGCGCGGAGCCAGCGCTCCGCGGCCTCGTCGAGGGATTCCGCCGTCCGGACGCGGCCGCCCGGGAACGCGTGCCGAGCCGAACCCGCGCCGCCGCGCACCTCGACGAGGCCCGCGAGCAGGCGATCCTCCGAAAGCGCGTACGGAACGACGTCGACCGCGACGCCGACCGACGCGGCCGCCGCGGCGCGCGGCGGCCGCGCGCGCGGCGCGCGTCCTTCCGGATCGCGCGCCGCCGCGGCGTGCGGGCGCGCGGTCACGCGCTCAGCTCGAGCATCCGCCGGAGCGAGCGCTCGGCGCCCGCCCGGACGTCCTCGTCGAGCTCGATCGGGTAGCGCATCTCCTCGAGCGAGAGGCGGGTGTCGCCGAGCGTGATCATCTTCATGTACGCGCAGAGCTTGCAGCTCTTGTAGAAGCGCTTGTCGGGCACCTCGAGGAGGAGGCGGTCCGACATCCCGCACTCCGTGACGACCAGGAACTCGCTCGCCTCGCTCTCGCGCGCGTATCGGACCATGCCGCTCGTCGACAAGACGGCGTCGGCGAGGTCGAGCACGTCCTTCCGGCACTCGGGGTGCGCGAGAATCTTCACCCGCGGGAGGTGATCGCGCACCTTCTGGATCTGCTCGGGTGTGATCTGGTGGTGCACGTAGCAGTTGCCGTCCCAGGCGATGACGTTCTTCTTCGTCGACTCCTGGACCCAGCGCGCGAGGTTCTGGTCGGGCACGAAGAGGACGTTGTCGGTCGGCAGGCGCTCGACGATGCGGGCCGCGTTCGCGGACGTGCAGCAGACGTCGGACGCCGCCTTCACGGCGGCGCTCGTGTTCACGTAGCAGACGACCTGGAGGTCCGGGTACAGCTTCCGGAGGTCGGCCTTCCGCTCCTCGAGCGAGTCGGCGTCGATCGAGTCGGCGAGCGAGCAGCCGGCGCGCAGGTCGGGGAGGAGGACCGTCCGCGCCGGGTTCAGGATCTTCGCGGTCTCCGCCATGAAGTGGACGCCGCAGAAGACGATCACCCTGGAATCCACGGTCGTCGCCTTCTGGGCGAGCTCGAGCGAGTCGCCGACGAAGTCGGCGACCTGGAAGATCTCCGGGCGCTGGTAGTTGTGCGCGAGGATGACCGCATCGCGCTCCCGCTTCAGGCGCTCGATCGCCGCGATGTCGTCCACGATCCGCTCGCACGCCGCCGGCGTGTACGACGCCGGCGCACCGAGCGGCGCGAACAGCCGCTGCAGGTCCGCGGCGTCCGGTGTGACCTGGGGTTCTTGCACGGTGATCGTCCTCCTGGGTTTGCGTCCATTGTACGCAAAGTGCCGCGCGGTGCAAGGGCCCATCGTGAGGCGGTCACGCGGGCGCGTGCACGTTGCGTCGGTGACGGCTTGCTGCGGTAGCGTCGCGCGGCGAGCCGCGCGCGCGGCCACCGGCGCAGCCGCGCGGTCGAAGCACCCGCCCCGCCGCGCTCCAAGGTCCGCCACAGCGACGGCGCGAACGACGCGGAAACACCCGCTTGACGTCCGAGCGCAGGCGCCGTAGCGCGGAACCGTGAGCGAGGACGCGGGGCTTCGGTTCGAGCGGCGCATGAGCGACAGCGACGCGCTCATGTGGTTCATCGAGAACGACCCGGGCCTCCGCTCGACGATCACGACGGTCACGCTGCTCGACCGCGCGCCCGACCTCGGGCGCCTGCGCGAGAAGATCGCTCAGGCGACGCAGCTCGTGCCGCGCCTCCGCGAGCGCGTCGCGGCCAATCCCTTCTCGATCGCGCCGCCGCGCTGGGAGCCCGACCCGGACTTCGACCTCTCTCGTTCCACGTCCGGGCGGAGCGCGCGGTCGGCGACGGATCGCTGCGCGAGCTGCTCGACGCGCTCCAGCCGTTCACGATGGAGGGCTTCGACCGCGCGCGTCCGCTCTGGCAGATCCGGCTCGTCGACGGGCTCGGCGGCGGCCGGTCCGCAATGGCGATGAAGCTCCACCACTCGCTCTCCGACGGCGTCGGCCTCGTGCAGATGATGACGAGCCTCGTCGACCTCGACCGCGAGGGCGGGGCGCCCGCGCCCGCGCCGACGGCCGCGCCCTTCCAGATGATGAGCATCGCCGAGCGCATGCTCGACGCGCTCGGCTACCAGCGCCGCCGGCAGGTGGAGCGCGCGAAGCGGACGCTCGGCGCGCTCGCGGAAGGCCTCGTCGGCCTCGTGCGCGACCCGCTCGCGGCGGCGCGCGAGGCCGCCCGCGCGCTGACGTCGACGGCCCGCCTCCTCCGGCCGATCTCGCGGCCCCTCTCGCCGATCATGGGCGGGCGCTCGACGCGCGTCCGGCTCGACGTCGTCACCGTCGACTTCCGCGCGCTCAAGTCGGCCGCGCGCGCCGCCGGCGGGACGCTCAACGACGCGTTCGTCGCCGCCGTGACCGCCGGCCTCCGGCTCTACCACGAGCTGCACGGCCAGCCGGTCGACACGCTCCGCATGACGATGCCGATCAACCTGCGATCCGGCGAGAGCGGCCGGAAGGCGGGCAACCAGTTCGTGCCGGTCCGCTTCGCGGTCCCGATCGCGATCGCCGACGCCGTCGAGCGCATGCGCGAGATCGGACGCCTCGCGCGCGCGCAGCGCGCCGAGCCCGCGCTCCCGGTCGTCGACGAGCTCGCGGCGCTCTTCAATCGCTTCCCGGCCGCGGTCTCGGCGGCGATGCTGGGCGCGATGCTGAAGGGCGTCGACTTCGTGACCAGCAACGTCCCGGGGCCGTCGTTCGAGCTCTACGTGTGCGGTGCGCGCATCGAGCGCATGATCGGGTTCGGGCCCCTGACCGGCGCGGCCGCGAACCTGACGCTCTTCAGCTATCGCGGCGAATGCGCGATCGGCATCTCCACCGATCCGGCCGCCGTGCCGGACCCGGACGCGCTGGTCTCGTGCGTCCGGCGCGGGATCGACGAGGTGCTCGCCGTCGCCGGCGCCGCCGCGGCGCGAGCCGGCGCTTGACGACGCGCGAGCGCCCACCTCGAGGTGGGCTACGGGGATTCAGAGCCCGCCGACGGTCAGGCGCGCGAGCTTGATCGTGGGCGCCGCGACGCTCGAGCGGAACGTGAGGTCGTTCCCGACCATCTCGACGTCGCGCAGCATCTGGAGGAGGTTCCCCGCGATCGTGATCTCCTCGACCGGGTACGCGAGCTCGCCGTTCTCGATCCAGAGGCCGGCGGCGCCGCGCGAGTAGTCGCCGGTCACGCCGTTCACGCCGAAGCCCGAGAGCGACGTGACGTAGAGCCCGTTCCGGATCGACCGGACGATCTCCTCGGGCGTCCACTCGCCCGCCGGGAGGTGGAAGTTCGTCGGCGCGGCGGCGGGGACGTCGCCGATCGAGCGCGCCGCGTTGCCGGTCGACGCGAGGCCGAGCTTCGCGGCCGCGTAGGTGTCGAGCAGGTAGCTCCGGAGGACGCCGCGCTCGACGACGACCGTCCGGCGCGTGGCGACGCCCTCGCCGTCGAACGGACGCGAGGCGAGCCCGGACGGAAGGCGGCCGTCGTCGACGAGCGTCAGGAGCGGCGACGCGATCTCCTCGCCGAGGCGATCGAGGAGGAACGAGGCGCGCCGGTAGAGGGCGCCGCCGCAGACGGCGCTCGCGACGTGCCCGATCAGGCTCGCGGCCGTGTCGGGATCGAAGACGACCGGGACCTCCTGCGTCTTGACGGGTCGAGCGCCGAGGCGCCGGAGGGCGCGCTGCGCGGCTTTCCGGCCGATCTCTTCGGGCGCCGTCAGGCGGTCGAGCGCGCGGCGCGCGTCGTACCAGGCGTCGCGCTGCATGGCGCCGTTCTCCGACGCAATCGGCGCCGCCCAGAGCGAGAACGCGGTGCCGCGATAGCGCCCGGCGAAACCCGCGCTGGACGCGTACGCGACCAGCGAGCTCCGGAGCGAGAACTCCGCGCCCTCCGAGTTCGCGATGCGCGGGTCGCTCTCGAGGGCCGCCGCCTCGCAGCGGCGCGCGCGCTCGACGCGCTCCTCGGGGGGGATGGCGAGTCCCGCCTCGTCGGCGATCGCGAGCTCGGGCTCGTCGCGCGCGAGCAGGGCGGCCGGCGGCAGACCCGCGGTCGGGTCGGGGGCGACGACCTTCGCCATGGCGACGACGTCGGCGGCGAAGCGCTCGACGGCGTCGGGCCCGAGGTCGGCGGTGGACGCGACGGCGCTCGCCTGGCCGGCGAAGCAGCGGAGCCCGAGCCGGCGCTCGCGCGAGAGCTTGACGGTCTCCACCTCGCGCAGGCGGACGGTGCTCGACGAGGCCTCGTGCTCGAGGACGAGCGCGTCGCAGGCGGTCGCGCCGGCGCGCCGGGCGCATTCGATCGCGTGCGCCGCGACGTCGCGCAGGTCCGCGCTCGCCGCGGGTGCGCTCACGCGCGCGTTCCGCCGACGGTGATGCCGTCGATCCGGATCGTCGGGAGCCCGACGCCGACCGGAACCGACTGACCGTCTTTGCCGCAGGTGCCGATGCCGTCGTCGAGCTTCAGGTCGGACGCGACGCGGGTGATGCGCGTCAGCACGTCGGGTCCGTTGCCGATCAGCGTCGCGCCCTTGACGGGCCGGCCGACGCGGCCGCCCTCGATCAGGTACGCCTCGCTCGCCGAGAAGACGAACTTGCCGTTCGTGATGTCGACCTGGCCGCCGCCGAACGAGACCGCGTAGAGCCCGCGGTCGACCGACCGGATGACGTCCTCCGGCGCGTCCTCGCCCGCGAGCATGAAGGTGTTGGTCATGCGCGGCAGCGGGTAGTGCATGAAGCTCTCGCGCCGGCCGTTCCCGGTCGGTGCGACGCCCATCAGGCGCGCGTTCAGGCGGTCCTGCAGGTAGCCGACCAGCCGGCCCTTCTCGATGAGGACGTTCCGCCGGGTCGGGATGCCCTCGTCGTCGACGTTGAGCGACCCGCGGCGCGAGGCGATGGTGCCGTCGTCGACGACGGTGCAGAGCTCCGACGCGACGCGCTCGCCCATGAGCTTCGCGAACGCGGACGTGCCCTTGCGGTTGAAGTCGCCCTCGAGCCCGTGCCCGATCGCCTCGTGGAGGAGCACGCCGGGCCAGCCCGGACCCAGCACGACCACCATCTGCCCGGCCGGCGCGTCGACGGCCTCGAGGTTCACGAGCGCCTGGCGGGCGGCGTCGCGCGCGAACGCGAGCGCGCGCTCGGAGCCGTCGACGAGGAAGGAGAAGGCGACGCGGCCGCCGCCGCCCGCGGTTCCCTGCTGGCGCTTGCCGCCGTCCTCCGCGATGCACGTGACGTTGACGCGCAGGAGCGGCTGCACGTCGGCGACGAGCTCGCCGGCGGAGTTCGCGACCAGGACGAGCTTCTCCTCGGTGCCGACCGAAGCGAAGACGTTCACGATCCGCGGGTCGACGGCGCGGGCCGCCGCGTCGATCCGGCGCAGGAGCTCGACGCGCTCGGGGAGCGGCCGCTCGAGCTCTGCGCTCGCGACCGGATAGAGGTCGCGCTCCGGCCGCGCGCTCGGCGCGCGCACGGCGATCGCGTCTGCGCCGGCCTCGGAGGACGCGATCGCCCGCGCGTGGCGCGCCGCGATCTGCAGGCGCTCGACCGTGACCTCGTCCGAGTACGCGTAGCCGGTCTTCTCGCCCGCGAGCACTCGCACGCCGACGCCCTGCGAGATGCTGTGATTCGCTTTCTTGACGAGGCCTTCCTCGAGCGAGACGCTGTCGGCGGCCCGGAACTCGAAGTAGAGGTCCGCGAAGTCGGCGCGGCGGGCGAGCGCGCTTCCGAGCGCCGCCTCGACTGCGCGCTCGTCGAGGCCGAAGCGCTCGAAGAAGAACCGCTCCGGCTGCCGAGTCTCGCCCGCGACCGGCGCCTTGCCGCCCGGGATGGATGCATCGCTCATCGCGTGGTCTCCCTCATTGCAGGGTAGGGGCATTGCGCATGAGCTGCACCAGGGCGGCGCGCACGACCTCGCCTTCCGGGTCGTCGGGCACGAGCTCGCAGTAGCGCTCGAGATCGGCGATGGCGGCGTGCGGGCAGTCGAGGCGCTGGTAGAGGGCGCCGCGATCGCGGAGCCATTGCGGCTGGTCGGGATTCATCTGCACGAGGCGATCGACGACCCGGAGCGCGCGCGGCAGATCCCGCCGGCGGAGGTAGTTCGCCTTCAGGTTCGCGAGCACGCGCGTCAGGATCGCGCCCGGCGTCGGCGGCTCGGCGAGGAGCTGGTCGGCGACGGCTGCGGGATCGGCCGCCTTCATCTCGCCCAGCTGCTTGACGAGGTCGTCCCGCGAGACGACGCGCCCGCCGTGGAACGCGTCGAGGATCGTCTCGCCGTGCCGGACCAGGAAGTGACCCGGCGCGTTGACGCCGGCGACCGGCTGATCGAGCCGCCGTCCGGCCGCGAGGTACACGATCGCGAGCGTGATCGGGATGCCGCGGCGGCGATCGATGACGTCGTTCAGGTAGCTGTTGCGCGGGTCGTAGTAGTCGCCGTCGTCGCCGGCGAACCGCCGGCGCTCGAAGATCTCCTGCGCGAGCGCGCGCCGGACCTCGTCCGGTGCTGCGCCGTCCGCCACGCGGGCGCGCGCCGCTTCCGCCGCGTCGTCGATGAAGCCGAGGTAGCGCCCGAGGTCGAGGTCGGGGTACTCCTCGGCGGCGATGAGGAGCGCTCCCTCGGCCACGTCGCCGTCGCCGGCGCGGGCAATCTCGTAGAGTCGGGCGCGAATCTCCTCGATCGGGCTTCCCCGCATCCGAGCATCGAGTAGCATTTGGTGCATCTGGTCGGAAGGCCGACCGGCGCGCCGCCCGAGGCGGGGTGGACAAGCCGGCGGGGGCGCCGTTATACTCCTCGTCCGCGGCGGCCATCCTGGCCGTTGCGTTTCGACACTCCATGGGCCAAGCGAAGGGACCTCTGGTCTCGCTTCTCGACGCGCTCGAGGGACCGGAGCCGTTCGTCATCCTCCCGCACGACAACCCGGACCCGGACGCCCTCGCGAGCGCTGCGGCGCTGCAGTACATCGTGCACCAGCTCACCGAGCGGGAGTCGGTGATCGCGCTCGGAGGCATCATCGGTCGCGCGGAGAACCGCGCGATGGTGAAGTACCTGAACATCAACCTCGTGCCGGTGCGCGAGATCGATTTCGGGAAGGACACGAAGGTCGCGCTCGTCGATACCCAGCCCGGCCGCTCGAACAACTCGCTGCCGACCGAGATCCGGCCGGCGGCGGTGATCGACCACCACCCGTCCTACGGTGCCTGCGACGGCATACCGTTCGTCGACCTGCGCGAGGACTACGGCGCGACCTCGACGATCTTGACGGAGTACCTGCGCGACTCGCACGTGACCGTCGAGAGCAAAATCGCGACGGCGCTCTTCTACGGCATCAACGCCGAGACCCAGGACCTCGGCCGCGAGGCGACGCTCGCCGACTTCACCGCGAGCCACTTCCTCTACCCGTACGCGAACAAGCGCCGGCTCGGGAAGATCGAGAACGCGCGCGTGCCGCGCGAGTACTTCCGGACCTTCCGCGACGCGATCGAGGGCGCCGTGATCTACGACAAGGTCGTCATGTCCGACCTGGGCGACGTCCTCTATCCCGACATGGTCGCCGAGGTCGCCGACTTCCTGCTGCGGCTCGACGAGGTGGAGTGGGCGCTCGCGATGGGGACCTACAAGCGCTCGCTGCACGTGTCGCTCCGGACGACCGATCGCGACGCGAACGCCGGCGAGGTGCTGCAGAAGGTCCTCGGGAGCCGGTCGGCGGGCGGCCACGACATGATCGCCGGCGGGAAGCTCCGGATCGAGGGCAACGGCCTCGAGCGCGAGAAGGCGGCGGTGCGCGTGAAGGAGCGCTTCCTGCGGCGCATCGGGGTGGAATCCGCGGAAGCGCGCGACCTCGTCTAACGAGGGGCTCGCGCCCCTCGCCCCGTTTGGCGAAGCCAAACGGGGCCCCACTCCCGCGGTCGCTTCGCTCCGCGCTCGCTTCGCTCGCGATCGGTGCCGACCGTGGCCTCGAGGGGCGGTTTCGTCCGTGCCTGGCACTCCCGCGGTCGCTTCGCTTCCGCGGTCTCTTCGCTCCGGGCGCTTCGCGCGCGAGAGCGATCGTTCAGTCGAGCGCGACGCGGGCTTCCGCAACGACCGCCTCGTCGGGGTCGTGTAGCGCTCGCTCGAGCGCCTGGCGTGCGGTCGTTCCCGCGACGTCGCGGAGGCGGCCGAGCGACCAGGCCGCGTGGCTCCGGACGAGCGCGGCGTCGTGCTCCGCGAGCGCGCGCGCCAGCACCGCGACGGCAGCCGGGTTGCCGGTGTTGCCGAGGACGACCGCTGCGTTGCGCGCGAGCCCGACACGCCCCGTCCGGCGCACGGCGCTCGCGCCGTAGCGGCGCGCGAAGCCGTCGTCGTCGAGCGCGATCGTGTCCGCGAGGAGCGGCGCCAGCTCGTCGGACGGTCGGCTCGCCGCGTCCCGATTCCAGGGACAGGCGGTCTGGCAGAGGTCGCACCCGAAGATCCACCCGGCGAGAAGCGGCCGGAGCGCGCGGTCGATCGCGCGCTTGTGCTCGATCGTCAGGTACGAGATGCAGCGCCGCGGCTCGAGGCGGTACCCGGGCTCGATCGCGGCCGTCGGGCACGCCGCGAGGCAGCGATCGCAGACGCCACAGCGGTCGACCGCCGGCGGGTCGGGCTCGAGCTCGAGCGCGACCAGCATCTCCGCGAGGAACGCGTACGACCCGACGTCCTCGCTCAGCGTGAGCGTGTGCTTGCCGGTCCACCCGACGCCTGCGCGCGCGGCCCATTCGTGCTCGAACACGGCGCCGGTATCGACGAATGCCGCGGTACGGCATCCCGGCACGATGTCTTCCACGGCGTCCGCCCAGGCGCGGAGCCGCGCCGCCACGACGTCGTGGTAGTCGGGGCCGAGCGCGTACGCGGCGATCCGCCCGCGCAGCTCCGCACGCCAGTCGACCGGCGCCGGTGGCGGCGCCTGGTACGGCACGAACGCGCTCACGATCGAGCGCGCCCACGGATAGCGCGTGCGGGGGTCGAGACGCGCCTTGCGGTGATGCAGGAGGTAGCGCATGTCGCCCGCGCGTCCCTCGTCGATCCAGCGCTCGTAGAACGCGTTGCGCTCGAGGGCGACGATTTGCGTCACCCGCGGCCGCACGAAGCCGAGGCGCGTCCCGGCGGTGACGATCGCGCTCCGGATGTCACTTCCCGTCACTGATCGACGTCCTCGGGCGACGGCGCACTTCGACCGATCGCGGCATTCGCGTGGCGACCGTCAACGGTTCGCCGCCGGCCCGCGCCGCCGCGTTTCGTCCGGGCGCTGGCGACGCTCTGTGTCGGCTCCGGCGCGCGCGTTTCGGAGCGGGTGAAACACCGCGCGTTTCACGGGCTTGCAACGAGATCGCGAGCGATGGCCGCGGTTCGCGCGGAAACGCAAAAAGATTCGTGCACAGCGGCATGGGCGTTGCTGCAACGGCGAGCACGACCTTCTCACCCGCCTTGCCGGCTGGGTCGGGCCCAAGGGGAGCAATACCATGCGGAGCGCTGCGAGGACGTCGAGCAACAACCGAAACCGGCCGTCGGGACGGAAGCATCCGACGCGGAGGAGGGGAGGCGGAACGCTGCGCGAGGCGCGCCCGCGCGCGCGCGGCGCCGATGAGGACATCAGCGCGTACCTCCCGCTCGTGCGGCAGGTCGTCCAGCAGATCCAGGGCGCTCTCCCCGCGTCGATCGAGCACGACGAGGTGATGAGCTGGGGCGTGGACGGCCTCCTCGACGCGTTCAAGAAGTTCGATCCCGGGAAGGCGACGCACTTCCAGACCTACGCCCGCATCCGCATCCGCGGCGCGATCCTCGACCAGCTGCGCTCGCTCGACTGGGTGTCGCGCACCGTCCGCCAGAAGGCGAACCACCTGGTCCGGAGCTCGCAGCAGCTCGAGCACCAGCTCGGTCGCCAGGCGTCGCACGACGAGCTGGCGTGTGCCATGGGACTCAAGATCGGCGAGCTGCACGACCTCATGACCGAGGTCGGGGACCTCGCGATGGTGTCGCTCGAGGACGTCGCGTTCGGCCGCAACAACGAGCGCCTCGGATTCGAGGAGTTCATCGCCGCGTCGACCGGCGATCCGATGGCCGCCCTCCTCGCGCGCGAGCAGGCGACCGCGGTCGCGGCGGCGATCGAGCAGCTCCCCGAGAAGGAGCGCATGGTGATGCCGCTCTACTACCACGGCGAGCTCACGATGAAGGAGGTCGGCGCGCGCCTCGGGATCACGGAGTCACGCGTGTCGCAGCTCCACACGCAGGCGATCTCGCGCCTGCGCTCGATGCTCTCGGAGTACGCCGGCGAGGTGCTCGCCCACTGAGCGAGCGCACTTCTTCGCCTCAGTCGACGGCGCGTAACCGCGCGAGCGCGGCGCGATACTCGTCCGGGTCGTTGACCCCGGCGAAGCTCGCTCCCTCCGGATCGAGCGCCGCGAGCTCGGCGCCTGCCACCTCCCGCACCCGGCACGCGGCGAAGCGCGCGGTCGGCCGGAGCTCGCCGTCCGCGAGCTGCCGCGCGTAGTGCGCCGCCATCGTCGCGACGCGATAGACCGCCACCATCGGCTCGACGCCGCCCGCCGTGCGGGCGATGACGACGTCGGCTGCGGGCTCGCCCTCCGCGGTCGCGAAGAGGCCGGCGACGAGCGCCGGCGCGAGAAACGGCGTGTCGCACGCTGCCACGAAGGCGCGCTCGCCGCGCGCCGCGGCGAGGCCGGCGGCGAGGCCGGCGACGGGTCCGCGGTCGGGCGCGCCGTCGTGCACCGTGCGGAGCGCGCCCGCCGGCAGCTCGTCGCCGAGCCGGAGGACCGCGGCCGCGAGGGCGTCGTGCTCGCCCGTGCTCCGGCCGGTCAGCGCGGGCGCGACGATCACGAGCTCGTCGCACGCGACGACCAGGCGCCGCGCGACCCGGCAGACGAGCGGCTCGCCCCCGACGTCGAGCAGGGCCTTCGGGCTTCCCATGCGGCGCGACCGGCCGCCGGCCAGCACGATGCCGCTCCGGCGCGGCGCCGTCGCGTCCACGGGCCCCCGCTTCAGACGGTGTGGAAGTCCGTCAACCGCAGGAACGCCTGGCGGCGCTCCTCGATGTCGGCCGGGCGGAGCTCCCAGAGACGCCGGAGGCCGAAGCGCTCGACGACGAGCGAGGCGAGCACGCTGCCGTGCGCGATCGCGCGCCGGAGCGCGGCGGGCGCATTGGCGTCGCCCGCGCTCGCGAGGTGACCGAGGAAGCCGCCCGCGAAGGTGTCGCCGGCGCCCGTCGGATCGAACACCTCCTCGAGCGGATACGCCGGCATCGCGAACATGCTGCCGGGCTCGAACGCGAGCACGCCGTACTCGCCGCGCTTCACCAGCACGCGCTTCGGGCCGAGGCGGAGGATCGCCGAGGCCGCCTTGACGACGTTGTGCACCTGCGCGAGCTCGCGCGCCTCCTCGTCGTTCACGATCAGGACGTCGACGCGCTCGAGCACGCGCAGCAGCGCGGGGCGCGCGTTCGCGAGCCAGAAGTTCATCGTGTCGCAGGCGACGAGCCGCGGCCGGCGGAGCTGGTCGAGCACGGACAGCTGGAGCTCCGGGTCGATGTTCGCGAGGAAGACGATGTCGGTGTCGCGATAGGCATCGGGCAGCTTCGGCTGGAACTGCGTGAGCACGTTGAGCTGCGTGTCGAGCGTGTCGCGGAGGTTCAGGTTCTCGTGATAGCGGCCGGCCCAGCGGAAGCTCGGCCCTTTGCCGCGCGTCACGCCCGTGAGGTCGACGCCGCGCTGCTCGAGCGCAGCGAGCGTGTCGGACGGGAAGTCCTCGCCGACGATCGCGACGACGCGCACCGGCGTCGCGAAGCTCGCCGCGACCGCCGCGTAGGCCGCCGAGCCGCCGATCTCGTTCTCGGCGCGGCCGGCCGGAGTCTCGATGTCGTCGAAGGCGAGGGTACCGACGATGAGGAGCGACATGGCCGGCGTGTTTAGCAACCCGCGCCGGCGCCGCCACGGTCGCCGGCGATCGTGCGGAAGCCGACGTCGGTGAGGATCGCGTCGACGGCCTCGTCGTGCGGCTCCTCGGGAAGGCGCTCGACGATCTGCCAGGCGTGGCACACGCCGACGATGGTCCAGCCGAGCGCGCGGAGCCGCCCGACCAGCCGATCGTAGTGTCCGCCGCCGCGCCCCAGCCGACGGCCGGCGGCATCGAGCGCCACCGCGGGCGCGAGGAGCGTCGCCGGAACCTGCCCGGCCGTCGGATCCAGCGGCGCCCCCGTCGGCTCGGCGATGCCGCCGCGCCCGGGGGCGAGCGCGGTGCCGGCCGCGGCCGGCACGAGGTCGAGGCCGCCCCCCGGCGCGAGCCGCGGGAGGAGCACGAGAGCGCCGCGCTCGCGGGCTCCCGTCAGGACGGCGCCCAGGTCGGGCTCGCCATCGTGGGCGACATAGCCGGCGATCGTGCGCGCTCGCGCGATCGCCGGCACGCCGGCCGCGATCGCCGCGATGGCGCGGCTCGCCGTGGCGAGCTCGCCCTCCCCGAGGCCGCGTCTGCGAGCGCGCAGGCGCTCGCGCAGGACGCGCTTTTCGGCCGCCGGGGAGCCGTCGCACACGATCGCAACTGTACCTGGGTAGGCGGGCTTGATACACTCGCCGGTCACTCGCGGCGCGTCGACAAGGCCGCCCACCCTCGCAGCGAATCCCGGAAATCGGAGGAGAAGCATCTTCATGGCGCTCAAGAACTTCCTCTTCACCTCGGAGTCGGTCTCGGAAGGCCACCCCGACAAGATGTGCGACCAGATCTCGGACGCCGTGGTCGACGAGATTCTGCGCCAGGACCCCAAGGCCCGGGTCGCGTGCGAGGTCATGTGCAAGACCGGCATGGTCGTGATCGCGGGCGAGATCACGACGAACGCGAAGATCTCGTACCCCGAGATCGCGCGCGAGACCGTCAAGGAGATCGGCTACACCTCCTCCGAGATGGGCTTCGACTACGACACCTGCGCGGTGCTGACCGCGATCGACCGCCAGTCGCCCGACATCGCGATGGGCGTCGACCGCGCGAGCGAGCTCGACCAGGGCGCCGGCGACCAGGGTCTCATGTTCGGATTCGCCTGCGACGAGACGCCCGAGCTCATGCCGCTTCCGATCTCGCTCGCTCACCATCTCGTCAAGCACCTGTCGCAGATCCGGAAGGAAGGCCAGTTCGACTTCCTCCGGCCCGACTCCAAGTCGCAGGTGACCGTGCAGTACGAGGACGGGAAGCCCGTCGCCGTGAAGAGCGTCGTCATCTCGACGCAGCACAGCCCCGAGGTCTCGAACGAGACGCTGCGCGAGGCGATGGTCGAGCACGTCATCAAGAAGGTCATCCCGGCGCGCTATCTCCGCGGCGACACCGAGTTCCACATCAACCCGACCGGCCGGTTCGTCGTCGGCGGCCCGAAGGGCGACTGCGGCCTGACCGGCCGGAAGATCATCGTCGACACCTACGGCGGCTACGGGCGGCACGGCGGCGGCGCGTTCTCGGGCAAGGACCCGTCGAAGGTCGATCGCAGCGCCGCGTACATGGGCCGCTACATGGCGAAGAACGTCGTCGCGGCCGGCCTCGCCGCGCGCTGCGAGGTCCAGATCGCGTACGCGATCGGCATCGCCAAGCCGCTCTCGGTGCTGGTCGACACGTTCGGCACGGGCGTCGTCCCCGACGAGAAGATCTCGCAGGCGATCCTCGAGGTCCTCGACCTGCGCCCGCGCGCGATCATCAAGACGCTCGACCTGCTGCGGCCGATCTACAAGAAGACCGCGTCGTACGGGCATTTCGGGCAGGCACCCGAGGGCGGCTACTTCACCTGGGAGCGGACCGACCAGGCGGGCGCGATCGCGGAGCGCTGCGGGCGGAAGGCGCCGGCGCGCTGAGGTCCGGCGACGCGGTGCGCGGCGGGCGCGACACGCTCGCGTTGCCGCGCACCGAGAAGCGCCACGGCCGCGCCGCCCATTCGCCCGCGTAGTCGACCCCGATCCGCGGCGACGCGACCACGTCGCCCGGCGCGACCGGCGTCTCCGCGCGCGCGCCCCGCGGCACCAGGATGCGGAGCGCGCTCGAGCGGAGGTCCGCGCCGTTCAGCGCGCGGTCGATCCCGAACGCGCACGCGAGGTTCCCCGGGCCGCGCGCGAGCGCGGCGTCGGGGACGCGCGCGCCGCGGCGCGCCCGCATGAGCTCGAGCCCCGCGATCGGCTCGACGGCGCGCAGGAGCACCGCCTGCGGCCGGTCCTCGACCGACGCCACCACGTTCACGCAGTGGTGGATCCCGTAGACGAAGTAGACGTAGGCGACGCCGCCCGCCGCGTACATCACCTCGGTGCGCGCGGTGCGACGGCCGCCGGCGGAGTGCGCGGCGAGGTCGTCGGGACCGCAGTACGCTTCGACCTCGACGATCCGGCCCGCGACGTCGCCCTCCGGGGAGCCGCGCCAGAGGACGAGCCCGAGGAGCTCGGGAGCGACCACGAGCGCCGGCCGGCGGAAGAAGCGCGCCGGCGGGGGCGATCCGAGCCCGCGCACGATGCCCGGCGGCGGCGCGCGGCGCGTTCCGCGCCGCGCGGGCACCGCGGGTCCGTTCAGGACGCGGTCGCCATGCCGACCTGCATGAGGAAGCCCATGTCGCCCTGGACCTTCATCTTGCCGGTCATGAACGCCTCCTGGGCGTTCATCCGCTTCTCCTGGATCGCGACGTGGTCGGCAAGCGCGATCGTCATCTCCGTGCGGGGGGTCGTCGCGCCGTTGAAGGTCATCTCGAGCTTGAACGGATCGCCCGACGGGCGCGTGAGGTTCAGCGCCATCGTGCCGCGGAGCGCGCGCACCGCGCCGCTCGACGCGCCCTGTCGCTGCTGTGCCGGCACGACGAGCGCCGGCACGGCTCCGTTCCGCGAGTTGATCGCGTCGAGCAGGTCGGGCGCGGAGAGCGTGAACGTGAGGAGCGCGGGCGCCGTGCCGCGCTCGACGGTCATCTTGCCGCCCGCGATCTTGACGCTCCAGTCCCCGCCGCCTTCTCCGGTGACGTGGTACTGCAGCGCGACGTCCTCGGACGAGGGATTCTCGGCCTGCTGCGCCGCGAAGCCCGCCGGAAGGAGCTCGTCGAAGAACTGCTGGACCGTGGTTCCCTGGGTGTCGTCCGCCATGGCTCCGAACCTCCGCTGCCGTTCCAATCCGTCGGCTCGCTCGGACGAAACCACGGCCGGCGCCATCGGTCCAGCCCCGCGCCCGTCCGGTCGACCGGGGCGGGGACCGGTCAGGGCGCGAAGAGCGGCTCGCCCGGGATGCCGACGAGGACGCTCGCGACCGTCGTGCCGGACCCGAGCGACGGGAAGCCGTAGTTCGTGAAGTAGAGCCGTCCCGTGTCACGGCCGGGCCCGAAGCCGAAGGCGAGGCTCGCGGGCCCGTCGAGCGCGCCCGACACCACGAACGGCTGCGAGCGCCGGTTCGACGTGCCGTCCGGCAGCACGACCCAGATCTGGCCGGAGGCCGCGACGAAGAGGTGTCCCGCCTTGTCGAACGCGATCCCGTCCGGGAATCCGATCCCGGTCGCGTAGGTCTCGGGCGCGCCGACCTCGCCGCGGTCGTTGTAGGTCATGCGCACGATCCGGTTCATGAACGTGTCGGCGATGTAGAGGAATCCGTCGGGGCCGAACGCGATCCCGTTCGGCGACGGGATCTCCTCGGTGATCGTGAGGTACGTCGTGTCCGGCTGGACGGTCGCGACCTGGGGAAAGCCGCCGATCCCGAGCGCCGTGACGAGGAGGCGCTGCTGGGGGTCGAAGACCATCGCGTTCGGTCCGTCGAGGCCGCTGGTCGCGACCCGCATGACGGAGTCCTGCCCGACCGCGACCACTTCTCCGGTGTTGAACGCGGCCGCGAAGATCTCGTCCTGCGGCCCGGTCGCGAGGCCCGCGAGGCTGCGGCCGGTCTCGGCGAAGACGCTCACGACGCCCGACGGCGAGATCCGCGTGATGCGGCCGGTCGTGCTGCCGGCGTAGAGGTTGCCGGCGCTGTCGAAGGTCAGGCCTTCGGGACCGATCAGGCCGCCGAGCTCGACACCGGCCGGCGGTGCAGGGTCGGGAAGGGCATTGAAGTCGTTCGGCTTGTCGCCGCCGCCTCCGCCGCCGCACGCCGCGACCGCGCACGCGAGCGCGATCCCGAGAGCCAACCGTCCGAACGCCCGTCCCCCCGTCATAACCACCTCCGCTCCACCGACGCCCCCCCGCGCTCCGCGGGTTCGGCCGCCGTCCGGGACGAGGCCCGGAAGGCCGCCGCTTTCGGCCGGGCGAGCCTAGCGCATTTTGGGAGATCGGCCCAAGCCGGCCGGCCCTTTACCCGGTGACTGCCGAGCCGGCTGCTCCGCTCCAGCCGCCCTTAGTGCTGGAAGGCCTTGATGGGCAGCGACTGGAGCCCGGTCAGGGCCTCCACGAAGTGGCCGAACTCCTCTTCGCTCAGGTAGAGGTCGATGCCGTGGTCGTAGAACGAGATGCTGACGTTCGCGGTGCCCTCGTCGTCGGTGAACTTCACGACGCGAAAGCAATCGCACTCGTACAGGGTTTCGTCTTCGTCACGCTCGCTCATGGCGCTCTCCTGACGCGGTCGGCTGCTCCGAGGGTCGTAGCGAGCGGGGGACGGCAAAGCCACACGCCCACCACCCGCGAAACGGCTCAGCACGCGAGCGAAGCGAGCCCGCGGGGAGTGGGGCCCCGTTCGGCTTTGCCGAACGGGGCGAGGGGAGCGGTCCCCTCGCGCGACAACTTGGGGCCCCGTTCGGCTTTGCCGAACGGGGCGAGGGGAGCGATCCCCTCGTTGAATTGATGGCCCGGCGCGCGCTCCGAGCGGGCGAGCGGGCCGCGCTCCGCCGCGTCGTCGGCGCGTACTTCGCCTACCAGACGTTCGGGTCCGTCAACTTCTTCTGGCCGGTGTTCGTGGTGTTCTACCAGCGCTACGGCCGCCTCGACCTGCCCGCGATCTTCGAGCTCCAGGCGTTCTTCACCCTGTCGCGGGTCGTGCTCGACGTCCCGCTCGGGCTCGCTGCGGACCGCTTCGGCCGGCGCCTCGCGCTGATCGCGAGCGCGGCCCTGACGGCGATCGGCTGCGGCGTGATCGTCGCGTGGCCGAGCCTGGTCGCTTTCTATCTCGCGGAGCTCTGCTTCGCGTCGTCCGTCGCCGCCAAGTCGGGCGCCGACAGCGCGCTCCTCTACGACGCGCTCTCCGAGCACGGCCAGGTCGACGACTACCCGCGCGTCGAGGGCCGCGCGCAGAGCCTCGCGGCGCTCGCCGCCGCGACGAGCGCGATCGCGAGCGGCCTCCTCCTCGAATGGTGGCTGCCGCTGCCGTATCTGATGACCCTCTCGGCGGCGTGCGCGACCGTCATGAGCGCGGTGCTGATCGACGAGCCGGTGCGCGTGACCTCGTCGGCGAGCTGGCGCGGGATCGCGCGCGGCGCGCTGCGCGAGATCGTCGCGTCGCGCGCCGCGATGTGGGTGATCGCGCTGTACGCGCTCCTGGTCGTGCTGTCGCACGTCGTGTTCTACCTCCAGCAGCCGTACCTCGAGGCGATCGGCGTCCCGGTGGCGCTCTTCGGCGTCGTGTTCGCGGCGAGCAAGCTCGTGCACGCGATGGCGGCGAGCCGCGCGGCTCGCGTCGAAGCCCTCGTGCCGCCGGCGCGCATGCCGGCCGTGCTCCTCGCCGCCGCGCTCTCGCCGATCGCGCTCATGGGCGCGATCGCCTCGCCGCTCGGCGCGCTCGTCGTGCCGCTTCGGGGCGTGGCGGACGGCCTGCTCCAGCCGGTGGTCAACTTTTACTTGAACCGCCTCGTGAGCCCCTTCCGGCGCGCGAGCGTCCTCTCGATCGCGAGCTTCGCGGCGCGGCTGCTGCAGGTCGTCGTGCTGTGGGCGTTCGGCATGGCGCTGGCGCGGATGTCCGCGTCCGCGACCCTCCGGCTGGCCGCAGTGCTGGGAGCGCTGGCGAGCGCCGCGCTGCTGTGGCTTCCGCACGGCGGGCGCGCGCCCGCGGCCGCTCGGCCCGCGCCCGTCGGCGATCGCGGCCGCGCGACGCTCGACGGCGCGCGCGACGATCCGGCCGCGCGCGATTGAGTCTCCTCGCCATCTCCCGCACCCTGGCAGCCGGCGGGCCGCGCGTCCGGCCCGCGCCGCGGATGGGCGAGTGGTGCGAGCCGTCAAGATCCACGCCGGGCTGATCGCGCTGCTCGTCGCGACGCGCGCCGCCGCGGCGACGCCGGTCGCCGGCGACGCGCTCGTCATCCGCGACGTCGCGCACCCGCGCGGCGCGAAGATCATCGTCGATGCGCTGCTGCCCGCCGCTCCGGCGCTCGATCCGCGGAGCGCAGGCGCGACGTTCGAGGTCGTCGGCGACGCCGACGCCGACGGCGCGACCGGAATCGTCGCGCTGCGCGCCGTCCACTGGCGCGCCGTCGCGAGCCCGTCGGGGAGCGGCTACGAGTACGACGACCCGGGCGCGTCGAACGGCATCCGCCGCGCGACGCTGTTGCCGGACGTCGGCGGGCTCCGCCTGCGCGTCGTCGGCGCCGGCCCCGCGATCCCGTTTCGCATCCGCCACCCGCACGCAGCCGTCGACGTCCGGTTCGCGGTCGGCTCCACGGCGTACTGCGCGCGCTTCGCGAGCTTCGCGCAGAACGGTCCCCTCAAGATCGCCGCACGGAACGCTCCGGCGCCCGCCGCGTGCGCGGCGCGCCGCGCGCGCTGCGGAAACCTGCTGGTCGAGGCGGGCGAGGAGTGCGACGACGGCGATGTCGTCGATGGCGACGGCTGCGCCTCGGACTGCAGCCTCGAGAGCCCGGACGCCGCGTGCGCCGGAGTCCCCGAGTCGCCGCACGATCGCGTTCACCTGGTCCGGATCGCGAGCGGGCTCTCGAACGTGACGCACGTGACGGCGCCGCCGCTCGACCCGTCACGGCTCTTCGTCGTGCGCCAGGCGGGCGAGATCCGGGTGATCCGGGACGGCGTGCTGCTCTCCACGCCGTTCCTGTCGCTCGCGCCCGACGTCGACATCTCGGCGGGCGGCGAGCGCGGGCTCCTGAGCCTCGCGTTCCACCCGGACTACGAGCGGAACGGCCGCTTCTTCGTCTACTTCACGGCGCCGAGCGGCGAGCTCGTGATCGCGCGCTACCAGGTGAGCGCCGATCCCGACGTCGCCGATGCGGCGAGCCGCATCGTGCTCCTCCGGGTGAGCCATCCCGCCGGCAACCACAACGGCGGACAGCTCGCGTTCGGGCCCGACGGCTACCTCTACGCGGGCCTGGGCGACGGCGGCGGCGCCGGCGATCCCGACGAGAACGGGCAGAACCCGGCGAGCGTCCTCGGAAAGGTGCTGCGGATCGACGTCGACGTCGAGCACGACCCCTTCCGCCGGCCGCCTCCGGACAACCCGAACCCGATCCCCGGTCGGCAGGGCCTCGTCTGGGCGCTCGGCTTCCGCAATCCCTGGCGCTTCGGGTTCGATCGCCTGACGGGCGATCTCTGGATCGCCGACGTCGGACAGGGATCGCGCGAGGAGATCGACTTCCAGCCGGCGTCGAGCACAGGCGGCGAGAACTACGGCTGGGACGTGTACGAGGGGACGATGTGCTTCGATCCCGAGCCGCTCTTCCAGTCGTGCCCGCCGCCCGAGACGTACGTCGAGCCGATCTTCGAGTACGAGCACACCGCGAGCCCGCCCGACCCGTCGGGCTGCTCGGTCACGGGCGGCTTCGTGTATCGCGGCTGCCGCTTGCCCGCCGAGCGCGGGCGCTACTTCTTCTCCGACTTCTGCACGCGCTTCTTCCGAACGCTTCGCGTCTCCGGCGGCGCGCTCGCCGAGCCGCTCGACCGGACGGCCGAGATCGCGCCGACCGGCGCGACCGTCGGCAACGTGACGACGTTCGGCGAGGACGCGCGCGGCGAGATCTACGTCGGCGACCAGACCGGCCAGGTGTTCGCGCTGGTGCCGAACGGGTGAGATGAGCCGGCCGGCGGCGTGGCGGCCTCAGCGTCCGCGCCAGCGATCGATGCGGCGGCGGTCGCGCTTGCTCGGGCGGCCGGACGTCGCGACGCGCGAGAGCGCGTCCGCGCCCGCCGGCAGCTCCGGGCGCTCGGGCGCCGGCGGGGTCACGTCCTCGTAGAGGAGCGCGGCCACCGCCGCCGACGCGCGCTTCTCGCCGAGCGCGCGCACGACCAGGTCGCGTGCTCCGCGCGGCGTGGTCACCCGCACGCGGTCGCCGATCCGCACGAGCTTGTGCGGGCTCGCGCTCGCCCGGTTCACCTCGACCTTCCCGCCGGCGCACGCTTCCTGCGCGAGCGAGCGGGTCTTGAAGACCCGGGACGCGAGCAGCCAGCGATCGATCCGCACCGCTCCGTCGTTCGGCGGGGATCCCTCCATCGCTCGCGTCATAGGCGTTGGCGACGGCGACGCAAGGCTCTCGGACGCGCGGCGCGCGCCAGCGAGGGCGCGGCGCCCGGCCGTTCGGAGCGCTTGCGCGGCGGACGCCCAGCGGCCATCCGTCGTGCGTGCCGTCCTCGCCCGAACGGTCCACCGCGGCTCCGCCGGCGCTCGAGCTGCGCCGCGGCGCGCGTGCGGACCGGGCCTACGTGATCGCGCTCGCGCGCGAATGCTTCGCGCGCTTCGGCGACTACGGCGAGATCATCGCGCGCTGGCTCGACGCTTCGGGCGCCGTCACCGTGATCGCACACGACGGCGACGCGCGCGTCGGCTTCGCGCTGATCGCGCCGCACCGCTGGCTCGGCATCTTCCGGCCGCGCTTCGCGGAGCTGGTCGCGATCGCGGTCGAGCCCGAGCGACGTGCGCGCGGCGTCGGCCGGTGCCTCCTCGAGCGCGCCGAGCTGGTCGCGCGCACGTGGGATGCGGCCGAGGTACGCCTTCACACCGCCCAGGAGAACGGCGGGGCGCAGCGCTTCTTCGCGCGCGCCGGCTACCGGCGCGTCCCCGCCGACCCGTCGTACTATCCGAACGGGCAGGAAGCGCTCGAGATGGCGCGCGTGCTGCGGTGAGCCTCTGCGGTGAGCCTCAGCCGCCGGCCGCGCCGCGCGCCAGCAGCAGCTCGAGGTAGCTCGCGGCGATCGGCGGGCGGTCGGCGAGGTCCAGGCGCGCGAGCACCGCGGCGATCGCTGCGCGCCCTGCCGCAACCGACTCGGACGCGATCTCGACCTCGCAGAACGAGCCCAGGCCCTCGACGTCGTCGATACTGACGACGGCCGGCGGATCGCCGGCGAGCCGGTGATCGCGGCGCCGCTTCCGCACGGTCGCGACCGGGCGAAAGCCGAGGCGCTCGAGGAGGCGGGTCGCCGAGTCGACGTCGGTCGCGAGCGCGAACTCGATCTCCTCGCGCGTCTTCCGGGGCGGGTCGAGCTTCGGGCCCTTGTAGGTGATGCGAAGCGCGCCGTCGTCGAGGCGCAGGCGGAGAGCCTCGTCGGTCGCGCCGAAGTCGCGCATCGGGTGCGCGAAGTATGCGTCCACCTGCACGTGCTCCGGCCCCGGCTCGGCGCCGAGCGCGGCGAGCCGCTGGGCGAGCCGGCGGCCATCGTCCGCGGCGAGGGCGAGCTTCACCTCCGCTTCAAGCACGGCGTGCCCGCAGGCGGGCGAGGACGTCCTCGCTCAGGTTGCGGATCGGATAGCGGTCGCCGGAGCTCAGGTTCGCGACGCGCGCCCCCTCGAGGTCGACGCGGAGCCGCGCGCCGGTGTGGATCGCGAGCGCCTCGTTCACCGACGCGACCGGCAGCGCGTGCGCGAGCGCATGCTCGGCGAAGCGCGGATCGAAGGAGTAGGCGATGACCGCGCCGATCCCGGCCGCGACCAGAGCGCGCACGCCCGAGTCGTCCTCGGTGCCGGCCGCGAAGTCGTTGCCGGCGACGACGAAGTCGCCGCGCGCGACGCGCGCCGGAAAGTCGGGGTCGACGGATGTGAGCAGGTGGCGTCCGAGATCGGTCGCGCCGCGCCATTCGGGCGCTAGGACGAGCGCCGCCGTGACGTCGAGGCCGAAGGCCCACGCCTTTCCCGTCAGGATGGGAAGGGGCTCGCGCCACGCATCGCTCGGCACTCCGCGTGTCTTACGGGATCGCGGGCGCGCGCCTCAAGCGCTACCTTCGGCGGGATGCGCATCCTCGTGACCAACGACGACGGCATCCTCGCCCCCGGGATCGCGGCGCTCGCCGAAGCGCTCGCCCCGCTCGGCGAGATCGACGTCGTCGCGCCCGAGACCGGGCAGAGTGGCGCCGCGCACGCGATCACCTTCATGACGCCGCTCATCTGCGAGCGGATCTCGGTCGGCGGGAAGCCGTTCGGATGGAGCGTCGACGGCAGCCCGGCCGACTGCGTCAAGCTGGGCGTCCGCGAGCTCTGCGCCGAGCGGCCCGACCTCGTCGTCTCGGGCATCAACGCGGGCTCGAACCTCGGCGTCGACGTCATCTACTCGGGCACGGTCGCGGCGGCGGTCGAGGCGGCGTTCATCGGGATCCCGTCGATCGCGATCTCGCTCGAGGCGGCCGGCGGCTTCGACTTCGAGGCGGCGGGCCGGCATGCGCGCGACATCGTCGCGCGCGCGATCGAGCTCGGCGTCAGCCCCGGCATGGTGCTGAACGTCAACGTCCCGCGCCTCGACCGGGGCGGGCCGCGCGGCGTGCGCGTCGTCGCGCAGAGCACCGCGCCCTGGACGGACACCTACGATCGTCGCATCGATCCGCGCGGTCGGACGTACTTCTGGCTCGGCGATGCGGGCGGACGCATGGCGGAGGACAACGCCGACACCGACCTCGTCGCACTGCGCGCCGGCTTCATCACGGTGACGCCGCTGCAGTACGACCTGACGCAGTACGCGCAGCTCGGCCACCTCGCCGGCGCGTGGCCGAAGGGCTGACCCTCGCACTTGACGGCGCGTTTCCCCTGCGAGCGGCGCGAGCCCGCGGCGAGTGGGGCCGCTGGACACTCGCTTTGCCGAACGGGGCGAGGGGAGCGATCCCTCGTGGGACAAATTGCCGTTCCGCGGTCGCATGGTATCTCGCTCGGGCGATGTCGATTGCGGCGGTCAGGGGCTTTCGCGACGCGCTCCCGGGAGCGGCGCGCCTCCTGACGCGCATCGAGCGGACCGCGACCAACGTCCTCGTGCGCTACGGCTTCGACGAGATCCGGCTCCCGATCGTCGAGCGCACCGAGCTCTTCGCGCGCTCGATCGGCGAGGAGACGGACATCGTCGAGAAGGAGATGTACACGTTCCCCGACCGCGACGGCACGCTCCTCACGCTGCGTCCGGAGGGGACGGCGCCGCTCGTGCGCGCGTTCGTCGAGCACCACCTCGACCAGCGCGACCAGGTCGCGCGCCTCTACTACGTCGGGCCGATGTTCCGTCACGAGCGGCCGCAGAAGGGACGCCACCGGCAGTTCTACCAGGTCGGTGCCGAGGTGATCGGGCGCGAGGATCCGCTCGCCGACGCCGAGCTGCTGGTCGCCCTCGTCGACGTCCTGGCGAGCCTCGGGATCGCCGCGGACGCGAAGCTCCTCCTGAACTCGATCGGCGACGACGCCTGCCGTCCCGCCTATCGCGAGCGCCTGCGCGAGTACGGCGAGGCGCATCGCGACGAGCTGTGCGAGAACTGCCGTCGCCGGCTCGCGACGAACCCGCTCCGCATCCTCGACTGCAAGGAGCCCGGCTGCCGGACCGCGACCGCGGACGCCCCGCGCATCGCCGACTCGCTGTGCGAGCCCTGCGCGGCGCACTTCGCGGCGGTGCGCGCGCTGCTCGACGCGCAGGCCGTCCGGTACGAGATCGACCCGCGCCTCGTGCGCGGCCTCGACTACTACGTTCGCACGACGTTCGAGGTGACCGCGCCCGGGCTCGGGGCGCAGGCCGCGGTCGGTGCGGGCGGCCGCTACGACGGCCTCGTCGCGCAGCTCGGCGGCCCGCCGCTCTCCGGCATCGGCTTCGCGCTCGGCGTCGAGCGCCTCGCGCTCGCGGTGGCGGCGTCCTCGGGGGGCGACCCGGAGGCGGACGCCGCGCAGGAGGGCGCGCCCGACGTGTTCATCGCGCCGATCGGGGCGTCGGCGGAGCGCGAGGCGCTCGCGGTGGCGCGGCGGCTGCGCGCGGCCGGTCTCCGCGTCGAGCTCGGCGGCGGACGGAGCCTCAAGAGCCAGATGCGACGCGCCGACCGCCTCGGCGCCCCGCGCGTCCTCATCCTGGGCGACGAGGAGATCGCGGCGCGCCGCGCGACGCTCCGGGACATGCTGCTCAAGCGCGACGACAAGCTCGCGGTGGACATCGATCTCTCGGGCCCCGAGCTGCTGGCCGCGGTGGGGGTACGACGATGACGATGGAGGAAGGGGCCCCGGTCGCGACCGACCCGATCGGCGACTGGCGGCGCGACTCGCCGTGCGGCACGCCGCGCGCCGAGCACATCGGAAAGACGCTCACGCTCATGGGCTGGGTCGCCACCCGGCGCGACCACGGCGGCATCGTGTTCATCGACCTGCGCGACCGGACCGGAGTCGTGCAGGTGGTCTTCGATCCCGACGACAGCCCGGACGCGCACCGGCGCGCACACGCGCTCCGCAGCGAGTACGTGATCGCGGTGCGGGGCGAGCTCGCCGCCCGGCCGCCCGAGACCGTCAATCGCGAGCTGCCGACCGGCGACGTGGAGCTCCGCGTCCGCGAGCTGCGCGTCCTGTCGACGGCGCGAGCGCTGCCGTTCCCGCTCGAGGAGGAGGAGTCCGCGAACGAGAACGTCCGCCTGAAGTACCGCTACCTCGACCTGCGCCGGCCGCGTCTCACGCGCAACCTGATGGCGCGGCATCGCTCGACGGCCGCCGTCCGCCGTTATCTCGACGACCAGGGCTTCGTCGACGTCGAGACGCCCATCCTCACGCGCTCGACGCCCGAGGGCGCCCGCGACTACCTCGTCCCGAGCCGTGTCAATCCCGGGCACGTGTACGCGCTCCCGCAGTCGCCGCAGATCTTCAAGCAGATCCTGATGTGCGCCGGGATCGAGCGCTACTACCAGATCGTCCGCTGCTTCCGCGACGAGGACCTGCGCGCCGACCGTCAGCCCGAGTTCACGCAGATCGACATCGAGATGTCGTTCGTCGGGCGCGAGGACGTCATGCGCTTGACGGAGGGCCTGCTGGTCGCGGGCGCGCAGGCGATCGGCGCTCCCGTTCCGGAGGCGCCGTTCCCGCGCATGACCTACGACGAGGCGACGACGCGCTTCGGCACCGACCGGCCCGACACGCGCTTCGGCCTCGAGCTCGTGCAGCTCTCGGATCTCATGCGCGAGAGCAAGGCGCGCATCCTCGCCGAGGCGGTCGCGCGCGGCGGGATCGTCGCGGGCATCGTCGCGGAGGACGGCGCTCGGCTGTCGCGCCGCGAGCTCGACGAGCTCGTCGCGTGGGTGCAGACGCTCGGCGCCGGCGGCCTCGCGTGGATCCGCGCGAACGAGGACGGCTGGCAGTCGCCGCTCGCGAAGTTCTTCGACGAGGGCGAGCGCGCGCGCATCTCCGATCGCACCGGTCTCCGCGTCGGCGGCGTGCTGTTCCTGGTCGCGGGACCGCGGAAGCACGCGCAGTCGATCCTGGGACAGCTCCGCCTCCGCCTCGCGCAGATGCTCGGGAAGGTGCCCGAGGGCGCGTGGAACTATCTCTGGGTGACCGACTTCCCGCTGCTCGAGGTGAGCGCGGAGACGAAGCGGCTCGTCGCCGTCCACCACCCGTTCACGTCGCCGTTCGAGGAGGACCTCGACAAGCTCCGGAGCGACCCCGAGAACGTCCGCGCGCTGGCGTACGACGTCGTCCTGAACGGCACGGAGCTCGGCGGCGGCTCCATCCGGATCCACCGTCCCGACGTGCAGGCGCGGGTGTTCGAGGCGCTCGGCATCAGCGAGACCCAGCAGCGCGAGCAGTTCGGCTTCCTCCTCGACGCGCTGTCCTTCGGCGCGCCGCCGCACGGCGGGATCGCGCTCGGGCTCGATCGCCTCTGCATGCTGTGGCTCGGAGAATCGTCGATCCGGGACGTCATCGCCTTCCCGAAGACCCACCGCGCGTTCGATCCCATGAGCGAGGCGCCCGCACCCCCCGCCCCCGGCCAGCTGAAGGAGCTCGGCATCCGCTTCGTCTGATCCGGCGCCTTTGCCGAACGGGGCGAGCGGAGCGTTCCCTCGTTGCGCTAGGTCCATTTTGCAACTCGCGGTAGGCTGGTCGGCTGTAACAAGGGGTGTCTCCCGAGCGACGCCGCGCGGCCGCTCGGCCCCATCGGAGACGAAGATGGGATCGGAAGACGGCGCGTCGCGACTCAAGACGGGGATCCGGGGGCTCGACGACGTTCTGATGGGCGGACTGCCCGCCCATCGGCTCTACCTCCTCCAGGGCGAGCCGGGGACGGGGAAGACGACGGCCGGAATGTCCTTCGTTCTCGAGGGGGTCCGGCGCGGCGAGAGCTGCCTCTACGTGAGCCTCTCGGAGACCCTCGACGAGCTGGCCGCGATGGCGCGCTCGCACGGCTGGTCGCTCCAGGGTCTCGCGCTCTACGACATGATGGCGGCCGAAGCCGCCGTCCATCCCGACGAGGAGAACACGCTCTACGTCCCCGCCGAGGTCGAGCTCGGCGAGCGCATGCGGCGCCTTCTCGAGGAGGTGGACCGCGTCAATCCGCGTCGCATCGTCATCGATTCGTGCTCCGAGCTCCGGCTCCTGGCGCAGAGCCAGCTCCGGTTTCGACGCCAGATCCTGGCGCTCAAGGACGACCTCATTCGACGCGGCTGCACGACCATTCTCCTCGAGAGCCTCGTGTCGCCGAGCGACGCGCTCCTGCAGAGCCTCGTCCACGGCGTCATCTCGCTCGAGCAGGTGACGCCGATCTACGGCACGAGCCGCCGCCGCCTGCGCGTCCAGAAGCTGCGCGAGGTCGCGTTTCGCGGCGGCTACCACGACTTCAGCATCGAGCGCGGCGGGATCGCCGTGTTCCCTCGGATCGCGGCCGGCGAGCATCGAAGCGACGGACACCGAGGGGCGGCGACGAGCGGTGTCGAAAACCTCGACGAGCTTCTCGGCGGCGGCCTCGACTACGGCACGAGCACGCTCGTCCTCGGCGCCGCGGGCAGCGGCAAGTCGGTGGTCGCGACGCTCTACGCGACCGCGGCGGCCGCGCGCGGGGAGCACGTCACGATGTACTGCTTCGACGAGGGCCTCCGGTCGCTCTTCGACCGGTCGCACGCCCTCGGGATGGAGCTCGGCGGGCTCGTGGAGCGCGGGCTCCTCCGCGTCCGGCAGATCGATCCCGCGGAGCTCTCGCCGGGCGAGTTTGCCGACGCCCTCCGCGCCGACGTCGAGCAGCACGGCGTCCGGATGATCGTGATCGACACGCTGAACGGCTACCTGCGCGCGATGCCGAACGAGGAGTCGCTGATGGCTCAGCTCCACGAGCTGCTGAGCTACCTCCGCGAGCAGGGCGTCGTGACGATCCTGATCGGCACGCAGCACGGTCTCGTGGGCCCGATGACGATGCCGATCGACGTGAGCTACCTCGCGGACATCGTGATCCTGATGCGCTTCTTCGAGGCGGAGGGACGCGTCCGGAAGGCGATCTCCGTCCTGAAGAAGCGCACCGGACGCCACGAGGACACCATTCGCGAGGTCTGGATCGGCCCGCGCGGCATTCGCGTCGGCGAGCCGCTCTCGGAGTTCCGCGGGGTCCTGACCGGCATTCCGTCTTTCGACGGCGATTCCGCGGGGTCCTCGCTGATGGGTGACGAGGGTTGAGCGAGCCGTCGCAGCCCGCGCTCGCGGAGAACGACGAGCGCCTTCTCGTCCTCGCGCCAGTCGGCCGCGATGCGCCGCTGACGAAGTCGCTCCTCGAGCGCGTCGGCCTTCGCTGCGCGATCTGTGCGAACGTCGCCGAGCTGTGCCGGGAGATCCCGCGCGGCGCCGCTGCCGTCGTGATCGCGGAGGAGGTGCTCGTCAAGTCGGAGATGGCGCGGCTCGCGGCCGCGCTGCGCGAGCAGGAGCCGTGGTCCGACCTGCCGATCATCCTCTTCACGGGCGAAGGCGCCACCGTGCAGGCGCGCATCCCGACGGTCGAGTGGCTTCAGGGCCTCGGCAACGTGACGCTGCTCGATCGCCCCGTGCGGCCGATCACGATGGTGAGCACGGCGTTCGCGGCGATGCGGGCGCGCCGCCGCCAGTACGAAGGTCGCGCCGCGCTCGCGAACCAGCGCGCCGCCGTGCGCCAGCGCGACCAGTTCCTCGCGATGCTCGGCCACGAGCTGCGGAATCCCCTGGGCGCGATCGTGCTCGCGCTCGACGCGATCGACATGACGCGCGACAGCGCCCGCCAGCTCGCGATCCTGCGGCGACAGGCGGGTCACCTCGCGCGCCTCGTCGACGACCTCCTCGACGTGGCGCGCGTGACCGCCGGCAAGATCGCGCTCCAGCGCCGTCGGGTCGACGTCGCCGACATCGTGGAGCGCTGCATCGCCTCGATCATCGGCAGCCACGGCGTCCGGGCGGGCCGGGTCCGCCTCCATCGCCCGCCGCGCTCGCTGCCCGTCGACGGCGACCCGCTCCGGCTCGAGCAGGTGGTCGCGAACCTCCTGACGAACGCGGTCAAGTATGCCCCCGACGGGACGATCGACGTTCGGGTCGACGGGGCCGGCGACGACGCCGTGATCTCCGTCCGCGACCGCGGCATCGGCATTCCGCCGGAGATGCTGCACGCGGTCTTCGACCTCTTCGTGCAGGCCGAGCGCTCGCTGGATCGCGCCGAGGGCGGGATGGGGATCGGGCTCACGCTCGTCCGGGCGCTCGTCGGGCTGCACGGCGGATCGGTCGCCGCGGACAGCGAAGGGCTCGGGCGGGGCAGCACCTTCACGGTGCGCCTTCCGCTCGCGAAGGGCGACGTCGAGAGCGAGAGGCCTCGCCCTGAGGCACCGGTACCGGCCGAGCCGGCGCCGGTCGCGCGCTCGGTCCTCGTCGTGGAGGACAACGAGGACAGCCGCGAGCTGTTCGCTCTGCTGCTCGAGAGCTTCGGCCACCGCGTCGCGACCGCCGCCGACGGCGCGGCCGGGGTCGCGATCGCGATCGAGCAGAAGCCCGACGTCGTCTTCCTCGACATCGGCCTGCCGGGCATCACCGGCTACGGGGTCGCCCGCCGACTGCGCGCGGAGCTGGGCGGCGGCGTTTGCCTGATCGCCGTGACCGGCTACGGCCAGCCCGACGATCGCCAGCGGGCGATCGAGGCCGGCTTCGACCTGCACCTGACGAAGCCGATCGACGTCCGCGAGGTCGAGCGGCTGCTCGCGCAGCCGCACCTGCACGCGCACCGGCACGGCGGCGCGATCGATGGCGCCGCGGCCGATGGTGACGGCGCGGTCGGCGACCGCCACGCTGCGCCGGCGGGCGCCGACGGCTCGCTCGCGCCGGCGGGCGCCGCCGAGCCGCTTGGCGAAGCAGCGCGGCTGCCGTTCGTTCGGCTCTGAGATCGAAAGCGCGCGCGTCAGCGGCGCGCGGCGCCGTCCGCGGGAAGCTCCGGAAACGCCTCGGCGACGCCGCGGTGAACGATGCGACCGCCCCGCACGTTCAGCGCCCGCGCGAGCGGCGCGCTCGCCGCGATCGCCGCGTCGACGCCCTGGTCGGCGAGCTGGAGCGCATACCCGAGCGTCACGTTCGTGAGCGCGTGCGTGGAGGTGTGCGGCACGATGCCGGGCATGTTCGTCACACAGTAGTGGACGACGCCCTCCTCGACGTAGATCGGGTCGTCGTGCGTGGTCGGGCGCGAGGTCTCGGCGGTGCCGCCTTGATCGATCGAGACGTCGACCAGCGCCGCACCTCTCCTCATCGCGCGCACCAGGGACCTCGGCAGGAGCTTCGGCGCGCGCGCTCCCGGGATGAGCACGGTGCCGACGACGAGGTCCGCGGGCAGAATCTCCTCCTCGATGTTCGCGCGGTTCGACATCACGGTCGTCACGTGGCCGCCGAGGATGTCGTGCACGTAGCGGAGGCGCGCGGGATTGACGTCGAGGATGCTGACGTCGGCACCGACGCCGACGGCGACCTGACACGCGTTCGTGCCCGCGATGCCGGCGCCCACGATGACGACCTTTCCCGGTCGCACCCCGGAAGCGCCCGAGAGGAGGACGCCGCGGCCGCCGTTCTGGTTGTGCAGGCACCACGCGCCCACCTGGATCGAGAGGCGCCCGGCGACCTCGCTCATCGGAGCGAGGAGCGGCAGCGAGCCGTCGTCGAGCTGGAGGGTCTCGTACGCGAGCGCGGTCACCCCGCTCTCGACGAGCGCGCGCGTGAGGGGCTCGCTCGCGGCGAGGTGCAGGTAGGTGAAGAGTACGAGGTTCGGCCGAAGGCGCGCGAGCTCGTCGCCCCACGGCTCCTTCACCTTGAGGACGAGCTCGCTCTCCGACCAGACCGCGTCCGCGCCGTCCGCGATCGTCGCGCCCGCCTCGGCGTAGCGCGCGTCCGGGAGCCCGGAGCCGTCGCCGGCGCCGCGCTCGACGAGAACGCGGTGCCCGTGCGCGGCGAGCGCTGCCGCGCCGGCCGGCGTGAGCGCCACGCGCTTCTCCTCCGGCTTGACCTCGCGCGGCACCCCGACGACCACGGGCGCACCGTATCACGGCGCGCGCGCTCGCGCGCACGGTGCGGCGGCTGGACAGCCCCGGGGCCGGCCGGTATGCAGCGCGGCGATGGCGGAGGACGAGGCGCGGCGGGCGCGCGTGATCGACGGCAAGGCGGTCGCGGCCCGCGTGCGCGAGGAGGTGCGCGTGCGCGTCGACGAGCTGCGCGCGCGCGGTTCGACTCCCGGTCTCGCGACCGTCCTCGTCGGCGACGACCCGGCGTCCGCGATCTACGTCGGCAACAAGGAGAAGGCGTGCCGCGCGCTCGGCATCGCCTCCTTCGGCTTCCGGCTGCCGGCGACGACGCCGCAGGCCGAGCTGCTCGCGCTCGTCGACGACCTGAACCGCCGGAGCGACGTGCACGGCATCCTGGTGCAGCTCCCGCTGCCGGCGGGTCTCGACGCGCAGCAGGTCATCGAGCGCGTCCACCCGGACAAGGACGTCGACGGTCTCCACCCGGTGAGCCAGGGTCGGCTCCTCGCGGGCGCGCCCGGTTTGCGGTCCTGTACGCCGCTCGGGGTGATGCGCCTCATCGCGGAGGCGGGCGTCGATCCGAAAGGCCTGAACGCGGTCGTCGTCGGGCGGAGCCTGCTCGTCGGCAAGCCGGTCGCGCTGCTGCTGCTCGAGCGCCACGCGACCGTCACGATGTGCCACACGCGGACGCGCGACCTCGCGGCGGAGGTCGGGCGCGCCGACATCCTGATCGCGGCCGCCGGCAAGCCGCGCGTGATCCGCGGCGAGTGGATCAAGCCGGGCGCGACCGTGATCGACGTCGGCACGAACCGGACGGAAAGGGGCCTCGTCGGCGACGTCGAGTTCGAAGCGGCCGCGCTGCGGGCCGGCGCGATCACACCGGTGCCGGGCGGCGTCGGCCCGATGACGATCGCGATGCTGCTCTCGAACACGGTCGAGGCCGCCGCCGCGACGCTCGCCTGACATGCGGCGCACCCCGCTCTACGAGTCGCACAAGCGCGCGGGCGCGCGCTTCGTCGAGTTCGGCGGCTGGGAGATGCCGGTGCAGTACCGCGGCATCCTCGCGGAGCACGCGGCGGTCCGGACGCAGGCCGGGCTCTTCGACGTCTCGCACATGGGCGAGATCGAGGTGAGCGGGACGGGCGCGCTCGCGCTCTGCCAGGAGATCGCGACGAACGACGCCGCGCGCCTCGCGGTGGGACAGGCGCAGTACACGCTCTGGTGCGACGAGACCGGCGGGACGATCGACGACACGATCCTGTATCGAACGGGCGACGACCGGTACTTCTTCTGCGTCAACGCCTCGAACGCTCCGACGTGCTCCGCCTGGATCGCGGAGCGCGCGCGCGGACGACGCGACGTCGCGGTGCGCGACGCGAGCGACGAGACCGCGCTGCTGGCGCTCCAGGGCCCGAACGCTGCCGCGATCGCCGAGCGCGCCGGCGCGCCGGAGCTGCGGGCGCTGCCGCGCTTCGCCTGCACGCGCGCCACCGTCGCGGGCGTCGCCTGCACGGCGGCGCGCACCGGCTACACCGGCGAGGACGGCTTCGAGCTCTTCGCGCGGGCGACCGACGCCGTCGCGCTCTGGGACGCCCTCCTCGAGGCCGGCGCGCCGCTCGGCCTCGAGCCGATCGGCCTGGGTGCGCGCGATACGCTGCGCCTCGAGGCCGGGCTCCCGCTCTACGGACACGAGCTCTCGCGAGAGATCTCGCCGCTCGAGGCCGGCGTCGGATGGGCCGTCAAGCTGGAGAAGGGCGACTTCGTCGGCGCGGCCGCGCTCGCGCGCGCGAAGCGCGAAGGCCTCGCGCGCCGCCTGGTCGGGCTCGAGATCGTCGACGCGGGCATCGCGCGCGCGGATCACCCGGTGCTCGCGGGCGACGAGCGCGTCGGCGCCGTGACGAGCGGCACGAAATCGCCCACGCTCGGGGTCGCGATTGCCCTTGCGCTCGTTCGGCGGGAAGCGCTAGACGCTGCGCTGGCCGTGGAGGTCCGCGGGCGGCGCCTTTCGGCGAAGCGCGTCGCTCTGCCGTTCTACCGGCGCAGTTCTTCGGACGGCGGAAACTGAGGACAGGACGCGAGACATGGAGTTTCCCGAGGATCTCAAGTACACGCGCGAGCACGAGTGGGTGTCGCTCGACGGCAACGTCGCGACGGTCGGCATCACCGACCACGCGCAGCAGCAGCTCGGCGACGTGGTGTTCGTCGAGCTGCCCGCGATCGGCGATCGCCTCGAGAAGTCCGACGCCTTCGGCGTCGTCGAATCGACCAAGGCCGTCTCCGACGTCTACGCCCCGGTCTCGGGCGAGATCGCCGAGGTGAACGACGACCTCCCGGACAACCCGGAGCTCCTCAACGAGGATCCCTACGGCGACGGGTGGATGGTCAAGATCACGCTTTCCGATCGCGGCGATCTCGACGACCTCATGAGCGCCGAGGAGTATCGCCGCTTCGTCGAGGAGGCGGCCGAGGAGTGACGGCGAGCGTGTCGCGGCGCGCCGCGCGCGCTTGAACGGCGGCGCACGGTTGCTAGCGTCGGTGCCACTCGACGCCGCGATCGTCGGCATGTCGCATCCGCGATGGATTTCACTCCCCACACCGAAGCCGACGTCGCCGAGATGCTGGCCGCGATCGGGGCGGCGCAGGTCTCGGACCTCTTCGCGCACCTTCCGGAGGAGGTCCGGCTGCGGGCGCCGCTCGACATCGCGCCCGGCCTCTGCGAGCCCGATCTGCGCGCCCGCCTGGCCTCTCTCGCCACGCGCAACCGCGCCGAGACGCTTTCCTTCGTGGGAGCGGGTGCGTACCCGCACTTCGTGCCGGCGGCGGTGGACGCGCTCGCGTCGCGCTCGGAATTCGCGACCGCCTACACGCCGTACCAGCCCGAGGTGAGCCAGGGGACGCTGCAGGCGATCTTCGAGTTCCAGACGGTGAGCGCGATCCTCCTCGGTACCGAGGTCGCGAACGCGAGCATGTACGACGGCGCCTCCGCCGCGGCGGAAGCGGTCCTGATGGCGCTCCGCGTGCGGGGCGGGAAGTCGCCCGCGCGGCGCGTCCTGGTGGCCCGCTCCCTCCACCCGAACGTCCGGGGCGTCATCGCCACCTACGCGCGCGATCTCGAGGGCGTCGACGTCTCCGAGCTCGCCTGGCGGGCCGACGGCCGCGTCGACCTGCCGGCGGGCGACGGCGGCGACGACATCGCGTGCGTCGTCGTCGGCTATCCGAACTTCTTCGGGGTCGTGGAGGACCTGCGGTCCGTGGTCGCGTGGGCGCGCGCGCGCCGCGCCCTCGTCGTGACGGTCACGCTCGAGCCCCTCGCGCTCGGCTGGCTCACCGCGCCCGGGCGGCTCGACGTGGACATCGCCGTCGCGGAAGGGCAGGGCCTCGGCCTCCCGATGAGCTACGGCGGCCCCGGAGTCGGCCTCTTCGGGACGCGGGAGCGCTTCCTCCGATCGATGCCCGGTCGCATCGTCGGCGAGACGGTCGACGCCGACGGCCGCCGTGGCTTCTGCTTGACGCTCTCGACGCGCGAGCAGCACATCCGACGCGAGAAGGCGACGTCGAACATCTGCACGAACCACAGCCTGTGCGCCCTCGCGTTCACCGTGTGCGTCTCGCTGCTCGGCCCGGGCGGTCTTCGCGACCTCGCGCGGCTGAACGCGCGGAAGCTCCGCTACGCCGTCGCGAAGCTCGCCGGCGTCGGTCTCTCGGAGGCCTTCACCGGACCCACGTTCAACGAGTGCGTCGTGCGCGCGCCCGGAGCGTCGCAGCGCTGGGAGCGCCTCCTCCGGCGCGGCATCGTCGCCGGGCTGCCGCTCGAGCGCTTCTATCCCGAGCTCGGCGACGCGCTCCTCCTGTGCGCGACCGACGTCCACCGGCGCGCCGACATCGATCGCCTGGCGGCGGAATGGCAATCGGCGCAGGCGTGATGGCGACCGGGACGGAAACGGCCGCGGCGAGCGAGCCGCTCCTCTTCGAGGCGAGCGTACCGGGCCGGCGCGGAGCGTCGCTGCCCGCGGACGACATCCCGCCCGAGATCGCGCCCGCGGCGATCGAGGACGAGCTCGCGCGCCCGGAGCTCGGCGACCTGCCCGAGCTCAGCGAGCTCGACGTCGTCCGCCACTTCACGCGCCTCTCGCAGTGGAACTTCTCGATCGCGACCAACTTCTATCCGCTCGGGTCGTGCACGATGAAGTACAACCCGATCGTGAACGAGTGGGCGGCTCGCCTTCCCGGCTTCGCCGACATCCACCCGCTGTGGCCGGACGTCCTCGTGCAGGGCGCTCTCGCGCTCGAGCGCGAGCTCGAGGAAATGCTGGCGCGCGTGAGCGGCATGGATGCGGTGACGCTCACGCCGGCCGCCGGCGCGCAGGGCGAGTTCGTCGGCATCAAGATGGTGCGGGCGCACCACGTGCGATCGGGGAACCCGCGGCACACCGTGCTCATTCCGGCGAGCGCGCACGGCACCAACCCCGCGACGTCCGCGCTCTGCGGGTATCGAGTCGCCGAGATCCCCGTCGGGCGCGACGGGCTCATGCACCTGTCCGACGTGACGCCGCACCTCGGCGACGACGTCGCCGCGATCATGATCACGAACCCGAACACGCTCGGCCTCTTCGAGCGCGAGGTGCGCGCGATCGCGGACGCCGTGCACGCATGCGGCGGGCTCGTCTACATCGACGGCGCGAACATGAACGCGCTCTGCGGCGTGTCGCGCCCGGGCGACATGGGCGCCGACGTCCTCCACATCAACCTCCACAAGACGTTCTCGACCCCGCACGGCGGCGGCGGCCCGGGCGCCGGCCCGGTCTGCGTCAAGAAGATCCTGGAGCCGTACCTGCCGGTGCCGCGCATCGTGCCCGTCGAGGGCGGGCTCCGGCTGTCCGAAGATTTCCCGCACTCGATCGGCCGCGTCCGGACCTTCCAGGGCAACTTCGGGATGCTGGTGCGAGCGTTCACCTACATGTCGGCGCTCGGCGGCGACGGGATCGCGCGCATGACCGAGCGCGCCGTGCTGAACGCCAACTACCTCCGGCGGAAGCTCGAGGGCCTCCTCCAGATCGCGCAGACCGAGCCGTGCCTGCACGAGTGCGTCTTCACCGACCAGTCGCTCGCCGGGACCGGTGTCAAGACACTCGACGTCGCGAAGCGGCTCCTCGACTACGGCTTCCACGCGCCGACGATCTACTTCCCGCTGGTCGTCGCCGGCGCCCTCATGATCGAGCCGACCGAGAGCGAGAGCCGCCAGACCCTCGACGCCTTCGCCGCCGCGATCGCCGCCATCGTCGAAGAGGCGCGCACCGACCCCGACCGCGTCCACACGGCCCCCCACACCACCCGCGTCCGCCGCCTCGACGAGACCCGCGCCGCCCGACACCCGGTGCTGCGCTGGCGACGAAACCGTCGCGAACCGGCCACAACGTAGCGCCGATCGGCCCGCGGCCGCAGGCAGACGTACCGAGTTTAGAAGTGCTGCCGCAGCGACGCGCGGCGAGCCGCGCGAGCGGCCACCGGCGCTAGCTGGCGCTCAGGGCGCCCGATCAGTCGGCACGTGGTGCAAGCGGCGGGAGCGGCGCGTGAGCGAGCACCGGCAGCGACGTTGGAGGAGGCGCCCTTCCTCATCCATGAGACAACAGAGGGCGCCTCCGACAGGAGTCGCCGTGCTCGCTCAGGCGCCGCTCCCGCCGCGCTCGGACGCCGCCGGCCTCGCTCGGGCGACGCGCCGCGCTGGTGTGAGCGTCAAGCGCCGCTACAGCAACCCGACGCGCAACCGGCTCTCGATCGCCTGGATCTGCGGCTCGCCCGCCCCGGGACCGATCGCGGCCGCGAGCTGCGCCTGGAACACGAACTCGAACTCGCCCTTGTCGTTCGCGGCCGACGCCGGCGGGTTCTGGTCGAAGGCGGCCTGCCGAAGCGCGTTCAGGAGCGTCTGGTCGACGGCGAGGCTGCCGGAGCGCTCCTCGACGTCGATGTCCTTGAGCTTCCCGTTCCGGTCGAGCGTCGCGCGCACGGTGATCGCGTCGTGCGCGGCGAGCACGTCCTTCAAGCCCAGGTCGCGGCGCTGGTAGATGAGGAGGTTCTGGAAGACGCGCGTTCCGACGCGGCGGACGAAGGGGGCGAAGCGATCGGCCTTGGTGTTCAGCAGGGTCAGGTTGCCCTGTGCGACGTCGGGGAGGTCGTCGAACGTGCCGCGCGGGCCGGAGAAGATGCCGCGCACCGGCGGCGGCGCGCTCATGAGATCGCGGCGAGGGTCGACGGCGGCGGAGCGCTCGTCGGCTCGCCCGGACGGAGCGCCGTCGTCCGGCTCCCGGGCGGCCGCCTCGTTCCGGGCGAGGACCTCGGCGGGCGGCGCGAGGAGCCGATCGAGGCCGGGGAGCGGCTTTCCGGCCGGCATCGTCTCACCCGGGACGTCGATCTCCCCGCGGCTCGGAGGCGGCGCGGCGCGCGCGCTCCGCGTGTCGGCTTTGGCCGCGGGGCGTGGGGGCGGCGCGGCGCGCGGCGCGGCCGGGCGAGCAGGGGCCGCGGGTGGCGCGGGCGGCGGCTTCGGCGCGGTCGCGACCCTCTCCGCCGGCGGCGTCTCGCTCGACGTCCCCGCTTCCGGGTTTCCGCGCTTGACGCTCTCCTTGTCGACGCGGTTGTCGCGATCGCTGAGATAGGCGCGCCCGAGCGGCGGCTGCTCGTTCTCCTGGTCGGAAGGTGCGACGATCTGGTTCTGGACGCGGGCTGCGTCGCGCGGCGGGGCGGGCGCTTTGGCCGGCGGCGCGGGACGCGCGGCCGGCGCGGCGCGCTGCGCCGGCGCGGGCGGAGGTGGCGGCGCGAGCTTCACGACGATCGGCGGGGGCTCGGCCTCGCCGAGCGACAGCTTCGCCCGGTTCAGCCAGGCGAGGACGGTCAGGTGGAGCAGCAGCGACAGCGCGAGGAACGTCGCGAAGACCGACGGCCGGGGACGCTGTGGCGTCAGCGCGAACGCCACCGCATCGTCTCCTTGCGGGGGGCGAGCCCGTGGCCTACAGTCGCCTCGATGGGTCTCGGTGTCCCCGAGCTGCTGATCATCCTGGCGGTCGTGCTGATCATCTTCGGGCCGGGAAAGCTGCCGGCGCTCGGCAGCGGAATCGGTAACGCGATCCGGAATTTTCGCAAAGAGGTGAACCAGCCGGACGCGATCGACGTGACGCCCGACCGTCCGGACGGCAAGCCCTCTCCCGACAAGCCCGCCTGACCTCGGCGCCGGCGGCGCGCGCGACCGCACTCATGCCGGACGCGCGTCGACCACCCGACACGTGACCTCCGTCGCGTTCGGCGGGGGGTCCGGGAAGACGATCAGGAAGCTCGCCGACTCCCCCGGTCGCACGAGGAAGCGGCGGTTCGGCTCCAGGCGGAGCAGCATCTCGACCTCGCTCGCGGACAGGTCGCGGATCGTCTTTCGGAACTGGTTCGCGGCGTAGACGACCTGTCGCTTGCGCTCGACGCCGTCGGAGAGGAGCCGTCCCTCGACCTCGATGAGGCGCAGACTCTGGTTGGTCGTGTTCAGGACGCGCCCGGACACGACGAGCGCGGGCCGGTCGCCCTTGATGTGATCGACGCTCTGCTCGACGCCGTTGATCTGGAGGCGCCACACGAGCAGGTGGTCGTCGCCGAGGAGGCGGCCGAGGATCGGCACGGCGCCGAGCCGCTCGAAGGCGAGGTCGGGCCGCCGGCTGAGGATCGCCGCCAGCACGAGGAACGCCGCGACCACCGCGCCGACCCCGATCGCGACCGGCTTGAGCGGCGAGCGCCGCGGCCCGGCCGCGCGCTTCCGCGGCTCCACCGGCGCGCGCTGCGCGCGATCGCGTTCGGTGATCAAGAGCGGGCCCTCGTCGTCCTCGACCTCGGGGCCGAGGTCGTCGTCGTCCCGGTCGCGCCGGCGCGCTTCGTCGCGAGCGGGCGGCGGTCGGCGCGCGCCGCGCGGCTCGGACCGCTCGTCGGCCGAGGCGCTCGCCGCCGCGCGCGGGCGGGCCGACTCCGCGAGGAAGGCCGGCTCGTCGTCGCCGCGGTCCCGGCGCGCCGAAGGCGGCACGGCGGAAGCGCGCGCGTCCGCGCCTCTCGTCCCACGCGCGCGCGGCTCCTCTCGCGCCGGCTCCTCGTCGTCGTCCGGCGACGCGAAGCGGTCGTCCTCGTCGTCGACGGTGAGGTCGTCCTCGTGCTCCGCGTCCGCGATCGCAGGCCCGCTGCGTGCGTCCGGCTCGTCGCCCGCCGGCGGGTCGAACGCGAAGCTCAGGTTCCGGCTGTCGCGGCCGCGCGCCGGGGCGCGTCCGGCCGGCCGGTCGCCGGCCGAGAAGACGTGGTTGCAGCGCGTGCACTTGAAGACCGGGCGCGGATCGCTGAGACGCGCCTCGGGGACGCGGTACTGCGTGCTGCAACGAGGACACTGAACCGTCACGAGCCAGCCTCCCTCACCACGAGCTCCATCTCCCGTCGTGTCCCGTCGTGCACGCGCGGTCGCACTCTGCCACACGGCCGGCGCGATTTCACACCCGACGAGGTGCCGACGCTCGCCGAAAATCCGGGTCCAGCGCACGCGGTCGCGGCGCCCTTCGGCGTGCGCAGGCGGTTCGCCGGGCCGATGGGCGGCGCAGTGCGAGAGGGGGGACTTGAACCCCCACGGGTGTTACCCCACAGGCTTCTGAGACCTGCGCGTCTGCCAGTTCCGCCACTCTCGCGCGCCCTGGCGCAGTACCAGTCGACGGCAGAGCGAGCAACGCACGCGACCGCGTTGGGCGCTCCGGAAGTGATGCACGACCGCGGGGCCGCCGCCGTTGGCGGCCGCGCGCGCGGTTGCTAACGCTTGCCGCGTGTCGACGGAGATCGCGAAGGCCTACGCGCCGCGCGAGGTCGAGGAGCGCTGGGCGCACGAGTGGATCCGCTCGCGCATCTTCGCGGCCCGCGCCGACGCGCCCGGAGAGCCGTTCTCGATCGTCATCCCGCCGCCGAACATCACCGGGCAGCTCCATCTCGGGCACGCCCTCAACAACACGCTGCAGGACGCGCTCGTGCGCTGGAAGCGCATGGACGGCTTCAACGCCGTCTGGGTGCCCGGGACCGACCATGCATCGATCGCGACCCAGAACGTCGTCGAGCGCCAGCTCGCGCAGGACGGCCTCGATCGCCACCAGGTCGGGCGCGAGAAGTTCCTCGAGCGCACCTTCGCGTGGAAGAACGAGGTCGCGCCCTACATCGTGTCGCAGCTCCAGCGCCTCGGGGCGTCGTGCGACTGGTCGCGCGAGCGCTTCACGATGGACGAGGGGCTGTCGCGCGCGGTGCGCGAGGTGTTCGTCCGGCTCTACGAGGACGGGCTCATCTACCGCGGCCGTCGCCTGATCAACTGGTGCTGCCGGTGCGGGACGGCGCTCTCGGACATCGAGGTCGAGCACGAGGACGTCGAGGGGAAGCTCTGGCACCTCCGCTATCCGTTCGCGGACGGGAGCGGCGCGGTCGTCGTCGCGACGACCCGGCCCGAGACGATGCTCGGCGACACGGCCGTCGCCGTCCACCCCGACGACGAGCGCTACGCCGGGCTGGTCGGGAAGCGCCTCCGCCTCCCGGTCGTCGGCCGCGAGATCCCGCTCGTCGCCGATCCCCAGGTCGACCGCGAGTTCGGGACCGGCGCCGTCAAGATCACGCCCGCGCACGACTTCAACGACTTCGAGATGGCGGCGCGCCACGGCCTCGAGCTCGTCCCGGTCATCGACGAGCGCGGCGTGATGACGGAAGCCGCCGGACCGTACGCCGGCCTCGACCGCGGCGAGGCGCGCGAGCGCATCGTCGCCGACTTCGAGCGCGACGGGACGCTGGTCGGGACGGAGCCGCACGCGCTCGCCGTCGGCACCTGCTACCGCTGCCACCAGGTCGTCGAGCCGCTCCTGTCCACGCAGTGGTTCGTCCGGACGAAGCCGCTCGCGGAGCCGGCGATCGCGGCCGTGCGCGACGGGCGTACGCGCTTCTTCCCGGAGCACTGGAGCAAGACCTACTTCGCGTGGATGGAGAACATCCGCGACTGGTGCGTGTCGCGGCAGCTCTGGTGGGGACATCGCATCCCGGCCTGGTACTGCGACGCGTGCAGCGAGCCCGCCGGACCGGAGGTCTCCGGCGCGACGACCGTTCCGAAGGTGATCGTCGCGCGCGAGGCGCCCGCGTCGTGCCCGGGGTGCGGCGGCGCGCTCCGCCAGGACGAGGACGTGCTCGACACCTGGTTCTCGAGCGGCCTCTGGCCGTTCTCGACGCTCGGCTGGCCCGACGACACGCCCGACCTCCGGAAGTGGTACCCGACGTCCGTTCTCGTGACGGGCTTCGACATCATCTTCTTCTGGGTCGCCCGCATGATGATGTTCGGGCTCCGCTTCACGGGCGACGTGCCGTTTCGCCACGTCTACGTCCACGGCCTCGTGCGCGACGAGTACGGCGCGAAGATGAGCAAGAGCAAGGGCAACGTAAAGGACCCGCTCGAGCTGCTCGCGACCTACGGCACCGACGCGCTCCGCTTCACGCTCGCCGCCCAGTCCGCCATGGGGCGCGACATCCGGCTGTCGCTCGATCGCATCGAGGGCAATCGCGCGTTCGCGAACAAGATCTGGAACGTCGCGCGGTTCGTGCGGATGAACCTGGAGGAAGGCGTCCCGGGATCCGTCGCCGACCGCGATCTCGATGCGCCGGCGCGCTGGATCCGGACGCGCCTGTCGCGCACGATCGCCGACGTCCGCGAGTCGCTGGCGACTTACCGCTTCAACGACGCGGCCACGGCGCTCTACCGCTTCCTGTGGAACGAGCTCTGCGACTGGTACGTCGAGCTCGCGAAGCTCTCGCTCGCGTCGCCGGACAAGGCGCGGCGCGACGCCACCCGCGCAACGCTGGTCGACGTGCTCGACGCCTCGCTGCGGCTCCTCCACCCGCTCATGCCGTTCATCACCGAGGAGCTCTGGCACGCCCTGCCGCGCTCGGCCGAGGACCCCGTCAGCATCGCGCTCGCGCGCTACCCGAAGGTCGACGACTTCCGTCCGAGCTACGACGCGGAGGCTCGCGTCGACCGCCTGATCGAGATCGTGCGCGCGCTCCGGAACCTGCGCGCGGAGACGAACGTCCCGCCCGGCCGCGAGATCGACCTCCTCGTCGCCGGAGCGGAAGGCGCGGACGGCGACGCGCTCGGCGACCTCACGCCCGCGATCCGCACGCTCGCGCGCGTCGGCCGGATCGCGGCGGTCGCCGACGGCGAGCGCCCGCGCGGCGCGGCGACGGCCGCCGCGGGCGGCCTCGAGCTCTACGTGCCGCTCGCCGGCGTGATCGACGTATCGGCCGAGCGTGACCGCCTGAAGCGCGAGCTCGAGAAGATCGCGGCCGAGATCGCGGGCGTCGCGCGGAAGCTCGACAACCGCGACTTCGTCGAGCGCGCGCCGGAGGAAGTCGTGTCGGCGACGCGCGCGCGGGCGGACGACCTCGCCGGGAAGCGCGAGCTCCTCGAGCGCGGCCTCGGGCGGCTCGCGGAGGTGGAGCCTTGAGGCGAGACGCGCGCGCGCGACCGCGCTCGCGCTCGGCGACGCCGACCTCCGATCCCGAGCGGGCGCCCGACGTCTTCGCGCACCCGACGACCGAGGCGCTCGTCGCGCACGCGGTCGCCGAGGACCTCGGGCGCGGCGACGTCACGTCCGCCGCGACCATCGCGACCGACGCGCGCGCGCACACCGCGCTCGTGGCGCGCGAGGACTGCGTCGTCGCCGGGCTTCCGCTCGCGGCGCTCGTCCTGCGCGCGGTCGCGGGCCGGGGTGAGGTGCCCGGGGTGTCGCTCCACGCCGCCGACGGCGACCGGGCCGCCGCCGGCGCGACGCTCGCGACCATCGACGGGCCGCTCCGGACCATCCTCGCCGGCGAGCGCGTGCTCCTGAATCTCGTCCAGCACCTCTCCGGCGTGGCGACTGCGACGCGGCGCTTCGTCGACGCGGTCGCCGGGACGCGCGCCGCGATCGTGGACACGCGGAAGACGCTCCCCGGGCTCCGCCTGCTCCAGAAGTACGCGGTCCGGATGGGCGGCGGAAGGAATCACCGCTTCGGCCTCGACGACGGCGTGCTGATCAAGGACAACCACATCGCCGGCTGTGGCTCGGTTGCGGGGGCGCTGCGGGCCGCGCGCGCGGCAGCTCCTCACACCCTGCGCGTCGAGGTCGAGTGCGAGACGCTCCCTCAGGTGCGCGAGGCGCTGCGAGCACGCGCCGATGCGATCCTACTCGACAACATGACGCCGGACGCGGTCCAGGCCGCGTGCCGCGTGATCGCGCGCCGTGCGCTCGTCGAGGTCTCGGGCAACGTGTCCCTCGATACGGTGCGCGCGTACGCTCGAGCCGGCGCGGACCTGATCTCCGTCGGACGGCTGACGCACTCGGTCGTCGCCGTCGACGTCGGCCTCGATTTCCTGGCGTCGGCCTCGAAGGCCGTGCGCGAGCGCGCGCCCGTGCGGGCGGGCGGCGCGGCGGGCCGGCGCTGACGTGAGCGACGATCGCCTGCGGGCGGCGCTCGAGGGCGGCGCGTGGCGGTCGGGCTCGGAGATCGCGCGCGCGCTCGGCGTGTCGCGTGCGGCGGTCTGGAAGGGGATCGAGCGCCTTCGCCGCCGCGGCTACGAGGTCGACGCCGCACGCGGCCGCGGCTACCGGCTCGTGCGCGTCGGCGATCGCCTCCTCCCGCACGAGATCCGCCGGCATTGGCGCGCGCGCCGCTGGCGCGCCGACATCGTTCACCGCGAGACCGTCGACTCGACGAACCGCCTGGCCTCGGAGCTCGCGCGCGCGGGCGCGCCCGAGGGAACCGTCGTCGTCGCGGAGGCGCAGACGGCGGGGCGCGGCCGGCTCGGCCGGACGTGGGCTTCGCCGGCTCACCTGAACCTCTACTTGTCGCTGCTCCTCCGTCCGCCGCTCGCACCGGCCGAGGTGCCGCGCTTGACGCTGGTCGCGGCGGTCGCCGCCGCGGAAGCGATCGAGGCGACGATCGGCGAGCCGCCCGGCATCAAGTGGCCGAACGACGTCCTGCTCGGCGGCCGGAAGGCGGTCGGCATCCTGACCGAGCTCGAGGCCGAGTCCGAGCGCGTGCGCTTCGCGATCGTCGGGATCGGCGTCAACGTGAACGCGACCGCCGCCGACTTCCCTCCCGAGCTCCGCCGCAAGGCGACGAGCCTCGCGCTCGCGGGCGGCCACCCGATCGACCGCGCGGCCTTCGCGGGCCGGCTCCTCGCGCGCCTCGAGGCCGACTATGGCGAGCTCGTGCGCCGCGGCTTCGACGCTCTGCGCCGGCGCTACGAGCGCTACCACGTGCTGCCCGGGCGACGCGTCCGCGTGCAGGGAGCGCAGGCGCTCGCCGGGACCGTTCGCGGGATCGACGCGGACGGGGCGCTGCTGGTCGCGGGAAGGCACGGCGTCGAGCGCGTCGTCGGCGGCGAGGTCACGCTCGTGGGCGCCTACGGCGGAGCCGCGCGCGGCGCGCCGAAGCACGGCGCGCGGCGTCCGGGCCGGCTTGCGCTGCGCCGGGTGCCTGCCTAGTCTCCTCTCCGCGCGATGCTTCTCGCCATCGACGTCGGCAACACGCACACGGTCCTCGGCCTGTTCGACGGGCAGGAGCTGTGCCGCCACTGGCGGATCCTGACCGAGCAGGCCCGCACCGCCGACGAGTACAGCGTCGTCCTCTGGAACCTGCTCAGGATGGCGGAGATCTCGCCATCGGAGATCGGCGGCGCGATCGTCTCGAACGTCGTGCCGCAGATGCAGTCGGTCGTCGACGAGATGTGCCGGCACACCTTCGGGCGCTCGCCGCTCGTGGTCGGGCCGGGGACGCGCACCGGGATGGCGATCCTCTACGACAACCCGCGCGAGGTCGGCGCGGATCGCATCGTGAACGCGGTCGCCGCGTACGAGCGCACGCACGACCTCTCGATCGTGGTCGACTTCGGGACCGCGACCACCTTCGACGTCGTGAGCGCGAAGGGCGAGTACCTGGGCGGCGTCATCGCGCCGGGTGTCGGGATCTCGCTCGACGCCCTGTACTCGCGCACCGCGAAGCTCCACCCGGTGGAGCTCGTGAAGCCGCCGCGCGTGGTCGGCCGCAACACGGTGAACGCGATCCAGGCGGGCGTCTTCTACGGCTACGTCGCGATGGTCGACGGCGTCGTCGAGCGCATCCAGACGGAGCAAGGCGCGCCCGCGAAGGTCATCGCGACCGGAGGCTTCGCGAGCCTGATCGCGGCGGAGTCGCGGACGATCGCGGAGGTCGACGAGTTCCTCACGCTCGCGGGCCTGCGCCTGATCTTCGAGCGCAACCGCGACGCGGCCGAGGGCCGCGAGCGTGCCGCCGGCGTCGAGCCGCGGCCGTCCGCCGTCCGCGCCGAAGCGACGTCTGCGACCGCGCCGCGCGCCGCCCTCAGCAGCGAAAGGAGATGACCGGCATGGCCGTCGACGATCCGGGAAAGATCCACGACCTCATCCTGATCGGACACGGTGGCGTCGGAAAGACCATGCTGGCGGAGTCCATCCTCCTCGCCGCGGGAGCGACGAAGTCGCTCGGCCGCACTGCCGACGGGACGTCGAACTTCGACACCGAGCCCGAGGAGCAGAAGCGGAACAGCACGATCTTCTCGACGCTGCACCACGTCCCGTGGAAGGGGCGCGAGGTGAACCTGATCGACGCTCCCGGCGCCGCGAGCTTCATCCACGACGCGAGCACCTGCCTCCGCGGAGCGACCACCGCGGTTCTCGTCGTGTCGCCTCACGGCGAGACCCGCGGCGAGGACCAGAAGTCGCTGGCGTGGGCCGCGGACGAGGCCGTGCCGCGCATCGCGTTCGTGACGCGCATGGACCGCGAGCGCGCGAGCTTCGAGCAGGCCTGCAAGGACCTCGCGGAGGTCCTCGAGCAGAAGCCGGTGCCGGTGCAGCTTCCGATCGGCGCGGAGAGCGGCTTCAAGGGCGTCGTCGACCTGCTGCGCGGGAAGGCGTACCTCGGCCAGCCGGAGAGCGGGCAGATGCGCGAGGCCGACGTCCCCGCCGAGCTCGCCGACGAGGCGCAGGCGGCGCGCGAGCGGCTCATCGAGTCGGTCGCCGAGTCGAACGACGCGCTCCTCGAGAAGTACCTCGAGAGCGGCGAGCTCTCGGAGGAGGAGCTCGTGCGGGGGCTGCGGGAAGCCGTCGCGAGCGGCGCGTTCCTGCCGGTCCTGTGCGGCGCGGGCGGCACGGGCGTCGGCGCGCAGACGCTGCTCGACTTCGTGACCACGTACTGTCCGGCCGCGGGCGATCTGCCGCCGGCCGTCGGAGTCGATCCGCGGAGCGGCGCCGAGGTTCAGCGCGCGCCCGCGCTGAACGAGCCGTTCTCCGCCCAGATCGTCCGCACGATCGTCGATCCCTTCGCGGGGAAGCTGTCGGTCTTCCGAGTCTTCTCCGGGCAGATCGCGGGCGACGCGCCCATCTACAACGCGACCCGCCAAGCGAAGGAGAAGCTCGGCCACCTCTTCAAGCTCGAAGGGAAGAAGCAGGCGCCGGTCGCGAAGGCGGTCGCGGGCGACCTGGTCGCGGTCGCGAAGCTCAAGGAAGGGGCGACCGGCGACACGCTGTGCGACGAGAAGGTCCAGACCGCGTATCCCCTGCCGCGCAACTTCGAGTCGTCGATCTCGTTCGCGCTCGAGGCCAAGGCCAAGGGCGACGAGGACAAGATCATGTCCGGCCTCCACCGCCTGCAGGAGGAGGACCCGGCGCTGCATCTCGATCGGGACCCGCAGACGAAGGAGATCATCCTGGGCGGCGTCGGGCAGCTCCACGTCGAGGTGGCGATCGAGCGTCTCAAGCGCAAGTTCGGCTGCGACGTCGTCCTGAAGGCCCCGAAGGTCCCCTACAAGGAGACGATCAAGGGCAAGGCGGAGGCGCAGGGCCGCCTCAAGAAGCAGACCGGCGGACACGGCCAGTTCGCGGACACCTGGCTCGCGATCGAGCCCCTGCCGCGCGGCACGGGCTTCGAGTTCGTCGACAAGATCGTCGGAGGCGTGATCCCGCGGAACTTCATCCCCGCGGTCGAGAAGGGCGTGCGCGAGGCGCTCATCTCCGGCGGGGTCGCGGGCTATCCGGTCGTCGACGTGCGCGTGACGCTCTTCGACGGCTCGCACCATTCCGTCGACTCGTCCGAAATGGCGTTCAAGATCGCGGCCGCGACCGGCTTCAAGGCGGCGTACGAGAAGGCCCGTCCGGTCCTCCTCGAGCCGGTGATGTCGATGGACATCAGCGTGCCCGACGACGCCATGGGCGACGTGATCGGCGACGTGAACTCGCGCCGCGGCAAGGTGCTCGGGGTCGAGCCGAAGGGCCACAACCAGGTGATCAAGGCGCGCGTGCCGATGTCGGAGGTGCTGAAGTACGCTCCCGACCTCAACTCGATGACCGCGGGACGCGGCTCCTTCCACATGGAGTTCTCGCACTACGAGGAGCTCCCCGCGCACCTCGTCGAGAAGGTCGTGCGCGACGGCAAGCAGCGGGAGGCGGAAGGGGCGGCGTGATCGGGCCCCGCCCCGAGCTCATCCCGAAGGAGGAGCGCTCTCCCGAGATCGACGCGGTTCTCGAGGAACGCGACGACATCGCCCTCGAGGAGGACCTCCTCGAGGACGGCGCGCGCGAGCCGGAGCCCGAGCCGCAGCGCCGGGAGCCGCTCGCCTTCCGCATCAAGCGCATGCCGGTCGCGGCGCGGATCAAGCTCGCGCTCCGGGGCGGCAAGGAGCCGCGCCAGATCCTCGCGCGCGACCACGTGAAGCTCGTCCAGCAGTGCGTGCTGCACAACCCGCGCTTGACGCTCGAGGAGGTGCTCGCGATGGCGAAGAACCGGAGCCTGCACGGCGAGCTCCTCCGGTACATCGCGAACCAGCGCGACTGGGTGCGCCAGTACTCGATCCGCCTCGCGCTCGTCATGAACCCGAAGACGCCGCTCCAGATCTCGCTCGGGCTCCTGGCGATGGTGCAGGAGCGCGACATGCGTCTCCTCGCGAAGAGCAAGAACGTGCCGACCGTTCTCCAGGCCCAGGCCCGCCGCATGATCCTCCGCCGGGGCAAGCCCGGCGAGACGTAGTCCGGAGGCGAACGGCGGGGGCGCCGCGCGTCCGGTCCCGCCGCAGCCGGCTCGCCGCACCGGGCGGGCTTACGGGGTCGGCGTCGGGGTCGCGGTCGGCGTCGCGGTCGCTGGGGGCGTGGGCGTCGAGGTCGGGGTGACCGTGACGCTGATGTCCGCCGTCGCGACGTTGCGCGCGAAGTTGATCTCGACGTTCGCCAGCGTGGCCGTGAAGCCGTCGTCGACGCTGCCGAGCTCGCCCTGCGGGTCCTGGAGCTTGGCAGCGACGCCTTCCTGCCCGGGCGGCACGGTGTCGAAGAAGATCTGCTGCGATCCTGCCGGAACGCCGTCGCGCTCGAAGTCGCCGGAGAGGTCCGTCGTCGCGTGACGCGGGTTGGTGCACTCCGACGGGTCGTTGCGCGGCTCCTCGTTCGAGCAGATCGTGACCGTGATCCCGCTCACGTTGCCGAGGTCGCTGAAGACGACCGTGCCGACGACGGTGATCCCGCTGATCGGCGTCGGCGATCCGTTCGGGTTGCAGCCGAGGCAGATGTCCGACCCGCCGCAACCCGCGAAGAAAGCGGGCAGCAGCATCGCCGGCACGACCAGGACCCCCAGCAGCGAAAACAACCAGCGAGCGCGCAGCGACCCCACCACGTGCCATTGATACGAGCCGCCCTCGAAACCGTCAACCGCCGGCACGTGGCTCGCCGGCGTGGACGACGGTAGCGCAACCGGACGCCGCGCGTTAGACCGACCGGCGCGCAGCGCAGGCGGGCGTCCGGCCCGCAGCGGCGCGCCGCGCGCGAGGTCCATCCATGGCGACGTACGAGATCGTTTCGGTGCCGAAGGACGGCGAGCCGATCCGCATGGGGGCGGACCGGAAGCTCGCGGTGCCCGATCGTCCGATCCTCCCCTTCATCGAGGGCGACGGCACCGGCCCCGACATCTGGCGCGCCTCGCAGCGCGTCTTCGACGCCGCGGTCGAGAAGGCGTACGGCGGCAAGCGGAAGATCACCTGGTGCGAGGTCTACGCCGGCGAGAAGGCGTTCAACCGCTTCGGCGACTGGCTTCCGGACGAGACGGTCACCGCGTTCAAGGAGTTCCGGGTGGGCATCAAGGGCCCGCTCACGACGCCCGTCGGCGGCGGCATCCGCTCGCTCAACGTCACGCTCCGCCAGGTCCTCGACCTCTACGTCTGCCTCCGGCCCGTGCGCTGGTTCCAGGGCGTCCCGAGCCCCGTCAAGCGCCCCGACCAGGTCGACATGGTGATCTTCCGCGAGAACACGGAGGACATCTACGCGGGCGTCGAGTGGGCGGCCGGCACTCCGGAGGTGAAGAAGGTCATCGCGTTCCTCCAGGGCGAGATGGGCGTCAAGAAGATCCGCTTCCCCGAGACGAGCGGCATCGGCATCAAGCCGGTCTCGCGCGAAGGGACCGAGCGGCTCGCGCGCGCGGCGATCGAGTACGCGCTCGCACAGGGCCGGAAGAGCGTCACCTTCGTCCACAAGGGCAACATCATGAAGTTCACGGAGGGCGCCTTCCGCGACTGGGGCTACGCCCTCGCGACGCGCGAGTACCGCGATCGCGTCGTCACCGAGCGCGAGAGCTGGATCCTGGGGAACAAGGAGTCGAATGCGGCGATGTCGAGCGAGCAGAACGCGCGCGAGATCGACCCCGGCTACGACATGATGACGCCCGACCAGAAGGCGAAGGTCGTGAAGGAGGTGGAGGCCGCTCTCGCGCTCGCGCCCACGCACGGCGACGGGAAGTGGAAGAAGAAGCTGCTCGTCCGCGACGCGATCGCCGACATCACGCTCCAGCAGATCCTCACGCGCCCGAAGGACTTCGACGTCCTCGCGACCCCGAACCTGAACGGCGACTACCTCTCCGACGCGCTCGCCGCGCAGGTCGGCGGGATCGGCATCGCGCCGGGCGGCAACATCAACTACGTGACCGGGCACGCGATCTTCGAAGCGACGCACGGCACGGCGCCCAAGTACGCGAACCTCGACAAGGTCAATCCCGGATCGCTGATCCTGTCGGGCGAGATGATGTTCCGCTTCCTCGGCTGGAACGAGGCGGCCGACCTCGTCATCCGCGGCATGGACGGCGCGATCTCGGCGAAGACGGTGACCTACGACTTCCACCGGCTGATGGAGGGCGCGACGCTCGTCAAGTGCTCGGGGTTCGGGGACGCCATCATTCGCCACATGTGACCGTTTCGGTCGCGCGGAGGGAATCGGCATGCGGAAGAAGATCGCGCTCATCGGAGCGGGCAACATCGGCGGCACGCTCGCGCACCTCGCGGCCCTGAAGGCGCTCGGCGACGTCGTCCTCTACGACGTGATCGAGGGGCTGCCGCAAGGGAAGGCGCTCGACCTCGCGGAGTCCGGCCCGATCGAGGGCTTCGACGCCCGCATCACCGGCACGAACAAGATCGAGGACATCGCCGGCGCGGACGTCTGCATCGTGACGTCGGGCGTCGCGCGCAAGCCGGGCATGAGCCGCGACGACCTGCTCGGCATCAACGCCAAGATCATCTCGGAGGTCGCGGGCGGCATCAAGGCGCACGCGCCGAAGTCGTTCGTGATCGTCCTCACGAACCCGCTCGACGCGATGGTGACGCTCATGAAGCGCGTCACCGGCTTCGCGAAGCAGCGCGTCGTCGGCATGGCGGGCGTGCTCGACTCGGCCCGCTTCCGGACCTTCCTCGCGATGGAGCTCGGCGTCTCGGTCGGGAGCGTGCAGGCGCAGGTGCTCGGCGGTCACGGCGACGACATGGTGCCGATCCGCTCGATGTGCACGGTGAGCGGGCTCCCGGTCGAGCGGCTGATGTCGGCGGAGCGGCTCGACGCGATCGTCGCGCGCACGCGCCAGGGCGGCGGCGAGATCGTCGCGCTCCTGAAGACCGGCTCCGCGTACTACGCGCCGGCCTCGGCGGCGATCCAGATGGCCGAGGCGCACCTTCGCGACCGGAAGGCGATCCTGCCGTGCGCCGCGTATCTCGAGGGCGAGTACGGCCTCAGGGACCTCTACGTCGGCGTTCCGGTGCAGATCGGCGCGGGCGGCGTCGAGAAGGTGATCGAGCTGCCGCTCAGCGATCAGGAGAAGGAGGAGCTGAAGGTCTCGGCGAGCCACGTCGCCGAGCTCGTCGCCGCGCTCGACAAGGTCCTCGGCAAATAGGCGACCGGGTGGCGGTGCGCGCGGCGGCGGCGATCGACTTCGGCGGCACGCTGACCGACGTCGTCGTGCGCCGGAGCGGCGAGGCGCCGCGGGACCGCGCGGCGGCCGCCGCCGGCGCAGCCGACGTCCTGCGCGCGCGGCCGACGGTGGCGCATCCGGACTTGGCGGTCGTGGAGGCGATCCTCGCTCCCGCGCTTCAGGAGGCCGGCGTCGCGCCGCACGAGCTCGCGTTCGTCGCCGTGACCGGGGGGCGCTCGCACGAGCTCCCCGAGCGCTCGGGGGACGTCCCGCTCCTCAAGGTGAACGAGACCGAGGCGATCGCGCGCGGCGGCGTCGACACGGGCGCCGCGGTGCCGGCGCTGGTCGTCAGCCTCGGCACCGGCACCGCGATGGTGATCGCCGACCCCCCGAACGCACCGCGCCACCTGGTCGGGAGCGGCATCGGCGGCGGGACGCTGATCGGCCTCGCGCGGCTGCTCCTGTCGACCGCCGACACCGACGAGATCAGCGCCCTCGCGCGCGCCGGAGATCCCGGGGGCTGCGACCTCCGGGTCGGCGACATCCTCGGCGGCGGGATCGGGTCGGTTCCCGCCGAGGCGACCGCGTCGCATTTCGGCCGCTACGGCCGGGTCGCCGCGCCCGCTGCTGCCGCACGGCCCGAGGACGTCGCGGCCGCGCTCGTGAACCTCGTGGGTCAGGCCATCCTCCGGCTCGCGTTCGAGGCGGCGCTCGCGAACCGCGTGCACTCGATCATGCTGCTCGGGCACCTCCTCGACGTCGCCGGGTTCCGCGAGTCGATCGAGCGTATCCCGACGCTCGACGGCTCGTTCGTCCGACTCGCGCGCGACCCCGGGTTCGCGATCGCGCGCGGCGCGCTCGGCGTCGCCGCCGACCGTCAGGCGGCCGCGCCGACGGCTCCGCTTCGCTGAGCGCCCGCGCGCGCCCCGCACGCCGGCACCTTGGAGAGCGCGGAAGGGTTTGCTTAAGAGGTGCGGTCCGCTGGTCCGGCGGCGCGGCTGGCTCGGCGCGCCGACGCCGGGCCGCCAAGCCATCGGCGGCGGACGGGAAAGGCCGCATGAACATCCACGAATACCAGGCGAAGGAGATCCTGCGCCGCTACGGCGTCGCGACCCTGCGCGCGGTGGTCGCGTCCTCGCCCGAGGAGGCGGAGGCCGCGGCGAAGCAGCTCGGCGGCGACGGGCCGTGGGTCGTGAAGGCGCAGATCCACGCCGGAGGCCGCGGGAAGGGCGGCGGCGTCAAGCTCGTGAAGACCCCCGCCGAGGCGCGCGAGTTCGCGGCGAAGATCCTCGGGAAGCCGCTCGTCACGCACCAGACCGGTCCCGCCGGGCGGATCGTTCGCAAGGTGCTCGTCGAGGAGGGCTGCAAGATCGCGCGCGAGCTCTACCTCGGCCTCGTCCTCGACCGCGCGACCAGCTGCGTCACCGTGATCGCGTCCGCGGAGGGCGGCGTCGAGATCGAAGAGGTCGCCGCGCGCTCGCCCGAGAAGATCCTCCGCGAGGCGGTCGATCCGGCCGTCGGAATGCAGGCGTTCCAGGCGCGGAAGCTCGGGGCCGCGCTCGGCATCCCGGCGGGAAGCCTCGGGAAGCTCGCGAAGTTCGCGGTCGCGCTCTACCAGGCGGTGGTCGGCACGGACGCTTCGCTCGTCGAGATCAACCCGCTCGTCCTGACCGAGTCGGGAGACCTCGTCGCGCTCGACGCCAAGATGGGCTTCGACGACAACGGGCTCTTCCGCCACCCCGACGTCCGCGCCCTGCGCGACCCCAACGAGGAAGACCCGCGCGAGGTGCAGGCCCAGGAGTTCGACCTCTCGTACATCGGCCTCGACGGCAACATCGGCTGCATGGTGAACGGCGCCGGCCTCGCGATGGCGACGATGGACATCGTGAAGCTGGCGGGCGGCGAGCCGGCGAACTTCCTCGACGTCGGCGGCGGCGCGAGCGAGGAGAAGGTGGCGGCGGCGCTCCGCATCATCCTCGCCGACCAGCACGTGCGCGCCGTGTTCATCAACATCTTCGGCGGCATCATGCGCTGCGACGTCCTGGCGTCGGGCGTGGTCGCGGCGGCGAAGCAGGTGGAGCTCCGCGTTCCGGTCGTGGTGCGGATGGAAGGCACGAACGTCGAGCAGGGGCGGAAGATCCTCGCCGACTCCGGCCTCAACATCATCAACGCGGCCGACATGGCCGACGGGGCGCGCAAGGCGGTCGCCGCCGCGCAGGGTCAGGCCTCATGAGCATCCTCGTCGACAAGTCGACCAAGGTGGTCACGCAGGGCATCACCGGCGCGACCGGCCAGTTCCACACGCGCGCCTGCAAGGAATACGGCACGCAGATGGTCGCGGGGGTCACGCCCGGCAAGGGCGGCACCGACTTCGACGGCATCCCGATCTTCGACACGGTGGAGCAGGCCCGCGCGGCGACCGGCTGCAACGCGAGCGTGATCTACGTCCCGCCGCCGTTCGCGGCGGATGCGATCATGGAGGCAGCCGACGCCGGCCTCGACCTCGCGATCTGCATCACCGACGGGATCCCGATCCTCGACATGGTCGCCGTCAAGCAATACCTGCGGCGCCGGAAGACGCGGCTCGTCGGCCCGAATTGCCCGGGCGTGATCACGCCCGGCCAGTGCAAGATCGGCATCATGCCCGGCTACATCCACAAGCCGGGGCCGATCGGCGTCGTGTCGCGGAGCGGGACGCTCACCTACGAGGCCGTGCACCAGCTCACGCAGCTCGGCATCGGCCAGTCGACCTGCGTCGGCATCGGCGGCGACCCCGTGAACGGCACGAGCTTCATCGACGTCCTCCAGCTCTTCAACGCCGACCCGGCGACCGGAGGGGTCGTCCTGATCGGGGAGATCGGCGGCAGTGCGGAGGAGGAGGCGGCCGAGTACATCCGGCGCGACATGAAGAAGCCGGTCGCCGCGTTCATCGCCGGACAGACCGCGCCCAAGGGCAAGCGCATGGGCCACGCCGGCGCCATCATCGCGGGCGGGAAGGGCACCGCCGCCGACAAGATCGACGCGCTCCGCTCGGCCGGCGCGCGCATGGCCCCGAGCCCCGCGGAGCTCGGTACGACGATGCGAGACGCCCTCGCGAGGAAGTGAGCGAAGTGAGCATGGTGGAGCGGACCCTTTCGATCATCAAGCCCGACGCCGTCGCGAAGCACGGCATCGGCCCGATCCTCGCGCGCATCGAGGCAGGCGGCCTGCGCGTCGTCGCGGGGCGGTTCCTCCGCCTCTCGCGGAAGGAAGCGGAGGCCTTCTACGCGGTCCACCGCGAGCGCCCGTTCTACGCGAGCCTCTGCGAATTCATGTCGTCCGGGCCGGTCTTCGTGTCGGTGCTCGAGGGCGACGGCGCGATCGCGCGCTACCGCGGCGTCCTCGGCGCGACCGATCCGGCGAAGGCGGACGCCGGCACGGTGCGGAAGGACTTCGGGACCGACGTCGAGAAGAACGCGGCCCACGGCTCGGACGCGTTCGAGACGGCGCAGGTCGAGATCGGATTCTTCTTCTCCGCCCGGGAGCTGGCAGGCCTCGCCGGCCGCTGACACGGCCGGGCCGCACGGCGCGCATGCCTCCGCGCGCTCAGCGCGCCGCCGAGCGAAGCGAGCCCGCGGGGAGTGGGGCCCCATTGGGCTTTGCCCAATGGGGCGAGGGGAGCGTTCCCCTCGTGCGAGAATCTGGGGCCCCGTTGGGCTTTGCCCAATGGGGCGAGGGGAGC